>Ga0070670_100002865_pt1 | contig 14271 bp, 15 predicted proteins | sample KBSS63metaG_FD_64665 | JGI IMG/M metagenome (GOLD analysis project Ga0070670, IMG submission 64665) | Switchgrass rhizosphere microbial communities from Kellogg Biological Station, Michigan, USA - KBS S6-3 metaG | ecosystem: Host-associated > Plants > Roots > Rhizosphere > Soil ... | reverse complement strand
ACGAGTGGTGCCACGGGCCCAACCGCGACGCGTGCCCCCGATGCGATCACCGCTTACCTGCGCATGATCAGGCCGAGCCTCGATGTCGACGACGACGGCCATCTCGACCCGCTGACCGATGGCGTTCTGATCGTGCGGCAGTTGTTCGGGCTCTCTGGCAGCGCGCTGACGAACGGAGCCATCGGCGCGAATGCCGTGCGCGCGACTGCGGCCGCCGTTCAGTCGCACCTGCAGTCGCTGCGCCCCTGACCTGTTGCCGCGAGGGATCGACGCAAGGGCTGGCGATGGCGACCCGCCGGGTCAGGCCATGCCGCCATTGACCGAGATGACCTGCCCGGTGATGTAACCGGCCCGGTCGGAGCACAGGTATCCGACGAGGTCGGCGACTTCTGCGGGCGTCCCGGTGCGCTGCATCGGCACGAGCTTCGCGATCGCCTCCTGGTCGAACGCCGCCTCGCTCATCGCCGTTGCAATGATTCCCGGCGCGACCGCATTCACCGTGACGCCGCGCGTCGCGACTTCGAGCGCGAGCGATTTCGTCGCGGCGTGCAGCGCGCCTTTGGCAGCGGCATAGTTCGATTGCCCGCGATTGCCGATCAGGCCCGCGACCGACGTTACGCTGACGATGCGTCCCCAGCGCGTGCGCAGCATCGGCAGCAAGAGCGGTTGAGTCACGTTGAAGAAACCGTGCAGCGAGACGTCGATCACGCGATGCCATTGCTCGGGGCGCATGCCCGGAAAGACGGCATCGTCGTGGATGCCGGCGTTGTTGACGAGCACCTGCACCGGCCCTGCAGCGAGGAGGCCGGCGAGCGCCGCAGCCGACGCCTGCGCGTCGGCGACATCGAAGGCGATCGTCATCGCGCGCCCGCCGGCCGCAGCGATATCGGCGGCTAGCGCCTCGGCCGCGGCGAGATTCGTATTCGCGTGGATGACGACTTCGCAGCCATCCGCCGCGAGACGGCGGCAGATCGCTGCGCCGATGCCACCGCTGCCGCCGGTCACGAGGGCGCGCCTGAACGTGGTCACGGCGTTGCGCTGCCGGGCGCGACATCGAGCACGGCGCTCGCCCGACCGACCACCAGGTCGCGGGTCGCGTCGCTCACGACGAAGCGGTAGAGGACGCCGCCGCCGTCGCCCGCGAGACGCGTCGCCGTGACGGTGATGTCGGCGCCGACGTCGTCGAGCCGATCGACATGACACGTGACGTCGCGCACCGCGGTCAGCATGCCGCGCGGCGCAGGCTCGGCGCTCTCGACGGCGAACGAGCGGTGCAGCGCCATGGCCTGCGCCGCATACTCGATCGCATGCACGGCCGAGAGGCGGCCATCGCTGCGCAGCGGATTCAGCATCGATCGATGGCTCGTCGCGATGCAGACGATCGCTTCCGCATCGACCGCAACGACGCGCTCGAGCAGGCACATCGTGCCGTGATGCGGGATCCGGCGCGCGATCTCGGCGCGATCGAAGATATCCATGTCGATCGCGATTGTAGCGGCGAGCGCCGCTGACTCGACGCGCAATTACGCGCGAGGAAAACCGAAAACGCGGGACACGGTCGCGCGGACCGGGCCCCGCGCGATGCTCAGTGCGACATGAGCACGGGCGCGGTCATCGACTCGATGACGGTCCGCGTCACGCCGCCCAGGATCATTTCGCGCATGCGCGAGTGTCCGTAGGCACCCATGACGACGAGGTCGATGCCGAGATCGGCCACGCGCGACAGGATCTGGTTGCCGACATCGACGTCCTCGGACGATTGCATCGACACCTCGACGTTGACACCGTGGCGTGCAAGGTAGAGGCCGATGTCGGCGCCCGGCAGCCGGCCATTGCCGTTACCGTTGCCGTTCTTCTTCGGATTGAAGACGACGACGCGCACCTGCTCGGCATCGCGCAGCAGCGGGATCGCGTCGGTCAGCGCGCGCGTGGCTTCCCTTCCGCCGTTCCAGGCAATCAGCACGTTCTTGCCGATCTTCGGGAAGCTTCCGGCATACGGAACCATGACCACGGGCCGGCCGGCGCCGAGCGCGACGTGCTCGATGAAGTCCTTGTTGACGCTCGACTGATCGTCGGGGCCCGGCTGTCCGACCACGACGAGATCGGCATAGCGCGCATGCAGCTTGACGGCGGCGACCGCGTCGAGCTTCGACTCGCGCCACTCGACGCCGGGCAGGCCGGCACCGGAGGTCATCTCGTCGAACAGTTCCGCGGCGACGTCGGCCTGCGCGCGGCGCGCCTTGTTCTCGATGTCCTCGAGCGTCTTCGGTCCGATCTCGGTCGCGACATAGCCGGGAACGGGAATGCTGCTGATGGCGAACAGACCGATGAGGTGCGCATCGTTGCGCTGCGCGAGATCGACCGCGACGGCGAGGCGTGCCGCGCAGTTCTTGCTGTCGTCGACGTGGACGAGCACGGTCTTGTAGGGCATTTGATTCTCCGCGAAAGGGATGGCGATGGGAGGATCGTTGCACACGCCCCTGGCTCCGGATTTGATGCTCATCAAGCGATTGCGGCAGTTGCCGACCGCCTGTCGCCGCGACGGCCGTCGTTATCGGCGCGCGGGTGCGACGTCGATCGCGAGGCGAAGGGTTTCGAGGTAGTCGATCGTGACCGAGCGCGGGCCTCCGGCCGCGAGCGCGGCGAGCAGCGGCAGCGCGCGTCCGACCGGCGCCGCGCGGCGCAGCGCCTCGAGCCCCGCAACCGGCATCGTCTCGGCCGGCTCGCCGGTGAGGCGAATCGCGATGCGGGCGAGCGCCCGGGCAGAGGATTCCGGCGCGAGCACGAGCGCGACACCGATCGCATCGGGCACCGGTCGCGTCGCGCGAAGCGGCTCGGGGTAATCCGTGTCGTATGCAATCAGCGCGACCGGTCGCTGCTCGGCCGTCACCTGCACGAGCGCTTCGAGCAGCCCGGCGCCGAAGCTTGCGTCGTGGCCACAGAGGACCGTCGAGGTGGCCATCGCGCCGGCGGCGATGCCCCAGTAGCCCGCAGGCGCGTTGTGCACGGAGTTGTGGAAGCGCGTCGGCGAGATCTGGCGATCTGCACCGGAAAGCTGCTGGCAGAGCTCGTGGCAGTTCTGACCGTCGCCCGCCGACGCGGTGAACACCGTCGGCAGTGCGGACGCGTCGTGGCCCGACATCTCGATCGCTGCGAAGCCTGTGGCGAGCGCGACCTTGATCGAGCGCGACGCGCGTCGGCGCTCGCTTGCCGGCAACGCCGCGGGGGCAGGCAGCTGCGTCGGCCGGCTTTCGTAGGGAACCTCGCCGCGCAGGATCGCGCGGGCGCCGTTCCAGTCGTCGAAGCCGGGGCCGAGGCAGCCGATGCCCTCGATCCAGGCGGCCAGGGCGGGTGCGGCGCTCGATCGAACCGCCGCCCGAGGCGTGCTGCGATGTCCGTCTCCGGCGCGATCCTGAGCGCTCACTGGCGTGCCTTCGCGCCGAGTGCCGCGCATCCGGTCGGGGCGGCCCTCGGAGCGGCCCGCAAGCTCATGAACGCGCCAGCACGAGGCTGCAGTTCGTGCCGCCGAACCCGAACGAGTTGCTGAGCGCGTAGCGGCCGGACAACGGGCGCGCGTCGAGGACGTAATTGACCGGGATCGCGGGGTCCGGCGTCTCGGTGTTCGCGCCGGCAGGGATGAACCCTTCGCGCAGCGCCAGCGCGGCGATCACGGCTTCGAGCGCGCCTGCGGCACCGAGGGTGTGTCCGGTCGCGCCCTTGGTCGAGCTGCAGGCGACGCCGTGGCCGAACAGCGCGGCGACCGCATTGCCCTCCGCCGTGTCGTTCGCCGGCGTCGCCGTGCCGTGCAGGTTCACGTAGCCGACTTCGGCCGGCGCGATCCCCGCCATGGCGAGAGCGGCGGCCATCGCCGTGCGCGCGCCGAGCCCGTCCGGACGCGGCGCCGACATGTGATAGGCATCGCTCGATTCGCCCGTGCCCGCGAGCAGGATCGCGCCGTCGCCCGCAGCAGCGTCCGCCCCGGGTCCTCGCGCCCCCGACCCGGCCCGCTCGAGCAACGCGAAGGCCGCGCCTTCTCCGATCGACAGGCCGTCGCGTGCGGCGTCGTACGGCTTGCACGGCGCCGCCGACGTGAGCTCGAGCGAGCTGAAACCGTATAACGTCGTCAGGCACAGCGAGTCCACGCCGCCGACGACGGCGGCGTCGACGAATCCGGTCGCGATCAGACGCTGCGCCGAAGCGAAGACCTTCGCCGACGACGAGCACGCCGTCGACACGGTCCACGCCGGGCCCTCCAGGGCGAGGGCGCGACGCACGAAATCCGTCACCGAGAACGAGTTGTGCGTCTCGCCATAACGGAAGTCGTCGGGCAGCGCGCCGGTCGCCGGGTCGCGCCGGCGGTACGCGAGCTCCGTTGCGAGAATGCCGGACGTCGACGTGCCGATGAGCACGGCGATCCGGTCGGCGCCGTAGCGGGCGGCAGCCTCGCGTACGCGCTCCGTGAACCCGTCCTGCTCGAGGCCGAGCTGCGCCAGGCGGTTGTTGCGGCAGTCGAATCGCGCCAAGGCGGGCGGCAGGGCTACCGCGTCGACGCCCTCGACCTCGCCGACGCAGGTCGGTAGATCGACGGTCTCGAAGCGGCACGGCGCCAGGCCGCTCGCCTTGCGGCGAAGCGCCGCGAGCGTGGGGACGAGGCCGCGGCCCAGGCAGCTGGTCGCGGTGTACGTGGAAAGCCGGAGGGGAATCACTGCGAGGGATTCTTCGATCGAGCGCCGGCGATGCTAGCAGAGTTGCCGGCAGCCATGGCTTCAGCGCTTGCGCGCCACCAGCAGCACGTTCGCGAAGAGCGTTCCTTCACTCATCGGCACCGCGTCGACCGCGAAGCCGATCCGCGCGAGTGCCGCCAGCCAGGCGTCGAGCGGCCGGCACCATATCGGATTCCGGCCATGGCCGCGCACGATCATCACCGTGCGGTCGACCCAGTTGCTCCAGCGAAAGCCGAATCCGGCTGCCGCGTCGCCGACGCGAAGCAGCAACACGCCGCCGGGGCGCAGCGCGTCGCGGACGCGGGCGAGCACCGCATCCTGATCGGCGAACGGGACGTAATGCAGCACGTCGAGGATGACGGTGGTGTCGGCGACCGGGAACGGCGTCGTGCGCATGTCGCCCGCGACGAAATGGGCGTAAGGCGCGCGAGCGCGAAGCGCACGGTCCGCGCGCGCGACGTCGGCCGCCATGAGCTCGATGCCGGTGATGGCGGCGAGTCGCGGCGGCGGCGGCCAATGCGCCGGCCACGAACTCGCTGCGCCCGGCGTCGCCGCGACCCTTGCGTTTCGTCCGAGGTCGTGCGCGTCGTAGCGCTCGCGCGCCGCGATCAGCCAGGCGGCGAGGAGGCCCTGGCCGCAGCCGATGTCGGTCAGCGCGCCGTCACGCACGAGCCCGCGCTCGAGCAGGCCGCGAAACGCCGGATCGCGGCCCAGCTTGCCGCGCGCGAAGTGCCAGGCGAATCGACCGGCCGCGCGATAAGGCTCCGTCGCGGCGTCGAGCAGGCCGGCGACGGCGGTCTGGTAGCGACGCCGGCCGACGGCGCCGTGGTCGTGACGTGGGCTCACAGCGCGTCTCGCAGCGCGATCGGCAGGAGTCCCGTCGTGCGGATCGCCGCGATCAGCTCCGGCAGCACGGCCAGGATGATCGGCGTGCCGTCGGCCGTGCGCGCTGCGCTGCCGTCGTGCACGAGCAGGATGTCGCCGGCACCAAGGCCCGTGAGCAGCCGGGAGAGCACGCGCGCGGCGTCGCGCTCGCGCGTGTCGAAGCCGCGCCGCGTCCAGGTCGCGAGCTGCAGGCCGACCCGGCACAGCGCGGGCTCGAGCATCGGGCTGCGCAGCCCGGCCGGCGGGCGGAAGAAGAGCGGTGTCGCGCCGGACGCCTGCTCGATTGCGCGCTGTCCTTCGCGCATCTCGCGCTCCATCCCGGCGACGCCGAGCAGCGCGAACCCGAGCGGGTGCCGCAGCGAGTGGTTCTCGATCGCGTGCCCGCCCGAGACGATCGCGCGGCAGAGCTCGGGATGGCGCGCGGCCTGTTCGCCGACGACGAAGAACGTCGCGCGGACCTGCTCGCGCGCGAGCAGCGCGAGCACGCGCGGTGTCACGTCGGGATCCGGTCCATCGTCGATCGTGATCGCGACGGCGCCGCGCGCCACGGCCGCCGGCGGCAATCGCGTCCAGTTCGGCCCGAGCGCGCGACTGCGGGGCCACAGGCCGGTTGCGGTCAGCACGGCGTGATTGGCGACCAGCGCGAGGAGGAGCCACGGCCACGATTCGGGATGCACGAGCAATGCCGCGAGCGCAGCTGCGTGCAGCACGATCGTGGCGACCACCAGCGGTGTCGGATGCCAGCGGCGCGGCAGCGGCCGGCGCGGGTCGATGACCATCGCCGGCGCGTGGACCGCGCGATCGAGAGCAACGGCCGGCATCTCGCTCACGGCCGCGGCGCCAGCATGGCGGCGAAGACGAGCGCGAGGATCGCGCCCGGGCCGACCGTCGTGCCCAGCGCGGCGAGGACCGGCACCGACGAGAACGCGAGCAGCCCGAAGCCGGCAACGGTCGTCAGGTTGGCCGTCAGCAGCGATGCGAGGAGGCGCGGCCGCGCACCGTCGTTGGCAGCGTTCGCTGCGCTCGAGCCCGACGCGCCGGTGCCCGCGCCGCGGTCGAAGAAGAGCGCGTAGTTCGAGCCGATCGCGACGATCAGCAGCATGCCGACGAGATGCAGCAGGATCATCGGCTGTCCGGCGGCGGCGAACGTGCCGGCAACCGCGAGCACGGCCAGGACGAGCGGCGCGAGCACGCGCGCGACACGCGCCGGCTGCCGCAGCGCGAGCGCGAGCAGCACGACGATGGCGACGAACCCGGCGGCAGAGAGCCGCATCGCCTCGCCCAGATAGCCACCGTAAAGCCGGTCGGCTTCGTCCTTGATGTCGATGAAGAGCGCGCCGTCGACGCGCGCGCTCGAGAGCGCCGCACGCACGGCCGCCGCGTCGATGGTGGCGCTGCCTTCCGGCGGCCGCAGCGGCAGCATTGCCGTCCAGCGCTGCCCCTGCGGCACGACCAGTGCGTCGATCGCGTGCGCGAGCGACGTGCCGACGAGATCCGGGCGCACGAGCGGCTGGCGCGTGCGAATGCGCTCGGCATCGTCGAGAAACGGTGCGAGGCGCGCGGCTGCGAGCGGCAGTCCGGCCGTCGCCGCGCGCAGGCGCGCCTCGAGCTCAGGCCGCGGCGGCAGCGCCGCCTGTCGCGCCTGCTGTGTCGCGCGGCTCGGCAGGAAGCGCGACGGCGCCTCGAAGCCGCCGAGCACGCCGCGCTCGACGATCGGGTCGAGCGCCTGCGCGGCGCGCTCGCTCGCGGCGAGCGCGGCATCGAGCGAATCGCCGGACGCGACGACGAGGTAGCGCGCGTCCGGCGCGCCCAGGTCGCTGCGCAACTGCTGATCGAGCGCCTGATCGGCGGCCGATACCGGCGACAGTGCCGACAGCTCGCGATTCCAGAGCGGCGCGCGATGCAGGAGGAGCGCGGCGAGGCTCGCGAGCGCGATCACTGCAAGCAGCCAGCGCAGCGCGGCGGCACGCTCGACCGCAGCTGCGAGCGTCCGCCCGAGCGGCGTCAGGTCGCGCACGCGAAAGCGCGCCGGCAACAGACGCGGCAGCACGAACCGCGTGACCAGCGCAGCGACGGCGAGCCCGGTGATCGAGTACAGGCCGAGTTGCGCGAGGCCGGGGAAGCCGGACAGGAGCAGCGTCGCGAAGCCGCAGATCGACGTCAGCACGCCGAGGCGGATCGTCGGCCAGAAGCGGCGCACCCAGCTCTCGTCGTTGCGCTCGCCCGACTGGATGAAGAGGTAGATCGAATAGTCGATCGCCTCGCCGATCAGCGTGGTGCCGAACCCCAGCGTCAGGCCGTGGACGAAGCCGTCGGCGAGGCTCACCGCGGCCACGGCGGCGAGCGCGCCCGAGACGACCGGCACGAGGCCGAGCGCGAGCGCGACGACGGAGCGATAGACGGCGAGCAGCAGCAGCACGATCAGCGTCGTCGACGCGATCGATAGCCGCACCACTTCGTCGTGGATCGTCGCGCGCGAGGCGACGGCGAACACGCCCGTGCCGGAGAGAAGCAGCGATACGTTGCCGCCGGAGACGCGGCTCGTCGCGACGGCCTGGCCGAACGCCGTCCTGATGCGCGCCAGCGCCTGCTCCTGCGCGTCGAGGTCGGAGCCGCCGGCGCGGGTCTCGAGCAGGAGGATCGCCCGCTCCCCGTCCTGCGACGCCCAGGCGCCGCCTTCTAGCCGCGGTCGCGCGGTGCCGGCCAGATCGCCGGCGAGGCGCACGATCTCCCCTGTCGGATCGCGCGGGAGCACGCTCTTCAGCATCATTCCCGCGGGCGAGGCGAGCAGGTCGATCGAGTCGGCGATCGCGGCATGGAGACCCTCGACCGTGAACCGCTGCGGCGTCACCGCCGGGCTGAGCAGGTAGCGATTGGCGAACACGTATTCGCGATCGCGCGCCGTCTCCGTCGCGTCGCCGTTGTGCACCTGCGCGAACGCCCCGTCGTGGCGCAATGCGTTGCCCAGCGCGATCGAGATCCGGGCCCGCGACGCCGCGTCGCCGCCGGCGATGCCGACCAGGAGGAGGCGCGACAGCGTCCCGTCGCGCAGCTGGTCGACGAGGACCTTCTGCTCGGCCGTCGCTTCCCGCGGCAGGAATGCCGACATGTCGGCCGTGAAGCGCGTGTTGGCGATGACGGCGATCGCGGCCGCGATGCCGACGAGCCAGGCCGCGACGATCGGCCCGCGGGCCCGGTCGCGAGCGAGGCCGCTCATTCGATGCTCATCACGGACCGATCGCCGTCCGACTGGCGGATCTCGATCGAGCGGACGCGGTTGCCGTTGCCCGCGACGTCGATCCGCTGCACGAGCGCCGCGACCTGCGCATCGGAGGGCAGCATCACGAGCGTCCAGCGCTCGCGCGTGCCGTAGGCTTCGAGCCGGTACGTCTTCTCGAGTGCCGTGCGATCGCCCGCGAGCATGCCGCGCAGCGATTCGACGATCGCCGCGATCTGCGGGTACTCGGCGAGGCGCAGCGTCGTCTTGCGCCGGTCGCGCTCGAGCGTCAGCAGGCCGCCGTCGAGGATCAGCGATTCCGCTTTCGGCGTCACGGTCCGCTTCTCGAGCCGGGCGGGCGGCGTCCAGGAAAGCTCACCCGTCGAGACCACGGGCTGGTCCAGGATCGCGAGATGCTTCCTTTCGACGAACTTCGCGCGCTCCGGACCGCGCGCGGCGAGACCCTGCATCAGCTCCGCGACGGTCCATTCGCCGGCGGCGAGCGCCATGGACGCCGCGGCAGCGACCACCAAGCCCAGCGCGAGCGCGCGGATCATCGACCGTCGCCCTTCCAGAAATCGAAGAAGTTGAACCAGTTGTAGGGTGCGGCGCGGCAGTGCCGCTCGAGCGTGGCTGCGTAGTCGCGCACGGCGGCCTCGACGGCCGCCTTGCGCCACGAGCGCGGTGTTGCGCTGAAATCGGCGAGCGGCTCGAAATGGACGGCGTAGCGGTTGCCTCCGAGATGCACGCCCGCCATGAAGATGACGGGGCGCTTCAGCACGGCGGCGATGCGGAACGGATCCGATGAGAACGGCGCCGGCGCGCCGAGAAAGTCGCAGACGACATCGCTGTCAGTGGTGAGCGTGCGATCGCCGAGCACGCCGACGAACATGCCGGCGTCGAGCGCGCGCTCCACCTGCAGCATCGAGTCGACCTTGCCGAGCGCGATGATGTGCTGTTGCGCATTCGGGTTCACCGCGCTGACCATGCCGCCGATCTTCTGCGCGTTCTGCTCGAACATCACCATCACGGCGCGCACGCCCGGCTCGCGCCGGCCGACGGCGTGGATCACCTCGAAGCTGCCGAGATGCGACCCCATGAGGAATGCGCCGCGGCCCGAGCGCAGCGTGTCGAGCGCGGCCTCCTGCCCGTGGACCTCGATCTCGAACAGGTCGTCGCGGTCGTTCAGCAGGAAGAGCCGGTCGTGGATCGTGGTGGCGAAGGTGAGGATGTGGCGGTAGCCGTCGAGTGCCGTCGGCTTGCGTCCGAGCGCACGGCGCAGATACGCGCGCGAGGACCGCGCCGCGGTCGGCGAGAAAGCGAAGAAATAGGCGGCGATCCCGTACACGATCGCGCGGCTCGCGCGGCGCCCGAGCAGGAGCGAGAGCCGCGTCATCAGTCGGATCAGGAAGACGCTGCCGCGCTCGCGGCGCGTCGTCCATTCGGGTCGCGCCGACGATTGCTGTGTCGGGCTTGCCGGAACTGTGCTCATTCGCGGCTTCCTTCGGCAGCATCGGCCGGACGGTGCGCCGGTGTCGACCCGAGCGACGACGAAGGCTGCGACGCAGCGTGCGACGAGGGCAGCGGCGCAGCGTGCGACGAGGGCAGCGACGCAGTTTCATGCGGAGCGAAGCGTCCGGTCGCAATGCGTTCGCCCGCATTCGAGATCTCGAAGTCGACCGCGCCTTGCGCGAGCGCCCGATGCCGCAGCACGAGCGGCATGCCGGGCGTCACGAAGCGGAAGAACTTGGCCATGACGATGCGGCAGCCGGCATGCGGCAGCGCGCCGCCGCGACGGATGGCAGTCAGCGCTGCGTCGAGCAGCACGACGCCGGGCAGCACCGGGGCACCGGGAAAGTGGCCGGCGTACGCGGGATGGTCCGCGGGAATGTCGAGCCCGACTTCGCCGTCATGCCGGTCCGCCGCACTCATTGCGGCATCGAATCGGTGGGCGGCGCGGGCGCGGCGAACAGCGCACGCAGCGCCGCCTGCGGCAGTTTCCCCGTGGCATTGCGCGGCAGGCGCTCGACGAAGACCACCCGTCGCGGCAGGAACGCCGCGTCGACGCGATCGCGCAGCGCCGCGAGCAGGCGCGCGCGATCGAGCCTCGGCGCGACCACGGCGACACCGAGGCGCGCCACGCCGTCGTCCACGTCGTCGCCCAGCGTGCAGAACGCTCCGTCGGCCACGCCGGCGATGGCGCACAGCTGATGGTTCAGATAGCCGAGCGAGCTCCGCTTGCCGGCGATGTTGACCATGTCGGCCGACCGCCCGTGCAGCACGAAGCGGTCGTCGCCGACGAGCTCGATGACGTCGTCGATCGGCACCGTGCCGGCGACGTGACCGCCGCGTGCGAACGTGCGCCCGCCCTCCTGCACGAGCCGCACGCCGGGAAAGAGTTGCCACGCCGCGCCCTCGATCGAACGCCGGCTCGCGATCTGGCCGGTCTCCGTGGAGCCGAAAATCTCGAGCAGCGGCGCGCCGGTGCGATCTTCCGCTTCGCGCGCGAGGGTCGGCGACAGGGGGGCCGTCGCCGACACGATCAAATCGACGGCCGGCAGCTCGATGCCGGCGTCGAGCAACGCGCGCAGATGGAAGGGCGTCGTCACGAGCGTGCGGGGTCGCGGCAGCTCGGCGAGCGCTGCTGCGATATCGGCCGGATACAGCGGCCGCGCCGCCGACAGCGCGAGGCCGTTGTGCAGCGGCTGCAGCACCGTCGTCTCGAAGCCGTACATGTGCTGCGGCGGCACGGTGCCGACGATCGCGTGCCGGCGACCGTCGGCCAGGCCCAGCAGCAACGCCTCCGACCGGACACACTCGACCAGCGCACCCCAGGTCTTGCGATGCGGCACCGGCATTCCGGTCGAGCCCGAGGTGAATACGATCGCGACGACCGCATCGGCGCGAAGCTCGGGAATGCGGAGCTCGGGCGAAGGCGTGGCCGGGGTGTCGTCGTAGCGCAGCGACGGGAGGTCGAGGCGGCCCGTATCGCCGTCAGTGAGCTCGACGGCGTCCGGCGCGAAGGTCTTGAGCTGCGCAATCGTCTCGGGCGTCAGCGTCGAGGGTAGCAGGCTGATCCGGCCGGAGACGGCGATCGCGGCGAACCCGACAGCGAAGCGGTAACGATCCGCGCACGTGTTGAGCACGTGACGGCCTGGCGGCAGCGACGCCGCGACGCGGGTGACATCGGCAAGAAACTCGCCTGCAGCGATCGGTCGTCCATGGCGCCATGCGACCGGCGCGGCGGAGTCGTGGCCCGACAAGAGCGGCAGCGAAGGCGCGTCGGCGGGAAGCGGCAGGGGCGCGGCGGCCGGCATGGACGGGCGGATGCAGGACGGATGCGCGGCAGCCGTCAGCGCGGCGGCGTCGCCTTCGCGTCCGGTGAGCTCCAGTACGCCCGCAGCGCTTCCAGCATCGGCTTGTGCGGAAGGTCCGGGAACAGGCGGATCCGGATCGCGTATTCGGCCACGAACATCAGCGCGACGAGCGGCGTCATCAGCAGATTCGCGAACGCCGACCAGACGCCGATCGGCGCGAGCGCGTAGAGCAGCACCGACAGCGTCATCTGCACGACGAAGAACAGCGTCCATGCGAGCGTGACCTGGCGGGTGTAGTGCGCGACACGCGCATCGAGCTCGCCGCGCACCATGCGCGCGAGCCGGGTGCAGAGCGGCTCGCGTCCGGCCACGAGGCTGCGGCCGAACACGATGGCGAGCGCCGCATTCGTGCAGGTCGCCTGGATGAAGTAGACCAGGCCGAGGTTGCGCCCGATCAGCTCCGAATAGAGGAGCAGGCACGCCGCGCCCGCGACGGCTCCGAGCAGCGTGACCAGCCGCCAGCCGGCATGCCAGCCGACGAGCGCGAGCGCTGCGGCGAGCGGCGCCACGGCGAACGAGACGATGCCCAGATGCGCCGTCGGCGGCGCGGCGGCGACCCGGTGCGCGCAGATCGGATAGGCGATCAGGACCACGACGATGCTCGCGTCGCGCAGATGACGCCCAAGCCCGGTCGGTCTCATGTCCGGGGAGGCGACCGCTACTTCGTCCGGTTGCGGGCGATGTGGTCGGTGAGGCTCGCGAGCGACCGGAAGATCCGGACGTTGTCCTCGTTGTCGGCGCGCAGCTGGAAGCCGTAGCGCTTCGACACCTCGAGCGCGACTTCGAGGATATCGATCGAATCGAGGCCGAGGCCGTCTCCGTAGAGCGGCGCGTCGGCCTCGATCGATTCGGGGCCGGTCTCCAGGTTCAGCGCGCCGACGATCAGCGTCGCGACCTCGGTCTGCAGGGCCGCGACGTCGCCGTCACCGAGTGCCTGGGCATTGGAAGAGCTTTGAGTCATGTCCGCATGTTGTGTTGTGCCAACGGACGCTACGTGTCCCCAGCGAGGAGCCTATTCTAAGCGATGGGCAAAGCGGCGCCACAATTCGCCGGCACGTCGGCGGTGCATCCAATCGCCCGGTGTTGCGCTTTTAGCCGCGGCCTGCGGCCTCAAGGCTGGAAGGCGGCGCCGCAGGTCGCGTTGAGGTAGGCCCGGATCGCCACCCAGTCGTTGCGCGGCGGCGATGGATTCGTGGGCAGCGCATTGTTCGTCACGGCATTGCCGGTGAGGCCGAACATCGCCCGCATGATCATCAGGCCGTCGGTTTGCGGCAGCGTCTGGCCGTCGCCATCGACGTCGAGGACGTTCGCGTGGAACAGCGGCTGCATCTGCATCCAGGTCGTGCGGCTCGCGTTGGGGCCGACGGCGCCGTTGGTGACCGCTGTGCCGGTCAGCCCCGTGATAGCGCGCACGAGCAACACGCCGTCGGTGAGCGGGTCGACGATCTGGTTGCCGTCGAGATCGAGGATGCAGGCGGGTCCCACGCCCTTGATCGTCGGCCAGAAACCGCTAGCGGCCGAATAGCCGTTCGAGGCCATCGTGCCGCCGAAGAACGGATCGCCGAGCGACGAGTTGAGCTTGTAATTCGTCGATGCCATCGGTCCGACGCCGGCGTTGATCGTCGAGGACGGGATCGCGTAGTTGGTGCTCGTCATCGGGCCCACGGCCCAGACGGGAAGCGCGCCGAGCGCAACGAGCGCAGACGTGAGCAGACGTCGAATCGTCATGACCGCTTCCCCTCGTGTGACTTCCGTGAGACATCCGGCTTCGATTCGCCGCGGCACGGGTGCACCGGGCGCGCTGGCATGCTCGGTCGGCTGGCCGGCTCGCTGACTCCGATCGAGTGCCGCCCGATCGAAGGCCAGCCGTAGTATGCATGCATCGGACGCGCGGCGCACTCATCCTTGCGCTCGAGCGGCAGCCGACTTCAGCTCAGGCGCCCTCCGCGAAGACTTCACGCGCGCAACGGAAGGCTTCGACTGCCGCGGGCACGCCGCAATAGATCGCCGCCTGCAGGAAGACTTCCTTGATCTCGTCCTTCGACACGCCGTTGTTCAGCGCGCCGCG
>Ga0070670_100002863_pt1 | contig 14273 bp, 15 predicted proteins | sample KBSS63metaG_FD_64665 | JGI IMG/M metagenome (GOLD analysis project Ga0070670, IMG submission 64665) | Switchgrass rhizosphere microbial communities from Kellogg Biological Station, Michigan, USA - KBS S6-3 metaG | ecosystem: Host-associated > Plants > Roots > Rhizosphere > Soil ... | reverse complement strand
TGCTTCCGCTCGCCCTCCACCGTGAGGGCACCTTCGACGACGTGGACGGTCAGTTCCTCTTTCTCCAGGCCGGGGACGTCGAGGCGAACGGTCAACAGGTTGTTCTTCTCGAACACCTCCATCTCCGGGACCCAGCCAGCCTCGAACGCCAGGCCGAGCTCCTTCAGCCAACGGGGACCAAACAGCCGCGGCTCGACGAATCCCAGCGGTGCGGTCGTCCTTGTGAGCTCTCTGGTGGTTGCCATGACGACCCTCCTTCCTTTTCTCTTTTTGCTTTCGTCGATCACTGGTGCAACGGTCGTGCCTCGCTCTGCCCCGGTTGGTCGCGGCCGCGGCGTGGGCGCGGCGTTCGTCCGCGCGGAATTCCACGCGAGGACCGTGGAAAACCCCCAGTCCGCCCCGCGCGCCACTGGAAGTCGCAGACAAGAACTGCCGGCTCGGCTGGCGCTCCGCTTGCACTGTCACCGGACAGCGTATGTAGACGGAGGGGCGTCATGTTCGATCTGATCACGGGAACAGCGACACACATTCCGCGGCATCCCCGGGGCCCCATGCTGCTGTCCACCGCAGCACAACTCCTCATCGTGGGGCTGCTGGTGGTGGTGCCCGTGCTGTTTGTCACGCACGCGCTCCCCGAGCCGCCGACCATGATGGCGTTCGTCGCGACGCCACCCCCGCCACCCCCGCCGCCGCCGCCGGCGCCCGCGCCGGCGCAAGCGGTGAAGAAGGTCGACACCGGTGCCGCGCCCGCGGTGGGGCACTTCGCCGCGCCCCTCGAGGCGCCGGCCGCGCTGAGCCCCGAACCCGCGGGTGAAGACGAGGCCGGTGTCCCAGGAGGCGTCGAGGGCGGCGTTCCCGGCGGGGTGGTCGGGGGAGTCGTTGGCGGCCTGCCGGAGGCGCCGCCCCCACCGCCACCGCCGGCGCTGCCCCCCGCGCCGAGAGTTCCGGTGCGTATCGGCGGGCAGATTCAACCGCCCACGTTACTGCGCCGGGTCGAGCCGACGTACCCGCCGATGGCGGTGAGTGCGCACCTGCAAGGCATCGTGATCCTCGAGGCGATCGTGGACGAGGCGGGCACGGTCACCGAAGTCAAGGTGCTGCGGTCCGTCAACCCGCTGCTGGATCGCGAGGCGCTGGCCGCCGTGCGGCAATGGCGCTATTCCCCCGTCGTCCTCAATGGCCGGCCGGTGCCGTTCGTGCTGTCGGTTTCACTGTCCTTCTCCCTGCAAGAGCGCGGCTAGAGCCGCAAACGGAGGATGTCATGGCTCGTACCATCACAACCGCGACGTCGCCACTCAACTGCTTCTGGATCGACCCCGCTTCGCGCCGTTCCCTCGACGGTTTCGAATACGCGGTGTGCACCCGCGTTTCCGATGCCGAGTGCGTCGTCAACGAAGCCGAGTGCGCGTATTGCCCGTCATGGGAGCCGCCACGGTGCGGAGCGCATGCGGTTCATCGTGGAGGGACGTTCATGAAATCACCAGGTGTCGTTCTCGGCGTGGCGTTGTGTGCCGCCGCATTGACCATCGCGCCGGCTCACGCCTGGCAGGTGAGCCCCGAGGATCACGCGGCGCATCATCCGGCCGCGCAGGCGGGCAGGGCGGCACCCACGCCACAGCCGACATCGGACGCGAAGCTCGACGAGCTGGTGGCGAAGATGAACGCCGCTCAGGGCCAGGCCAAGGTCGACGCGATGGCCGAGCTATTGACCACGCTCGTGAAGCAACACCAGCGCATGCACGGCACCATGGGCCAGATGATGTCGAAGATGAAGGACGGCGCCGCGGCCAAGTAGCGTGACCGCTCGCGGTAAGACGTCGACGATCAGATCGGCACGGGTGTCCAGCAGGACCAGGTCGCCGCCGATCAGGCGGTACTCGATGTCGTCCGGCAACGGCGGCAGCTTGAGGAGCAGGATCGCCGGCATCGCGTGAGTGGCCCATCCCGGATAGGCGTCATGGACCTGAGGAGGACGGAAGCCGCGAAGCATTTCGTGCTCTTCGTAGAGGTCGAGGAGCATGGCGTCGACATCCACGCCCGTCAGAGCTTCTCGGATCGCGCGCCGCAGGTGCGCCGCCACCGAAAACGTGAAGATGTCCCCTCGGCGGGCTTCCGGGCGTGCCGCCTTGATCGCCGATGCCAGCTGTGCCCTTCGAACGTAGACCGCTTGCACGTCGGTCGTCGGCTGGAGTGGCGGCAACGACCCTTCTACCCGGCGGCGGAGAGCCGCGTAGGCTTCGATCCGTGCCTCGAGGATGCCGAGCGCCTCCTGGTTCCCCTCATCCACGTCGCGCGGCGGGGGCGCCGCGACCACGACAGGCGCTCCAGAGAGAGCGGCCACGACGACGAACGCGCCCCCGGCTCGTCTCATCAGCACGTGTGCAGCGGTGGTCGTCATGTGACATGGATGTCGCGAACATCGTGCCTCCAGCACGGTGACGCCGAGGGCGGCATCGGACTCTCTCGGGGCCGACACACGATACTTCCCGCGTGATTTCTCGCGGGAGTGGGAAAGATCCCCTGTTGCGTGGCGCCGGCATTGGGCTGAACGGATAAGCCCCAGGGACCGGCAAACGGAGCGCGTTTTGCCCGGTGAGAGTCCAAGGGGGCCGCGATGTCATCCGGCTCAAGATCAATCAGCCGTGACCTGGGGCAGTCATGGGCGCGCGCCGTCTGAGCCTCACGCCTCTGCTGCGCCCGCACGGGCGCCTGCTGACGGTCGCTTTTGGAGCGATGCTCGTCGAGGGCGCCACCGCCCTGCTCGAACCCTGGCCGCTCAAGATCGTCTTCGACCATGTCCTCGGATCGAAGGAGCCGCCGGGCTGGCTGTCGGCGTGGATGACCGGCGGGCGCAATGCGATCGCGCTGCTCGACGTTGCGGCCGGTGCCGTGATCGTGATCGCCGTGGTTGGTGCCGCGAGCACCTACACGCAGAAGTACCTGTCCACCACGGTTGCCAAGCGGATCGGATACGACCTCCGTCACATGCTGTACCACCATGTGCAGCGCCTGTCGCTGTCGTTCTACGAACAGAGACAGACCGGTGACATGGTGGTGCGGCTGACCAGCGACATCGACGCGGTGGAGGACTTCATTTCCTCCGCGGTGCTCGGCATCGTGCTCGATGTCGTGACGCTCATCGGCATGCTGGCAGTGATGTTCTACCTGGACTGGCGCTTCAGCCTGATCGGTCTGTCGGTGTCGCCCCTGTTGTTTCTCATCGTCTATCGGTTCACGCGACGCATCAAGAGTGCGACCCGGGCCGTCAAGAAGAAGGAGAGCGAGCTCGCCTCGGTCGTGCAGGAGTCGATCTCCTCGGCCCGCGTCGTGAAGGCGTTCGGCCGCGAGGAGTTCGAAGAGGACCGGCTGGATCACGAGAGCCAGGAGAGCGTCGAGATCGGCCTGCAGGCGCGCAGCGTCAAGGCACGACTCGCACCGCTCGTGGACGTCATCGTGGCCGTGGGGACCTGCCTGGTGCTGTGGTTCGGCGTGCGCCATGTACTGTCGGGCCGTCTGACGGCGGGGGCGCTGCTGGTGTTCGTCCTCTATCTGGGGAAGATGTACAAGCCGATGAAGGACATGTCGAAGATGACGGACGCCTGGTCGAAGGCGGTCGTCGGATTCGAACGGATGGGGGAGATCCTCGGCATCGAGAGTCAGATTCGCAACCGTCCGGATGCTCGCCCGGCATCACCGTTTCGTGGGCGGATCGAGTTCGCCGGCGTCCGATTCGAGTATCTTCCCGGCCGGGCGGTGCTCACGGACGTGTGCCTCACCGTCGAGCCGGGGCAGCGCGCGGCGCTGGTCGGGCTGACCGGGAGCGGCAAGTCGACGCTGATCGGGCTCATTCCGCGCATGTACGATCCTGTGGCCGGGCAGGTGACGATCGACGGGGGAGACGTGCGCGACTACACGCTCGAGTCGTTGCGGCCGCAGGTCAGCTTCGTGCTGCAGGACGCGGTTCTATTCCACACCACCGTGGCCCAGAACATCGCCTACGGTCGCCCGGGCGCGACGCGCGAGGAGATCGTGCGGGCGGCCAGGCTGGCGCACGCGCACGAGTTCATCGAACGGATGCCGCAGCGATACGACACGCGGCTCGGTGAACGGGGCGACACGCTTTCCGGCGGACAGCGCCAGCGAATCTCCATCGCGCGTGCCATCATCCGCGATGCGCCGATTCTTCTGCTCGACGAGCCGTCTGCGGCGCTCGATCCGGAATCGGAGGAGCTGATCTTTCAAGGGCTGTCGCGGCTGATGGAAGGACGAACGTCGATCACGATCGCCCACCGCCTGGCCACCGTGCGGAGCGCCGATGTCATCTTCGTCCTGCACGAGCGCGTGATCGCGGAGCGCGGCACCCACGCGGAGCTCCTGGCCAGAGATGGTCTCTATGCCCGGCTCTATCACAAGCAGTTTCGCGGCAGCGACACGCCGATGGTCCCTGCGCAGTCGTAGCCTATACTCCACGTCCATGAAGACATACGTGATTGCCGCGGTGCTGATGGTGGCGGGCTTCGGGCACGCGGACGCCCAGACGGCGGCGACCAGCCGCCTGATGCGCCAGAAGCTGGTGGATGCGCAGGGCGTGATGGCCGCGGTCGTGACCGGCAACTGGGGCGAACTCGATCGCCGGAGCAAGGCGCTGGCCAAGGCCACCGAGGATCCAGCATGGCTCGTCCTCAGGACGCCGGAGTACGCAAAACAGGGCGAGGCCTTCCTGCGCGCGGTGAACGATCTGGTAGACGCGGCCGCGCGCCGCGATTCGGATGCCGCGCCGCTCGCCTACGTCGCGCTCACGATGCGCTGCATCCAGTGTCATCGCTACGTCGCGCGCGCTCGCCTCGCCGCGCGGTAGCCAGGCCGAGTGCGGTCATCGGATCCAGCTCTGTAACGTGCGGATGTAGTGCGCCCGCTCGATTGATGCCGGATCCGGGTGAGTCTCGAAGCTCGCGCGCCCGATCATCGCCTGCGCCGAATCGAGGTGGTGCCACTCGAGCCAGCGCTCGAGACCCTGGCGCATCATCGCGATGTGCCCGGGACCGTGCCGAAGCAGGGCCGATACCAGCTGCACTACATCGGCGCCGGCCAGCAGTGCCTTGATGCCGTCGTCGGGCGTCGCCACTCCGCCGCTCGCGGCAAGCGACGACCGCACCCGTCCACGCAACAGCGCCAGCCAGTGGAGCCGGAGCGGCAACTCCGCGCTCGTGGACAGCTCGGCCTGCGGCACCAGCGTCACCGTCCGTGTATCGACGTTCGCCTGATAGAACCGGTTGAACAGCACCAGCCCGCTGGCGCCAGCCCGATCGATCGCGGTGGCCAGATGCCCGAATGCGGTGTAGTACGGCGACAGCTTGACTGCCACCGGAATGGCGATTGCGCCGGTGAGATTTGCCACCGTGTTGACGACGCGCTCTTCGACGGCTGCCGACCCCACCGCGGTGCTCGTGGCCACGTCGTAGTAGTTGAACTCCAGCGCGTCGGCCCCCGCCTGCTCGATGACGCGGGCGAACTTGAGCCACGACTCGCCACTGTGCCCATTGAGGGAGGCGATCACCGGGATGCGGACCGCGGTCTTGATCTTGGCGATGTGGCTGGCGTAGCCGTCGGGTCCGTACTTGTAGTCGGCCGGCGGCGGATAGGCGGCCACGCGGTCGCCCATCTGCGGGTCGAGCGGATCGATGTGCGCAACACGGCCTTCCGCCGCGAGCGAAATCTGCTCCTCGAACAACGAGTGCAGCACGACAGCCGCGCACCCCGCGTCCTCGAGCCGCTTGATCGTGTCCAGGCTGTACCCCATCGGCGAGGCGCCAGCGATGAAGGGGTGCGGCAGTTTCAGCCCCAGATAGGAAGTCGAGGTGTCCATCGCGGATCTCCTTTCGAGCCAGTCGGAGGCCGTCCTGATCAGACGCGGTCCACCACTGCCGCAACCAGTTTGCCACTGCCATAGGCCAGAACCGCGACGACGCTGCCCAGCCCGAGCATTTCAAGTCCCGCCGACCACCATCGGGTGCGCGCGATCAACGCACGCGATGCGCCGACGGCAAACATTGCGACCAGCGTGCAGCCGATCGAGGCGGTGAATCGATCGAGGGGAAAGTCAGGCAGCATATACGGGACGAGCGGGATCGTACCCGCGCCGACGAACGCCAGGAATGTGGCGGTGGCGTGTCGAAGCGGGGACGTCTCCTCTTCGGGAAGGTCCTGGGCCGCCAGAACGCTCTCGTGCGAACGGATCGAGAGGTAGTTGCCGGCCGCCATGGAGAGCCCGTCCGCGAACAGGTTGGCGGCGCCCATGATGAGGACCACGCGCAGCGAGAGCCCGCCGCCGGCCACGCCGGCCACGACCGCGAACGTGGTGATGATCCCGTCATTCGCGCCATAGATCAGCTCGCGCACGTAATGACGCGCGATCTCCAGCGTTCCGGTCGGCTCGATGTGCAGCGAAGGTCTCATGTCGTGGTCGTGAACAGGTGCCCGGCCGGCCCCACGGCGGCAGTTTGCGGCATTACGGTCAGCGCGCACGCCGGCGTGAGCGGTTACACGGGCAGCCGGTAGCGCTTCCGGATGGTGGCGACGAGGTCCGCTTCGCTGATCTTGTCGCCATGGTGTTGGCGCGTTCTCGCTCACGACTTCAGGGCAAACAGCGTGCCCGTCGCAGATCCGGGGGCACGTGCACCAATTCGGCTGAGAACGGCGCGGATCGAGGGCCACTCCGCCGGTGACGGTTCAGGAAGAACTCACGGCGCCGTGAGATTTTCCCCCAATGATGGAAAATGCGGGGTCAGATGCCTCACGCAAACCGCATCGAGAAGTTCGGGCTGCAGCAGGCCTGAATCACCAGCCATGCAGCCGGCTGACGGCGGAATTGCGCGATACGGCGTGGCCGTGGCGGTGATCGCGGCGTCCGTCGGGCTGCGCTTACTCTTCCAGCCGTGGCTGGGGACCTCCGTCCCGTACCTCCAGTTCTTTCCGGCGATTCTGCTCGCGGCCTGGTACGGCGGGCTCGGTCCCGGCGCGCTGGCGACGGCGCTTGGCGCGATCCTCGCCGTGGAACTGTTCCTGCCGCCGGCGGGTCTGGCTGTGGGCGGCGTTGGCGACTGGCTGTCGTTGTCACTGTTCGCTGGCACCGGACTGGGGATCGCCTGGATCAACCAACGGCTTCGACAGGCCGAGGCGGCGCAACGAGCCGCCGCACAGCTGGCGACGACTCGCGCCGAGCGGCTCGACGCCATCATCAACACCACCGTCGACGGCATCATCGTCATCGGCAGCGGCGGAAAGATCGAGGCCTTCAACCGTGGCGCCGAGCGACTCTTTGGCTATCCGGAGTCGGAGGCTCTCGGACGCAATGTCAACATGCTGATGCCTTCGCCCTACCACCAGCAGCACGACAGCTACCTGCAGCGGTATCAGAACACTCGACAGGCCACGATCATCGGCACCGGGCGGGAGGTGTCGGGTCGGCGTCGCGACGGCAGCGTCTTTCCGCTGCATCTCTCGGTCGGCGAAATGACCATCGGCGGCGAGCAGAAGTTCACCGGAATGCTGCACGACCTCAGCCGGCGCGGACAGCTCGAAAACCAGCTCCGCGTCAGCGAGGGGCGCTGGCGCGCCATTGTCGACTCCGCTGTCGACGGCATCATCGTAATTGACAGCCACGGGCTCATCGAAGCCTTCAACCCGGCGGCCGAGCGGCTGTTCGGCTATGCCGAGCGCGAGGTGATGGGACAGAACGTCGACATGCTCATGCCCGCGCCCTACCGTGAAGAACATGATCACTACCTGTCGCGCTACATGGCCACCGGGCGCGCGAAGATCATCGGCATCGGCCGCGAGGTCACCGGGCGGCGGCAAGACGGCACCACGTTTCCGTTGCACCTGTCGGTGGGACAGATCTCGATTGGAGGCGAGTACAAGTTCACGGGCATCGTCCACGATCTCAGCAGTCGCGTGCGGGTCGAGGAACAGCTGCGCGAACAGGCCGCCCTGGCCAGGCTGGGCGAGATGGCGGCGGTGATCGCCCACGAAGTGAAGAACCCGCTGGCCGGCATCCGCGGCGCCATGCAGGTGATGGGCCGGCGCATGCCCGCCGGCATCGACCAGGAGATGACGCGCGAAATCGTCAAGCGCATCGACTCGCTCGACGCGATGATGAAGGACATGCTGGTCTTCGCCCGGCCGCCGCAGCCGAAACGGCTGCCGATCGACATCGCGCCGCTGGTGGCGGTGACCGCGAATCTGTTGCGAGAGGACGCCGCGATGCGCGAAGTCGACGTGCGTATCGACGGATCGTCGCCGCCCGTCAGCGGCGATGCCGAGATGCTCAAGATGGTGTTTCAGAACCTGCTGGTCAACAGCGTGCACGCGATGAACGGCCGCGGCACGATCCGCATCGAGATCACGCCCGTGAACGGCGCCTGCCAGATCGTGTTCGCCGATACCGGCCCGGGTATTCCCCTCGACATTCGCGCCAAGATCTTTGCGCCGTTCTTCACCACCAAGTCACGTGGCACCGGTCTCGGCCTGGCGACGGCGAAGCGGTTCATCGAGGCTCACGAGGGGCGGATTTCGATCGACTGCCCGCCCGATGGGGGAACCACCATCGCGGTCACGCTGCCGCTGCACCAGTTCTCGACCGGTCAGCAGATTTCGCAGGTGTAATTCCGGCAAACCCATGACTTCAAGTACCCTGGGGGCCGAGGCATGACACCAGTGGCCGCGGTCGGGTCGCTTCGAGTGTTGATCGTCGAGGACGAGGCCCTCATCCGCTGGGCTGTCGCCGAGACGTTGACCGAGGCGGGTCACACCGTGCTCGAAGCCCCGGACGCGGCGACCGCACTGCGCGTCGTGAACACATCCGATCCGATTGACGTCGTCCTGCTCGACTTTCGCCTGCCGGATTCCGACGACCTGTCGCTCGTCGAGCGGATCCGCCGGCAGACGCCGTCGAGTGCCATCGTGATGATGACGGCGTTTGGCACCCCGCAGATGAGGGCTGACGCCAAGAAGCTGGGCGTCCACGAGGTCGTCGGCAAGCCGTTCGACGTCGGAGCAGTGGCAGAACTGCTGGCCGAGGCGTGCAGGTCCAAGGCGAGCGAGTAATCAGCACGTCCTCCAGCCGAGGATGATTACCGAAGATCAGGCGGCGGTCGTGGCGTTCCTGTCGTCTCCGGGGGCGCACGGCGCCGAGCCGGTTGAAACGATCGAGACGCACGCATCGATTGTGTTCCTGTCGGGCCGCCGCGCCTGGAAGCTGAAACGCGCCGTCCGTTACGACTACCTCGACTTCTCGACGGTCGAGCGCCGCCGCGCGATGTGCGAGGCGGAGTTGCGCATCAACCGGCGCACGGCGCCGTCGCTCTACCACCGTGTCGTGGCCATCACGCGGGAGGCCGGCGGCGGCCTCGCGCTGGGTGGGGCAGGCACCCCCGTGGACTGGGTGATCGAGATGTCGCGGTTCGACCAGGACGAACTGCTCGATCGCCTGGCCGGCCGCCACGCGCTCGGCCTGGATCTGATGCGGCCGCTCGCTGCCGCGGTGGCGCGGCTCCACGCCGGCGCCGAGCCCCGCCATGATCACGGGGGATATGCCGGGATGAGCTGGGTGGTCGAAGGCGACGACGCCGACTTTCGCGTCCAGCCCGCCGGCGTGTTCGACGCCGGGACCTGTCGGCGCGTTGTCACCGACAGCCGCGCCGCGATTGAACGCCACCGCGGTCTCCTCGAGTCACGTCGCGAGGCGGGATTGGTCCGCCGGTGCCACGGCGACCTGCACCTGCGCAACATCGTGAGGCTCGAGGGCGTACCCACGCTCTTCGACGGTGTCGAATTCAACGACGAGATCGCCTGCATCGACGTCATGTACGACCTGGCGTTCCTGCTGATGGATCTGTGGCGCCGGGCGCTGCCGGCTCACGCCAACGCCGTCCTCAACGGCTATCTCGCCGACACTGCCGATATAGACGCGCTCGCGCTGCTGCCGCTGTTCCTCTCGTGCCGCGCCGCCGTGCGCGCCAAGACGGGCGCCGCCGCCGCGGCGCTGCAGGCCGACCCCTCGCGACAGGCGGATCAGTGGCAGGCGGCCCGCGAGTATCTGGCGATGGCCGAGACGTTGTTGCGTCCGCCGCCGGCCCGGCTGGTCGCGATCGGCGGGCTGTCGGGCTGCGGCAAGTCGACGCTCGCGTTCGCGCTGGCGCCGTCGCTCGGTGCGGTGCCCGGCGCAGTCGCGATCCGGTCAGACGAAGTGCGGAAGCGGCTGTGCGGTGTCGGGCCGCTCGATCGTCTCGGCCCCGACGGCTATACCGACGCGGTGTCAGCGCGAGTCTACGCAGAGGCGATCGCGCAGGCGGCGCGAATCGTCGCGACGGGTCACAGCGCGGTCGTCGATGCGGTCTTCGCGCGGCCGGAGGAGCGCGCCGCGGTGGAGCGCGCGGCGCAAGACGCCGGTGTGCCGTTTGCCGGCCTGTGGCTCGAGGCGCGCCTCGAGACCCTGGTGGAGCGGGTGGAACAGCGCCGTGCCGATGCTTCCGATGCGGACGCGGCAATCGTGCGGCGGCAAGTCGCCGGGGAGCTCGGGCCGATCGGCTGGCACCGCATCAACGCCGACGCCGATCTCGCCGCCGTCGTAATCGCGGCCCGCCGCACATTGCACGCATAGCCCTTCGTAAGCGGCAGCCGCGCCGTGGGCGAAATAGAGCGCGGTCGCGGACTATTTCCCGTCCCTTACCCGGTCCGCGGCCCGGAACGGCAGTGGAATCTCACAGCGCCTTCGTGACCCACTGGCACGGCTTGTGCCCTTTCCCGGCAAGGGAGCATCAACGATGAGGACAACGATCCGCGCGTGGACAGCAGTGGCGTTTTTGGGCGCGATCGTTCCGGCGCCGCTCGCCGCGCAAAGCCCCCCGCCGGTTCAAGGCACCATCGCCCTGGAAGGGACGATGACGAAGTTCTACCGGGGGCTGAACGCGCTCGTCGTGACGACGATGGACGGCGCCGAGCACGTGTATCACTTCGCGAAGGGGCTGGTCGTCCACGGTGGAAAAGGGTCGGGCCCGGACGCGCTGCGGCCTGGCACGACGGTGGTCGTCCACTACCGGATCGAGGGGGCCGAAGATTCGATCGAGGAGATCGACAGCGTAGCGGGCGATGGTCTGAAGGCCGTCGAAGGCGTCCTGATGCGGCTCGATCGCGGCGGCAAACACATCACGCTGAAACTGGATAACGGCAAGACCGAAACGCTGCCCCTCACCGATCGGGCGGCCAGCGAATTGGACAAGAGCCTCAACGACTCCGGCGCGGCCAGGGTGACGGTCTACTATTCCGACGAGTCCGGACACAAGGTCGCGCATGCGGCCCTGCTGCTGCGGTGATTGCCGAGGGCATACACTACGATTCATCCATGCCACGCGTGCGTGTTGGCATCGCCCTCGTATTCGCACTGGTCGTCGCCAGCGGCGCGCTGTCGCTCGCGCAGCGGTTCGGCGTCTTCGAAGGCGCCGGCGCCGGCATTCGGGTGCCGCCCAAGGACTTCAATGACGGCGGCTTCACCATCTGCAAGTGGATGTTCCGCAGCGACCGGTCGGAAGCCGGCGGCATCGGCTGGAGCACCGACTACCCGTATGGCGAAATCAATCTGCTCACGCGACTCTCCGAACTGACCAAGATTCACGTCAGCCGGCAGGGGCGCGATGTGAATTACTGGGTCGTGCGGCTCACCGACGATCAGCTGTTCGAGTGTCCGGTGCTGATCGGTTCCGACGTCGGCACGGCGGCGCTCTCGGAACCGGAGGTGCAGCGCCTGCGGCAGTACCTGCTGAAGGGCGGCTTCCTCTGGGTGGACGACTTCTGGGGCACGCGCGCCTGGAACCAGTGGAGCGGCCTGATCACGCGGGTGCTGCCGGAGTTTCCGATTGTCGACGTGGCGGTGGCCGATCCCCTCCGGCACGTCCTGGTCGACATCCCCGCGCTCAAGCAGGTGCCCAGCATCTTCTCGTGGGGCGGTCCCGGCAGCGATCCGCGGGAGCGCGGTAGCGACAGTCCCCATGCGGATTTCCGCGCCATCGCCGATGGCCACGGGCGCGTCATGGTGGCCATGACCCACAACACCGACATCGGCGACGCGATGGAGCGGGAGGGAGACGATCCGCAGTACTTCGCGGCGTTCTCACCCGACGGTTACGCGATGGCGACGAATATCGTGGTGTATGCGCTAACCCACTGACCGCGACCGGCCGCTACTCCTGGCTATCGTCGACGACGACGAAGTCAGCCGCCTGCCACGTGAACGGCGGCTCTTTTCTGCGATCCCCTGCCCGGCGTTCGACGTCCGCCACGTTGTCCGACGCCCGGCGCTGGTCGGTGCGGCGATCCCACGTGACCTCGACCGGCAGATCAGCGGTCTTACGGGTCATGGCGTCGAACCGGCGCAGGGCTCCGCGCCGGACGACAATCCCGAGCGGCTTCTTCTTCGCCATTCAGAATCTACTATCGGTCGCTGCGGCCCGGTACGCACCTCCTGCGATGCGCCAGCCCGGCCGCTGGCCAGGGCTGGCGATTTGAGGCGCCCCGTCTACTGACGCGACGTGCCAGAGGCCCCCTGGGTACGGTGCAGCGTTTCCCAGAACGATCCCCGCCCCTCGGGCGTGTCGAATCGCACGTTCAGGGTGCCGGTCTTGCCATCTGGAACGAAGAGGTCGAGCTTGGCGCCGTCGAGTGCGACTGCCGAGCCGGGGTCGTCGGGATAGCGGCGTTCCGCCCGCACGATGCGGCCCGTGTAGTGCGGCTGATACCCGGGCTCGCGCGTCAGATCGCCAACCGAGAAGCGCACTTCCTCGATTTCGCGCGTGCCCGCCACCGTTCGACCGCTCCGATCGCGCACGCTGCTGGTGACGGTAAAAGTGCCTTCCCCGGTCCGGCGGATCGTCAGGTTCACCAGGCGCAGGGATCGCGCGCCGGCCCCATAAACCGATCGATGGAAGTCGCTGTTGAGCTCGACGTCGAACGGCGTGGCCGTCCACTGGCCAGCCATCCAGGCGGGAAAAACGGTTTCGCTGGTCCTCGATTTCTCCTCGTCCTCGGTCTGACGGGGCGACGACGCGGTGGGTGCCTGAGCGCTCAACGGGCCGCCGAGCGCCAGGACCACGGCAGCTGCGATCCACGGCTTCATGATTGCCCTCCTCGACTCAATTTTGACGGATCTCGCGCCCCGATGGACGGTGTTCAAGCAGGAATGGCTGCTACACTGACCGCTCCGCGCGTCATCTCCGGGCATCCGCCCGGCCCCGAAGGAGTTCCTCCTGAATCGAACGCTGACCATATGACCAACGAATCAGCTCCCGATCCGAGTGCGCGACAGACGCATTGTCCGTTCTGCCAAGGCAGATCCGTCGATACGCTGGCAAAGGTCATCACGGCCAATTCGACCTGGCGGTGCCGGTCGTGCGAAAAGACCTGGACCGGCGCTTCGCAGACGGCGACGACGACCGGTTACGAGCGCCAATCCCCCGTCTGGCCGCCGCGCTCGGACAGGTAAGGCGCCGGCATGCTACACTCGTAGTGCCTTTCTGACAGCAGCGCTTCCGGCCTTCCGCATCAGATCCGAGCTCCCTCGCCTCTCCTGCGTCAGTCGCCGAGCATTCCGCTCGGGCCCGCCATCAGAGACATCGCATCTTCCAGGATGCAGGAGTAACGCATGAGCACCAAGCTTTATGTCGGCAATCTGCCGTACCAGACCACCGAAGCCGATCTGCAGACGCTGTTCGAAGGTTCCGGCCAAGTGGCCAGCATCAACGTCGTGCGCGACCGCGCCACCGGCCAGGCCCGTGGCTTCGCCTTCGTCGAGATGAGCGACACCGAGGGCGCGCAGAAGGCCATCAAGGAACTCGATCGGCACGCCTACGGCGGCCGCAACCTGACCGTCAACGAGGCCAAGCCGATGGAGCCGCGCGGCAACAACGGTGGTGGTGGCGGCTTCGGCCGTCAGCGCCGCGAGAGCCGCTGGTAAGACGCGGCCTCAGTTGCCCTTTACCAATCTCGGGCTGCACCCGGATCTCCTGAAGGGGATCCGGGACCTCGGCTTCGCCCGGCCGACACCGATCCAATCCGAAGCCATTCCCGCCGCGATGAGCGGACGCGATCTGCTCGCCTGCGCGTAGACGGGAAGCGGCAAGACCGTGGCGTTCCTGCTCCCCACGCTGCATCGCGTGATGAGCGCGCCGGCGCACCACTCGCGTCCTCGTCCTCACGCCGACGCGTGAGCTCGCGGCGCAGGT
>Ga0070670_100002860_pt1 | contig 14278 bp, 11 predicted proteins | sample KBSS63metaG_FD_64665 | JGI IMG/M metagenome (GOLD analysis project Ga0070670, IMG submission 64665) | Switchgrass rhizosphere microbial communities from Kellogg Biological Station, Michigan, USA - KBS S6-3 metaG | ecosystem: Host-associated > Plants > Roots > Rhizosphere > Soil ... | reverse complement strand
CCCGCCAGTACAAAGCGCTGGCCATCGAGGGTGTACCCAACGCTGACGTCTCCGACGTGGGTCACGAGCGTGGGTGCCTCTCGACCATATCAATCGATACACGGACGCCCAGCCGATCAATCGCGCGTAGGACGCCGGATCAGTGATACTGGCGTTTCTCATGCGGCGAAAAGATCGCAACGCACACGCCCCCGCTTCCATGGCGCGCGTACATGGGCCGCGTAGGTCAGCCGCGCGGTTCATCGAGCCCATGTTGTTGCTGCGGACCGATTCGCTTCCCTCAGGCGAGCAGTGGCTCTACGAGCTGAAGCTCGACGGGTACCGCGCAATCGGCTTCAAGCGGAATGGCGCAGCGCACCTGCGGTCGCGAAACGACAACGATTTCGACCCGCGATATCCGGATGTCGTGAAGGCGCTGGCCAAACTGCCCGCGAATACCGTCGTCGACGGCGAAATCGTCGCGTTCGATCAAGAGGGTCGGCCGTCGTTCAACGCACTGCAGAACTACGGGTCGGCACCGGCACCGGTCGTGTACTACGTATTCGATCTCCTGCTGCTCTCGGGCCGCGACTTGAGGCGCGAACCCCTTCATCTGCGACGCGAACTCCTCGAGAAGAAAGTGCTTCCGAAATTGCCGGAGCCGGTGCGGTACTCAGCCCCTCTCGATGCCGACCTCCCGGTCCTCATCCAGTCGGTAAAGGTCCACGGATTCGAGGGACTCGTCGCCAAGCGACGCAACAGCGTCTACGAACCTGGCCTCCGCTCTGGCGCCTGGATGAAGATGCGCGTCAACCGCGGGCAAGAATTCGTGATCGGCGGGTACACGCGCGGCACGAAGACGTTCGATGCGCTGGTGTTCGGCTACTTCGAAAGCGACAAGCTGATTTACGTCGCACGAACCCGCAACGGCTTCACACCGGCGACACGCGGTCAGTTGTTTAGAAGGTTCAAGGGACTGGAGATCGACCGCTGCCCTTTCGCCAATCTGCCCGAGGCAAAAAGCGGTCGATGGGGCCAAGGCCTGACGAAAGCGAAGATGGCCGAGGTTCAATGGTTAAAGCCGCAACTCGTCGGTCAGTTCGAGTTTCTCGAGTGGACCGTCGACAACCACCTCCGACACTCGAAGTTCGTCGGTCTGCGCGAGGACAAGAACGCCAAGGATGTGGTGCGAGAAACGCGTTGAATACCGTCCCGCCGTCCTCCATGTCATAGAATGGCCCGGACCATGGCCAGACCCCGCATCGTGGTAGCGGACGATCACGACAAAACGCGGGCGGCGATTGCCAGCCTGCTCGCATCCGACTTCGATGTGGTCGCCACGGCGGCCGATGGCCAAGCGGCTGTAGAGGCCGCGGGCCGATTGCATCCCGATCTTGTCGTCCTCGATATCTCGATGCCCGGCCTCAACGGATTCGAGGCTGCCGTCCTCATCAGGGATCTGCCCGACCCACCCCGGATCATCTTCGCCACTGCGTACCACGACGGGTCAATCGCCGCCGCGGCGTACGCGCTGGGCGCCGCGGCGGTGGTGTCGAAGCGGGAGATGCTGACGGAACTCGCGCCGGCAATCCGACGGGCTTTGTTGTTCCACGCCGTCTGTTTTTACGACGACAGTCCGTCGCTCGTTCGCACCGTCGCCCGCTTCATCGGCGAGGGGTTGGCGGCCAGCCAAGCGGCCGTGATCGTTGCGACGGCATCGCACGCCGCCTCAATCCGCGACCAACTGACGGCGGATGGGGCGGGATCCCGGAGACGGTTCGAGCAGGGCGAGCTCCTAATCTTCGATGCGGACGAGGTCCTGAATCGATTGATGGTCGACGATCGGCTGAATGCGGACCGCTTCGAAAACACGATCAGTCCCATCGTGGACAAGGCTGCCGGCACGAGGAAGCGGCTGGTGCGGATCTACGGCGAGATGGTGAACGTGTTATGGAGCGGCGGCCGGAAAGATGCGTCGCTTTCGCTCGAGATGCTGTGGCATCAGCTCATCGCGGCACGCAAGTGCTCGCTGCTGTGCGGCTATTCCTCGGGTGTCTGCCACGGCGACGGGTTCAACACCATTTGTGATCGGCACAGCCATGTCGTGTCGCCGCACACCGCCTCTGAGGGAACAGTGTGAGCTCTGTCACTGAGCTGGTCCCCGTTCTGATTTGGATGTCGGACGCCGACCAACGCTGGACCTACGTCAACCCGGCGTGGATGGCGTTCACCGGCCGCGCGCTCGAGGCCGCGCTCGCGGACGGCTGGCGCGAGACGATTCATGCCGACGACCTGCGGCGGTGCCTTGAGGTGCTCGACGCCGCGTGCGAACGGCATCAGCCGTTCACACGCGAGTACCGGCTCAGGCGACACGACGGCCAATATCGATGGGTACTCGATAGCGGAATTCCGCTATCGGCGCCGGACGGCTCGTGTACGGGTTACGTCGGATCGATCGTAGACATCACCGAGCGCAGGCAGGCCGAAGAATCGCTGCGGCGGAAGCAGTCGGAGCTCACTGAAGCGCAGCGGCTCGCGGCCATTGGCAGCTGGCAGTGGGATGCGAGCACGAACGACGTCGTGTGGTCGGACGAGCTGTACCGGATCGCGGGATTGGCGCCGGGGTCGTCCGCGGCCGCCGCGGGCAACCATCCGCACCTGTACCCGCCGGAGCACTGGGACCGGATCGCACGCTGCGCCGACGAGGCGATGCGATCCGGCAGGCCGTACGAACTCGACGTCGAGATGTTCAGCAATGGCGGCCGTCGGTGGGTGACGGCGCGCGGCGAAGCGATCCGGGACGCGAACGGCCGGATCACGGGGCTTCGGGGCACCGTCCAGGACATCACGGCGCACAAGCGCGCAGAAGAAATGCTGTCCAACCAGAGTCGCCGGCTCATCGAGGCGCAGGAAGCCGAGCGCGCCCGCATCGCACGGGAACTGCACGACGATATCGGACAACGGCTGGTGCTGCTGTCGATGGCGCTGCAACAGCTGCAGCAGTCCGCCGATCCCGCCGGCGACCTTCAACAATCCGTCGCCGCGCTGTCCCGAGAGACCGCGGACATTGCCACCGACGTGCAGGCACTGTCGCACGAACTGCACTCGTACAAGCTTCGACTCCTCGGCGTCGTCCCGGCGATCAGAGACTTCTGTTCGGAGGTGGCGGCGCGGCACAAAGTCGAAGTGACCTTCACGCACCAAGACGTGCCCGGAACCGTGCCGCCGGACATCGCGCTGTGCGTGTTCAGAGTGTTGCAGGAAGCGCTCCAGAATGCGGTGCGCCACAGCGCTGCCGCCCGTTTTGCGGTGAACCTCGAGAGCACAGCGAAGGCGCTCACCCTGACCGTGCGTGATGACGGATGCGGGTTCAATCCTGAGTCCGTATCGCGAGATCGCGGTCTCGGTCTGACGAGCATGCGTGAGCGCTTGAAGCTCGTGGCGGGTGAACTCGTCATCGACTCGAAGCCAGGGAGCGGCACAACGGTCGTGGCCCGCGTGGCGCTTCGGAGCGGCGTCCCTGCGGACGCTCCAGACACGAGAGAAGTCCACACCGCGTGATGTCCGGTGGTTCAAGTCCCTTGGCGTTCAGGGCGCAGAGCAGGACCATGCCGGAGCAGGGCTGAATCGCCGTTCGAATATTTCCAGGGCGCTCAGCGTCAACCCGGGGACGGCGATCTACCTCGATGAGTCGCGTGTGTACACCCGTAATCTGGAAGTGCCTGCGGGCGGCGGCGTCGGTACTGCGCGCGCGATGGCACATGCCTACGGCGTCTTCGCCACCGGCGGACGCGAGCTGGGGTTGCGAAAAGAGACGCTGGATTTGCTGGCGGCGCCAGCGATTCGAGAGTTGTTGGAGTCGTACCATCGGTAGGAGACTGCTTCGTCGTTGGGCTGCAGGTTTGGGGCGCATTGCTTGAAAAAGATCGGGTTTCTGTCCTTCGGCCACTGGACGCCGGCGCCGAATTCCGATGTGCGCACGGCGTCCGACGCGCTTCTGCAGTCGATCGAATTGGCGGGAGCCGCCGAGGCGCTGGGCCTCGACGGCGCGTACTTCCGCGTGCACCACTTCGCACGCCAGCTCGGTTCGCCATTCCCATTGCTTGCCGCAGTCGCCGCGCGCACGGCGAGGATTGAGATCGGGACGGCCGTTATTGACATGCGCTACGAGAACCCGTGGTACATGGCGGAGGACGCGGGTGCCGCGGACCTTATCGCTGGCGGACGTCTGCAACTCGGCATCAGCCGCGGATCTCCGGAACAGGTGATCGACGGCTGGCGCTATTTCGGCTACACGCCACGCGACGGCGAAACCGACGGCGACATGGCGCGCCGACACGCGGAAGTGTTCCTCGATCTGCTGAAGGGCGAGGGCTTCGCGCGACCGAACCCACGGCCGATGTTTCCGAATCCGCCGGGGTTGCTGCGTCTCGAGCCCTATTCTGAAGGATTACGCCGGCGGATCTGGTGGGGTTCGAGTTCGAACGCGACATCCACGTGGGCAGCGAAACTGGGCATGAATCTCCAGAGCTCAACGCTCAAGGATGATGAGACCGGCGAACCGCTGCACGTGCAGCAACGCAAGCAGATCGAAGCCTATCGTGGGGCGTGGAAAGACGCCGGACACCAGCGTGAGCCGCGCGTGTCTGTCAGCCGCAGCATCTTCGCCCTCGTCAACGACCGTGACCGGGCGTACTTCGGCCGCGACGCTCACGACCACGACCAGGTCGGCTACATCGACGCCAACACGCGGGCGATCTTCGGCCGTTCGTACGCGGCGGCGCCCGACGTGCTGGTCAAACAACTCGCGGGCGACGAGGCTATCGCGGCAGCCGACACTCTGCTCCTTACGATTCCGAACCAGCTGGGCGTGGACTACAACGCCCATGTGCTCGAATCCATCATCAAGTACATCGCTCCGGAGCTCGGCTGGCGCTGACCGCGAACGCCGATGCACGCCTAACGCGTCGCCTTTGCCGGCCGGCCGGACAATGAGCTTGGCGCATCCAGATGCGCCCCATCGTCTACGCCAACGCCGAGCCGATCGACGAGTTCGCCGCCGAGCCAACCCGCCACACTGCCAAGCACGAGCGCCAGCACTTCAAGGAGAAAAAGGCTGGGGGTCGGCGCAGCGTCCGGAGCATTTCCGCGCATCCACCAGACGACCGCGAAGATCAGGACAACGACGACGTTGGCCCCGCCGTGCAGAAGCCCGATTCGTTTCGCCCGTGTGCCGGCGGGAATCGCGAGCCAGTCAATCAGGCCGAACACCGCCGCCAGAAGACCGCCCATGATACCCGCCGCGATGTTCCAATACGCGACGGTGGCGAAGGCCGGTGACCCTCGCCACATGTAGAGCGCGTCGAACACGACGGCGCCGATGAAGAGGCCCAAGGGCAGCACAATCAGCATCGGATGAATCGGATGTCCCAGGAGTTTGGCGCGGCTTTCCATGTCGTGTGTCTCCGCTGGATATGCGATTTCGTCTCGCTAGATCGACTTCAGATACTCAATCAGCTCGCGCTTTTGTTCGGCAGTGAGCTTGAGTTTCAAGTGCGTGTCGTAGTGGTTGACGACGGCCTCGAGCGTGGGGAACCGGCCGTCATGATAGAAGCCACCCTTGTGAATCTTCTGCGAGTCGAACAACGCGCGCAGCGGCGTCGTGACGTAGCGCCGGTCCGGACCGCGGTCAGCTTGGAAACTGTCGATGCCGATTTCATCGGCCGTGTGGACGTTGTACCCGGGCTCGGTGAAAATCGGCGGCACGTGGCAGGTCGAGCACTTGGCCGCCCCGTTGAACACCGCCTGCCCTCGCCTCGCCGCCTCGGCGTCGTAGCTCCCCGCCGGCGCCTTGGGCGTTGGCATCGCGAGTTGATAGAAATGCAGTGCCGGCAACTTCGCGGTGATCAGGTCCGGCTGGTCACGCTTCCGCCCCCAGCCGGCCTTGGCCGCGACCGGATACTGTTTGGCATTGTCCAGCCGTGAGTCGATGAACGTGCCCTTGCCATACATCTGTGTGTTGGCGACGTACGCGTTCCAGTAGGTGACGGTGCCCCATCCGCCGGTCCACGTGTGCTGATTGATCCCGGCCAGCCCAAAGGCGGAGGGCATCAATGTCCCAGCACTCTTGCCATCGGGCCGCTTGGCCTTCCCGTCCATGTTCAGTTCCGCGTCGTAGCGGCCGGGACCCCAGCTATTGAGCACGGCTTTGACGGTCGCCACATCCACACCGAGCAACTCGCTGAATGGCTTGAGATTCGGTGCCGTCGCGACGATGGCGCCGATGTTCAGATCGCGGTTTCCCCATCCGTCGAGGCGCTTACCAATGCCGGGCGCGAATGAATCGTCGACCGTCGAGTGGCACAGCGCGCACTGGACACCCATCGATTTGGCTGATCCATCCGGATTGAGGAACGCGGTGACACCAACCACCGCGTTGGCTTTCAGGAGGGCGACCGTCGACGCGGGATCGTCCATGTTGACTTTGCCGGCCTTGATCGCCGCCACCAGATCAGCAGGCAGTGCGTCGGCGTCAACTTTGAGACCCAGGCTGAGGGCCATCTTCGGACTCACGCCCGGACCGACACCGCCCAGCTTCTGACCGACGATGGCCTGATGCAGCCCGAGCTTGCCACCCCAGAAATCCTCAGAGCCGAATGTGTCGTACCGAAAGATGCGGCGACCTTCCTCGAGCATGCGCTGCGCATTCTGGTTGATCGTCGCGTCAAAGGCACCGCTCACGGGAGCGGGTTGCGCCCGCGCCGACGGCAGTGCTTCACGCAGCGCCACGATCCCGACGGTGACGAGAACGATGGCCCCGCCAAACAACAGGAATCTCAGGTTTCGCGCCATGGGACCTCCTCCATCCGCAATAATCCGACGTTGAACACCCGACGATGTCTGGTCCGTTTCCCTTGCTGAGTTACGCAAGATAGACAAGCTATAACTTGCGTATTCAAGCAAAGTGCAGGCCGGCGTTCTTTTGGACGAATCGATCGCGCATGGCGAGAGATCTGCAGGATCGTCGGCGGTTTGCAGAGAACCGACGTGCTCTGTTCGGGTAGTGGGAGGCGAGGACTCGGCCACTCGAACCGCGCCTGTAGTGATCGGCTTCGCGTGTTCGATACACAGACATGATGGACGGGAACGCTGATCCGATGCTAAAGAAGCAGCTTCTTGATTCGAGTCGCGGCCGCATCGTGACTCTCCTCCGACGTGGTGGCTTAACCGCTGATGACATCGCCTCCAAGCTCGGCGTGACGCGCAGCGCCATTCGGGCGCAAATCACCGGCATGGAACGGGACGGTGTCGTGCGGCGGGCGGGCCAGCGGCCTGGCACGACGAGGCCGTCCCAGGTCTTCGAGCTCACGCCTGAGGTCGAACAACTGTTGTCGAGCGCGTACGTTCCGCTGCTCACTCATTTGGTGGACGTGTTCGCAGCCGGGTTGCCCGCAGATCAGCTGGAGACGCTGCTTCGACAGGCCGGAAAAAAACTGGCTGACGAACTTCCGCAGGGAAGGCGCGGCATGAGGAATCTCGGCGCCCGCGTTGCGATGGCCAGCGAGATAATCAATGAACAATTGGGCGCCATGACTCGCGTCGAGCGAAATGGCGGATACGTCATCCGGGGTTTCGGATGTCCGCTCGCGGCGCTGACTGGCAAACATCCGGGTGTGTGCCTGGCCATGGAAAGCCTCGTCGCCGAAGTCGTTGGCGTGCCCGTGCGCGAGTGTTGCGATCGCTCTGAGCGGCCCCAGTGCTGCTTTGAAATCGGGCGGCGCGCGTAAAGTCAGCGAGCGGCCAAGGCGCCGTCGATTCCGGCCTTGACCCGCGGGGCTCCAGCGGGCATACTGAGCGCACTTAATAAGCTCGCTAGGTATGCCAACACGTCCGGACACACTTCAAGGGTCGTTGCCGCTGCTGGTCCTGACCATCCTGGACCGGCGCGGTCCGTTGCACGGCTACGCCATCACGTCAATCATTCAGACTCTCTCTGACGCCCTGCGCGTCGAAGAGGGATCGCTGTATCCGAGCCTTCATCGGATGGAAGAGGCCGGCTGGATCAAGGCACGGACCATCACCACCGAACACAACCGCCGCGCGCGCGCCTACGAGATAACCGCCGCAGGGCGGCGGCAGCTCGGTATCGAGGAAGCCCGGTGGCGCTCGGTCACCGGCGCCGTAAACCACGTACTCAAGCACGCGTAGGGTGCACGCATGTCCTGGCTCTCTCGGATAGCGAACGTGTTTCGTTGGTCGAACGTCGATCGCGCCCTCGACGACGAAATCAGTTTCCACATCGAGTCCCGGATCGCCGATCTCGTCGCCGGCGGGATGTCCCCAGGGGCAGCGGAGATCACGGCGCGTCGCCAGTTCGGCAACCGCCTCCAGGTTCGCGAGAAGAGCCGCGACGTCAAGCTGCTGCCGTGGCTCGATTCACTCCTGCGCGACCTGCGACTCGGCGTGCGGATGCTGCGTAAGAACTCGCTGGTAACCGCTGCGGCGGTTCTGCCGCTGGCCATGGCGCTCGGCGCCTGCGTGGCGGCGTTCTCGCTGATCGATGCGCTGATCCTGCGGCCGCTGCCGGTGCGCGAACCCGACCGCCTCGTCTACCTGACATATCCCAGCGCCAACCCCGATCGGCCCGAAGACGACGTGTTCAGCGACCCGGCGTTCGTGCGGATGCGCGACGCCGGCCGCGGGCGCGTCGATTTGTTCGCGCTGGTGTACCCAGACCGGCCTCGTGTGACATTCGACGTCGCGAATGGAGAGCGCGAGACCGTGCGGGCGCAGTACATCTCCGGCGAGGCGTTCGAAAACCTCGGCATCGGCGCCGTCGCTGGCCGGGTGCTGACGGTTCACGATGATGAGCGCCCTGGAACGCATTTCGTGGCCGTCCTCAGCCATGCGTTCTGGATGCAGCGGTTCGGCGGCGATCGCGCGATCGTCGGGCGTTGGATTGTGATGCACGGCCCCACCGAAGATCGTCAGTTTCAGATCGTCGGGGTCACCGAACCGCGTTTCCGCGGCCTCGAGCCGGGCTATTCGACCGACGTCTGGCTCCCGTACGCGATGCAGGACCCGGCTGTCTTCGGCAATAGCGGATATCGCTCGCTGCGCGTCATAGGACGGTTGAAGCACGAAGTCGCGGTGCAGCAGGCGCAGGGCGTCCTGCAAGCGGCGTTCACGAGCTTCCGTCGGGAGGATGCAAAAAACAACTTTGGTGCGTCATCGCCGCCCGATCTCGTCGCGCAGTTCATCAACACGCCGCTGTACGTACGACCAGCCTCGACTGGTGTGTCGCCGCTCCGCGCCGTGTTCCAGCGGCCGTTATGGGTTCTCACCGCGATCGCGGCGCTCATGCTCCTGATCGCCGGTTCGAATGTCGCCAACCTGTTTCTCGCCAGGACGGCGGCGCGTGAAGACGAGATCTCGCTTCGCCTGTCGCTGGGAGCGGGACGCGGCCGCTTGATCCAGCAGATGCTGGCCGAAAGCACGATTGCCGCTGCGGCCGCGTGCTGCATCGGCGCGGTCTTCGCGCTCGTCGCCGCGCCGGCCGTCGTCAACATGCTCAGGTCGGCGGACGATCCGGTATTGCTCGATATGCGCGTCAACTGGCGCCTCGTCGCGTTCATCAGCGGGATTACCGTGTTGAGCAGCGTGCTGCTTGGCTTCGCTGCGGCGTTGCGCGCCTCGAGGGTCGCGCCGATCACGGCGTTGAAGGGAGGCTCCGGGCGCGCGTCGGGCCGCGCCCGCGCCATGCGCCCGTTCGTCGTCATGCAGGTCGCGTTCAGCCTGATCGTCCTCGTCGTCGGCGGTCTGCTGGTGCGGTCTTTCGTCAAACTGTCGAGCGTGAATCCTGGATTCGCGATGTCGGACGTGTGGCTGGTGTCGTTGGAAGCCGTCGCGCGCATCCCGCCGAATCAACAGCGCGCGGCGCTGTTTCAGGTACTGGATCGCGTTCGCGATCTGCCTGGTGTGTCCGAAGTCGGTGCGGCCGAGTTCAGCGTGCTCGGCCGCAGCTGGCGGAAGGAGATTGCCGTGCCCGGCAGCGCACGCGAAGTGATCGAAGCGACCGTGGCACCGGTGACGCCGGGATACTTCGGCGCAATGGCGATTCCGCTCGTCGCCGGCCGAACGTTCATCCGCCGCGATCTGGACACCGAGAATCCCACGATCGTGATCGTCAACGAATCGTTCGCGAAGCGCTACTTCGGTGTCGAGTCGGGGATCGGCCGCCTGATCGATGCGCGCTTCGGCAAGACACGGACGCAGAACGAGGTCGTCGGCGTGGTGGCGGATGTTCGCTACGACCTGCGCAAGCCGCCGGCGCCAACGATTTACATTCTGCTTCCGTTGCGCAGCTTCGGCATGATGGCCGTCAGAGTCGCCGGCGCTGCGCCGCCGATCGGCGCCAGAGTCCGCGAAGCCGTGCGGGCCGCGACGCCGCTCTTGCGCGTGACGTCGATCGCGTCGCAGGCGGCGATGGTCAATCGTACGGTCGTGCGCGAGCGACTGCTCGCGCTGCTGGCGGGGTTCTTTGCGCTGGTCGGGCTGGTGCTGACGGCCGTTGGGCTGTACGGCACGTTGAGCTATGCGGTCGTCCAGCAGACGCGCGAGATCGGCATCCGGGTTGCGCTCGGTGCGCGGGCGTTCGGCGCCGTGCGCTCCGTTCTCGCCGAGAGTGCCGGCGACACGCTGCTCGGCGTCGTCGGCGGCCTGGCGGGGGGGCTTTACGCGTCGCGCTTTGTCGAGACGATGCTGTTCGAGGTCGCGCCGCTCGATCTCTCGAGTCTTGGGCTGCCACTCGCCACACTGTTGCTGACGGCGTTGATCGCGGCCGCCGTGCCCGCCTGGCGCGCGGCACGCGTCGATCCGATCATCGTGTTACGCAATATGTAGCAACATGCACGAACACAATCCTTCCGAGCGGAGATGATCGGTTTGCTGCACGCCACGTGCAAACAGTTTTACGTTTACGGCTTCATCGATATACGTTTGACCAGCTCATAGAGAAACGTCTGGCCTTCGTAGAACGACTGCACCTTGACGCGCTCGTCGCGTCCGTGAAATCGGATGTCGTCGCGATCGTAGAAGATCCCCTGCACGCCGTAAGTCGGGATCCCTGCGGCGCGCAGATATAACCCATCGGTCGCGCCCATCACCATCATCGGTACAGCCGGTACGCCCGGCCAGAGCTGATTGGTGATCGCGCTGACCGCGGTCATGAGGTCCTCGCGAATGGGAGACGGCGGTCCATTTTCCACCGTGCCGATAATCGACACGTCGACCTGATCGTCCGCCAGCACGCGCTTCAGCGTCGTTGTCACGTACTCCTGCGCATCGTCGGGCAGCACGCGGCAGTTCACCGTCGCGGCGGCCAATTGGGGCAGCGCGTTTCTCGCGTGTCCTCCCTCGAGCTGCGTGGCGACGCAGGTCGTGCGCAGCGTCGCATTCCAGGCGGGCGTTGCCCGTGCGACACGTTCCATCGCCGCCCGATCGCCGGCGGCCACCTGCGCGAGATCACCGCTGACGGACCCTGCTTCGACCTTCGCCATTGCCTGAAAATACGCTTTGGTGACGTCGTTGATCTTGAGGGGAAAGGCGAACTTCGACAGCCGATCGAGCGCGGCGGCGAGGTGGTAGATCGCGTTGTCCGGCACGGGCAGCGAGCTGTGGCCTCCCTTGTTGTGCACCTCGAGCCGGTAGTTGATGACGTATTTCTCGCTCAACTGCACATCGTTCGACATGCGTTTCCCGTTGATCGCTTCGCCCCATCCGCCCTCGTTCAGACAGAACTCCGCGTCGATCAAATCGCGCTTGTTCTTTAGGAGCCATTGCACGCCATTGTAGGGCCCGCCTCCCTCTTCATCGGCAGTGAGTGCGACGATGATGTCGCGATCCGGCTTGAAGCCTTCACGCTTGTAGCGAATGAGGTTCGCGATCCAGATCGCCGCTTGCGCTTTGTCATCGCCGGTGCCGCGGCCATAGAAATAGCCATCACGTTCGGTAAACGTGAAAGGATCCAGGCTCCAGTCTTCGCGCTTGGCCTCGACGACGTCGGTGTGCGCGAGCAGCAGGACGGGTGGCAGCCGCCCCGATCCTCGATACCGGACGACGAGATTGGCCTTCGCGGGCGTCGCGCCGCCGATGAAGATGTCGGCGGCAGGGAAGGCGGCGGCCTCGAGCCGCTTCGCCACGGCTTCGGCAACGGGTGTGGTCGCACCGGTGTTGTACCCGGATTTGATTTCCACCATCTCCTTGTAAATCTCGCGCGCAAGCTGGCGTTCGGCTTCCGACGGCAACGTCGAGACGGTGCCTTGGGCAATGATTAGCGCCTGCAACAGGCGCTGGAGCCCGAACAGGAGTCCCATGCGCGCAGCCCAGCGCGACGACACGTGTGACCGTACCCGGACGATTCGCCTCAGCATGGAAGTTCTCTCGATTTGCGTTGATTCAACTCATTGCGGGCGAACTGTTACCCGCTGGGCCCGTTACCCGCGCAGCGGCACACCGTGGCAACGAGGATGCGCCCGGTCGGTGGGGCTGGCATTTTGCCTATTCATTTACGCGGTGGCGTCAGGATATCAGAACGCGCGGGCAGAGTGACCTAGTCCGCGTCGTGTTGTCTGCTCCCGGCATCGGGTGCTAGACTCCGGCAAAAGTTCGTCCCCGCGTGGCCGATCACCCGGTCGAACTGCCGACGTCGCGACCGACGAGTGTGGGGTCCGAGGAGAGATGATGCATCGACGTGAGCTCTTGAAGAACGGCGCGGCGGCACTGACCGTGGCTGCCACCAGGCCCTTGTTCGCCTGGCAGGGCGCCAACAACCGCGTGCGCATGGCGGTCATCGGCATGGGCGGCCGTGCCGGTCGCGTCTTCGACTCGCTCACGCGAAACGACGACGTCCAGTTCACGATGGGATGCGAGGTGGCGCAGAACAAGCAGCAGGGCTTTCAGAGCGCCAATCGCCCGCTCGCGCAGACGCTCAACGTGGTCGGGGACTATCGCCGCGTGCTCGACCGCAACGACATCGACGCGGTGCTGATCGCCACGCCCGACTTCTCGCATGCCCGGATCACGGCTGACGCGCTCGCGGCGGGGAAGCACGTCTACGTCGAAAAGCCGATCTCGAACAACGTCGCGCGCATCAACACGATGCTCGACGCCTACAACAAGTATCCGAATCTCGTCGTCCAGGTCGGCACGCAGCAGCGGAGCTGGGATCATTTCATCGAAGCGAAGAAGCAGATGGCGTCGCTCGGCGCGGTCACGCACGTGCTCATCCAGCACGGCGGCGGCTATTCGCAGACCAAGCAGGACGTCGCCGAGGTGCCCCCCGGTCTCGACTGGGACGCCTGGCAGGTCGACGCGCCGAAGAAGCCGTTCAAGCGGGGCTACACCTCGTTCCGTGCCTGGTGGGAGTACGGCAGCGGCCTCGTCGGCGACTGGGGCGCCCACCACATCGACGTCGCGAACTGGTTCATGGACGCCGACGCCAAGCAGCCGCTCAAGACCACGGCGGTCGGCTTCTACTCGAACCCGGAGACCGATCCGGAGTGCGTGTTCAGCCAGTTCTCGATCGCCTGGCAGTTCGACAACTACATCATGTCGTTCGCCAACGACGTCTTTCCGCGACCGAACTTCGCCGATCCGAAAACGCCGGACATCGAAGGCTGGGGCGTCTATTTCTACGGCAGCAACGGGACTCTGCAGGTGAACCGCATGGGCTGGGCGCTGCGGCCCCCGGTCAGCCAGACGCGCAATCGTGTCCCGCCAGAGCCGGCACCCGGTGCATCCAGAGGGACGGGAGCCGGCGACGGTCGCGCCGGGGGACCGGGTGGCGGACGCGCAGGGGGATTTGGCGGCGGCCGCGGCGGTGGCGGGCAGGCTGTCGAGATGAACGTCTACATCAACCCGCGCGGGGGTGTCGAAGAGGACTACCCGCTGCACGCGCACACACGTGACTTCCTCGACAAATTGAAGGCGAAGGACAGAAAGACCAATGCGCCGATGGAAGTCGGATACAACTCGGCACTGCCTGCGCTGCTCGCGCTCGAAGCGATGAAGGACAACAAGGTGCTGGGCTGGGATCCGGTCGCACGGAAGACGAAGGCACTCTAAGACCGGAGACGGCGGGACAGAATCAGGACCACTCCCAGCAACAAGACGATGCCCGCGAGGACCGCGGACACCGTCGCGAGATTCTCATTGATGTACTTCGTCGCTTGCGCACCGTACTTGTAAGCCAGCCATCCTTCTCCGCCGAAGCGAAACCCTCGTCCGATCGCGATCCCGA
>Ga0070670_100002858_pt1 | contig 14281 bp, 14 predicted proteins | sample KBSS63metaG_FD_64665 | JGI IMG/M metagenome (GOLD analysis project Ga0070670, IMG submission 64665) | Switchgrass rhizosphere microbial communities from Kellogg Biological Station, Michigan, USA - KBS S6-3 metaG | ecosystem: Host-associated > Plants > Roots > Rhizosphere > Soil ... | reverse complement strand
GGTCCAATTCCGTCCGACGTCATGACGCCCCAACGCCGCCGCTCAGTCCAGGCGCCTCTTGCGTGCGCTTCGAATCTTGGCCGCTACGAAGATATCATTCGGCTGCGAAGGGGAAAGGCCAAAATGCATTCAAAGCTCAAAAGAGGTGGATGACTGTGTACATCTTTCAACACTGCCCGCTCAGTGGACTCAGTGGACAATGAAGGGAGAAAGCACCGTTCCAATGTCATCGCGCACGACAAGGTCGGCAATTTCATCGAATTCGGTCGCCTCGCGATTGATAATCACCAAACGGGCGCCGTTTCGTTTGGCCAGCAGGGGAAATCCGGCGGCAGGCCAGACCACCAGCGAAGAGCCGACCGCGAGAAAAAGATCACAGTCAAGAGTCAGCTGCTCGGCCCGGCGCATTTCTTGCTCCGGCATCGCCTGTCCGAAGGAGATCGTCGCTGTCTTGATGTGGCCGCCGCAGTCCGGGCAGTCCGGCGCGCGTTCATTCGCATCGGTGAATTGCTGCCGCACCCACGACAATTCGAAGCGCTTCGCGCAAGCGAGACAGATGGCGTAACTATTGTTGCCATGCAGCTCGATCACATGCTCTTGAGAAATCCCTGAGGTTTGATGCAGATTATCGATGTTCTGGGTAATCACCCCCGGCGCCTTGCGGGTGCGATAGAGGCTCGCGAGCGCAAGGTGCCCGCGACCGGGCCGTGCCGCGGAAAAATAGGCCTCCATGGCAAACCGCCGGCGCCAGGCCTCGTTTCGCATATCCTGGCTGGCGAGGAACTCATCGAACGGGATCGGCCGGTTCTTGGTCCAGAGCCCGCCCGGCGAGCGGAAGTCGGGAATGCCGCATTCGGTCGAAATTCCCGCGCCCGTGAACGGAACAATGACGCGCGCTTCATCCACCAGTTCCTGCAGGCGATCGATGGCGGTCTCCAGATCCGGCGCGATCATGTATGCTTCCCTTCATCCCGCTTTTTTTGCCAGGCGATGCAAAGAGGTCACACATGAGATATCTGCACACCATGCTGCGCGTGCGCAACCTCGATCAAGCGCTCGACTTCTACTGCAACAAGCTCGGCCTCAAGGAGGAGCGCCGGCGGGTCGACGAGAAGAACCGTTACACGCTCGTGTTCCTTGCCGCGCCCGAGGATGAAACGCGGGTCGAAGAGAGCAAGCGCAACGGCCGCGACGCGCCATTGATCGAGCTCACCTACAATTGGGACAGCGAGGACTACGGCGAGGCGCGTTACTTCGGCCACCTCGCCTACGAGGTGGACGATATTTATGCGCTATGCGAGAAGCTGATGAAGGCCGGCGTGACGATCAACCGTCCGCCCCGCGACGGCGTGATGGCGTTCGTGCGCTCGCCCGACAAGCACTCGATCGAGTTGTTGCAGAAGGGCGCCCCGCTGCCGCCCAAGGAGCCGTGGGCCTCCATGCCGAACACCGGGAAATGGTGACCTCCACCCGGGCTCGTTGCGCCTGCCGCTTCCTTGCCGCAGGTGGAAAACGGCTCTATATGTCGCCGCGCCTCAAGCGCCCTTCGTCTAGCGGTCTAGGACGCCGCCCTTTCACGGCGGAAACACGGGTTCGATTCCCGTAGGGCGCGCCACGGCTGCCCCGCACGAGCAAACGCCCGTCGGGCTGAAGCGATCGCGCGATCGCACTCTGGGACGGCCGGTCGGCCCGTAAGGAAAAATCTCCTCGATGACTTCGCCACGGCGCGTGCCGATCTTCGACGGCCATAATGACGTTCTGCTGCGGCTTCACCTGCGCGGCGGCGAGGATCCCATCCGTGCCTTCCTCGAAGGCGGCGAAAAGGGCCATCTCGATCTTCAAATGGCCCGCCGCGGAGGTTTCGCAGGAGGTTTGTTCGCAGTCTTCGTCCCCTCGCCTCGGATATCAGCCGGCGGCGACGCAGTCGCGGCCGCTGCGCCTTCTCAAGGGGGCGGTGGTGACGCCCTGCCGACAGCTGTCCTGGAAACGCTCCCTGCCCGAAACACCGTGCTCAGCATGGTCTCGCTTCTCCTCCGCATCGAGAGAGAGTCTCAGGGTCGCGTTCGCATCTGCCGGGATGTCGACGATATCCAAGAAAGTGTGGACCACGACGCATTGGCCGCCGTCCTTCATCTGGAAGGCGCGGAAGCAATCGACCCGGACTTCGAACTCCTGGACGTCTTGTATGGAGCCGGACTTCGCTCGATCGGTCCCCTGTGGAGTCGACCGAATGCGTTTGGGCATGGGGTGCCATTTCTCTGCCCCTCATCGCCCGATACGGGACCGGGCCTGACTGCCCTCGGCAAGGAACTCGTGGGTGCCTGCAACCGATTGAAGATCCTGGTGGACCTGTCGCATCTCAACGAACGCGGATTTTGGGATGTCGCCGCCATCAGCGATGCGCCCCTGGTCGCGACGCACTCCAACGCGCATGCCTTGAGCCCGCATGCGCGAAATCTCACCGACAAGCAATTGGCGGCTATCGGTGAAACCGGCGGCCTCGTTGGGATCAACTTCGCTACGAGCTTTCTTCGTTCGGATGGCCGTGCCGACGCGGACACACCCGCCGAGCTGGTCGTTGATCACCTCGAGCACGTCCTCAAATATGTCGGCGAGGACGGTGTCGGCCTTGGATCCGATTTCGACGGTGCCAGGATCCCCGCAGGCATCGGGAATGCGGCCGGACTGCAAACTCTCGTCGAGGTCATGCGTGCGCGCCAGTACGGCGAGCCGCTGATCGAGAAGCTGTGCTTCAAGAACTGGCTGCGTGTCCTGGAGCGAACCTGGGGAAGAACGCAGGCGCACACAACGCGGCGCGATCGCGCCATCAAGCCTGCTGCCAAAGCCAAGCCCGCGCGGGCGCAGCGCAATATGAGCCGCCCGCCCGTGTCGCGTTGACCGGCTGGCGGCGTTTCGGGAATTGCGCACGAGTGTTTCACCCCCGGTCGGGCGAGCCGAGTGAATGCTGCCGCCATCCATCCCGCGCCTGACTCCTTCGTGAGACGGTCGATCTCACTGTGCGCGCTCAGTAGTTCTGCGCCCCGCAGAGGTTTGATCTACCTCAAATCCGGCACGCGATTTCAGCGTTAAACGTCGCTTTGGGAACAGAGCAAGCGCTCGCATGGTCGATTGCTGCGGAAACGGCATGCAGATCAATCGCTGCCAACAGCCGCGCGGAGTTGTCATCGCCAGTCCGGTTTAACCCGCTGCTTGGATGGGAGAGTCGAAATGGCTGTCCGCTCGTTGATCCCCCGTATTCTGGCACCTGCGCTCGTTTGCATTGCTGTGTCGATGGGCGCATCGGCGTTGGGTGTGTCGGACGAAGGGCTCGTGATCGTCAGCGCGCAGGCGCAAGCACCGCAGCAAAACCCGCTCGAGCGAGCCCGCAGTGCGGTGGAAACGCTGATCAATCGTCTGCGCGGCCGCGACATGCCGGAGGGGATCGTCAAGACCAACGGCCGCATCGAAGCAACGCAAGTGGACGTAGCGGCGAAATACGCGGGTCGATTGGCGACGGTAACCAAGGACGAGGGCGACGAGGTCACGGCCGGCGAGGTCGTCGCCACCATCTCGTCGCCGGAAACCGAAGCTCAGCTGCGCGCTGCACAGGCACAAGTGATCAAGGCGAAGCAGGCATTGGCGGAAACCATTGCGCTCATCGCGCAACGCAAGAGCGATCTGGATTACGCCAGAACGGATTACGACCGTGGGAAACCGCTGCTTGAGCACGGAACCATAACCCAGCAGACGATGGACCAGCGGCGCAACAAGTTCGAGGCGGCCGACGCCGCGCTCGTGGCGACGAACCGACAGCGGGATCAAGCCGAGGCTGCGATAAGGGCAGCCGAGGCCGATGTCGAGCGGCTGCAATCGATTCTGGTCGACCTGGTGCTGGTGTCCCCGCGAAGCGGTCGCGTGCAGTACCGGCTGGCCCGCGCCGGTGAGGTGGTTTCCGCAGGGCAGCGCGTGCTGACCATCCTCGATCTCAAAGACGTGTACATGACGATTTACCTGTCGGCCGATGTGGCGGGACAGCTCACGCTCGGGGATGAGGCGCGCATCATCCTCGATCCGCTCCCGCAATATGTCTTCCCCGCCATTATCAGCTTCGTGGCCACGGACGCGCAGTTCACGCCGAAGAGCGTCGAGACCGCCGAAGAGCGCCAGAAGCTCATGTTCCGAGTCAAGCTCCAGGGCGACCCCGCGGTGCTGGATAAATACCATCGTGCGGTGAAAACGGGTGTGCGCGGCCTCGGTTTCGTGCGCACCGATCCCAAGGTCGCTTGGCCTGCCGAGCTCGTGGTGAAACTACCAGAATGAGCAACCCCGTTGTCGCCCGGATCGAGCGCGTGACGCACCGCTACGGCCACAGGTCAGCGCTCAACGACGTCACCCTCGATATTCCCGCCCGGTGCATGGCGGGATTGATCGGGCCCGACGGCGTGGGCAAGTCCACCTTGCTCGCGCTCATATCAGGCGTGCGCAAGATCCAGAGCGGCACTGTTACCGTCCTCGACGGAAACATGGCGGAGGAGCGCCATCGGCGGGGAAGCTATGGTCGGATTGCCTACATGCCCCAGGGGCTCGGGCGCAATCTCTATCCGACGCTCAGCGTCTTCGACAACATCGACTTCTTCGGCCGGTTGTTCGGCCAGGGCACGGCCGAACGGCACGCGCGCATCGACGAGCTTTTGAAAGCCACCGGGCTCGACCCATTTCCGGATCGACCCTGCGGCAAGCTCTCGGGCGGCATGAAGCAGAAAGTCAGCCTCTGCTGCTCGCTGATGCACGATCCTGATCTGCTGGTTCTCGACGAGCCCACCACCGGCGTCGATCCGCTCTCGCGGCGTCAATTCTGGGAGCTGATCGATTCGATCCGCGCGCGTCGGCCCATGATGAGCGTGATCGTCGCCACCGCTTACATGGACGAGGCGAGCCGGTTCGATTGGCTCGCCGGGATGGACGATGGCAAGATCATCGCGCAGGGCACGCCGAAAGAGATCCTCGCCAAAGCGCAAAAGACCAATCTGGACGACGCTTTCATTGCCCTGCTGCCACCGGAAAAGCGCGGTCTCCATCAGGAAGTCATCGTACGGCCGCGTACCGAGAGCGATGACAAGACGCCGGCGATCGAGGCGGACGGGCTCACGCGCCGGTTCGGCAAGTTCGTCGCCGTCGACCATGTCAGCTTTCGCATTGGACGCGGCGAGATTTTCGGCTTCCTCGGCTCGAATGGCTGCGGAAAGACGACAACCATGAAGATGATGACGGGGCTCCTGCCCGTCACCGAAGGCTCGGCCAAACTATTCGGGAAGCCGATGGGCGCCGACGACATGGAAGCGCGCCAAAGCGTCGGTTACATGTCGCAGGCGTTCTCTCTTTATGGGGAGCTCACTGTCCGACAGAATCTCGAGCTGCACGCGCATCTCTATCATCTGCCCGCAAACGAGATCAAAGGGCGTATGGAGGAACTGCTGGAGCGCTACGATCTGAAAAACGTAGCGGATGCGAAGCCGGAAAGCCTGCCGCTCGGCGTCAAGCAGCGGCTGCAGCTTGCGGTGGCGGTGCTGCACCGGCCGCCTATCCTCATTCTCGATGAACCCACCTCGGGCGTCGATCCGGTGGCGCGCGACGCGTTTTGGCGCACGCTGATCGACCTTTCGCGCAATGATGGCGTCACCATCTTCCTCTCGACCCACTTCATGAACGAGGCCGAGCGCTGCGACCGTATCTCCCTGATGCATCAAGGCCGGGTGCTCGCCGTCGACGCGCCGGAGGAGCTCGTCAAACAACGCGGCAGCGCTTCCCTCGAGGACGCCTTCATCAGCTATCTGGAGGAGGCAGGGAGAGCCGACCAAACAAAGAAGGCGGAGGCACCGCAACCAGAGGCATCGGCGCAATCGCAGGCATCGGCGCCTTCCGGCACGCCCCAGGGTACCCAATCGCGCGCGTCCAAGCGGTTCGATCCAGGACGGCTATGGGCTTATGCCCGGCGCGAGACGATGGAGCTCCTGCGCGATCCCATTAGGCTGTCGTTCGCATTCATCGGTCCGGTCATTTTGATGTTCGCGTTCGGCTACGGCATCACCTTCGATGTCGAGAATCTCAACTTCGCAGCCTTCGACCAGGACCGCACGCCGGAAAGCCGCAGGCTGCTCGAAGGCTTCTCCGGCTCACGTTATTTCTCCGAACGGCCTCCGGTCAGCTCCGCAGCCGAGCTGGAGCAACGCATGCGGAGCGGAGAGCTGGCTGTCGTGGTCGAAATCCCATCCGGTTTCGGTCGGGATGTAGCGAACCTGCACTCGCCGGAGGTCGCCTTCTGGATCGATGGTGCCATGCCGTTTCGCGGCGAGACGACGAAAGGATATGTTACCGGCCTAGTGTTGCGTTACGTGCAGGACCTCGCGGTCGAGCGTCTCGGCCCGCACCCCGTATCCAACGTCTATCTTGGCGGCGTCAATATCGAAAATCGCTTCCGCTACAACCAGGGTTTCAAAAGCGTCTTGTCAATGGTGCCCAGCGTCATTGTAATGATGCTGGTCTTGATTCCAGCAATCATGGCGACCATCCGCTGTCGTACGCGAGAAGGAAACCGGCTCGATCGCGAATTTTCGCTCCACTCCCATCAGCAAATTCGAGTTCCTCGCGGGCAAGCAATTCCCGTATGTGGTCGTTGGAATGCTGACCTTCACCTTATTGCTACTGATGGCCTTCTTCGTGTTTGACGTGCCGGTCAAAGGATCGTTGGGAGCTCTCGCGCTCGGGGCGTTGCTCTACGTCTTTTCGACTTGCGGCTTCGGGCAACTCATCTCGACCTTCACTCAGACCCAAGTCGCAGCAGTTTTTGCGACCACCGTCATTTCCGTTATTCCGACGGTCAACTTTTCAGGTCTGCTCGTGCCGGTCTCCTCCCTTACCGGCCAGGGAAGGGTGATCGGTTTGATGTTTCCAGCGGCTTGGTTTCAGCCGATCAGCGTCGGCGCCTTCACCAAAGGGCTCGGTTATTCCGATCTCTGGTTCAATGCGCTCGTCCTGGCGTTGTTCGCGCTCGGCTTCCTGGCTGCCGCGCATATCTTTCTGCAGAAGCAGGAGACCTAAGATGTTCGTGGCGAGCCAGGTGGCAAACGCACGCGAACAGGCGCCACGGCCAGCAGCGAGCAGCCCGGGGACGCCCCGGAGCAATCGGCTCGCCAGGCTGCGGCTGCACGTCGCAAACATCTACCGTCTGACGATCAAGGAACTGCGCAGCATCCGCTCCCACCCGATCATGCTGGCGCTTATCGCGTATAGTTTCACCTTCGCTATTTACGCCGCGGCCACCGGCGCCTCGACCGAGGCGACCAACCTCTCCGTCGGCATTGTCGACGAGGATCGTTCCGACCTGTCGCGCCGCATCGCGGATGGCCTCACGCCGCCCACTTTCAAGCCGGCGGTCGAGATCGCAGCGACGGAAATCGACCCGGGAATGAATTCGCAACGCTTCATGTACGTCATCGAAATTCCCCCGAGGTTCCAGGCGGATATTCTTGCCGGGCGGCAGCCTTCCGTTCAAATCAACGTCGATGCAACCGCGGTTGCCCAGGCCTTCAACGGGATGACCTACATCCAGAACGTGATCGTCAACTATGTGACCGAGTTCATGACGGGACGGGAAGGATTGACGGGTGGACTGGTCAAGATGGTTACGCATGCAAAGTTCAATCCGAATTTGAAGTCGAGCTGGTTCACTGCGGTGATGCAGATCATCAACAATCTCACCATGATAACCGTGATCTTGACCGGTGCGGCGCTGATCCGCGAGCGCGAACAGGGCACCGTCGAGCACCTTCTAGTGATGCCTGTGGTTGCGCCCGAGATCATGATATCGAAGATACTAGCGAACGGGATCGTTATTCTCGTGGCGGCCGGACTTTCGCTGCTGTTTGTCGTGCAATGGTGGCTTCAAGTGCCGATCGCGGGATCGACCTTTCTGTTTCTGGGCGGCTCGTGTTTTTATATCTTCACCGTCGCGGCGCTTGGTATTCTCCTCGGCACGGTCGCATCCACGATGGGCCAGTTCGGACTGCTGTCGATTCCCGTGCTGCTGGTAACGATGCTGCTTTCCGGAGGTACGACGCCCATGGAGAGCATGCCGGTCTGGCTGCAGCACTTGATGCAGGTCATCAGTCCGACCCCGCATTTTGTTTTGTTCGCCCAGGATGTGCTTTATCGCGGTGCCGACTTCTCGATCGTCTGGCCGGAGATTGTGACCACAGCAGTTATCGGGACTGTCTATTTCGGTTTTGCTTTGTACCGTTTCCGCCGCGTCATTTTCAGCGGCTGAGCGTCGCGGCGAGGCTTTTTCCGCTTGGATCATCCTTCGGGACAGAGGATGCCACTGGTGGACCACTATGGCAGCGCCGATATTGGCGTTGAATGCAGCCGATCAGTTTCGGCTAAATAAGGCTCTGGAATGAGCAGGCAGCAGACGGCTAGCTTCGCCAACATCGGTGCTGCCAACTCGCCTTGGCCGGGGCCATAACTCGCTCAGGAACGCCAAGCAGGCTATGGGGATTGCGACGATAAGCGACAAGAGCACACTCATGGCTGACAACTCAGCCGAGCAGGGTGCGTAGCTCCGCCCTGCAAGCCTCGGCGAACCCCCGCAGAGGGTCCCATTGCTCATCGCTCGCCGCGATGTGCTGCCGTAGCTCGTCAAATGACTTGTCGGGCGCGGCATAGGCCTGGATTACAAGACGGATCACGTAGTCGGCAAGGCGGATGACCTCATCTGACGACGTAAGGCGCATGCGTTGATGGGCAGAGTAGAGACCAGCGAGAACCTCAGGGCTCTCGGCCTGATGACACCAGGCCTCGCTAAGACGCCTGGATGCTTCGATGATGAACTCTGCGTAGAGGGCCTCGCGCTTCGCCGCCTCTTGGACCAGCGCTTGGGCCCGCAGTCGCCCGCGCAGGCTGAGCCACGAGGCGGCGAGGGTCGACATCCCACCGATCAGCGACCCGATCAGCGCAGAGGCCGCGGAGAGAATAGCATTATCCATTTATTCGACGTCCTCAAGTCGACCTCGCCCCCGGATGCCACGCTCGGACCTCGTGGAGCGCCACTGGGCCAGCAGCCGGATGCGGCGGAGGATGCTCAGAATGAGGTTTTTTCAGCTCCGGTCCTCGGCTCGAGCCATTGCGCGTGTGACAGGCACGAGTAAAGCCGCACGGCATCTCTGAGGGCGTGCTGGATATCGTTTACTCTCCACGCTGCGCAGTTCAGACAAGTCTGCTCATTCTGTCGCGGGGTTGCAGCGACGATTTGATTTATGTCAAGGGCCGAAAGAACAGCGCTCCCTAGAAAGTGATCAGGCGCGAAGAGCGGATAAGCTGACCAGTTCTCGTTCCTGCTGCAGACGCCACCCAAAATTTACAGCAGAAAGCAGGCCCGCACCTGGAGCCGCCCTCCCACTCCGCAGAGGCTGGTTGAGGGTTCCTCGGTCAAGGAGGTCCTAAAAATGGCAAAGCGTAGCCTAACACCTGAACAAGACATGGTTTTCGGCCAGATCGAGCGCGCCATGCTGCCGGCGTTTGAAGATGCTTGGACCAAACTAACGGTAACTGGTTTTGAAGCAGATGAAGACACGATCTATTGTACGGCTTGCGACTGCGAACAGTTCATCCATCGGCGGGGCTCGCCTAACTGCGGTCGCTGTGGCCATAGCTGGTTCAGGCACAACGTCTGGTGAGTCGGTGAGCCACTAAGCGATCCGCAGTGCCGCGGTTGTTCCAAGTCAATGCTCCTGAAAAGGACATTTCACGCGTTTGCTCGTTTGCACACGCATCTCTCTTCCGTTCTGAAAGAAACAGTCACGGACAACTGGCTCGACCCGCCAATGCGCGTTGCGTGATCCGTGAAGGACCGGGGAATTATTCCAGTACTCTTGTTTGTTCTTCAACGGCTCCCTTCATTCTGCCGGTTCATGGCGGCAGTTCGGCGGATGGCGCTTGGCGAATTCCGGTGGACACGGCACAATCTTCAGCCCTCCGCCGTGGTCAGAGCCACGGTGCTGGCTGCGGACGTCACCGTCACCGACGGTCCATCAGTTGCTGCACCGGCGAACTCGGCATCGTGCGCGTCGCTCCCGCCATCGCTAATTTGGTTTTCCGCGGCCGGAAGGCGCCTTCTCGCAGACGGTTCTGTTTCGCGGCGTCGATCTCGCGATCGTCTGGCCTCTGCTCGCCGCGATCGCCGTGATCGGCACTGTCTACTTCGCGTTTGCGCTGGGCCGCTTCCGCCGCGTGATCTTTGGAACCTGAAGTACCGGATATGGCCGTAGAACTATCGCTCGCGGGAGAGTGCCACGCGCACCGCGGCGAGCTCCTTCTCTTTCACGGCGTCGACTTTCGGGTAGGTAAGCCCGAGGTTTTCCACCGCATGCACGATCGCGGCGGCGACGACGAGCCGGGTAAACCACTTGTTGTCGGCGGGCACGACAAACCATGGCGCCTGTTTGGACGCTGTTGCCCGGATCGCTTCCTCGAACGCGTCCATGTAATCGTCCCAAAACTTACGTTCCTTCACATCGGATGGCGAAAATTTCCAGGTCTTCTCCGGCTCGTCGAGGCGCGCGATGAATCGCTTCTTCTGCTCGTTGCGCGACACGTGCAGGAAGAACTTCAGAATTTTTGTTCCCTGCCGCGTCGCGTAGTCCTCGAAATGCGCGATGTCGGCGAGCCGCTCATCCCAGATGCCCTTGCCGACGAGCGGCGGCGGCAGCTTCTGCGCCTTGAGGATCTCGGGATGCACGCGCACGACGAGGACTTCCTCGTAGTAGGAACGGTTGAAGATGCCGATACGTCCGCGCTCGGGCAGGTTTCGAACGTAGCGCCACATGAAATCGTGATCGAGGTCCTCCGATGACGGTTGCTTGAACGAGAACACCTGGCAGCCCTGGGGATTGATGCCCGACATGACGTGTTTGATCGTACTGTCCTTGCCGGCGGCGTCCATCGCCTGGAACACGAGCAGCAAGGACCAGCGGTCCTGGGCGTAGAGCATCTCCTGCTCTTCGGCGAGCCACGTGACGCCGCGTTCCAGGAGCTCGGCGGCGCCACCTTTGTCCAACTTCAGGCCGCAGGTGTCAGCGGGATCGAAGTCCTTCAGCCGGAAGCCCTTCCCTTTGGTGATGCGGAACGGTTCAACGTAGTCCTCGATCCGTTCGAGTATCTCTTGTCTGAGCATGCCGCGGCCTCCCTTTGGTGGAGGCGCAAGTCTACGCTCGCCGGGTCATGGGCTCAATTTACCGCGCTGGCTGGATGGCGGGGCGAGCTTGAGCGTGCTCCGGAATTTCCTGTGGCGTAGCAGACCAGTCGGCGCAGAAGCGCGCGCATGCGCCCGCAAGCGCCGCCACGCCGATTTGCTGGACGCCAGAAGACAGGAATGCAGGAGCAAGAACGAGGAGATCGACGAGCTCAGCGCCCGCGCCCCGCGCTATGGCTGCTTGGTCATCTCCGTGCAGGATGCGACGCGCGCGTCCGGCGCCTGCCGCATGTAGCAGAGCTCCATCCGGTTGGGCGCCAGCATCGTCCCGACCGTATAGCCATCGTCGTCGACCAGGAAGATCGAGCCGTTGCGCGACATCACGGCGATGATGGGATCGTTGCCGCGCGCCGACGAGAACGTGCCGGAGAAACGCCGGCCGTCCTGCTTGTCGATCGTCATCGTGAACGCAATGCTGTTGAGCCGCGGCCCGGGCGCCGGAGCCGCAGAATGATGCGGGTTCCCGGGGCCCATGACGATCGATTCGCTTTCGCCTTTCCAGGTACCGACAAGGTTGGGGATGGTGGACTCCGCCAGCGCTGGCGTGGCGGAAAGCACGGCAAACGTGACGACCCAGGCAAGCTTCGACATGACCGACCCTCCTCCAGGCGGCGCTCTGTCGCCGCCTTATTGAAGGAGGACAGTATCGGGCGCAGGCCCTGCAGACAAGATTCGCGCCGCCCGGCAATGGCCTGGTCGAGCCCGCCGCCCGCGCTTAGTGCGACTTGGTCATCGCGGGCATCCTGCTCACCACCTTCTGTACAATCCCCACACCGCGATCAAGGCGGTGATGGTCGCGAGTAGAAACAGCCACGAAAGAAGCCCGCCCTGCACGTTCCAGTGCAGCAGCCCGGCGAGATCGTAGAGCACGTAGGCGGCGAACGTGAAGGCAAGGCCGTAGATATGCGGTTTGCCCCTGCGCGCCGCCAGGGCAGCCAGGATCGCAACCGCGGCCTCGAGCGCAATCGAGACGATCAGCATCGCAATGTCGCTCCATTGAACAACGTTCATATATTTCAGAAAGTCCGGCGGCAGGCGAGCCACCTGCGCGGATCGATATCGAATTCCGCGGCGGGCGCCGCAATGCGGCTCACTTGGCAGCATTGCGGATCGCCTCTATCTTCCATGCCCATCAGTGGAGAGGCGAAAATGCTCAAGTCGGTGGCGGCGTTCGCGTTGGTCGTGTTGATGGGCGCATCTGTTTTCGCCGACGGAATGGACGTTTCGCGCCCTCGCTACCGTTACCACCAGCTTTATCTGCCGCCGGAGCGGCATGTGATCGAGGTCGTGCGGCCGCCCTACAGCGCCAACTTCATCATCAACGGCGCGCGCTTCGTCGGCAGGACGCCGGCCTGCTGGAGCTGGGCCGCGGGCGAACGGATCAAGCTGCTGGCGGGGGATTGGAACGCACGTTGCGACTATGCAGTCTTCTACAACTTCTATCGGCGCAGCACTTGCGAGATGTGGTGCGGCGGCAGCCGTTGGTGACGAGCAGCGCATTTTCCGGAAAAGTGGACGTCCGGTTTTCCGCAGAAAATGCGACCACGCAGAGGAATCCAGAGCGCGTCTCAGCAAACGACCGAGCCCCGTAAACGGAACGCGCTCTGGCGTTCAGCGCGGGGGCGGATAGGCGTGACGGCGTCCGTTGAAGTCCTCCACGGCGTAGCGCGCCGCCCCGTTGCTCCCGCCGACGCGAGTGAGATAGTTCGGTCCGATCGGCGACTTGCCGTGGCCGCCGGGGATATCGAGCACGTAAGCCGGCTGGCAGAGGCCGGAGAGCCGTCCGTGCAGCGCGCGCATCAGCGCCTGGCCGTCCTCGATCCCGGTGCGCCAATGCGCGGTGCCGGGCGCGAGGTCACCGTGGTGGAGATAGTAGGGCTTGATCCGGCACTCGACCAAAGCGCGCATGAGTTCGGCAAGCACCGCTGCCTCGTCGTTGAGGCCGCGCAGCAGCACGGTCTGGCTCAGCATGGGAATGCCGGCATCGATCAGGCGCGCACAGGCCGCGCGCGCCTCGGGGGTCAGTTCGCGCGCATGGTTGGCGTGCAGCACCACGTAAGTCGCCTTGCCCCGAGCCCGCAGCGAACGCACCAGCGCGGGCGTGATGCGTCCGGGCGCGACCACGGGAATGCGCGTGTGCACGCGGATGATCTTGACGTGCTCGATCGCGCCGAGCGCATTGACGATCGGCGCGAGGCGACGCGCCGACAGCACGAGCGGATCACCACCGGTGAGGATCACTTCCCAGATGTCGTCATGGGCACGGATATAGTCGAGCGCGGCGGCGAGCTGCTCGCCCGAGAGCGCACGGCCATGCCCCACCACTTCGCGGCGAAAGCAAAAGCGGCAATAGACCGCGCAGACATTGACAGGCTTGAGCAGCACGCGATCGGGATAGCGGTGCATGATGCCCTCGATCGGGCTATGGGCGCCGTCGCCGATGGGATCGGCCATCTCCTCCGGGCCGACCTCGAGCTCGGCCGGATCCGGAACGAACTGGCGCGCGATCGGGTCGCGCGGGTCGGCAGGGTCGATCAGGCCGGCGACGTCAGCTGTCAGCGCCAGGGCATAGCGCGCGGCGACCGCTTCGATCCCGGCACGGTGCTCGCGTGAAACGAGACCGGCTGCGACCAGATCGTCGGAGCGGCGCAACGCCTTGCGGGATGATCTCATGGCGAAGTCCTGTCGGCAGGGAACAGAAGCCTCGCGGCCGTCGACGGCAGCAAGGCGTTCGGCCTGATGGTGCGCCGCAGCCGAAATGTCAATCCGCGCCCGGAAACCGCGCTTGCGCGCGGCTGAGCTTGCACCCCCACCCTCGCCGCGCGCCGGTCCGCTCCGCTTGCGGCCCACCGGAATTCGGTGTTGGTATGCGCCGCGCAATTGAGGGAGCAAGGACAAGATGAAGAACTATCTCGACGGGGGCGAGGCGATCCTCGAGGCATTCCGCAAGCTCAAGATCGATTACATCATGTCCTC
>Ga0070670_100002853_pt1 | contig 14288 bp, 11 predicted proteins | sample KBSS63metaG_FD_64665 | JGI IMG/M metagenome (GOLD analysis project Ga0070670, IMG submission 64665) | Switchgrass rhizosphere microbial communities from Kellogg Biological Station, Michigan, USA - KBS S6-3 metaG | ecosystem: Host-associated > Plants > Roots > Rhizosphere > Soil ... | reverse complement strand
TTGGCATAGGTCACGCAGCGCACTTCGGGCAGGCCGCAGACCGTGCGCGCAAACGACTTGAGCGCCTCGTTGTAGGCGCCGCCCTGATAGCCGGTGAAGTGGTGCCCAATGTGGAGCGGCGCCCGATTGCCCGCGTAATTGACTTTGAAGTAGTGCAGATATGTCTGCAGCGTCTGTTCGCGGGCGGCTTCGTAGCGGCGCGGGTCGGTCGCGGCGCGCGACTGCGCCACGAAGAAATTGTAGTCCATCGACAGGGTGCCCTTGCCCGAACCTTGAATCCTCAGCATGGCAAGGTTGAATCGCCAAATGCCGTCGATCCGTTCGGGCCAAGCGTCGGCGTAGCCGACGCCGCTGGTGTCGTAGCGAAAGCCGTTGGCCTTGAGCGCGCCGTACAGGCCGGCGCCCTTGGCGAGATAGGGAGCGCGGAATCCGACCACGTCGCTGGCCGAAAACGCCAACCGCGATTCGGCGAGCCCGTTGTTCGGCCCGACATTGTTCACGATATCGCCAAACGCACGAAACTCCTTTTCCCAATCGCCGGTCGACCATGCGGCACCGTTGAAGTGCCCGACCGCGTGCGAAGCGATTTCGTGCCCGTTGCGGTAGAGATCGTTGACATAATCGACGCGCCTGCGGACCTGCTCGGGCGAACCGCCGAAACTGATGCGGGAGTAGCCGCGCCGCTGATGCGGACCTTCATAGATGTTGCGCTTGCCGTCGGCGATGAAGTTGATCCCGCTGACGAAGAAGGTGAAGTGGACACGGTCGCCGTCGCGGTTCATTTCGGCGGCAAAGTCGGTCAGCTCCTGCCACCGCTCGAGCTCGGTGCAGTTGTCGAACGCCATGACGATGAATTGCGGTGGGCGATCGACGCCCGCGTGCGTCGGCACGGCGTACGTCAACAACAGGCTCAACGCGGCGGCAAACATCCGCGCGGTCAATCCAGCCCCCCGACCGAAAGTGACTCAGCGGCGCTAGTCTATGTGATTCGCGGCATCGGATTGATGAGCCTCACAGGATCCACCGGCTGCACGCGCGGAATTTGTAGTCGTGTGACACGAAAGGCACGCACGGTCCGCCAAGCTCCATCGTCGAAACCGGCGCGAGCGATCCGCGGCCGTGCGGCTGGTTGACGATAAAGCCGCGATCCCACACAACCCTCCTGAACGGTGCGGGTCGGCGGCTTGCCGGGGCCTCGCAAGACACAGGGAAGGTTGAGATGCAGAGGCGTCGTCCGGTGATGCTGGTCGTGCTCGACGGCTGGGGCTGGCGCGACGATGCGGCCGACAACGCCATCCGGCAGGCGCACACGCCCACGTTCGACCGGCTGTGGGCAAGCTGTCCGCACGCCTTCCTGCGCACGTCGGGCAAGGAGGTCGGGCTGCCCCCGGGGCAGATGGGGAATTCCGAGGTCGGACATCTCAACATCGGCGCGGGCCGGCTGGTGATGCAGGATCTGCCGCGCATCAACGATGCGATCGCGCACGGCGACATCGAAAGCGCGCCGGCAATGCAGGCCCTGATCCAACGCCTGCGCCAAACCGGCGGTATCTGCCACCTCATGGGATTGGTATCGCCCGGCGGCGTGCACTCGCATCAGGATCACGCGGCCGCGCTCGCCGAAATCCTTACGCGGGCGAAGCTGCCAACCGTGGTGCATGCCTTTACCGACGGTCGCGACACGCCGCCGCGCTCGGCCCGGGACGATCTCGGGCGCCTGGTCAATGCGCTGCCGCCATCGGTACCGGTCGCGACGGTCAGCGGCCGCTACTACGCCATGGATCGCGACAAGCGTTGGGAGCGCGTGGTCAGGGCCTATCGCGCCATCGTGGAGGCCGAAGGGCCGCGCTTCCCCGACGCCGACGCGGTGATCGCCGACGCCTATGCGCACGACGTCAGCGACGAGTTCGTGCTGCCGGCAGTGGTCGGCGACTATCGCGGCATGCATGACGGCGACGGCGTGCTTTGCTTCAACTTCCGGGCGGATCGCGTGCGCGAGATTTTGGGCGCGATGCTCGATCCGGCGTTCGACGGCTTTGCCCGCGGCCGTGTCCTGCACCTGGCGGCGGCCGTGGGCATGACGCAATACAGCGAGCATCTGGATGCGTTCCTGCAGACGATCTTTCCGCCGGAGAACTTGGCCAACGTTCTCGGCGCAGTGGTCGGCGCGGCCGGACGCACGCAATTGCGCATGGCCGAGACCGAGAAATATCCGCACGTCACGTATTTCCTCAACGGCGGCGAGGAGGAGCCCTATCCCGGCGAGGATCGCATCATGGTGCCATCACCCAAGGTCGCCACCTACGACCTGCAGCCCGAGATGTCGGCGCCCGAATTGACGGACAAGGCGGTGGCGGCCATCGGATCCCGCCGCTACGACCTGATCGTGCTGAATTACGCCAATCCCGACATGGTCGGGCACACCGGCAACCTGGCGGCCGCGGTCAAGGCGGTCGAGACCGTCGACACCGGGCTCGGGCGCATCGCGGAGGCAATCCGCAGAACCGGCGGCGCGTTGCTCGTCACCGCCGACCATGGCAACTGCGAAATGATGCGCGATCCGGACACCGGCGGCCCGCACACGTCCCACACCACCAATCCGGTGCCGGTCCTGTTGACGGGGGGCGGCAACGCGTCGCTGGCCGACGGGCGGCTCGCCGATATCGCGCCCACCTTGCTCGAGTTGATGGACCTGCCGCAGCCGGCGGAGATGACCGGGGTGTCGCTGCTGCGTCGCCCGACCTCGAACGCCTAGTGCCCCCGAACCCGAAGTTCGCGCACATCGCGCGGCAAGTTCAATCGCGAACTTCGGGTTCAAAAGGGGCACTAGAATCATAGAGTTGCTAGTGGTCCTTAGATTCCGAAGTTCGCATCGTAACGTGCCGCGAGCGCGGGCGAACTTCGGAATCGGACCACTAGATGTCGCGCAGGCCCAGCACGTCGACCATCGAATAAATTCCCGGGTTCTGCCCGCGCGCCCATAGCGCCGCGCGCACTGCGCCGCGGGCGAAGATCATGCGGTCCTCCGCCCGATGCACGAGTTCGATGCGCTCGGCCGGGCCGGCGAAAATCACGGTGTGATCGCCGACCACCGAGCCCCCGCGCAGCGAGGCGAAGCCGATATCGCCGGCGCACCGCGCGCCGGTGTGGCCGTCGCGGCCGCGCTGCGAGTGCTCGATGCCGCGCCCCTCGGCCGCCGCGCGGCCCAGCATCAGCGCCGTCCCGGACGGCGCGTCGATCTTTTTGTTGTGGTGCATTTCGAGGATCTCGATATCGAAATCGTCATCGAGCGTCTTCGCCACGCGCTTGACCAAGGCCGCCAGCAGATTGACCCCCAAGCTCATGTTGCCGGACTTGACGATCACCGCCCGCTTGCCGGCTTCCTCGATCAGCTCTTCGTCCTCGCCGTTTAGTCCGGTGGTGCCGATGACATGCACCAGGCCCTGGCGCGCCGTGAGTTCGGCCAAGGCAATGGTCGCGGCCGGCACGGTGAAATCGAGCAGCCCGTCGGCCTGCGCGAGCAGCGGCTCGACGTTGCTGGTCACGGTCACGCCGTTCTTGCCCAGCCCCGCAAGCTCACCGGCATCGCGGCCGATCACCGCCGATCCTGGCGCCTCGACCGCGCCCGCGAGGACCGCGCCGTCCATGGCCACGATGGCATGGATGAGCGTGCGCCCCATGCGCCCACCAGCGCCGGCCACGATCAACCGCATGTCGGACATCAGCTCTCTCCCGCCAACTGGCGCGGGTATAACGGGCTGGCCATGCGAAGGAAAGCAATCGCATGGCGCGCGCTGCGATCGAGCAGCCGATCAGCCGTTACATGCCCGCGGCTCGACCGATCGGTCACTGTTGCGTTTTTGCAACGTGGGTTCGTTTCGCCAAAATGGACCGCTGTCGGCATGCGGCCCCTCAGAAGCGAATGACTCGATCGACCACGCGCGTTGCCCCCGCGCTGCAAAAAGCCCGGAGGGGCGATCCGTCCGGGCGTCATGCGCAGTTTTGGATGATGCTGGAAACATACAAGATTCGGGTAACACGGGTCAAATCACGAATTCTGACCGCAACCTCCATCCCCGCGGCGGACTCGCAGCCGCGGGTCGCCGCGATCTGCCCGCTGCTCGGGGATTGCGCGCTCCGCGGTCCATGTCGCGACCATCGCCGGCACAAGACCTGCCGCCAACGCGCCGACCCGGCGCATGGCGCGCGAACGCCGCATGGATATCCCGCCTCCGACCTATTGTTGTCGGAGGCGGCAAGCGCCGGAATCGCTTACGACTGCGGGCCGTCGTAGCCCTCGATGACGATGATGTCGGCCGTGGCGTTGTCTTTGCGCAACGCGATCGCGGCCTGATATTCCGGCGAGCGATAGCAGTCGTGCGCCGCCTGATAGCTCGGAAATTCGAGCACCACGGTCCGCCCGCGCACCTTGCCTTCGACCACCTCGCGCGTCCCGCCGCGCACGAGATAGCGCACGCCGTATTTGGTGAAGGCCAATTTATTGGCGGCCACATAAGCCTTGTAGCCCTCGGGATCGGACACATCGACGTGCGCGATCCAATAACCTTTGCGGGCGGCGGCGGGCGGCGGGGCCGAAGACTGCGGCTGCTCGCCGTCGTAACCCTCGACGATCACGAAATCGCAGGTCGAATGCGCCAGACGCAGCGGCTTCGCCCGCTGGTATTCGGGAGAACGGTAGCAGGCGAGCGCGGTGGCATAATCCGGAAATTCGCGCAGGACGTTGCGGGAGCGTCCCTTCCCCTCGACCACTTCGCAGGTCCCGCCGCGCACCAGCACATGACCGTCGTATTTGCGGTGCGCCTCGGGGGTCGCGGCCATGTAGGCCTTGTAGCCTTCCGGATCGCTCACATCGATATGCGGAATCCAATATCCCTTGGCCATCTCGCGTTCTCCCTATGGTCGCGCCGCCGCCGCGATTTCGGCAATGATCGCTTCCGCGGCGGATTTCGGATCTGGCGCGGCGATGATCGGCCGGCCGACCACGAGATGATCGGCGCCGGCCGCGATCGCTGCCGCCGGCGTCATGATGCGCTTCTGGTCGCCGGCTGCCGCTCCCGCCGGCCGGATGCCAGGCGTCACCAGCACCATGCCGGCACCGATGATGGGGCGCAGCATCCTTGCCTCCTCGCCTGAGCAGACCAGCCCGTCGATTCCGACGTCGCGCGCCTGCGCCGCGCGTTCGCCCACGAGTTCCGAAACCGTGAAGTCATAGCCGGCCGCGGCGAGGTCGGCGTCGTCATAAGAGGTGAGCACGGTGACCGCGAGCAAGCGCAGGCCGGAGCCTTTGCGCGCATCGACCGCGGCATGCATGGTCTGCGGATAAGCGTGCACCGTGAGAAACGATGCGCCGAGCGCCGCGACGCTTTCGACCCCCTTGGCAACGGTGTTGCCGATGTCGTGCAGCTTGAGGTCGAGAAAAATGCGCTTGCCGGCGCTGGCGAGCACGCGCGCAAAGTCGATGCCGCCAGCGAAGGCAAGCTGGTAGCCGATTTTGTAGAACGAGACCGATTCGCCGAGCCGCACGACGACCTTCTCCGCCTCCGCCACCGATGGGACATCGAGTGCAACGATCAACCGCTCATGCGGATCAAGGCTCACGACGCGACCTCCTGGACGGGTCCCGAGGCCGGCGAGCGGAGGACGAGACACCGGGTTTCATCCCCTACCTTATGCCAGGAGCCTGGCGGTATCGACGAGCTTGCGCACGACAACCTTGAGCTGGTTGGCCGCGCCCGCATCCGTCAGTTCGTCCATATCGTCGAAGGCGTGCTCGGCATTCGGCACCGTCACCTGCTCCGCGAGCACCAGCGCGCCGCAGCCCACCGCCAGCACCTGGCGCAGCGCCAGCAACGAATGGCTCGCGCCGGAACGGCGGGGCGAAGCGCCGCCCAGCGCGAAGACGCGATTCTGATAAGCGGCGAGCGGCGGCTCCCCGCGCTCGCGTACCACCGAGATCCAATCGATCGTGTTCTTGATGAGCGGCGTGAGCGAGGCGTTGTATTCAGGGCTGGCGATGAAGATGCCCTGGTGTGCGGACATCAGCTGCTTGAGCCTGAACGCATTGTGCGGCGGCCCGGATTCCTCCGCCGTGTCGGCATCGTAGATCGGCAACGGATAGTCGACGAGCGAGATGCGGGTCACGTCGGCATCGGCCAAGGTCAGTTGCTTGCTCGCGAGGGCCGCCAGCCGCACATTGTACGACTTCGCCCGCAGCGAGCCGGGAATGACCAGAATTCTTGGAACGGCCATGACGGACGAAAGATGGACGCATGACGGGTGCAGAGGACGAATTCCAACGACACCATACGCACGCTTGCGTCGGCTGTCGCCGTCAGTCCCTCCGGTAGACCCAAACCCGCGCCGGCGGAATGTTCATCCACACCCGCTCGGACGGCTCCGCGCTCACGCGCTCGAGGCGCTTCGGGATCGGAGGAACGGCATTGTAGGTGAACTGAACGAAGGGGGCGCCCGGTGACATCAGATCGAGCGCCTCGAACAGGAGACGCAGGCGCACCCGCAGCGGCTTGGTGAACAGCGGCAGGCCGGAGACCACACCCGCGGCCGGCTCTCGCGTCACCCCGCCAAGCAGCCGCTTGAGGCTGTAGGCATCGCCCTGCACCACCGTCGCCCCAGGGTAGCGCGCACGCAGCAACCGGCAGAAGGTCGGATCGAACTCGACCAGAACCAGCCGTGAGGGATCGACCCCTTGCGCCAGCAGCGCCTCGGTCACCGGCCCCGTGCCCGGCCCAAGTTCGATGATCGGTCCCGGCCGGCTCGGATCGATGAACGCCGCCATGGTGCGCGCGAGCGCGCGGCCCGACGGCGTTACCGCGCCCAGCGACAGCGGCTTCTCGATCCAGGTGCGGATGAAACGGACTTCATCGTCGAGCCGGATGCCGTTCTTTTCCTCGAAGCGGCGGATCTGGACCCCGAACTTGCGCTTCTGCGTCTCGAGCCGCTGTTCGAATCTCCGGCGGTGGCTCTCGAATTGCTGCTCGATCTTACGCTCGAGCGCGCCCTTCTTCTGCTCGAACAGCTGAATGTGACGCTCGATCTCGCGCTCCAGCTCACCCTTCTTGACCTCGAACAGACGCTTCTGTTGCTCGAATTTCTTTTCGAGGAGCTGCAGGGCGGGAAGCGGCATGGGGAGCTAACGCTGCGCAATGATTGCAGATTTATGACTTTCCACCGGTAAAGCGCACGGCGGCGAGGGTCAAGCGGCAAATTGCTCAGGCGGAGCTGGAACGAGCCAGGAACTCTTTGACCTTGCCGAAGAATCCGGCCGATTCCGGGTGGGTGTCCTTGGACGACAGGCGCTCGAACTCGTTCAGCAATTCGCGCTGCCGCTTGGTCAGCTTCTGCGGCGTCTCAACCAGCACCTGCACGTACATATCGCCGGTCTGTTTCGAGCGCAGGACCGGCATTCCCTTACCTTGCAGCCGAAAGCGCCGTCCCGATTGCGTTCCTTCCGGCACTTTCACCCGCGTGTTGTTGCCGTCGATGGTCGGCACTTCGAAATCGCCGCCGAGGGCTGCCGCCACCATGGAGATCGGCACCCGGCAGTGGAGGTCGGCGCCCTCGCGCTGGAAAAACGGATGCGAGCTGAGCGAGAGGAAAATATAGAGATCGCCGGCCGGACCACCGCGCACGCCGGCCTCGCCTTCACCCGCGAGCCGGATCCGGGTGCCGTCCTCAACGCCGGCGGGAATATTGACGGAGAGCGCGCGCTCGCGCGTCACCCGCCCGGAGCCGGAGCAGGCCGGACAGGGATTGTCGATCACCTGGCCACGACCCTGGCAGCCCGGACAGGTCCGCTCGAGCGTAAAGAAGCCCTGGGCATGGCGAATGCGACCTTGACCGCCGCAGGTGGGACAAGCCTTGGGCTTGGTGCCGCTCTTGGCGCCCGAGCCCGAACAGGCCTCGCAGGTCACTGACGTCGGGATGCGCACCTGCGCGGTCTTGCCGGAATAGGCTTCCTCGAGGCTGATTTCCATATTGTAGCGCAGATCGGCGCCACGCTCGCGGCCGCCGCCCCGCCCGCGACGGGCGCCGCCCATGCCGAACAAATCATCGAAGATGTCGGCGAAGGCGGATGCCACGTCCCCGAAGCCGCCACCGGGCCCGCCACCGTTGTGCTCGAAAGCGGCGTGGCCGAAGCGGTCATAGGCCGCGCGCTTGTCGGCGTCCTTCAGGACCTCATAGGCTTCGTTGATCTCTTTGAAGCGGACCTCGCAGCTTTTGTCGCCGGGATTGCGATCGGGATGCCATTTCATCGCCAGCTTGCGGAAGGCGGATTTCAGCTGAGTCTCGTCGGCGGTGCGTTCGACCTCCAGGACCTCGTAGTAGCAGCGCTTGGCCATGCCCGCATCCCACCCCGTCTTTTCCGCCGTGGCGTCGTCGCCCGATCTTACTTGGTCACTCATGGTGCTTCAAAACAGATGCACCCCCGGCTGTGACCCCGGGGGTGTTGGTTGCAATCGACAGCAGGCATGGCGACCGCCGCGCCGCGTCAGGCCGACTTCTTGTTCTTCTTGTCGTCGTCGACCTCGGTGAACTCCGCGTCGACGACGTCCTCGTTCTTGCCGCCGGAGCCCTCGCCGGGAGCCGCGCCGCCCGGACCTTCCGGGCCGGCCGCGCCTTCCTGCGCCTGCTTGTACATGGCCTCGCCGAGCTTCATCGAGGCCTGCGCCAGCGCATTGGTCTTGGCCGTGATCGCGTCGGCGTCGGTGCCTTTGAGGGCTTCCTTGAGGTCAGCCATGGCGTTCTCGATCGCACGGCGGTCGGCTTCCCCGACCTTCGCGCCATGTTCGGCGAGCGCCTTCTCCGTGGAATGGACCAAAGCCTCGGCGTGGTTCTTGGCCTCCACCTCGGCCTTGCGCTTCTTGTCCTCCTCGGCGTGAGATTCGGCATCCTTGACCATGCGCTGGATGTCGGCCTCGGAGAGACCGCCCGACGCCTGGATGCGGATCTGCTGCTCCTTGCCGGTGCCCTTGTCCTTGGCCTGCACGTTGACGATGCCGTTGGCGTCGATGTCGAAGGTCACTTCGATCTGCGGCACGCCGCGCGGCGCTGGCGGCAGTCCGACCAGGTCGAACTGGCCGAGCATCTTGTTGTCGGACGCCATCTCGCGCTCGCCCTGGAACACGCGGATGGTGACCGCGTTCTGATTGTCCTCGGCGGTGGAGAACACCTGGCTCTTCTTGGTCGGGATCGTGGTGTTGCGGTCGATGAGGCGCGTGAACACCCCGCCAAGCGTCTCGATGCCGAGCGAGAGCGGCGTGACGTCGAGCAGCAGCACGTCCTTGACGTCGCCCTGCAGCACGCCGGCCTGGATCGCGGCGCCGACCGCGACGACCTCGTCGGGATTGACGCCCTTGTGCGGCTCCTTGCCGAACAACTGCTTGACGATTTCCTGCACCTTGGGCATGCGCGTCATGCCGCCGACCAACACGACCTCGTTGATCTCCGCGGCGGACAGGCCCGCATCCTTCAGCGCCTGCCGGCACGGCTCGACCGTCTTCTGCACGAGGTCATCGACCAGCGCCTCGAACTTGGCGCGGGTCAGCTTCATGGTCAGATGTTTCGGGCCCGAGGCGTCGGCCGTGATGAACGGCAGATTGATCTCGGTCTGGGTGGTGGAGGACAACTCGATCTTCGCCTTCTCCGCGGCTTCCTTCAGCCGCTGCAGTGCGAGTTTGTCGCGGCGCAGATCGATGCCCTGCTCTTTCTGGAACTCGTCGGCGAGATAGCTGACGAGGCGCATGTCGAAGTCCTCGCCGCCGAGGAAGGTGTCGCCGTTGGTCGACTTCACCTCGAACACCCCGTCGCCGATCTCCAGGATCGACACGTCGAACGTGCCGCCGCCGAGGTCATAGACCGCGATGGTGCCGGTCTTCTGCTTGTCGAGACCATAGGCCAGCGCGGCCGCGGTCGGTTCGTTGATAATGCGCAGCACCTCGAGCCCGGCGATCTTGCCGGCGTCCTTGGTGGCCTGGCGCTGGGCGTCGTTGAAATAGGCCGGAACGGTGATGACCGCCTGCTCGACCTTCTGCCCGAGATAGGCCTCGGCCGTCTCCTTCATCTTCTGCAGGATGAAGGCGGAGATCTGCGAGGGCGAGTAGGTCTTGCCTTCGATCTCGACCCAGGCGTCGCCATTGGAGGCGCGCACGATCTTGTAGGGGACGAGCTTCTTGTCCTTCTCCACCATCGGATCGTCGTAGCGGCGGCCGATGAGGCGCTTCACGGCGAAGATGGTGCGCTCCGGATTGGTGACCGCCTGGCGCTTGGCCGGCTGGCCTACGAGCCGCTCGCCGTCGTCGGTGAAGGCCACGATCGAGGGCGTGGTGCGCATACCCTCCGCATTTTCGATGACCTTTGGCGTCTTGCCTTCCATGACGGCGACGCACGAATTGGTGGTGCCGAGGTCGATGCCGATGACCTTGCCCATGTTCTCGCTTCCTCTCTTCTGCGGCAGGTCGGTCGGGCCCTTATCGGCACCCGAGCGGGAGATTCCGCGATGCCCGCGGGTCCCTTCTCCGACCCCCTAAAATACACATCGATGCCGCCCCCTGCGGCGTCTTGGCTCATATAGGAGGGCGGGTTTGGGCCGCAAGACATATGATCACGGATTCGCGAGCCCCGCAGGCAACCCGCACTGCGTCCCCATCTGATAACCGGCCTCCATCACCGGCGATAGCGCCATGACCACCCCAGCCCCACTTTCCGGTTTCCGTTTCGTGCCCGGCTTTCTCGATCGGCCGGCCCAGGAGGCGCTGCTGGTCGCGCTTCGTTCAGTGCTGGCGCTCGCACCTCCTTACACCCCGCGCATGCCGAAAAGCGGAAAGCCGCTCTCGGTGCGCATGACCAATTGCGGGCCGCTCGGCTGGGTGACCGACGAAGCCGGCTACCGTTATCAGCCCCTGCATCCCGAAACGGGGCAGCCGTGGCCGGCGATGCCCGATCTCGTGCGCGAGGCGTGGACGGCGCTTGCTCGCTATCCCCACGCGCCCGAGAGCTGCCTGATCAACTGCTACGGACCCGGGGCCAAGATGGGCCTGCATCAGGACCGGGACGAGCGCGACCTGGGGGCGCCTGTGGTCTCGCTTTCGCTCGGCGACACCTGCCTGTTCCGGATCGGCGGGACCAAACGCAGCGATCCGACCCGCAGCCTGCGCCTTGCCTCCGGTGATGCCGTGGTGCTCGCCGGCGAGGCGAGGCTCGCCTTCCACGGCGTCGATCGCATCATGCCGGGGACGTCGACCCTGTTGCCGGAAGGAGGGCGCATCAATCTCACGCTGCGGCGGGTGACCGTCCCCGCGGACGGGCCGCCGGCGCCGGAACGGATGCCCGCGGACGGCTTGCCGCTGCAAACTGGCGACTGACCGCATCACGTCTTTGCGAACAGCGCACCTGGCGGCGGCCGTATCCTCCGCAACGCAACCGCGGTAATATTGTTATATGACATCCCTCCGCTGCCTCCTCGTCCTGTTCATGCTCGCCCTCGGCGCACTGCCTGCGACCGCCGCCGAGCTCAACTATCCGCCCGGCTCCCGGATCGGGCTCGCGCCCCCGCCGGGACTGGTGCTGAGCAAGACGTTCTTCGGTTACGAGGACCCCAGCAACAGCGTCGCCATGATGCTGGTCGCGCTGCCGCCCCAGGCTTACGCCGACCTCGATGCGTCCGTCACCGCGGAGACGCTCAAGCGGCAGGGCGTGACCGTGGAAACGCGCGAAGCACTGCCGCTGCCCAGCGGCAAAGCCTTTCTGGTCGTCGGCCGGCAGGAGGTCGACAATGTAAAAATCCGCAAATGGATTCTGGTGGCCTCCTCGCCCACCCTGACCGGATTTGTCACCGTGCAAATGCCGGAGACGGCCACGGCGCTCTATCCTGACGCGGCGATCCGCGCATCGCTGGCGACGCTGGCGTTTCGCGCCGCGGTCCCGGTCGACGAGCAACTCGGGCTGCTGCCCTTCAAAGTCAGCGAACTCTCCGGGTTTCGGATCGCCGGCGTCATTCCCGGGCGCGCGGTGATGCTGAGCGACGCGCCTGCGGGCGCGCCCGGCTCTCCCGACAGCACCAACGAGCCGCACATCTTCGCCGCCATCGCCGCCGGGGGCCCGGCGCAAAGCGCCGATCGCGATACATTCGCGCGCGAGGTCTTTGCCACGCTGCCGAACACCCGGGAGATCCGCGTCACCACCTCCGAGCCGCTGCGCATGGCCGGCCAGCAGGGTCACCAGATCATCGCCGATGCCAAGGACGCCTCGGGCACCTCTCCGCTGACCGTGGTGCAGTGGTTGCGCTTCGGCGGCGGAGGCTACATGCAGATCGTCGGAATCGCCCGCGCGGACGCCTGGAAAGACGCCTACCCGCGCTTTCGCTCCGTGCGCGACGGCATCGAGGCGCGCTGACCGCGTCCGGACGGCGCAAGACGCACCGTCTGTTCCCGAGACTGCAGGCGTTCAGCGCCAGAACTGCTGCGACGCGATCCGCGCGCCCTCCGCCAGCGCTGCGAGCTTCGCCCACACCACGTCCGGATCGACCGCCGCCTGCCCCACCCAGGTGCCATAGCCGCAATCGCTGCCGGCGATGACGTTCTCGCGGCCGACGAGATGCGCGTAGCGACCGATGCGCTGCGCGATCAATTCCGGATGTTCGATGAAGTTGGATTTGGATTCGATCACGCCGGGGATGAGCACCTTGCCGGGCGGCAGCTTGACGCGCTCGAACAGCGTCCACTCGTGACCATGCCGCGGGTTGGCGGCCTCGAACGAGATCGCGCTGGGACGCGCCGCGAACACGATGTCGATGATGTCCGCAAGCGGAACGTCGCAATGATGCGGGCCTTCGTAATTGCCCCAGCACAAATGCATGCGCAGCCGCTCCGGCGCGATATGGGCGAGCGCATGGTTGAGGGCTTCGACGTGCATCCCGGCACGTTTGCGGAATTCCGCCAGGCTAAGTCCGGCATATTGGATGTGACGGCCCATGGCGAGATCGGGACAATCGATCTGCAGCACGATGCCGGCATCGGCGACGGCCTCGTATTCCTGCCGCATCGCCTCGGCGATCGCGAACAGATACGCCTCCTGGCTGGGATAATGATCGTTGCGGAAAAACAGCGAGACGACGCCGGGCGAGGCCGCGCTCATGAAGGCTTCGGTCCTGCCCGCTTGGGCCAGCGCCGCCCTGAGATTGTCGACATCGGCCGTTGCCGCACCGGGGTCGCGCACCTGCACGGGCGCGTTGCACGCCGGGGTCTTGCGGCGCGAGCGCCCGGGATCACCGAAGACCCGCTTGGCGAGATTGGGGAACTCGGCGAGATCCTGGTACACGAAGGTGTTGCCGGTGCCGCCGAAGCCGGCGAGCCGGTCCTTGACGTAAGTGGCGTAGCTCGGCTTCGACATCTCGCCGTCATTGACGAGGTCGATGCCGGCTTCGACCTGCTTGCGCACGACCTCGGCCACCGCCGCGCGCACCCGCGCCGCCAGCGCCTCGCGCTCGACCGGCACTCCCTCCTCCTTGGCATACATCATGCGGATGAGGTCGTCGGGCCGCGGCAAGCTGCCGGTATGGGTGGTCAGAAAGCGATCCGCGCTGCGTATCATCGTCACCTCGATGCAACGCGGCTCTGCCCCGCGCGCGATGTCACGCCGCGCCCTGGGCGGGCGCCGCCGCGGGCGAGCATAGCGCGATCGGAGCAATGAGGGAGGGCCGCGACCGTTGCCGGCGCGAGCGCAACGCGCCGGGCCGATGCGACGAGCCCAATGGTTGGTAAGTTCTAGCCCTGCGGATTGCGCAAGGAGGCCCCGGCGTTATCGTTCGCCGGCGGCTCGGCCGCGGGTTTCGGCCCGCCTTTGGCCACCCCCACGAGCGCCGGCCGCAGCACGCGCTCGCCGATCATGTAGCCGGGCTGCACCACCTGCGCGACGGTGCCGGCAGGCCGGGAGACATCGGGAATCTCATACATCGCCTGATGCAGGTTGGGATCGAACTTCTCGCCGAGCGGATCGAACTTCTTCACCCCGTGCTTCTCCAGCACCTTCGCAAGCTCGCGCTCGGTCAGCTCGACGCCGTCGAGCAGCGCATGGGTGCCGGCATCGGCCTGCTCCCGCAGCTTGGCATCGAATGCCCCCAGCGCGCGCGCCATGTTGTCGGCGACCGCCAGAATGTCGCGCGCGAAGTTGGAGATGCCGTAGACGCGCGCATCCGCGATCTCGCGATCGGTCCGCCGCCGCAGATTCTCCATTTCAGCGAGCACGCGCAG
>Ga0070670_100002850_pt1 | contig 14295 bp, 9 predicted proteins | sample KBSS63metaG_FD_64665 | JGI IMG/M metagenome (GOLD analysis project Ga0070670, IMG submission 64665) | Switchgrass rhizosphere microbial communities from Kellogg Biological Station, Michigan, USA - KBS S6-3 metaG | ecosystem: Host-associated > Plants > Roots > Rhizosphere > Soil ... | reverse complement strand
ATTGCGGACAGTGGGACGAACCGCATGCGTCAGGAAGATGAGCGAGGTTGGGCGTCCGAGGAGGAACTGCTCGCTCAGCTGAAGACATCGAATCCGCGAACCAACCCGGAGGTCCTTACGGCTTACGTGAAGTACGGGTCGAAAGTACGAGCGGATGGCCGGGTGATCTGGAAGCGCGATCCGAAGATCGCGAATGGGTTTGTACCGACGGAGCTGTGGAAATTTGTGCGGGAGATCAAAAGCCCGATCATTTATGTGCTCGGCGGACGGAGCACGATTGTTCCGGCTGCCACACAGACAGAGCTGAAGCAGGCCCTTCCGCAGGTTCAGATCGTTACGCTGCCGGGATTGGGGCACTATCCGAGCGAAGAGAACACGAAGGACTTCCTGGAAGTGATGGACAAGTTTTTGGCGGGGGTGAAGAGGTAGGGGCTCGCATTGCAGGGACCGGGTTTGACCTCACCACGTCGTGCCGATATTAAGGTAACTTGGCATTTGCTTGATCGGCGCGCCGACCCCTCCTCGAAGGAGGGGAGTTCAAAAACGTGGCATCACAACCTATGCCGTTCCCGGAGAATTTAGATCACCTACACCTCTCCCGAAATCTTTCTCAGTCTATCCAGCCGAATCACGATCCGTTTCCTTGCCAGCGCCCTCTCATATCCCATATGCACCACGGCTTCTGCCTCCGGTTCGTCTCCGCTGATCGACAGGAAGTACTCGGCCTTTTCGTCCCCCATCGTTCCCTTGAGGTATTGCGTCGTAGGATTCACCCAGATATCCGCGACGAACGGCCGTACGTCTTCAGGCGCGATAATCCCATCATTGGCGAGCATGCGGTAAATCTCCTGGCCGATTCTGTAATACGCTTCGATTCTCCGATGAGTCACCTCACTCACCGCTGGGCCAGGCTTCACCATGCCAGTGCGATCGAGCACTGCAACGCAGAGCACGAACAGAACGCTTGCACCCATCACCACCAGCCAGTGCGAAGGAAGGACGATGGGAACAATCAGAAGCAGAGCGGCGCCGCAGGCAGACCATGCCATCAGAGGCCAGCTTGTTCCAGTGATCGCAGACCCGCCCGACCTCAGTTCAGAGTCAATCGCACTCACGATTTCCTCAATCTCAAAAGTTGGTAATGCTGCGCAGAGGAATCCATTCGAGAGGACGAGAAAAGAGAGAGCTTGGCCGATGTCAATCTCCACAACCCGGCGCGACCCGAGTGGAGCCCTCTTGCTCGCAGCTAATGTTCGCGTCCTTGCGTGTTTCTCAGAGGTTGACGTGACACCCCCCTGGGGTTTGACACCTGGGCATCGCGGCAGTTCCTCTGATCGAGCATATGGAGCGACGACCCATGCGGTTTGATACCCCTATCATTGAAAACTCTTTGACCTCCAGCGACAATGCCGTATCAGGAGGCCGCATATATGCGTCTGATTGTTGGGCTCATAAGTCTGATGCTGGTGGCGCCGTTGCTTGCCGGCGACGCGGAAAACGAACGGCTCGATGCGAGCGCTGAGGCGATGGAAGAAATCCTGAACATTCCCGATGCCTTGCCCAAGGACCTTTTGAACAAGGCAGAGTGCGTCGCGATCATGCCTTCAGTTAAGAAGTTCGCTCTCGGCTTCGGCGGCAGCTACGGCAAAGGTGTCCTCGTTTGCCGATCAGGTCAGAACTTCACAGGGTCGTGGGGCGCGCCCGCCATGTATCGCCTCGAAGGGGCCAGCATCGGTTTCCAGCTTGGCGGTCAGGCAGCCGACTATGTTCTCCTCGTCATGAATCCCAAGGGAGTGGAATCCTTGTTAAAGAGCAAGGTTAAGCTGGGGGCAGATGCCGCCGTAGCCGCAGGACCGAAAGGCCGTAACGCCATGGCTGCAACGGATGCGTACATGCGCGCGGAAATCCTCACGTACTCCCGGTCGCGTGGATTGTTCGCGGGCGTCTCACTTGAAGGTTCAACACTGCGTCAGGACGGCGGAGCCAACGAGAAGCTGTATGGACAGAAGGACATCAGCGCGCGAGACATTATTCTTGGCGGCAAAGGCGGCGCCGGTCACCGCGTGTCCGGAATTTTGCAAAAGGCTTCGCCGAAAAATGAGTCTGCGTCGTCTTCGCTGAAGTAAGTCAGCGATCAAACGCAATCGCGAGGTCGAGCTGGGTGTCCTTGTCATCCAGCACGATGGTCCTGGTGACCGTTCCGATTCCGAACGCGACAACATCGAGGACGTATTTACCGGGAAGAAGCCGGGGCACCTCGAATTTCCCGTCGTCATCCAGCGAGAACGACGACGCATAGTCGCTGTTCACGATGACTCGCCCCGCATCCATCGGCCGGCCGGTCATGCCATCCACGACACGCCCGCGGATTGCTGCCAGCGGTACTCGCGTATTCGGAGCAAGATCTCCTGCCGGAGCCGGTCCCTGCGGCTCCCCTGATACCAGGGGCGCAATCGACGTCACTTCGAGCTCGACATTGGAGAGTTCACGATCACCGACCACAATCGACGCTGCAAGAGCGCGCTCCCTTCCGGGATTGTCGAGTGTCACGATCGCATGGCGTCCAGGTGGAACTCCGAGGAATTCAAACGTTCCGTCGGGATACATAGTTCCCGGCTGGCTCGAGATGTAAATCGAACGATTCGGATCTCCGCTGATGCGCCCCGAAATTCGCACGCCTGTTCGCGGCGGCGTTGCCTTGCGTTCCAGAACGATTGCAATGGCTCCGGTCACCGGCATCGACGCGGCGCGAGGCGCCACAGTGCCAGGTAGTACCAGCTGTAGCACGCTGGTTCTGAGATCTGTTGAGCCGAACGTGAATGACCGAAGTGCATAACCCTCCGGAAGATTTTCTACCGTGGCGCGATATTCGGTGTTCGGCACAGTAACACTGGCCGAGCTGAGCGATGTGTCGATCGGAGGACCATCGGTGCGCGCCAGCCGAAGAACAGGGAACCGGCCGGCGGCAAAGATCGGAACTTTACCTTCGCCTTCCATACGCGTCTGCACAGGGACTACCCATGAAGGCGCCGGTGAACCCGCGGAGATCGCCCGTCCGACACTGACGTTATTGAGGACAAAATCGATGCCCGGCACCGTCACTCCAGCCGTGACGAGAATGACCATCCCCTCATTCGCGTTCACGACACCGGGATAAAACGTGGGAACATCAATACGTCCCGCAACGATGTAGTAGCGGCCGGGTGGGATGTTTTCAAGACGGAATCGCCCTGATACATCCGTCTCCGCAATGCCCGCGAGCGAGGACGACTCGATCAGATCTGTGACGTTTTCCGGCCTGGTGAGAGCTGAAACCCGCACGCCTGCCGCCGGAACTCCTGCGATGGTTCGTAGTGAGCCGGTTACCGTGCCGGTCTGATTCGGCAACATGGGAATTCCTTGCGCCACGAGCATGACAGTCGTCAGGAGAAGTGCAATCATCGGCTCCGGATTATAGATCTACGTCTCGACCAAGAGCATCAGCAACAATTGCCAGCATGACTTCCAGGAATGCGTTTTTGAACTTCCCCTCCTTCGAGAGGGGAGGTTTTCGCGCGCACGGAGGGTTCTTCGCAGGCCCCAAGACCTGCTCGCCTTTGACTTGAATCTCAAGACGCAGTTTAATGCTCGGGTTTGGACCCGGCGGCCGCCGGGCTCGCCTTAAGGCAAGTCAAAAGGAGAAATTTATGAAGTCGAAAGGAATGTTGCTTACAGCACTGGGCTGCCTCGGTGCGATGGCCGTTCTGGGCCAGGCTCCGGCGCAGCAACCGGCGGCTCCCGCTGCTCCGCAGACGGGACCAGGAGTGCAGGCGCCCTCGGATGCGAAATATGCGGAATTCGTTGCTGCGAAATGCAAGACACCGCCTCCCGCTCGGGGCGGCGGAGGTCGAGGTCCGGCGGGGCCGGCTGGCGGGGCAGGTGGAGCCGGTGGAGCTGCAGCTGGAGCCAACGCTGTGCCCGGACCGCCAGCGCACAGGGAATACATGGTAACGGCAATTCCCGGAGTCATCGCCGCCGGTCAGCAGTGGAAAACCATCTGGACCGGGACGGGCAACAACGCTGACGGCATTGTCGCGACTAAGGACGGCGGCATTCTCGCCGCGCAAAACACCGACAGCGCCGTGATGAAGATCGATAAAGACAACAAGGTATCCATAGCCCATAAGGACACGAAAACCGGCGGTGCTCTTGCGATGAGCAAGAAAGGCGATTTGTTCGTCGTCTCGAGAGGTTTGCCCACATCGATCCTGCAACTCGAGCCGAAGCGGCAGACTCTTGCCGATACCTACAATGGCGAGCCTCTGGATTGCATCGGTGGCGTGATCAATGACCTGACTGCAGACAGCAAGGGCGGTGTCTACTTCACGATGGGCGGCGTTTACTATGCGAATTCCAAAGGCGTCGTCACCAAGTACGGCACGCTGACCGGCGTGAACGGCATTATCCTCAGCGCGGACGAGAAAACCCTTTACGTGACCGGACGAGTTGGTGGAGCGGCCCGAGGCGCTGCCCCTGCCGCGGGCGCCGCGCCAGCAGCAGGAGCCCAGGCGGCCGGACAAGGCGCCGCGCCGGGTGGGGCGGCAGCTGGCGCTCGCGGTGGTCCTGGTGGCGGCGGTGGTGGCGTCGTTGCGTTTGATGTTCAGAGCGATGGTTCGTTGACTAACGAACGTCAGTTCGCCACGGTCGGCAACGACGGCACGACAATTGATTCTCAGGGCCGCGTCTATTCAACCGGTGGTCTGGGAGTGCAGGTTATCGATAAGGACGGCAAGTTCCTCGGAGAGATTCCCGCGCCACTTGGTCTCATCACGGTTGCTTTCAGCGGTCCGGACAAGAAGACTCTCTACGGCGTCGCGAACAACCAGCGGTTCGATGAGATCTTCACGATCCAGATGATCTCTCAGGGCTACAAGGACCGCGCGAAATAACGTTAGCTCTTCCCACAAACAAGCCACTCTTGCCTTAAAGGCAAGAGTGGCTTTGCCATTTCCTGCAAGCCTCCTGCAATCCCGGCCCCGCTCCCTCCGATCTGAATCGGTTTGTTCTGGGTGAGTCCGTATTCCGGATCGGTGGAAACAGTGCAGGGAGGCACGCGCAACCCGCCAAACGCAACCGAAGGCTCCGATTGCTGGGCGAGGAAGACCGACGGCATTGCCGCGAGAAGGAGAGTTGTCAGAATCGCGCGATGGAATCTCATGAGCCTCCTGTCGGCCGCCCACAGTGCTATGTGACGGGGATGTTGTCAAATTGTTCAACGGTGCCGTGACTCATTAATTAGAGTCTGCATAAAAATAATCGAAGCGAACGCCATCCATTCAGAGGGAGTTCAGCAAGGGAACACACAGCCATGCGCCTTATGGATTCAGCGCCGCTGATGGAGACACCGGCCGGTGTCTGTTTGTTCCTCTGAAGCAGTAGGTCTATGGACAAGCGAAGCGTCTATTCTTTCGCTGGGCTCGAACCCGGCGTCGAGGCTTTTCGAGAACCCGTGACGGGAATCTCCAATCCCTGAATGTTGTATGCGCCTGTCAGTTTGTCGCCCTCGATCTTGCCCTTGAACACCATTGCCACGGTCTGGCCGCCGATGTTTAGGTTGCGTGTATAGCTCAGCGTGCCATTTTCAAACTTGAGGTCTTTCAGGTCCTCGTTTCCATATTGCTCGGAAACGATCTTGCCTTTGATGACTTCTGCCTCTTTGGTAATCGTCAGCGTGAAGTTAGTCACCTGCCCCTGGGCATCGCTCCGCAGGCTCCACACGCCTACCGGGTCTTGTGCCTGTGCAGCGATCACAAAAATCAGCCCGAACATTGCGGAGAGCATTAGTTTCGCGGTCATTGCTTTTTGCATAGCACTCTAGAAGTTAAACCGTAGTCGGCCCTGGAAGGAGCGACCACCTGTTTTGTTTCCGATAAGATATCCGAAGTTGTCGTCGTTTATATCCAATACCGGTCCAGGCGGAGTTGGATGGTTCAAGATGTTCGTAGCGTCAATCCGAATTTGAAGAGATTTGTTTTCCGAGATCTGGAATGTCTTGCCCAGATTGGCGTCAAACCGGATTGGGCCAAGGGCCTCGACAGTGGTCAGGCCGAGGGTTCCCTGTTTTCCAGGAGTCGGGTTCACGAGCAGGTATTGAATTGTCCGGCCCGTCCCATCGACAACGGACCCGGGCGTTCCGGCCGCGACTTCGTGCGCTACTGCGCGCAGATTACAGCTCGGAATTGCAGTGAGTCCGCTTGCCCAGCTCTGCGAGATAGCGCATTGGGGATCCTCGACCGACAGGTAAGGGTTAGGATCACCAAAGTACGTTCCTCGGTTGTTGACACCGTCCCACTGCGCGTGCCCCGACCGCCGATCAAATGGTCCGACAACGTCCGGGACTGTGGTGCCGTAGGTAAGGCCTCCGAGTGCCGTGACGCTGGTCGGAGTGCCGCTGGACAAGTTGAGAATCACCCCCGCCTGCCATCGCTCGAGCACACGCGCCAGCCAGCCGGAACTGTTGCTGAAGAACAGCTTGTTCGGCCCCATAGGCAGCTCAATGACTCCGTTCGTCCGCCAGTCATGCGTCAACGAGCTGAAGGGCCGCGCATAATCCGCGCGACGATTCAAAGGGTCCGTAACACCCGTGCCCGGAAGGCTCAGCGTCTTCGACCATGTGTAGGTCGTCTGTACGCTGAACCCCTGGGTTGGGCGCAATGTGAACTGCGCCTCCATGGAGTGGTAATTAGCACTGGCGGCATTCGTTCTGTAGTATGCGCCGGTTGTTGCCCCGGAAACTTGCAGCTGCGGATTCGCGACGAGATAGTTCTCAGGGAAGCATCGGAGCGGAGTGATATCTCCGGTCGGCGAAACATAATTCGTGCTCCCGAGCGTCGCAATGCGGTCGCATCCGTTGCGGACGAGTCGGCCGTCCGAACTTATTGGAGAAGTCACGTAGCCGGTTGGCGTCGCCGGCGAGGTTAAGGCCATGGCGATGGCCTGAAAATTTCCGTCACGGAGATTCTCATTGTAGGTGGTGCTCTGTCGAAGAGCAGTGGCGCCAGTCAACAACACACCACCGACTCTGTTACCGACGACACCTGTCGAGCCTGCACCGAGAGTGAGGCCGGCGAGCATCTGAGTCAGCAGTAACGGGTCGCCACCTCTGCGTGCCTGATCCAGTGCATCGTAGAATTCCTGGTTGTAATAGATGTTGTTCAGGTTGAGGTTGATGTCAGAGGTCTGCTTCTTGCTTTGAGTTCCAACATAGCGGAGATCCACCGTCATGTTGCGGCGAACGTTGGTTGTGAGCGACAGGTTGAAGTTCTGAACGTAAGGCGTCGCATAATCCGGCGCGAAGCCGTACACCCTCGTGCCTGTTCTCGTATATATCGGAAGCGTGCCGCCCGGAACAACGGGACTGACGGGGGCCATCGGCACGATTCTCGCGATGTCTCTCAGATCGAGGTAACCCGGGACCTGGGCCGATAGCTGGGCCTGAGTGCTCAAGGTACTCGTGGCACCCGGGGCCGAACCGAACATATCCTGTGCACCGCCCTGTACTGTGGATAGATTACGTGTGGGGCTGTAGGTGATCGAGTATCCGCCGCGTAACGTCGACTTTTGGCCAAGGAACGGGACGAACTCGGGAATCTGATAGGCGAAACCTACTGCCGGACCAAAGTTGTTCCAGTCTGGTGGAGCAGCAGATCTTTCGGGATTTGGCGACCCGGGGCCGACAAACTCCAGTTCTGTCAGCTTCGCGGGATCGCAACTCGATGTGGGCAAATTCGCCTGTACGACTCCCAGCGTGCACTGGAGAGCAGCACCAGGCAGTGCATTTGCACCGTATCCGCTAAGGAATATCGGATTCGCTCCGGCTACAAGCCAGCTGTCGAAAACACCGCCACTCGCACCACGGCTGACGCCGTAAACTCCAAGCCCTCGATCCTTGGGCGTCGTCGTAAATCCCTCTTCTATGTAGGCCGCTCCGTAATACTCCCAGCGAACGCCGAGATTGAGTGTGAGGTTCTTCGTGATTTTCCAGTCATCCTTGACGAAGCCTGAAAACTCATTGGTCTTAACCGTGCGGAATACGTCGGGGCTCGTCACGATGCTCTGCCACTTTGCTTCCTCAATATCAGTAAACGAATCGATCCAGTACGCCTGGGTAACCAGATTCACCGAGCCTGATAAGAGATAAGCAAGATTGGCCGCGTTATTCCGCGCGGTCTGCAACGCAGTGACCGTACCCAAATTCGAACTGCCCCCGCTCCGCAGCGGCGAAGGCAGGGCTCCCGCTCCGGTACTCAGTCTCGGATAAGGGTTTGTGCCGAGGTTGGTATAACCCTTCGAGTCCTGGGGACGGAATTCGCCCCCCAATTTGAACGCATGCCGGCCTCTCGTCCAACTCAACGTATCGCCATAGGTAAATTGTGTCGTTGTATTCCCATTGTGCTGGGCAAGGCGGTTGTACAGGGCGTTGGTTTGGCCGAAGCTATAGTTGGTAAGCGCTCCCCCTGTGATCTCGATCTGCATCGGATAAATCGCCCCCGGGTTTCGCGTGTAGCCTGGATCCGGTCCCCCTTGGATAGAGTTGACAAAATCGAGCAGCCCCGAGCCCTCCTCGGTTTCGAAAGGCCGGCGGACTTTGTTGTAGTTGCCCCGGAATCCAAAGCGCGCTTCATTCACGATCGTGGGTCCGATCGTCGACGTGAAATTCACTGAAACAATGTGTGGACGCCGGATAACGTCACCACCGATCCCATTCGGCCAATTCGAGAGGTCCGATGCAGCACTGTTCCGTTCCAATGTGTAACTGCCGGCCACCTTATGACTTGTGCTGAAATTGTGATCAATCTTAACGTTGAATTGCTTTCGATTGTCGTTGGGGGAAGTTCCGAACGTATCCCCTGCGGATTTGGTTGTTCTTAACCAACGAATGGTTGCCGTATTCAAGCCGTCGGTTGTGCCATTGTTTCCAAACCAATTCGCGCGAGGCATGTCTCGAAGCGCACCTGCCCAGACAATACCTGTCGGATCAAATACCGGACGGTTGGTATCCCACGCGGTAGCACCACCTGTGGGAAAGATGGCCGTGCCGCCTGGACAATCGTTAACGGTAAAAGGAACCATGGTCCCGTCAGAGTCGAGCCTCCGTGTACCGAAAACGCTGACACACTGCAGCCCGGCGCCGCTATAGGGAGTACCGGCCGCGTTCAAACGGGGTGCGATCGGATTACCGGAAAGGTCGACCGCACGCGCGATCCGGGTCACAGAAGTCGTCGGTGTGGCGGTTTCCGCAGCATCAGCATTCCCGGGGTTCCACCCGTCATAGAATCGAAAAATTCCGAGCCGTGCCATATCCGTAAGGACGATTCCATTCACAGTCTGGCGTTCTCTGCGGATTCTCTGGTTCCACAGAGCAAAGAAGAATGTCTTGTTCCTGATAATTGGTCCGCCAAAGCTTATTGTGTATTCGTTATCATTCGTCCAGTCTGGCTGGACTGCCTTGCCCGTGGCGGGGTCGACCTGCCTGTTATTCGCCCAGGTGTTTGGATCCAGCTTCGTATTCCGAATGCTCCAAACCGCGCTGCCGGCATACCGGTTGGTCCCCGACCGAGTAGTAATCTGAACCTGCGCGTTACCTCTGCCCATTTCGGCGTCAACCGGTGTGAGGATCAAACGTATCTCACCGACCAGGTCCGGATTGATCGTTGTTGTCGCAAAAAGCCCATTATTGAATCGGCCATCACTCACAGTTACTCCGTCACGCACCGTGTTCAGTGTGCTTGCGGCCGCGCCCGCGAATGTGTCGAAGGCGTTGCCGGCGGTGCTTTCCCGGTAACCGGGTAAGATTCGAACCAAATCGAGAACATTGTTCCCGACAACAGGAAGTGCGCCAACCTTGGCCTCGGGGAGCACTTCACCAATCGAAGCGGAAGATTCCCTCAAAACGGTGTCGGAAGCGACGCTGACATCCACCGATTGGCTTAATCCGCCGACCTGTAACGTGAAGTTCAGGCGAATCGGAGAAGCTGCGCTGAGTTGCACTTCATTAAAAGTCTGCGGTCGGAAACCTGCCAATTCGGCCGTAACCTTGTAAATTCCCGGAATCAGAGCAGGAAAGTTGTAAACACCCGATTCATTCGTGATGGCTCGGGCCTCGACTCCTGTCTGCGTATTCAGGGCCTTGATCGTGACCCCCGGGATCAGCGCATGCGAAGGATCATCGACCGTTCCGCCGATGACCGAATTCACCTGCGCGGGAGCAGCCTTGCAAGGCACAAGACACGACAACGCGATCAGCACACCTGTGGCAACGAGTTTCTTCATTGGAATTCCCGCTGTGTTGAAAGCCAACACGTTCCGGGCCTCAGATTTTTGTGCCGTCACACCCTCAAAGCGTGAAGACACATCAATAGATTTTTGGGATTTAGATTTCTCGTGCGGAAAAGTATTGGTTTCGTGATCAGAAATCCAATTCTTTCTGCTAGGACCAGGGGACTATGGCCCGAACCGGATTGCCCGCGAATTCTTTTGCGGGATTCGCAAGTCAGACACGCCAGAGAATTCGTGACAGATTCGTTGGTAGGAGGGCCGTCCCGGATTCAACTGCCTTCGCGCTTCCGATCAACGTATCGTAAGATACGCTTCACAATTCCGGCGTTGGAGGAACGATTCCCATGAAACGACAGATCCTGACACTACTGGCTTGCCTGATGCTCGCGGCGCTTGCGCCTCTGTATGCGCAGGACGTGACGATTACAAATGCGCGTATCATCATCGCGAATGGCGACGTGATCGAGCGCGGTTCGATCGTGGTGCGCGGCGGGAAAATCGCTTCCGTCGCCGCCGGAGCTCCAGCGACAACCAGCGGTCAGACGATCGATGCGAAAGGCATGACGGCGATGCCGGGATTCATCGATGCTCACCGTCATATCAATACCGGACCCAACGAAAAGGCGCAGATGCAGGCGCAACTCGAAGCCGGATACACGACTATCCTTTCCGGAGGCGGTCCCGCAGAAGGAAACCTCACGCTCCGGGATCATATCGAGAAGGGCCAGATCAATGGACCGCGCATCATTCCATCCGGCTCACTAAGGCTGGCCAACAACACTCCGGAGAATGCGCGGGCCGAAATCCGCAAGATGGCCGAGATGGGCATCAAGTTCACGGGTGAAATTGCTCTGACGCCGGTACCGGGACCAGGCGAACGCGAATTGGAAATTCTGCGAGCCGTTGTGGACGAAGCAAAGAAAGTCGGCGTCATCGTCCAGGTGCACGCGGTCAGTTCGAAAGCGATGGTGGCAGCGGTCGAGGCCGGAGTTCCGCTCCTCGTCCATCTTCCCAACAAGGATTTCACCAGCAAGGAAGACGCGAAGAAAGTTGCTGCGGCCGGGACGAAGATTCTCGGGACCGTCGGGTTCGGCACTCCGGTCTTTGGCGTATTCGCGAATGACAATCTGGCGCGGTTTCGTGACGGCCGGCCTTGGCCGGATTCCATCGTGGATGGTGTCCGACTGGGGGAAGAGGCCGGCTATATGCCCGTGAATGCGCGCACTCTTTGGGACGCCGGCGCGATTCTCGGGTATTGCACCGATACCACCTATGATCCGCTGGCCGGACTCGATCACGAGTTAAAGACGATCAATCCGATGTTCTCCATGAAGGACATCATCAAGATGATGGGGCCGAATACCGCTTCGTACATTCAAATGGGGGATCAGCTCGGAACGCTCGAGGCTGGAAAACTCGCCGACATCATTCTGCTCGACGGCAATCCGCTTGAAGGTTACTGGAACATGCTGAAGACGAAAGTTGTGGTGAAGGGTGGTGTGGTCGTCGTCGATAAGCGCTAGGTAAAACCTGGGTCCTAAATCCCGGTGAGAGGCAACTACTTCTCGAAGCGAATGATGGTCTGCGTCGAGAACTGGTGATAGTTGCTGAACTCCATCAGGTTCCGAGCCTGACTTCCGTCACGCCACGAAGCGCCGGCTACGCCCCTCACCGGCACGAGGACCCGTTTGCCATCAATCTCCATGAAGTTGTAGTCGAGTTCTCCGCGTGATGCGGTGATCATCCAATCAGCGGGAATCCCTTCGGTTTCGTGGGTCAGTCGCATCACACTCTGAGTTTCGGGATCCACATAAACCAGACCGTGCCATGCGAAAAAATCGTTCTTGCTCATCGAACCATTCTTGAAACCCACGTGATATTCCGAATGGGCCTTGTCGATGGAATAGGAGAACACCTGAGTTGGACGGCCACGCAGTGATGTCCAGCGTTCCCACTGGAACTTCGCTTCTGATTTCGGGTTGAAGATCATATGAAGTGTTCTTCCGAAGTCGCCCGAACTCGTGAAGCCGCCGACGTCATTTAGCGTCTTGCTGGTCTCCTTGCCGTTGATGCTGATCAGTTTCGGAACGTCGCCACCATCCGAGAAAGTCACTTCCACAATGTGGATATCCACCGCCTTCCATGACCGTGAATTGCTGCGCAGCTCCTGTCGCCGAATAGTCTGAGTACAAATGAAGTTCGGCAAGTTGGCAGTGTATTGCACGGCTACATTTCGAACGGCTTCGATGAGGCTGGCCTGCTCGCTTAGCGTGGGAGACGGAGGCGCGTTAACGAGTGGAGTCTCTTGCGTGTCCTGCGCCCCCACTTTCTGCACAAACAGAATGACCAAAGAGATCAGTATGAGTCGCTTCACGACCGTCCTTTCAAGCAACTATTCCCTTCGTAACAGGACAGAAATCGGAACCGAGTGGTCTGGCCCCGATCTCATTTCAGTCTTTCGAGCCACTCCGTTTGCTTTTCCGGTTTGCCCCAGTCGGCATAGAGTTTGACGACCGCTGCGCTGGCCTGTTCGCGGGTGAAGCGGCTGAGCATGTTCGTGTTGGTCGACGGACGGCTGGTGCCCATACCGTTGTAGCCGGCAACCAGCAGCGATTCGGCCTCCTCGAACTTTCTTTGACCGGCGAGACTGGCGCCGAGCATGCTGTCCACGTTGAATCGTTCCCATGCGGTCGGTTCCGTGCGGAGCAGTATGGTTGCGGCCTCCCGGAATGTTCGTTCGGCATCAGAATAGCGTTTTTCCTGAAGCCGAACCCAGCCGATATTGGAAATAGTGACGACGGTGTTGATTGCGTCCGGCCCGGTCGCTCGACGCTGAACTTCCAGCAGATGATTGAACGCCTTTTCAGCGTCCGCATATTTCTTCTGAGCCACGTGATTTTCCGCCAGCTGAAACATATCGATGCGAGTCTGTAGAACTCCTTCACCTGGCGTCACCAGAACCAGCGGCACCAATTTTACGAAGTGCGGCTCCGCTTCAACGAACCTTCCCTCGCCCTTATATGCCATTGCGAGGCTTCGCAATGCGAACGGGATAAGAGCGGGATTCATGTCCTTCGCGGTCGCGGGATTTTCGAGAACCTTCCGCAACGTAGCTTCCGCCTCGCTGTACTTTTTTTCGATCGCGTATGTCCCGGCGAGAATCGCCGTCAGGTTCGGCTCGTCCTGGCCTGCGCGTCGCGCCGCATCGAGAGCTTCGAGTAGTGCGGCTTCGGCCTGGGCGGGCTGTCCCTGATTGATCGCAACCGTAGCCCGCTGGGCGGCCAGGTTGATCATTTCGGGCAGAGAAGTCGCGGTCGTGCCGCTCAGAGCCCTCGCTGCATTTTCGAAGCGTTCATTGCGAACCGTCCGGTCGACGGGCGCGTAGGGATTCGCTTTCAGGTTTTCAGCCTGTAATGTCGACTTTGCGGCGAGAGTGAGGGGATCGTTGTCGCCCCACGCGCGTCGGGACGATTCGTAAGCGGCTGTGGCTACCTTTACAGCTTGAGGAAATTTTTGCTGCGCGTCATGAATGCTCACGAGAACGAGCGCCGCACTGATTGTGTCCTTGTGGCCCGAACCCAGAGTGCGTTGCCGGCCCTCCAGTGCCTCCACGGCGAAAGGTTCGGCCTTAGCGAATTTTTCTTCCGCAATATGAATGGCGGCAAGCTGCAATGCGTATTTCAGCGTGTCGACGTGATCGCCGCCGAATCGCCGGCGCTGCGCTTCCAGAGCCTTCCCCAGGAGGCTGGTGGATTCCGCGAACCTTCTCTGGTTTGCGTAAGTCACGGCGAGGCGGTTCATCGTTCTCAGGACGTCAGCGTCCTCCGCCTGGGCTCGCCGTCGAAGGTCCAGTGCGCGTTCAAATTGTGGTGCTGCTTTGTCATAGAGTGCGAGACTCGAATACGCATTTCCGACAGCTTCGCGGACTCCGGCTTCCACCAGCGGTTGCTTTTCGAATGTTTCTCCGATTTTCGCCGC
>Ga0070670_100002849_pt1 | contig 14296 bp, 10 predicted proteins | sample KBSS63metaG_FD_64665 | JGI IMG/M metagenome (GOLD analysis project Ga0070670, IMG submission 64665) | Switchgrass rhizosphere microbial communities from Kellogg Biological Station, Michigan, USA - KBS S6-3 metaG | ecosystem: Host-associated > Plants > Roots > Rhizosphere > Soil ... | reverse complement strand
CGCCGCGGGCGGGGCTGGCCTGGGCTCCTGAGGCGAACGGTAACTCGGCGGTGCGGGCCGGGGTCGGGGTCTTCTACACACCGGTTCCTCACCAGCTCTTCTCCGACACGCTGCGGCTGGATGGCCGCCACGGCCAGCAGCTCGTCGTGGATCGCCCCGATTTCTTCCCGGGGGTGCCGGACACGCTTCCCAACGCGCAGAGCATTACCACCACCATTCGAACCCAGTCGCCCGACCTGACCCTGCCGATGATGCTCGTGTCGACCGTCAGCTACGATCGCCGGCTGGTCGGAAGCCTGTTCGGTTCGATCGGTTACACCTGGCGCCGCGGCACGGACCTGCTGCGCACGCGCGATATCGGCATCCTGCCGGTGGCGGGCCTCGGTGTCCCGACGGCGCTGAACCTGCAGTTCGAATCGACGGGGCGGTCGACGGCTCGTGAAGTCAACGCCACGATGAGCGGCACGATCGGCCCGCAGGTGACGCTGTTCGGCAGCTACGGGTTTACGCGCGCGATGCAGGACACCGACGATCTCTACAGCGTCCCGGCCGATTCGGCCAATCTGGCGGCAGAGTGGGGGCGCGCACCGGTGCCGGTGCATCGCGTGTCGTTTGGCGGGTCGATCTCGCTGCCGCACCAGTACGCCATCCACCCGTTCGCCACCTGGGCGTCGGCGCTGCCGTTCAACATCACCTCCGGGAACGACACCAACCTCGATTCGGTGTTCACCGACCGGCCGTCGCTCGCCCAGGCCGGCCAGGCGGGTGCGGTTGCCAGCCCGTTCGGCCTCTTCAATCCCAACCCGCGACCGGGCGAGGCGGTGATCCCGCGGAACTTCGGGCTCGGACCGACCAACCTCACCGTCGACGCGACCGCGTCCAAGACGTTCGTCGCCGGCGGCTCCGCGTCGTCGCCGCGCAACACGACGATCATGCTGGGCGTCTCGAATCTGCTGAACCACACCAACTACGCACCGTTCAACGGCGTGCTCACGTCACCGTATTTCGGAACCGCGAATCGTGCGCTCAACAAGCGTCGTGTCACGCTGACCGTGCGCTACGACTTCTAGCTGCTGCAGCCAGCCAACGCCAGATGCCAGCGACGACGAGCCGCGCGGTAATCGTGAACGCCGACGATTTCGGTCAGAGCGCCGGGATCAATCGCGGCATCATCCAAGCACACGAGCGCGGCATCGTCACGAGCGCCAGCTTGATGGTGCGGTGGCCGGCGGCTCCGGCGGCCGCCGCCTACGCACGCGCGCATCCGCGGCTGAGTGTGGGGCTGCACGTCGACCTCGGCGAGGCCATCTACCGCGCCGGCGAGTGGATCGCGCTCTACGAGCCGGTCGACCGCCAGGACGCGCGCGCAGTCGAAGCCGAGGTCCGCGCGCAGCTGGCGCGCTGCCGCGAGCTGCTGCGGCGGGATCCGACGCATCTCGACTCGCATCAACACGTGCACACGGAGGAGCCGGCGCTGTCGATCCTCGAGGGCATTGCCCGGGAGCTGGGCGTGCCGTTGCGACACCGTTCCTCGCGTCTCCGCCATGACGGCAGCTTCTACGGACAGACGCGCACCGGAGAGCCGCTGAGCGCCGGCATCACCCCGGCCCACCTGATGGACATGTTGCGCAGCCTGCCGCCTGGGGTGACCGAAGTGGCCTGTCATCCCGGCTGTGCCGACGATCTGGCCACGATGTATCAGGCCGAGCGGGAGGTCGAACTGCAGACCCTATGTGACCCCGACGTTCGCCGTGCCCTGTGGGACGAGGGGATCGATTTGATCGGCTTCGCGGATCTCCGAACTGCATCCAACTGACCGGACGCGACGTCATGCGTCTATACTCCGCGCATGCAGGTGAGCTCCACCCGCTGGTTCGTCCTCGTTCTCCTCGTGGTGTCTCTCGCCCTTCTCATCCCCGGGCTGTTCTTCCCGGTGCTCACCATCCGTGGCGTGTTGACGCGCGATGGCATTGCGCAGGTGGCGCCGGCGATGCTGCAAAAGGGGCTCGACGACGACACGCTGAACGCGCTGAAGGCGATGATGAACCCGACCGTCGTCGGCCTGCTGGCGGCGACCGGCGGCGACCTGCGGCAGATGATCGTCGACAAGGTGACGCCGTCGTTGACGGCGTCGCTGCTCCAGAACATGGGGGACGTGGAGGTGTTTCAGCAGACGCGGAGCATTGTCAGCTCCGTCCGGCGGCTGTACGAGGTGGGCAGCCCGGTGCCGGCGACACTGATCCTGCTGTTCAGCGTCGTCGTTCCCTTCGTCAAGACGACCCTGGTCGGCTGGGCGGTGTTCGCGGCCGACGAGACGCGACGGCGGCGAACGCTGACGTTCGTCGAAGCGATCGGCAAGTGGTCGATGGCCGACGTCTTCGTGGTCGCGCTGTTCATCACCTATCTTGCTGCCATGGCGAGCCAGAGCGCACCGGCGGCCGGCCCGTCGCTCGTGGCCTTCAAGGCAGAATTCGGCGCCGGCTTCTACTGGTTCGCGGCCTACTGCGTGTTCTCGCTGGCGTCGCAGCAGTTGACCGCGCGTGTCCTCGCGGCGCGCGCCTGACGACTTACTTCGCGCGCGTCGCTTTCACCTCGGAGAGCGGCAGATACCTGCCATCCGCTCCCGCGAGTTCCGCCAGGGCCGTATACCCGCCGGCAGCGATCTTCAGCGTCAAGCGGATGTTGAACGCCGGCTGCTCGGTGGAGAACGTCCACGTGTCGCCGCTCACCTGCCCGTAGGCCACGACGGCGCTGCCCAGGCTGTCGACGGTATACACCGCGTACTGCTTCCGGGCCGGGATGTAGCTCAGCGTGCGCATCTGGCTGTAGGTACCCGCCGACCCCTTGGCGTCGCTGCGACAGACGAGGTGACGGTTGGCAAACCACTGACACTCTTCGCTGCCCGATGCCTTGTTTGCCGGTGACAACGGCGTCGCTTTGGTGTCGACCTCGATGCTCCACTTGCCGGCCATGACGTCGAGCTTCTTCTGGTCAGGCGTGGTCTGGGCCGCGGTGAGGGAGGGAATGCCAAGGACGCCCGCGATCAACAGAAGGATGACCGGCGTGTTCATGGTGGATGTCGACATAGTCACACCTTATGCCAGTTGATGGCGTCGGAGATACCATTCGGCCTGCATCGCGGGAGGGCATATGACGAAAGCAAGCGTGGCGAGTCTGGCGCTGTTGCTCGTGGTCGCGAGCTCGGCCGGGTCGCAGACCATGCCGACCGAGGTGGCCCGGCAGCTTGCCGCCTTCGGCACCGAGTTCGACGGTGAGATTGCCGCGGCAACGGCGAAGATCTACGCGTCGCAGCCGCGCGTCTACAAAGCGACCGAAATCAAGGTCACGAAGAACCTCGCCTACGGCGCGCACGAGCGCCAGCAGGTGGACATCCATACCGCGACGGTGCGCAAATCCGAACGTCCCGTCCCGGTGGTCGTCGTGTTTCATGGCGGCGGGCTCGTCGGCGGCAGCCGGGCGGCCACGGCCAACGTTGCGGATTACTTTGCGAGCCTGGGCTGGGTCGGCGTCAACGGCGGCTACCGTCTCGCGCCCGACGCGAAGTGGCCCGAGGGCGCGCGCGACGTGGGCGCCGCCGTGACCTGGCTGAAGAGTCATGCCGCCGAGTACGGCGGCGACCCCGAGCAGATCTTCGTGATGGGTCTCTCCACGGGCGCCTACCACGTGGGCACCTATGTCTTCATGCCGGAGGTGCTGCCTCCGGGCACCGCGCGTCCGGCGGGAGCGATGCTGCTCTCCGGCCCCTACTCCTTCGATTTCAAATCTCCGTCAAAAGGCGAGCTGGCCTACTTCGGCGAGGACCCGAAGCGCTGGCCGGATATGGTGATTCCCGGCCACGTCACTCGCGGCGACATTCCGGTGCTCTTCACTACCGCCGAGTGGGACAACGCGCGATACTTGTGGCCACAGGCTGCGGTGTACAAAGAGCTGATCGATAAGCACGGCGCGCGCCCACGCTACCGGCAGAGTCTCGGGCACAACCATTCGTCGCAGCTGCTCTCGGTCGGCACGCCGGATACGAGCGTGTCGCGCGAGCTGGTCGACTTCATCGAACGCACCGTGAAGCGTTGATTGTTCTGGAGGGTGTCATGAAGCAGTGGCTTGCCGCCGGTCTCGTGGGGACCGCGATCTTCTTCGTCGCCGCGACGACGCCAGATGCGCAGCAGGCGGCGAAATCCGCCGTCGCGCCCGCGTCACCGGCCCGGCCGTACGTTCCGCCGAAGACGCCGTGGGGCGACCCCGACATCCAGGGCGGCTGGACCAACGTCAACGAGAACGGGATCCCGCTGCAGCGGCCGGACACGCTCACCGGAAAGTCCGTGGACGAGGTGGACGACTCCGAGCTGGCCGAGCTCGTGAAGGCGCGCAATGAAGCCGCCGCTGCCGGCGCCGCCGCCATCGGCGGCCGTGAGACCGGCGCCGGCCCCACGCACTGGTACGAGCACTACGGCGCGAAGAACAGCCGCGCCTGGATGGTCAGCGATCCGGCGGACGGCCGCATTCCGCCGCTCACCGCGCAGGCACAGCAGCGCCTCGGCCGGGCGGGCGGCCGTGGCCGCGGCTTCGGGGACGCCCGCGCCGATTCCTGGCTGGATCGCAGCTTCTACGATCGCTGCATCACCCGCAGCTTTCCCGGGTCGATGATGCCGGCCATCTACGGCAACGCCTACGACATCACTCAGGCGCCGGGGCTGGTGGCAATCCGCTACGAGATGATTCACGAAACGCGTGTGATCCGGCTCGACGACAGCCCGCGCACCGGCCTCCGCTCGCACATGGGCGATGCGCGCGGCCACTGGGAGGGCAACACGCTGGTGGTCGAGACCACCAACTTCGATCCGCGCACGGCCTATCAGAACGGATCGCCGAAGCTGACGATGGTGGAGCGATATCGGCCGGTGGCGGCGAACAAGATCGAGTGGTCGGTGACGCTGAACGACCCCGATACGTGGACGAAGCCGTGGACGTTCGGCATGACGTTGACCGAAGACCCCGGGCAGCCGCTCTTCGAGTACGCCTGCCACGAGGGGAACTACGCGATGCGCAACATCCTGAGCGCCGCGCGCGCCGAGGAGGCCCGAGGCGGCAAATAGGGCGCGGCACGTCGCGCTACGGCTGCGCGGTCCGTCGTTTCGCGCGTTCGCGACGTTCTTCTTCCAGCGTGTCGTTGCGCTGGGCGGCCCCCGGCAGCAGTTCGCTGCCGTCCGCCTTCACGATGCGCTGGAAGGCGAGCCGCGGTAAGGGCTCGTGCGGTTCAGCCGCCCCGCGAACTCGACGACCCAGGTCACGATCTTGCCGTCTTTGTCGGTCACCTCGAGCGTCATCAAGGCGTGGGGGTTGACGAACCGGAACTGGGTGACGACTCCGGTCACGGTCACCGAGCGCTTGCCATCGTAGACCGCTGAAAACGAATGATGCGCCCCGGCGAGCCGGAGCGACACCGCCAGCGCCAGGATCGTCAGCGAGACCACGCGCCGCGATCTGCGATGTTGGCGACCACGCCCAGATCTTGTTCAGGACGAGCGGCTCCCGCAGGCTCCACGGATCGTCGAACGTGGCCACCAGCTTCAGAGTCTTGCCGTCGGGAGCGCGCGTGAACCGCTCGGTCACGCGCACCTGATCGCTGTGTTTCGACCGCCATCCCGTCTGATTGGCCGCGATACCGGACGTCTCGACGACCAGCGTCGCGCCCAGGGCCCCACGGAGTAGCCGAGCGCGGTGACGGGACCGGCCGGTCGTGGACGCCGGTCCAGGTGGACGATGCGGCGGGCATCCCACTCTCCGTAGTGCAGCTCGATCTGGTCGCGGCCGCGACCGCGGATTTCGAGCTGGTGCGGAGCGAACATCTGTCTGGCCAGGCCCCACGGCTCGCAGCGCAGCAGTCCGGGATCGTCGGCGGGATCGAGAGGATAGGTTTCCTTGGCCCGCCGCGGTGAGCCGGCTTTCGATGAGCGCCCGCTTGCGGGCGGTTGCGTCGGCGCGCAGCTCTCCGAGGGGCTTTTTGTCGTTGGCGGGATCGTCGAGCAGGGCGTTCAGACGATCGATGAGCACGTCGGTGCAGTAGAACGCGCAGGCCTGGCCGATGATGGTGGTCGGCGGATTGCTCCACATGCCCTCGAGCGTCCGCAGTGGAGACTCCGCGGCGAGTGTAGTGCAACCCCCGAGTCGGCGGCTATTTCGGCCTGAACGCCTCTTTGACCTGCCTCTCGATGCTCTTGTAGTTCTTCGAGACGAAGCGCTCTTCGTCGTCGGTCAGGATTCGAAACGGCACCCGTACGACGCTGTTCGGGAACTTCACGTTGAGCCAGTGCTGACCGTAGGCAATACCACCGGGGATGCGGAAATAGAAGCGGCCGAGGCAGGCGCGGTCGTCACTGAGATCGACCTCGTCGAATGGCACCGACCGGGCGTCGAGATCGGGAAAGAACAGAATCGCGCACGCCTTGCTGGCCTTGGGCGGGAAGTAGTTGATGGAATCCCGCTGCACCTTCGCCCGCTGCTGGATCGCATTGACGCCGCCGCCCCGCTGCTCGCTGATCGACGGCAACGGAATCGTCTTGCCGTCGGGCGTGTCGAGTGAGATGGCGTCGCGGGTCAATCGATAGTCGTGCACGCCCTCGCGCAGCGTGATGCCGACCTCGAGGAGCATCCATTCTTCCCCCACCGAGCGGTTGGAGGCCTGGTAGCCCAGGATGACGTAGCCCTCGTTGTTGTAGGAGGCCCGGACGAATTTCCCCTCGATCGTGCTGATCTGCGGCACCCCGGCCTTTGGCAGCACGACTGGCTGATCCTGGCCCGAGGCATCGCCGCTCGTCGGGAGCGGCCACACCGCCAGCAGCGCCAGCAGCCCGATCAGGAGAAGCCCGGGAAGAAGCCCCGAAACCGCGCGTCCACCGTTCATAGCCGTCCTCCTCTGCGTGGCGCGTTCAGCCGTGGCGGGCACCCCAGGTCGCCGACCCATTACCGTCCTTCGTAACTGGTTGCAGCCAGTGGGCGTGGGCGCGCGCGCATCCTGCGGAAAACGCGCCGCGCGCACGGACTCGCCCTGACAAAAGCACGAAACGTGCCCCGTGACGGGCAGGGTGGCGATCGGCACGCTGAGTGCAGCCATGGGCGGCATGGGAGACGCCAGGCTCCTGCACGCGCCCGCCCCGGTGGTGTTTCATCCGTCCGACTTCTCTGTCGCGAGCGAGATCGCCTTCGCGCACGCCTTGAAGATCGCCCTCGTGTCCAGAGCTACGCTGCACATCCTCCACGTGTCGGATCCGTCGCACGTGCCCTGGGAGGAATTCCCGGGCGTTCGCGACACGTTGGAACGCTGGGGACTGATTCCGGCCGGCAGTTCTCGACGCGCCGTCACCCGCCTGGGCATCGAGGTGAGGAAGGTCGTCAGGCACGACCGCGATCCCGTCAAGGCCAGCCTCCGCTTCCTGACCAGGCACCCCGCAGATGTCGTCGTGCTCGCAGTGCATCAACGTGCGGGCCGCATGCGCTGGTTCCAGAAGTCGATCGGCGAGCCCATCGCCTACGGCTCCGGCCAGATCACGCTGTTCGTCCCGCACGGCGTCGACGGGTTCGTGTCGCGCGCGACGGGAGCCGTGTCGCTGCGCAACGTCCTCATCCCGCTGGCCCATAAGCCGAGCCCGCAGCCGGCCCTCGACGCCACCGCGCGGTTCGTCAGCAACCTCCAGCTGGCCGCGGGGACCGTGACCCTGCTGCACGTCGGCGCCGGCGAGGCGCCCGCCGTGCAATGTCCCGCGGTGCCAGGGTGGACGTGGAACCGGATGTCCGCGATCGGCGATCCCGTCGAGCGCATCCTGTGGGCGGCCGGCGCGGTGGCGGCCGATCTGATCGTGATGACCACCGATGGGCCGGATGGGTTTCTCGACGGCCTGCGCGGCACCACCTCGGCGCGCGTGCTGAACCAGGCGCGTTGCCCAGTGGCCAATCTGCCGGTAGGCGCCCGACTCGCGGCTCAGCCCGGCGCCGTGTCTGCCATCGCGATTCCGGCCGCGGAGGGGCAGTCATGACGATCGGCAAGCGGCTGCTGGTGCTGCTGGCGGTGCCGCTGGTAGTGCTCGTGGCCTTCGGCCTCCTGACCCGGATGCAGCTGGGCAAAATCGAGGAGCGCAGCCGGTTCGTCTCGGAAACGCGCCTCGCCAGCGTGGCGGCGCTCGGCGGCATTTCCGCCAGCGTGGCCGAGCTCCGGGTGAGCATACGCACCCTGCTGCTCGCGGCCGACCCGATGGAGCAAGCCGCAGCCCGCGCCGCGTTCGAGGAGAACGATCGGGCTCTCTCGCAGCTGCTGCAGAAGTACGGAGAGTCCTACATCACCGACGAGCGCGGGCGGCAGCTGCTCGCGAACTTCCGCGAGCTGATCCGCGAGTACATCGTCGAAGCCACGCCGGTGATCGCGCTGGTGGAGCACGGACGACACCAGGAAGCGCTGGCGCGCTTCAAGAGCATCTTCACGCCGCTCGGCGACCGCCTCGCCCGGGCGCAGAGCGAGTGGATCCAGTACGACAAAGAGCTCGGGAGCAGCGCCGCTCGCGCGGCCCAGGCCACAATCGACGAAACGCGCACGCAGATACTGGCGGCGAACGCCGCGGCGCTGCTGCTGACCGGCATCCTTGGCCTCCTGACGGTGCGGCGCATCGTCAGGCCGATTCATGCGCTGGAACGGTCGGTCAAGGCCGTGGCTGGCGGCGATTACACCCACCCGGTTCCGTTTACCGACGCGTCCGACGAGACCGGCGGCCTCGCGCGCTCGATCGACGTGCTGAAACACGGCGCCGCCGCAATCGACCAGCAGCGGTGGGTCAAATCGAGCGCATCCACTCTGATCGGGGAACTTCAGAAGGCAGGTTCGCTGGCGGAGTTCGGCCACCGGCTGCTCACAGGAGTCGTGCCACTCCTGCGCGGCGGCGTCGGCGGCTTTTATGTGTGGAACGAGGACGAGGCCAGGCTCGAGCGGGCGGCCGCCTACGGACTGAGCGGGGCGGCGACTGCCGTCACCACGGTGCGCCTGGGCGAGGGGCTGGTGGGCCAGTGTGCCCGGGACCACCAGCCGATCGCACTCGACCAGCTTCCGCCCGATTACCTGCGCATCGAGTCGGGGATCGGCGGCGCGCCGCCGCTGCGTGTCTGCGCGTGGCCGCTGTTGTCGAAGGACCTGCTGCTGGCCATCGTCGAACTGGCGACGCTGCACCGGCTGGAGTCGCGTGAACAGGCCCTGCTCGACGAGTTGATGCCGCTCGTCGCGATGACGCTGGAGGTCCTGCAGCGGAACCTGCGCTCGGAGGAGCTGCTCGGGCGGACTCAGGAGCAGGCGCGTGAGCTGGAAGAGACGGAGCGGTTCTTCCGCAGCGTGCTGGAGCTCGCTCCAGACGGATTGATGGTGATCGACGCCAGCGGGACCATTCACCTGGCCAACGCCCGCTGCGAAGAGCTGTTCGGGCACGCCCGCGACGAGCTGATCGGCCAGAGCGTGGACATGCTGGTGCCGGACGACGTCCGTCCCCGGCACGCCGCCCTGCGGGAGAGTTTCAATCGGGCGCCGTCGGCCCGTGAAATGGGGCCGGACCGCGAGCTGCGCGGCGTTCGCAAGGACGGGTCGCAGTTCCCGCTCGAGATCGGCCTCAGCCCCCTGCCCGCGCGCGGCGACGAAGGCCGCCAGGTCGCGGTGTCCATTCGCGACGTCACCGAGCGCAAGCAGCAGGAAAAGGCGCTGAAGCTCGCGAAGGACAAGGCCGAGGAGGCCACCCAGACCAAATCGATGTTCCTCGCCAACATGAGCCACGAGATCCGCACGCCGATGAACGCGATTCTCAACATGACCGGCCTGGCGCTCGAAGCGGACCTGCCGCCCAAGCCGCACCAGTTCGTCAGCGTCGCGCATTCATCGGCGCGCAACCTGCTGGGCATCCTCAACGACATCCTCGATTTTTCGAAGATCGAAGCCGACAAGCTCGATCTGGACGACTCGCCGTTCAGCCTGCGCGAGGTGCTGGAGGAAGTCACCGAGACGTTCCGCTCGGTGGTGATGCAGAAGCACGTCGAGCTGATCATGCACGCCTTGCCCGACGTGCCCGACCGGCTTCGCGGCGACGCGCTGCGTGTCCGGCAGGTACTGACCAACCTGATCGGCAACGCGTTCAAGTTCACCGCACAGGGCGAGGTGCTCGTCAAGGTCGAGGCCGTCCCTGACGCGGCCGAAGGAGGAGGCGAGGGCGTGCGGCTGCGCGTCACCGTCCGGGACACCGGGATCGGCATGTCCGCGGAGCAACAGGCGAGGCTGTTTCAGTCGTTCACGCAGGCCGACAGCTCGACGACGCGGAAATACGGCGGCACCGGCCTCGGGCTCGTGATCAGCCGACGTCTGGCGCGCCTGATGGGCGGCGACCTGACCGTCGAGAGCACGCCCGACAAAGGCACGGCGTTCTTCTTCACGGCGCGTCTGGGCGTGGATGCGGATGTGCAGTCCGACGCGCCGGCTCGTGTCGTGCCGGCCGGCGTCGCCGAGCGGCCGGTGCTGATCGTGGAGGACACCGAGACGAGCCGCGAGCTGCTCGTAACACTGCTGCGCAGCTGGAAGATTCCACCGGTCTCGGTCGCCACCGCGGAAGAGGGGCTGGCGTTGCTCGAGGGGCGCAATCGCGAAGGGGCCGGCGATCCGTTCGGCCTCGTGGTGCTCGACTGGATGCTCCCCGGCATGAACGGGCTCGATGCCGCCGCCCGCATCCGCGCCCGCGCGGAGACCGCGTCGCTGCCGATCGTCATGATCAGCGCCTACGCGGGAAAGGAGGAAGAGGCGCGCTGCGAGGAGCTCGGCGTGAACGTGTTTCTGCCCAAGCCGATTACGGCCTCGTCGCTCTTCGATGCGGTGGTGGAGTCACAAGGTGCGCGCGTGCATGCGGCGCGCCGGGCGATGGACGTGCCGCTCGAGCAGGAATTCGACGCGCGCGTGCTGCTGGCCGAGGACAACGAGGCCAACCAGATGGTGGCCGAAGAGATCCTGTCGCGGCTGGGGATCGTCCTCGATATCGCCGGCAACGGACGGATAGCGCTGGACCTGGTGAAGGCGGCTCCGGACAAGTACGACGCCGTCCTGATGGACATGCAGATGCCGGAGATGGACGGCCTGGCCGCCACTCGGGCCTTGCGCACGGAGCGATACACCCGTCCGATCATCGCGATGACCGCCAACGCCATGAAGGCGGATCTCGACGCCTGCCTGGCCGCGGGGATGAACGACCACATCATCAAACCGATCGATCGGCGGGCGCTCGTGCAGACGCTGCGGCGCTGGCTGCCAAAACGTCGGGGGGAGGCGGCAGGGCCGGAAGCGGCAGCGCCGGCCGTTCCGGCAGTCACCGCGCCGAGTGGCACGCCGAGGCTCGAGGGGATCGACGTGGCGGACACGCTGGCGCGGCTCGGTCTCGGGTTCGAGACGCTGCGACGGATGCTCGTCCGGTTCGCGGACGGTCAGCAGCCGACGTTCGATGCCCTGCGGGCGGCCGTGGCCGCCGTCGACTGCGACGCCGCGGCCCGGCACGCGCACGCCATCGCGGGATCGGCGGGCAACCTGGGCGCCGGCGATCTGCACCGCGCCGCCAAGGCACTCGAGCGCGCCGGCCGCGAGGGGCGCGCGGATGATCTGGCCTCGCTGCTCGCCGATCTCGAAACCCGGGCCGCGGCGGTGTGGCGCTCCATCGCTACCCTCCGTGATCCGAGCCTGCCAGCAGCGCAGCCGCCGGGGCCGCCGGCGGTCCCCGTGGCGGCGCGCGATGCCCTGCAGCGCCTGCAGGCCGCGCTCGGCGACTTCGACGCCTCGGCCGCGGCGAGCGCGCTCGCCGAGCTCGATCGTGTCGCCGCGCCGGCCGTGACCGAGCTCGCGCTCCTGCGCGTGCACATCGAGGGTTATGAGTACGACGAGGCGAGAGCGCTCGTCTCACGGCTGCTCGAGCCGCTGCACGTCGAGGTGTCGTGACCATCTCGAAGCCCGACGTCGCCGCGCCGGCGACCGCCGCAGCGTTGATCGCGCAGCAGGTGGCGGGCAATGCCATGCGCGACGGGCTCGTCTTGTCGCTGTTTCCGGTCGAGAGCCTGCCCTACTTCATGGCCGGCGCGGCGGTGCTGGCGATCGCCGCCGCGCGGATGTCGGGACATCTGCTCGATCGGTTCGGTCCACGCCGGGTGGTGCCCGCCTTTCTCGGATCCAACGCGGCCCTGTTCATCGTGGAGTGGGCGATTCTCGGCTGGAAGCCACCGGTGGCGGCGGCGCTCCTGTATCTCCACTCGTCGGTAATCGGGGCGGTTGCGATCTCGTCCTACTGGTCGCTGCTCAACGAGCGCTTCGACCCTCACTCGGCCAAGCCGCTGATGGCGCGGGTGGCGGGCGCCGCCACGTTCGGCGGTCTCGTCGGCGGCGTGAGCGCCGAGCGTGTGGCCGCGCTGCTGCCGCAAGGCAGCATTCTTCCGGTGCTGGGCGTGCTGGGTGCGTTCTGCGTCGTGGGTGCGCGCACGGTCGGACGCGGCGCGCGCGACAGCCGGCGCGCCGGCAACGCCGGGGAGAGCGGCATCGGAGCCGTGGCGCACATTCGGCGGCAGCCGTTGCTGCGAGACCTGGCGGCCGTCATCGCGCTGGCGGCGATGCTGGCGGCGCTGGTGGACTATCTCCTCAAGGCGGAAGCGGTGGCGTATTTCGGCCGCGGTCAGCCGCTGGTGCGCTTTTTCGGACTGTTCTATGCGGGGACGGCGCTGGCCGCGGTGGTGGTGCAGGCCGCGTTCGGGCGCCTCGTGCTCACACGTCTGGGTCTAGGCGGGTCCGTCGCCAGCCACCCGGCGCTGGTGGGTGCCGCCGCCTTGTTCGGATTCGTCCTGCCGCCTCCGTTGAGCGGCATTCTGCCTCGCGGCCTCGACGTCGTCGTGCGCAGCTCGACGTTCCGCGCCGGATACGAGCTGCTCTACACGCCGTTGGCCGAAGCCACCAAGCGCACGGCCAAGTCGCTGATCGACGTCGGCTTTGATTGCGGCGGCAAGGGCGCTGGCGCGCTGGTGATTCTGCTGATCGTGAGCCTGGCGCCATCGCACCCGTTTACGGCAGTGAAGATCGCGGTGGTCGTCGTGGCGGGCGGCGAGTTCTTCGTCGCGCGCCGGCTGCGAGCGGGATATGTCGGCGCACTCGAAGGAGGGCTGCGGCGTCAGGGCGAGGAGCTGGCGCAGACGGTCGATGCCTCCATGACCGACTTCACGGTCGTGGGAACGATGACCGGTCTCGATCGGGCAGCGGTTCTGCGCGCCATGGGATCGCCGGACGCGGCGCGGACCGTCGCGGTGCCTGCGGACCCGGCCGTTGCCGCGATCATCGAATTTCGTTCGGGAGACCTCCTGCGCATTCGGGCTGCCTTGCGCGAGCCGCCGCCGGACCCGATCGTCATCGGTCCGCTGGTGCAGCTGCTGGCGAGAGACGGCGTGGTGCGCCCGGCCTCGGCGGCGCTCGCGCAGTTTGGCGCGCGCGCAGCTGGCGAGATGGTCTCGGCGCTGCTCGACCCTGCCACCCCCGGCGTGATCCGGCGGCGGCTGCCGATCGCGCTGAAGTCGTGCCCCTCACCGGTCGCCCGCGACGGGTTGTGGACCGCCCTCGACGTACTCGAGTTCGAGATCCGGCTGCGCTGCGGTCGCGCCCTGCTGGCGCTGACGGATGAACACGCCGAGTTGCAGAAGCCGTTTCCCGATGCGCTGGCGCTGGTCGAACGGGAGGTCGGCAGCCGCGGCGAGCTCCATCTGGTGCGGGAGCACGTCTTCAACCTCCTGGCCCTGGCGCTGGAGCGCGAGCCGGTCGGGATTGCCGCGCGCGCCTTCACGACCGACGACGCCTACGTGCGCGGGACCGCGCTCGAGTACCTCGAGACGGTGTTGACGCCGCGGCTCTTCTCGGCCATGAAGCCGCTGCTCGCCGGAGCCCATCAGCCGCCCGCCCGGCGGCGCTCTGCCACCGAGGTCCGGGACGATCTGATTCGCGCCGGCGCCACCATGACCGTGAATCTCGACGAGTTGCGGCGCCAGCTCGAGGCGGCCGCCAAGGACGCGTGACCTGGGAGGCCGTATGACCACGACGACCATCGCACCCGCCGACGACGGCGACCGGATCCTGCTCGTCGACGACGACGCGACGAATCTGGACGTGCTGCGACACACGCTCGACGGACGCGGCTACCGCCTGTTCGTCACGCGCAGCGGCGAGAGCGCCCTCGAAGTCGCGCGCAAGGTTCAC
>Ga0070670_100002847_pt1 | contig 14296 bp, 12 predicted proteins | sample KBSS63metaG_FD_64665 | JGI IMG/M metagenome (GOLD analysis project Ga0070670, IMG submission 64665) | Switchgrass rhizosphere microbial communities from Kellogg Biological Station, Michigan, USA - KBS S6-3 metaG | ecosystem: Host-associated > Plants > Roots > Rhizosphere > Soil ... | reverse complement strand
CGCTGGTGGTGGAGCCTCCCGACGGCCGCATTCCGCCGATGACGGAGGCAGGCAAGCAGCTGTTCGCGAAGGCGAAGAGCACCTACTACTACGACTTCCCCGACGCCGTCGTCTCACACCCGTTCGAAACCTTCGAAGACCTCGGCCCTTACGACCGCTGCATCACGCGCGGCGTGCTGTCGTCGATGCTGCCGACGGCCTACAACATGGGCACGCAGATCTTCCAGTTTCCGGGGCACGTGGTGATCCAGAACGAGATGATCAACGAGGTGCGCGTCATCCCGACCGACGGGCGCCCGCACCTCAGCGACCGCATCCGTCAGTACATGGGCGATTCACGTGGACGCTGGGACGGCGACACGCTGGTGATCGAAACCACGAACTTCAATGCCAAGGTGGGGCTGACCCGCAACGGCAACACGCTGCTGACCAGCCCGGACCTGAAGCTGGTGGAGCGTCTGACCCGCGTCGCGCCGGACACGCTGCTCTACGAGGCCACGGTGCACGACCCCAAAACCTGGACGCGGCCGTGGACGGTGTCGCTGCCGCTCACGCAGCACCCCGAGTACCAGATGTTCGAATACGCGTGCCACGAAGGGAACTACGCGGTGCGGAACATCCTGAGCGCGGAACGCGCGGCCGAGAAAGCGAAGGCCGGATCCCGCTAGTGATGGAGAGGGCGGTCTTCAGACCGCCCTACGAACAGGCCTTGGCGGAGGACTTCGGGCGCAACCAGACGCGGCCGGGTTTGACCTCGTAGACAAGGAGCGGCCCGTTGCCGATGGCGCGCCGCATCACCCAGACGTGTTCGCCGGCGGTGCCGAGCACGCCCTGCGGCACGAGCGAGGCCTTCGGGTCGGGAATGGGGGCCGGCTCCGGAATTTCACGGTCGCCGCCTGGGTCCTCGGCGAGCTCGATCCACTGGAGCTCGCTCTTCGACCCGAGCGAGCGCGGCAGGCCGCCGTCGCCCCGCAGCCACCCCGAGACCGACACGCGAAGCAGGCCTTCGGCGTCGAGAATCGTCTTCGAGGCCTCGTAGTAGTACATGCGTGCCGCGCCCTCACCGGCGGCATAAAGGAAGTCGATCGACACGCGGGCCTTCGCGAGGTTGGCGGCCGAGACGTGCTGCTCCTTCTCGCGTTGCGCAAACACGGCCGCGACGTCGGCTTCCACCAACGCCTTGTCGTTCAACGCGGTCAGCCGCCGCACCGGATGGACCAAATGGCTGTCCGCGCCGCCCGCGCAGACGAACCAAGCCGGCCGTAGGGGCGCCGAGGCCGCAGGCGACTGCGCCGCCGTGCCGGCCACGGTGGCGAGCAGCAACACAAGCGCCGCACCCGAGGCAATCCGGCCGTCAGCGCGGCTGGCGAACTTCAACTTCCACGAACTCCACGGTGGCCGTGCTGGTGTTGCGCATTTCGTGCGCGACGCCGGCGTCGAAGAACGCCCAGTCGCCGACGTCGTTGAGCGCCCGCAGGCGCGCTCCCTGGGTGATTGCGGTCCCCTCGCTGGTCTTGACCAGGAACGCCGGGACCTTGTGCGTGTGGGTGCCGCTCTGCCCCGGCGGCAGCGAGAAGCGGTAGGCGCGGAACCAGTTGTTGGTCAGCTCCGGCATGCCCTCGAAGCCGGCGTCCTTCGGCGTCGTCGCGTCGGTGCCCTTCGTCTGGTTGACGACCACGAGCGCATGCACGATGCCGGTGCCGGTGTTGGCAATGCGATGCGTGGCCGGTGTCTGGGCATAGCTGGTGGTACTGGTGACGCGAACCGCCGGTGCTGGCGCTGCCGGAGCCGCCACGGCGGGCGGGCCGCCGGCACGCGCGCCGCCACGTCCGCCGCCCTGCGACCACTCCTTGCCGAGCTCCTGCGTCCGCAGCGTGCTCCCACTCAGGTTGACGTAGGCGATCGGATCTTCGTGGGTGTGGAAGAGCGATGTGTCGCCGGGCAGCACGATCAGCTCGAGGATCCGCGTCGTGCCCGACTTGAAGATCTGCCGGTGCCGCGGCTCTTCATACACCGGGACGATGCGTTCCTGCCCTGCCGGATCCGGCAGGCGCGGCGTCTCCTGCGCGCGCAACACGCCCGCCGAGACCGCCACCGCCACCGCCGCCGCCGCGAGCCCGGCGTGCCGCATCACCGCTTCTCGTCGGCGCGGGATCCGGACAAGGTGTTGCGCATCGCGTAGTTCCCCTCGTGGCAGGCGTACTCGAAGAAGCCGTAGTCGCTCTCGCGCTTGAGCGGAAACGCCACCTTCCACGGCTGCGTCCACGTCTTCGGATCGTTGATGGTCACCTCGTATTGAAGCACGTCCTTGCTCACCGGCGTGAAGCGCTCGGTGATGACCGCCGCATCGCTGTTGAGCAGCATGCTGCCGTTGCCCTGGGCGCCGGTCTTGCCATTGAGGTTGGTGGTGCGGACCACCAGCGTGCTGCCCTCGAAGTGACCACGCGAGTAGCCCATGTAACCCTTGAACATCGACGGCGGCATCGGCCGGTCGTCCAGCGGGATGATGCGCGTCTCGTGAATCATCTCGTTGCGAAACGCCACGTAGCCGGGCGCCTGCACGATCTCGTTGCCGTTGTTGTAGACCACCGGCATCATCGAGCCGATCGGGCCGCGCGAGATGCAGCGGTCGTAGGCGCTCAGCTCGGACGCGTTGTTCCAGCCGGTCTGCTTCGTATAGGTGCCGCCGCTGCCCTTCTGCCGTGCGGCGCCTTCGGGGGTCATCGCCGGCATCTGACCGCTTGCGGGTTCGACGATGAGCGACGACTGGCGCGACGGCTGGCCGCGCTCGAGCCAGTGCGGCGGCGGCGAGGTGACGCCACCGACGTCACCGAGCGCCACCACTTCGTCCGGCGGCTTCTCGAGGTCGAATTCCAGCACGTCGAGCGCCGACTGTTTCGCGGCCTGCTCCTGCCGCGCCTTGAACTCGGCGTCGGTGAGGAAGAGACGGGTCCCGAACTGCTTGGGACGCTCGAAGGGGACGCCCACCATGTCGGTGCTGGGCCAGATCCCCTGAAGGTCCGGGTCGCCCCAAGGCGTCTTGGCGGGCTGGTATGTGGACGGCGCCGGTGCCTGTGCCGAGAGCTCCGCCGCCGCGGTCGCGCACAGAACGGCGACGAACACAATCCTGATGGTGCGGATCATAGACAGAATTGTACGCCCTAGTCGAGCGTAGCCCGTTCCAGGCGATCGACGATGACCACCTCGGTCATGACGCGGCGGCGCTCCAGTTTCAGCCCCAACTGGTCCTGCAGAGCAGCATACATGGACGGCCGTGTGATCGTGTCCGTCGTGATCCCGCCCGTACGGCACCACGGAGTCGTCGCAGCGGCCTTCTCGCAGTCGATATCGGAGGGCCGCAGGTCGGGGCCGAGCCGATCGGGACGATACGGCTGAAGCGGATAGGCGATCGTGATGAGCGCGCGAGCCGGCGCAAGCATCAGCGCCGCGACCAACCCTGAGCCTGACCAGGCCCTGAGCCGAGAGCCCTGAGCCATGAGCCTTCCTACTTCAGGTTCGTGTAGACCCGCCGTTCCACGCCCTGGAGCGTCTCGAGCGCCGCGGCGTCGTAGAACGGCAGCATCTGCATCATCACGACCACCCCCAGTTCTTCTTTGGGATCGACCCAGAAGAACGTGTTGAAGATGCCGGCCCAGTTGCCGCTGCCCGGCCGCCGCATCGACGGATCGGCTTTCTTCGGGTCGGCCAGCTGGAAGCCCAGGCCCCAGATATCCTCGCCGGCACCCAGCGGGTACGGCTTCGACAGGCCAGGATTGGCGCTCGGTTGCGGGCGTACGCGCACGCCGTTGGTGTGCGGCTTCAGCATGTCGGCCACGGTGGTGGCCTTCAGAAGGCGGCCGCTCCCCAGCTGTCCGCCGTTGAGCAACATCTGCAGGAACCTGGCGTAGTCGGGTGCGGTGGAGAACAGCCCGCCGTCGCCGCGCAGCGAGACGGGAATGGTGTCGGGGTTCTGCGTCTCGGTGATCTTGCCGGCTGCGTCTTTCTGGTGCGTCGTCACCACACGCGCATACTGCGCCTTCGGCACCTCGTAGAACGTGTCGTTCATGCCGAGCGGTCTGGTGATGTGACGATCGGTGAAGACGTCGATGCGCTCGCCGGAGAGCTTCTCGACCACGTCGCCCAGCACCTTCGTGCTGGCGCCGTAGGTCCACTTCTCGCCGGGCGCATGCACCAGCGGCAGCTCCGTTTCGCCGCCTTTGTTGGTCTTCCGCTGCACGAGGGCCAGGCCCGGATCCGACCAGCTGTAGCCGATGCCGGAGGTATGCGTCAGCAGCTGCCGGATGGTGATCGGCTTGGTGTTCGGTGCCGTCTCGTAGGTACCCGCCTTCTCGTCGTAGCCGGTGAGCACCTGCATCGTCTTGAACGCCGGCAGGTAGGTGGAGACGTCGTCGTCCAGCTTCAGCTTGCCCTGCTCGACCATCATCATCGTCGCCACCGACGTCACCGCCTTGGTCATCGACGCGATGCGGAAGATGGAGCCGGTGGTCAACGCCACGTTCTTCGCCGTGTTCTGGTTGCCGAAGGCGCCCGAGTAGAGCACGGCCCCGCGGTTGACCACCACGGCCACCACCCCGGGGATCACGCCCTTCTCCACCTGTCCACGCAGGAAAGTGTCGAGAGCCGCCGTACCCGCGGCCGGCAGGGTCCGCGAGGCGGCACGAGGGAACGCGGGAGCGAGCAGCAGGGCGGCGACGGCGAGCGACACCGCGAGCAGACGGTTCATCACAGCACTCCTCATGCCAACTTTCCGGTGGCCGGATTGTATCTCGCCCGTTCGGGTAGCTTGACGCAAATTTGATCGCAGAAGACAATCGCCGCGCGACGATTAGTAATCGAACGTCGCACACCCAGGAGGTCTCATGAGCGACGGGCGTACGTCCCACGTCGGACGGTGGCGCAGTGCAAGCCTTGTTTTCGCGGCCGTCATGGCCGCAACGGTCTGGATCGACAGCACTCCTGCCCTCGCGCAGGGTCAGACAGGCACCATCGCCGGGGTCGTGCGCGACTCGTCGGGCGCGGTGCTGCCGGGCGTCACGGTCGAGGCGTCGAGCCCGGCGCTCATTGAAAAGACACGCAGCGCGGTCACCGACGGGCAGGGCGCCTACAAGATCATCGACCTCCGCCCCGGCACCTACGCGGTGAGCTTCTCGCTGGCCGGCTTCTCCACCGTCCGCCGCGAGGACATCAACCTCACGGCGTCGTTCACCGCCAACGTCAACGCCGACATGAAGGTGGGCGCACTCGAGGAGACCGTGACGGTCACCGGCGCCTCGCCGATCGTGGACACGCAGAACGTCGCCAAGATTTCGACGACGACGCGCGAGGTCATGGACGTACTCCCCACCGACCGCAACTTCGTGAGCTTCGCGGCGCTCACGCCATCGGTGCTCGTCACCGGCGTGCGTCAGAACGTCGGCGGCTCGATCCCTGAGACCGGCATGAACCTGGTGGTGCACGGGAGTCGCGCAGGCGACAGCCTGATCATGGTGGACGGCATGCCGATCATCAACGGCAGCGGCTCGGGCGGCCTGCAGTACGGCAACTACCTGAATAATGCGCTGGCGCAGGAGATTACCTTCCAGACCGACTCGCACAACGCCGAGTACGAGCGTGCCAGCGTGTATTCGAATTTCATCCCGAAGGAGGGGTCCAACACCTACCGCGGCTCCTTCGCGGCCCGCTACGCGGGTGAAGGCTGGCAGTCGGCCAACCTCGACGACGAGCAGAAGTCGAAAGGGCTGCTGACAGGTAACAAGATCAACCGCATCTGGGACCTCAACCCGGCACTCGGCGGCCCGATTCTCAAGGATCGTGTCTGGATCTACGGGTCGTACCGCCACTGGGGCACCTACAACACCGTCGCCGGCTCGTTCAAAGACCAGGACTTCAGCGAGGTCTTCTACAAGCCGTCCACCGAGCAGAACCTGTTCCCGGTATGGCACCAGAGCGGGGCGGCACGGCTGACCACGCAGATCAATCAGAAGAACAAGGTGAACGTGTACTACGACTGGCAGTACACCTACTTCGGCAACTGCTTCGTGCCGTCGTATCTCACCGCGATCAGCGCCTGCCCCGAGTACAAGAACATCCCGCAGTACATCGTGCAGGCGAGCTGGAGCTCGCCGGTCACCAACAAGCTGCTGCTCGAGGCGGGTTCCACGGTCACGCCGCAGGACTTCCACGGCTACCGCCGCGTCGGCATTCCGATCACGCAGTTCCAGATCAGCGACTCGCTGGCCCCGGCCGGCTATCCGACACTGTGGGGTTCAGCCGGCACGTCCTATGGCGCCAATCGCAGCACGCAGTCCAACTACCGTGCCGCCGTTTCGTACGTCACGGGTAGCCACAACGTGAAAGCCGGCTTCACCCTGATGCATGCCTGGCGCTATGCGACGCAGGAGCCGCTCAATTCGGTCAACCTCGTGATGCGTGCCGGCGTGCCGTTCTCACTCACGGAATTCGCCACGCCGATCCAGTTCCACGAGACGATGAACTACAACACCGGGCTGTACGCGCAGGATCAGTGGCGCCTGGACCGGCTGACGATGAACTACGGCGTGCGCATCGACCTGTTGAAGTCGAGCGTGGACGAGCAGCACATCGCGGCCGGGCTGTTCACGCCGGCCCGCGACTTCGGGAAGATCGAGAACGTCCCGAACTGGAAAGATGCCGACCCGCGCTTCGGCGCGGCGTACGACCTGTTCGGCAACGGCAAGACCGCCATCAAGGGCAGCATCGGCCGCTATGTGGTGGCCGACTCGTACACCATCGCACGCGCGGTGAACCCGGTGCAGTCCACGGTGAACACGGTGACGCGCACGTGGGCGCCGCCGGTGGGGGTCGCCTACACCGGCACCTACAACCCCTTCGACGACTGCGACCTCACCAACCCGGCGGCCAATTCCAAGCGCCCGGGTGCGGTGTCGTGCGGCGCCATCAGCAACCCGCTGTTCGGTCAGGTGGCCACCCGGACCACCAACTACGATCCGGACATCACGGAAGGCTGGCACAAGCGGCCGAACAACTGGGAGATGCAGTTCAGCGTCCAGCACGAGCTCGTACCTCGGGTGTCCGTATATGCCGGCTACAGCCGCCGCTGGTACGGCAACCTGCAGGCCACGCGCAATCTGAATGTAACGAACGCGGACTTCACGCAGTACTGCATCCCGGTGCCGCCTGACGACCGCTTGGACTCGGGAGGCACGCAGCAGTGCGGTCTGTATGACATCAACCGCGTGATCGCGCCGAACAACCTGATCTTCAACTCGAGCCAGGTGGGCGGGATCAAGGACGTCTACGACGGCTTCGACTTCGACGCCAACGCGCGTCTGGGCCGGCGGATGATCCTGTCGGGCGGCATCAGCATCGGCCGCGAACGGGTCGACATCTGCAACCTGAAAGACGACCTCAGCCTGACGCAGACCGGGACGGCGCGCGCGAACGATCCGCGCACGGATGCGTTCTGCAACGTGACGCCCCCGTGGGCGCCGCTCGTGAAGGGCCAGGCCTCGTACCCGCTGCCCTGGGACGTCAGCGTGTCGGCCACGTTCCAGAGCCTGCTCGGACCGGAACTGCGCGCGCAGTATCCGCTCACTAATGCGATTGCGGCGCCCTCGCTCGGCCGCAACTTCACCAACGTGCCGCCGACGGTGGACCTGCAGCCCGCAGGCACGCTTTACGGCGACCGGGTGTACCAGACGGACCTGCGCTTCAGCAAACAGATCCGCTACGGCAGCACGTCGATCCGGCCGACGGTGTCGATCTACAACCTGTTCAACTCGAACGCGGTGCAGACCTACGTCAACACCTACGGGGCGACGTGGCTGAACCCGACCGTGATCATGCAGGCCCGCTTCGTAGACATTGGCGTGCAGGTAGACTTCTAAACGATGACGCGCGCCGCCAGCCTGCTCTGCTTTTTGAGTTTGCTGGCGGCGTGCCGCGCAGGCGGGTCTAAAGACCCGCAACCACGTAGCGAATCCCCCGCCAGTCCTACCTACAACGAGCACGTCGCGCCGATTCTGTTCGCCCGTTGTGCGACTTGCCACCGTCCCATCGATTCGACTTCTGTACGCAGAGGCGGGCCTTCAGGTCCGCCGGACAGTGGCCCCGACGACCCGCTCTGCGTCGCCGGCGCGCCGTTCAGCGTCCTCGACTACGCCTCGGTGGCGCGGCGCGCGAACGCCATCGCGGCGGCAGTGCGGCAGCGCCGCATGCCGCCGTGGCTGCCCGAAGCCGGTCACGGCGACTTCGTGAACGAGCGCCGGCTGCGAGACGACGAAATCGCCACCATCACCGCGTGGGCGTCGCACGGCGCGCCCGAAGGTGACGCGGCGAAGCGCCCCGCGATTCCCGTCTTTCCGACCGGCTGGCAGCTGGGCACGCCGGACCTGGTGCTGTCGAGCGCCGAGCCCTACACGCTGCAACCGGGCCGCGACGACACGTTCCGGACCTTCGTGCTGCCGGTTCCGGCCGGCACCGCCCGCTACGTGCGCGGCATCGAGTTCCGCGCCGACAACCCGCAGGTGCTCCACCACGCCAACGTCGGCCTCGACCCGCGGCGCACGGGCCGGCGGCTCGATCGCGCCGACGCCGAGCCCGGCTTCGCCGCCATGCCGGAGGGCGAAGTGCAGGACGTGTTCGGCTGGTCGCCGGGCAAGCTGCCGGTGATGGAACCGCCCGATACCGCCTGGACGCTCGAAGCGGGCAGCGACCTGGTGGCGCAGCTCCACATGGTGCCCGCGGCCACCGCGCAGACCGTCCGCCCGCAAGTCGCTCTGTTCTTCTCGACGACGACGCCGACGCGGGTGCCGATGGTCGTCAAACTCGAGTCGAAGGCGATCGACATCCCCGCGGACGACGCGGCCTACGTGGTGGAGGACAGCTACACCCTGCCGGTCGATGTCGAGGCGGTCAGCGTCTACCCCCATGCGCACTATCTGGCGACGCGTATGGAGGGCTCGGCCACCCTGCCCGACGGGCGCGTGACGCCGCTCTTGTCGATTCCGCGCTGGAACATCCGCTGGCAGGACCAGTACCGGTATCGCACGCCGCTGCCGCTGCCGCGCGGCACCACGCTGCGCATGCGCTTCGTGTACGACAACTCGGCGGCCAATCCGAACAACCGGTTCAAGCCGCCGCGCCGCGTGCAGTGGGGGCCGCTCTCCACCGACGAGATGGGCGCGCTGTGGCTGGAGGTCGTGCCGTCACGGCCCGAGGACGCCGCCGTGCTCGAACGCGACTACCAGGCGCGCGCGCTCAAGGCGGATCTGGCCTCGGCGGAGCTGGCCGCGCGGTCGCGGCCCGACGACGCGACGGTTCTCAACCGGCTGGCCACCCTTTACCTGCAGGCGGGGCGCGTGGACGACGCCGTCGCGCGGCTGCGGCACGCCGTCCAGCTCGCGCCGCGCGATGCCGCCGCGCGCAGCAACCTCGGCACGGCGCTGCAGGCGCGCGGCGAGCTGCCCGCGGCGATCCGCGAGCTCGAAGCCGCGGCGCGGCTGAAGCCGACCGACGACGGCGTGCGCTTCAATCTTGGCAACGGCTACTACGCGGCGGGCCGCGCCGGCGACGCGGTCCGCGAGCTCGCCCGGGCGGTGGCACTCAACGCCGACAACGCCGACGCGCACTTCAACCTGGCGATGATCCTCGGCCCCCGGGGACAGATCGACGAGGCGATCGCCCACCTGCGGCGCGTCCTCGAGATCGATCCGCAGCGTGCGGACGCCCAGCGCAACCTCGCGATGGCGCTCGGCCTGCAAGGCCGCCGCTAGAACTGCCTGCGCATCCCGACGGCCACGAAGAGCCAGGCCACCGCCAGACACCCGAACGATACGAACGGCACCACCGTGGTGTCGGCGAGCTGCGCTGCCAGGAGCGGGCCCGTCACCGGTTCGGGCCGTCTCGACCAGTAGACGAACGTGTTGGCAAACGCCAACGATACGTTCGAAATCGCGGTAAAGACCGCCGCCAGCGTGAGCGGGCGCATCAGCGCCAACAGCTTCTCGCTCGGCCGAAACGCGAACATCGCTCCCACCACCATGGGGGCGGCGCAGACGAGCGCGCCCGCTATGGCGGCAATGCCCCAGTTCAAGATGGCCCGCACACGATACCCTCCCGGCGCGTTCCGGCGCACCATCAGTAGGAACGCGCGGCCCGCCCGGGCGTGACACCTGTCACGGCGGGCGATCTGGTACGTTCCTATCCCCATGGACCGCGAGTCGGAGCTGGCGCTGGTGGAGCGCGTCAGGGCGGGCGACACCGAGGCCTTCGACGCCGTCCACGCGGCGTTCAACCCGCGCCTCTACGGCTTTCTGGCCCGCCTGGCGCGCAGCCGCGACGTCGCCGACGACCTGCTGGAGGAGACCTGGCTGCGGTTCGTGACGCATGCCGCGCGGCTCCAGGCCGACACCCGGCTCGGGCCGTGGCTGTTCGCGGTCGCGCGCAACGTGCACATCACGTGGTGCCGCTCCCGGGCGATGGAATCTCGCATGGCCGCCACGCTGGACCTGTGGCCGGTGCCCGTGCCTTTGGAGTCGCCGTTTGAGCGGACCGCCGGCAACGAGCTGGCGCAGCGCCTCGAGCGCGCGCTGATCAGCCTGCCGGTCGAGGCACGCGAGGCGCTGCTGCTGGTCGGTGTCGAAAGCATGACGCCGTCGGAGGCCGCTGGGGTGTGCGGCATCAGCCCCGAAGCGATGCGGCAGCGTCTCAAGCGCGCCCGCGCCAGGCTCGCCGAGCGGCTGTCCGAAGGCGAAGAGCGGCCGATCGCGCGGCTTCGCGAGGTGCAGCCATGACAGCCGACCGGCCCGATCCATTGCTCGCGACCCTGGCGGAATTGACGGCGCCCGCGACGACGCCGTCGCGCGACGCACGCGTACGCGCCCGCTGCCACGCGGTCCTCGCCGCGCGCGGCGCGCCGTGCGCGCCACGCCCGGTGCGGACGCGCGGCCGGCGCCTGGTCGATGGCGCGCTGGCGATTGCTGTCGCCGTGTACGCGCTGATGACCGTCGCAGAAGCGCTGCGGCTGATCTCCCGCCTCCCCTGAGCGATTACGTCATGCCGTGATCGTCTACGGCCTCGACGCGCAGGCGATTGGCGTAGTTGGAACGCCGCACCAGGCGCTCGAACCGGTAGCGCCGCTCGCCGGCGAGCTGCCGCGCCTGCACCGAGTGGTGCACGTACACCGTGCTGCCGAACGCGTGATCACCCGGCTTGCGGGCCGCGAAGGGCCACAGCACCCGCCAGGGCCTCGCGGGCGGATAGGCATGGTTGTCGAGCTCCTGCCGTGGCCCGCAGCCCGGCACGAAGAAGGCGATGCGTTGCCACCGTCCCTTGGCGCGCGTGCGTACCGCGCGGGCGCTGCGGCGGTCGATGCAGCTGACCCACCGCTCTGCCGAGGGGGCGAGCTGCAGCCCGGCGGCCTTCGCCTCGCCCAGCATCCAGCGCAGCGAGGCGTCGGCCAGCGGCGAGTTGCCGCTCTTGTGCCCGCCACCCACGTCGGAGTGGTCGCCGGCAAACCACACCTCCTTGACGTCGATGTGGGCGCTCGCCCACCCGGTCATCTGAAAGAGCGCGCGGCGCTCGTCGAGCGCCACGGCGTGGCGCACGGTGCGTACGCTGGTATTGTGCCGCAGGGCCGGAAAGCTCTTCGGCGTCACCCACCCATAGGCCTTCACCGTGTCCCACAGCCCCATGAAGTCGATCTTGCACGGTCGCGCGTGCCGGCCGGCGAACTCTCGGACGGCCGGATCCATCGCGGCATGATCGATCTCGCAGGGGCCGAACGCTGGAGGAAGCCCGAGGCGCCCGCGCTCCGCGATGATGCGCCCTTCGGATTCGGCGTAGGCGCACACGATGTCTGCCGGAGTCGCCGTCTGATTCGGCTCGGGGAGTCCGAAGAGATGCACCATGCCCGCGAACGCGCGCAGCGTGAACGCGCCGCGGCTGAACCCGAACAGAAACAGGTGATCGTCGGGGTGGTATTCGCCGGCGAGCCAGCCGTACAGCTCGGCCAGCGTCTCGTCGATGCCGTCGCCGAAGGCGAGCTCCGCAAGATGTCTCCGCCAGTATGTGAGGCGCGATTCACCGGTTGCCCGCGGGGCCGTGCCCACGCCACGGTGATATTTCGTGACCTGGGTGGAGTCGTTGAGCAAGAAGTCCGACAGCCGCTTGACGTTGCTGGCCACTCCGGTGTCGGAGTTGCCGGTGCCGTCGCAGCAGATGACGATGGTCTTGGCCACAATGAGGTAGACGGACGGTGCGACAGGATCGCACAGGCCGTACGCACGGAGGGCCGGGGGACATCCCCGGCCCTCAGTGAGTGTGCCGAACCGGCCGGCGACGGCCTACACCGATGCCTGGCGCGGCGACGGCGACGAGATGGTGAGGAGGAACCCGCTGGGCTCTTCGACCTCGAAGGCGCGGCTGCCCCAGTCGGTGTCATGGGGCTCGGACTTCAGCCTGATGCCCGCGGCCTTGGCCCTCGACGCGATCTCGTCGATATCGTCCTTCGCCTCGATGTAGATCCGCATCCCGACGCCCTTCATCCGGTCGCGGCCCTTCTTGCCGTCGTCCTGGCTCAGCCCAAGCCGGGCGTCTCCCGCCTTGAGCATCGCGCCGGTGAGCGCTCCGTTCTCTTCCCACTTGTCTTCGACTTCGAAGCCAAGCCCGCCGAAGAATTTCAGACTCTCTTGAAGCCGGTTGACGGTCAGGCTCGGCATCACGCCGGTGGCGTGCAACGTGGCGCGCTGTGCAGTGGCCATATCAAGGATCTCCAGTGCTGTTGTTCAGGTAATGCAATCCACTGGGGGCGTGATCGCAGGATAGCCAGCCCGCGCCGGCGTGTCATGCTCGACCGCGTACAGGGAAAGGCGGGGCTTGAAGCCCCGCCTCTACCATCCCACCGCTACGTCCACTTCATCTTGTTGAGCGGCAGCTCACGGGCGCGCTTGCCGGTGGCGGCATAGAGCGCGTTGCCGAGCGCGGCAATCACCGGCGGCAGACCCGGTTCGCCGACGCCGGTCGGCAGCGCCCCGCTCTCCACGAAATGCACGTTCACCTGATAGGGCGCATCGGTCATGCGCGCCACCTGGAAGCGATCGAAGTTGCTCTGGAGGATGCGGCCGTTGGCGGCGGTGATCTCGCCGGTGCGGGCCAGCCCGACGCCCATCACCGCGGCACCCTCCATCTGCGACCGCACCCGATCCGGATTGATCGCCACGCCGCAATCCACCACCTGGTCGATGCGCGGCACACGGAACCCGCCGCGCCCGTCCATCTCCACGTGCACCACCGAGGCGACGTAGGTGTTGAAGCTGCGGTGCGCGGCAATGCCGTAGCCCTTGCCGTTGCCCGACTTCAGCTTCGCCCAGCCGCTCTTCTCGCCCGCCACCTCGAGCACCTTGCGCAGGCGGCGCGTGTCGATCGGGTACTTGTCGTACGGCGCGCCGTAGTTCGAGTACTCCACACCCTGCGCCTTCAGGTCGAGCACCTTGCCCGGCCCGAGCATGTCGAGCAGGTATTCGAGCGGATCACGACCGGCCGCGTGCGCCATCTCGTCCACGAAGCTGCCGAGCGCAAAGAAGTGGAAGTTGTTGGTGACAGCGCGGAACCAGCCGATGCGCACGTTGGCCTTGGCCGGTCCGTTTTCGGCGCGGATGTTCGGGACGTCGTACGGCGCGTCCGTAAAGGCGAGATCGAGCTCGAACGGCAGCGGGTACTCGACGTCGCCCGCGAACGTGGACGCGATCGGCTGGAACGCCGTCCGGTGCAGCATCGCCGTCGGCTTGCCGTTGGCGCCGATCACCGCCTTGTGGTACACGGCGGCGGTCGCGTGGTAGAAATCGAACTTGATGTCGTCTTCGCGATTCCAGACGACCTTCACCGGCTTGCCGAGCTGCTTCGACAGCACCGCGGCTTCCGCCGCGAAGTCCGGCTTGCTCTTGCGCCCGAAGCCGCCGCCGAGCAGCGTCACATGGCAGGTGACGTCCTTCTTGTCGATGCCGAGCGCCGCCGCCACCGTCTCCTGCGCGGCCTGCGGGTTCTGCGTCGAGGTCCACACCTCGACCTTGCCGTTCTTGTACTCGGCCACCGCGGCCGGAGGCTCCATCGCCGCGTGCGCGAGCATCGGCGTGGTGTAGACCGCTTCGATCACCTTGCCGCCCTTGGCGAACTCGGCGTCCACGTTGCCCAGGTTGCGCACCACCTTCTGCGGCTTGCCAACCGTGGCGACGAGCTGCTTCTTGTAGGCCTCGGACTCGAACGACGCGTTCGCGCC
>Ga0070670_100002846_pt1 | contig 14298 bp, 14 predicted proteins | sample KBSS63metaG_FD_64665 | JGI IMG/M metagenome (GOLD analysis project Ga0070670, IMG submission 64665) | Switchgrass rhizosphere microbial communities from Kellogg Biological Station, Michigan, USA - KBS S6-3 metaG | ecosystem: Host-associated > Plants > Roots > Rhizosphere > Soil ... | reverse complement strand
CCGTCCCAGGCAGGTCATGCGCACGCGCATCGTGCCACCGCCGCGCACGGTCGGCACGTAGCCGCCCACGGGGCCGTCCATGAAGCCGCGGCACCGGGCGACGAGCGACTGCTGCTCGTCGGCCGTCAGCCAACTACGGAGCCACACGGCTCCAGCCGCTACGGTGACCTTGGCAGGCGGTGCGATCGCGTCGAAAGGAAGAGCCACGGCGTCAGGGCGGTCTAAAGACCGCCCTCTACATTACTGCGGCGGCGATCGACTTCACTGTCCCTGTGCGGCCTTGAGGATCTCGATGAGAGGACCTAGCTCTTTGCGGCTGGCCATGGCGGCGGCAAGCGGCGTCTGTCCCCGCTTGTTCTGCGCGTTCAGGTTCGCGCCCTTGGAGATGAGGAACCGCACGATCTCGGGCGCGCCGCGATTGGTCACGGCGACGTGGAGCGCGGTGTCGCCGTTGTCGTTGGCGGCGTTCAGGTCGACGCCGCGATCGAGAAGCAAAGCGATCGCCTGGATCGCCTCTTCCGGAGTGCCCTGGTCGTACGACGGCGCCGCCGGACTGCCGTCGCGCCAGCCCAGGCCGGCCGCGAACATCAGCGCAGTGGATTTGTTCGGCAGGGCCGCCGCGGGATCGGCGCCGGCCGCGAGCAGCAGCTTCATCACTTCCACGTCGCCCGACTTGGCCGCACGCATGAACGGCGTGGCGCCCTTGGCGAGGGCAAAGTCGCCCATCGTGTGGTGCCGCTGGAATATCGGCGCCTTGAGCGTGGCGTTGGCGTCGGCGTGGTGGTCCAGCAGGCGCTGGACCGTGTCCAGCGCGTCGAGCCGGCCCGACGGCCGCGGGTTGGGGCGCCCGTGGCCGATCGCCAGCCGGTGCATGTCGATGGCGGCATAGAGCGGCCCCATGCCCGCCTCGTTGTCCACCAGGTTGGGATCGGCGCCGGCGTCGAGGAGAAACGCCGCGAATTCGTAGTTGGCGTTGATGATGGCGATGACGAGCGCGGTGGCGCCGTCGGGATCGGTGGCGTTCATGTCCGCCCTGGCGTCCAGCAGCGCCCGCGCCGCCTCGATGGCGTTCTCCCGCGCCGCGTACATCAACGGCGTCCAGCTGCCGAGCGAGAGTACCGACTGCCCGGTACGGCGCCGCGGAAACTTCAAGTCCGCCGAGCGGACGTTCACGGCGGCACCGCGTTCGAGCAGCACTTTGACGGCGTCGGCGTGGTTTTCGGCCACCGCCCAGATGAGCGCCGTCTCCCCGTACCACTTCTCGCGCGCGTCCACGGCGGCGCCGCGGTCGATGAGCAGTCGCAGCAGATCGGGCTGCCCCGTGCGCGCGGCCGTCATCAGGATGGTCTCGCCCTCGGGGAGCACGGCGTTCGGATCGGCGCCCGCCTCGAGCAGCGCGGCGGCCGCGGTGACGCTGCCGTTGACGGCCGCCAGCTGCAGCGGCGTCACGCCGTAGCGGTTGGCGCGCCGCGCGTCGGCGCCGGCGCGCAGCAGCATCCGCGTCAGCTCGAGATCGTCGGCACGGACCGCCCAGTGCAGCGCGGTGGTGCCATCCGGCTCGGCGGCATCGACCTCGGCCTTCTGCTGCAGCCGCGTGCGCGCGCCGGCGCGGTCGCCGTGCTTGACCGCGTCGATGAGCGGCGTCGAGGCGCTGGCTGATGCCGCCCACAGAAGAAGGAAGCCAGCGACGCCGGCAGGTCTGAGGGCCTGCCGCCACGTACTCGAGACGGCCGTTCTCATTAGAGGCTGACTCGCCCGTTGCTCTCGCCGAACTGCTCGATTGAGCTGCCGAACATTCCGGCGACGCTCAGCCAGAAGTTCGCCACCGGCGTCCACTCGCCCGCCAGCATGAAGCGGTTGCCTTTCATGCGGCCGTTGGCGCCGCCCACCGCCGCGAGCGGCAGCGGATAGGCCGAGTGTGCCTGCCCGTCGCTCATGCCGCCGCCGAAGACGATGAGCGAGTGATCCAGCACCGAGCCGTCGCCGTCCGGCGACCGGCGCAGCTTCTCGACGAACGCCGCGAAGAGCGACGCGAAGTGGGTGTCGATCTTCGCGTGCAGCGCCATCTTGTCGGGCTGACCGCCGTGGTGCGACACGTCGTGGTGCGTCTCGGGAATGTTGAGCACGGGATACGTGCGCTGGCTGGCTTCGCGCGCCATCATGAAGGTGAAGACGCGCGTCAGATCGGCCTGGTAGGCCACGGCCAGCAGATCGAACATCACCGCCGCGTGCTCCTCGAACGTCTCCGGCACGCCGGCGGGCGCCGTGACGGCGGTGACGGAGGCCGCGTTGCGCGCTTCGGTCTTTTCGATCCGCCGCTCGATCTCGCGCACCGTGCCCAGATACTCGTCGAGCCGCGCGCGATCCGGCGCGCCGAGCCGCCGCTGCAGCTGTCTGGCTTCGCCGGCCACCGAGTCGAGGATGCTGCGGTTCTCGCGCATCCGCTCCAGCCGCTGATTGCCGTCGGCGGCGCGGCCGAACATGCGCTCGAACGCCACGCGCGGGTTGATCTCCATCGGCAGCGGCGACGTGTCGCCGGCCCAGGAGATCGTGTTCATGTAGGTGCAGCTGTAGCCGGGCACGCAACCGCCAACGTAGCCCGAGAAGTCTTCGGTGGCGAGCTCGAGCGAGGGGAAGGGCGTGTCCTGCCCGATCTGCCGCGCCAGCACCTGGTCGATGGTGACGCCCAGATGGATGTCTTCGGCCTCGGTCTGCTTGGCCACGGCGCCGCTCAGCCAGCCGGCCGAGCTCACGGCGTGATCGGTCACCGTCTTGCCGCCGGCGCGCGACAGGTTGCCGACCACCGTCGTCTGGTTCTTGAACGCCTCGAGCGGCTTGAGGATCGGCGTGAGCTCGAGCGCCCCCTGCGCCGTCGGCATCCAGTAGTTGTTGGCCCCGGCCATCGGCGCGCCGTTCGGGAAGTAGACGGCGCCGAAGCGCAGCGGCGGCCGCGCCGGCGACTGTGCCAGCGCCCGGAAGGCCGGCACCATCGACTCGAGGAACGGCAGCGCCAGCGTGGTGCCCATCCCCCGCAACACGGTCCGCCGCGACAACGCCCGTTTGGTGACGAACATGAGTGCTCCTGATCTTGCCTTATGACGACGGATCGGCCTTACGCCGCATCTGAAACGGGGGACTCTTCACGATGCCCATGACGAGTGCCGAGAACTTCCGCCCCTGCGCGTCCGCATCGCTGACGACGTGGCGCACCACCGGCATGTCGTACTCCTGCAGCCCGCGACCCAGCCCATAGGTCATCAGCTTTTCGGTCAGCGTCTGCACGAACACGTCGGAGTGTTCGAGCAGGGCGGCACGCAGTCCCGCCACGCCGACGGCGCGCTGGCCATCGGTCATGGCGCCTTCGGCGTTCACCTCGCCGCCGGCCTCGCGGACACGCCAGGCCCCCACCGCGTTGAAGTTTTCGAGCGTGAACCCCAGACCGTCCATGGTGCGATGGCAGCTCGCGCACGACGGGTTGGCGCGGTGGCTTTCCAGCCGCTCGCGAATCGTCCGCGGCTTGGCGGTGGCCGTCTGCTCGAACGGCGGCACGTTGGCCGGCGGCGCCGGCGGCGGCGTGCCGAGCAGGTTTTCGAGAATCCACTTGCCGCGCAGCGTGGGCGCCGTGCGATCGGCGTGCGACGTGGCGAGCAGGATGCTGCCCTTGCCCAGGAGGCCGCGGCGGGTCTCGCCGGTCAGGGTTACGCGCCGGAACTGCGGGCCGTAGACCCCGGTCAACCCGTAGTGTTTCGCCAGCCGCTCGTTCACGAACGTGTAGTCCGCCGTCATCAGGTCGAGCACGTCACGGTCTTCGTTGACGACGCTGGCGAAGAAGAGCTCGGTCTCACGCCGGAAGGCGTCACGCAGATCGTTGTCGAAGTCCGGAAACTCGTCGGTGTTCGGCGCGATGTTCTGCAGGTTCCGGATGTGCAGCCACTGCCCCGCGAAGTTCTGCACCAGCGCGTTGGCCCTGGGATCCGCCAGCATCCGCCGCACCTGCGCCTCGAGCACCGCGGGCTGACGCAGCCGCCCGGCCGCGGCGAGATCGAGCAGCGCGTCGTCGGGCATGCTGCTCCACAGGAAGAACGACAGGCGCGAGGCGAGCTCCACGTCGTTGACCCGGTACGGCGTGCCAGCGGCGAGACCCGGAGGGTCCTCCTCGACGCGGAAGATGAAGGTAGGGCTCGCCAGCAGGCGCCGCAGCGCCAGCTGGATGCCGCTGTCGAAGCTGCCCTTCTTGCGGCCGTCGCGATAGAACTCGAGCAGCGGCGCCAGGTCGCGATCGCCGACCGGACGCCGATAGGCGCGGCGCGCGAGCGTCGTCAGGATCCGCCGCGCGCACGGCTCTTCGCTGGCCGCCGCGCTCGGTCTACAGACGAACACGCGTTGACGGCTCGGCGTGTCGCCCGGACCGGTCGCGTTGAACGGCCCCTTGATGGTGAGAGCCTTCACGTGCGGCCGCCCCGTCGAGTCGTAGGTCCCGGCGTTGCTGCGCAGAAACGGCCGGAGCCGGTTGGTGTTCGCGGCGATCTTGCGGATGAACGCGGCCGTGACCACGCGCGGCCCCGCCTTCACCGGCACGCGCACGTGCAGCCGCGCATCGGTTGCGTCCGATTTGTCGGTGATGGTGCCCGTCTGCCCGTCTTCGGCCGCGCCGCCGATATCCCCGAGAAACACCCGCTCGCCGTCCACCGAGATTTCGAGCTGATGCGGATGCTCGAGGCCGCGGATCCCTTCGAGGTTGTTGCGCAGGAGCGCGACGCGGAATTCGTACTCCCCGTCGAGCGGGAAGGTGTAGCGCACGCCGATGCCGCCGACGGTGCCGATCGGCAGCCCCTCCTGCTCCTGGCTCTGCGACTGATCGCCCTTGGTGTAGAAGGTGTCGGATCCCGCCGCGGTGGTCATGTCGCCCACGGCCAGTGCGCTCACGCGATCGGCGGCGGTGAGATAGCGGTCGAGCAGCGACGGCGACACCACCAGCAGGTCGGCGTTGTTGTCGAATCCGAACGCGGAGTCGTCGGCCGGCAGGAGCGACCGGACGTCCACGTCGATGGCCAGCAGGTCCCGCACCACGTTGGCGTACTCGGCGCGGTTGAGACGGTGCAGCAGGGGCCGGCCCGGGTTCGGCATGGCCGCGCGATCGAGCGACGCCGTGAGATCGGCGACGAGCGCCGCGGCGGTGGCCTCGTCTGGCCGCGGCATCCCGGCTGGCGGCATCGCCCCGGCGCGCACCTTGCGGACCACCTTCTCCCACGTCGCAGCCTGCGGGGCGACGTCGGACACGTCGAGCGCATCGAGCGCCAGCTCGCCGCTGCGCACCCGCTGGTTGTGACAGGTGACGCAGTAGCGGTCGAGAGTGGCACGCGCGCCTGGGCGCGCAGACGCGGCGGGCGCTTGTCGAGGAGCGGCTGATGAAGAGATCGAGGCCGCCACGGCGAGCCCGAAACACAGGGCGGCCCGCGTCAGGTACCGCCCTGGTCCGCCTCTTGGCCCACACGTGGCCCGAGGGCCTGGCGCAATCACCCGCATCAATGGAAAGTGCCTTGTTTATAGCATCTTAGGCGCCGATCTTCCCATTACCAAGACAGGTGACCGGTCGGCGGAGCGTTATCATCGGATCTCACTCATCCATTAGGCATTCCCCCCATCGCCCGCCCGAAGGGCGGGCCAAAGATGCTGCTCCGGCGAGGCGGAGCCTCATCGGGGTCAAGGTGCAGCCTCGCTGGACTTCCCGAGAATGGACACCCGATTCGTCGAACGGATTGCCGCCGCCCATGGTTGTTCTGCCGACCTGGCCCGGGCGCTCATGACCGACTGCCTCGCCGCGTTGCACGAGGCCAGTTACAAACACGGGACCGCCACCAGCGTGTCGGCCGCACACGAACAGCTGGGCGGGCTCGCCGCCTGGCATCTCATGGGGCTGGTGGTCGACGCCGCCGACACCGGCAACCCCGGCGCGCTCGTCGCGGCGTACATCAAGGTCGAAGCGTCGCCGGCGCAGTTCGACTCGATCTGGGCGCAATGGGACGACGAGAAGGCGGGCGGGAAATAGCCCCGGCCACGCCCTCAGTCCGAGGCGCCGCCTCGCTGGCTATACTCCAGCTCGCTCACCTGGCGTGCTCCATGCCTTCCGCGCAGGCAAACTCGCGGAGCTGGTCGTCGCCCTTGTCGGCCTTGCGGTAGGTCTTCACCGTCTCCCACGGCTCGGTCAGCGCCACCGGGTCGGTGACGGTGATGCGGTCCTCGAGGATGCCGGGCCCGGTGAAGCGGATCCGTTCCTTCACCGTCATCCGGCCGCTGTGCGGCGTAAAGCCCTCGATGTAGCTCTTGTCGTTGAGCGCCACCGTGTCGACGACGAGCGTGTCGCCTTCCCAGTGGCCGGTCGAGAAGCCGGCGTAGGTCGGATCGTCGAGGACGACCTGCGTCGGCTTCCGGCCGTCGAGATACACCCGCCGCAACGCGTCGTTGAGCTCGCTGAAGAACGTCACCTTGTCCTTCGTCTGCATCACCTCCATGCCGTAGGCCATGTTCATCATGGCGGGCATGCCGGGCGGCAGGCACTTCAAGGTGTTGTCGGAGGACGAGTCGCCGGCAATGCGGGCTTTGGAAATCGCCTGCCACTTCGCCAGATATTCCGGCGTGAGCTTCGGCGCATTGGGCGCCCGGCCGCGCGAGCCGTCCGAGAGCGGCGCCGTGCGCGTCGGCGGCGGCAGCGGCTGCCCCGGCGCGGGTGGGCCGCCGGCGCGCGGGCCGGGAGGGGCTCCGCCGGGCGGCGGGCCAAACGCATTGATCGGGCGATAGACGCCGGAGAAGTCGGGCGGCGACTGCGCCTGCAGCGAGACCGACGCCAGCGACATCGCGCACACGACGACGGTTGCACGTGACGTCATACCCACTCCTAGTCGTTGGGAGGAGCGTTCGGGAGCACGCGGCCGTCGGGCAGCGTGACGCGCGCGATCATCCCCACCTTGCTGCCGTCCTTCGACGGGCTGTAGTAAACCTGCACCTCGTCGCCCGGTTTGACCACGGTGGGGGTCCAGCCCGCGCGCAGCAGCACGCCGGGCGCCCGGCCTTCCATCGCCCAATCCACCTTGTTCCCCTTCCCGTCGTCCACGGTGACGTAGAGCCAGGTGTGGGGATTGGCCCAGCGGAACTCCTTCACGACGCCCTTGGTAAGGAGCACCGTCTCCACCGCGAACGCAACGTTGCTGTGGTGTGAAAACGCCGGCAGGTCACCGACCGGCAGTGCCGCCAGCGCGGCGAGGAGCACCATCACGCGAGCTCTCATCGAAGCCCTCCACTGAGCAGGTGGCCTGAATATACTGCCGAAAACCGACGGCGGATCACAGTTCTGTGCCCCGGGGCGATCACGGTTCTGGCGCGGTGTGTTCCGGGCCGGCACAGCGGCACCACCGTGACCTCTGCCGCTCCTGGACTTCTCGCGCGATGTCCACCCCGAGCTCGCGCGCGTCGCGTGGCTGCCCGCTCCTGCGCGGGGTGCGCAGGAGCGGCACGTGCGATCTGCTAAGCCGCGCCGCACGCCGCGCACGACCTTGTCGAGTCGATCACAAGGTTGTCGCGCAGCCTCGTGCCCTCTTGCTCGCCGTCTCCCTGGTCGGCCGCGGCGATCCCGATGGGCATGCTTGTTGCCCCTTCACAGTGCAGCTATGAAACGACTGCGCTCCAACGCCGGCTACTCGCTCGTCGAGCTGATGGTGGTGATGGCGGTGATGGGTGTGCTCGCCGCCTTTGCGATTCCGGTGGTGGCCAGTACGTCGAGCAGCATCAAGCTCCGGGGGCAGGCGGAAGACGTGTCGAACCTCGTGGGTCTGGCCAAGATGCGCGCTACCGCTCGCTTCTCGAAGGCCCGGGTCTTCGTTGACCAGGCGGCACAGACCTTCGTGCTGCAGATCTGGGACAGCGCCGCCAAGAAGTGGGTCAACGACAACGCCTCGGCCACGCTGCCCTTTGGGGTCACCTTCAGCTACGGCAAGCTGGCAGACCCGCCGCCCGAGACGCAGGATGAGATCAAATTCGCCGCCGAGTGCACCAACGACGCCGGCGACAAGATGGAGAAGACATCCTGCATCAACTTCAACTCACGCGGGATCCCGATCGACTCGGCCGGCGTGCCAGTGGGCGGCAACGCCTTCTATCTGACCGACGGTACCGGGGTGCGCGCCGTCACGGTGACGGCCACTCCGCTCATCCGCGACTGGTGGTCGTCGGCCGCCAAATCCGGATGGGTGCGTCAGTGAACGGGGCTACGGACATGCGGACACCAGCGGCCCAAACGGGCTTCACCCTCATCGAAACGATCTTTGCGCTGACGATCCTGGCCATCGTGGCGGCCGGTGTCATCCCCATGGGCTTCATCGCCGTGAAGGCCGCCGAGAATCAGGGGCATCTGGCCGCCCGGACGACGGAGTACGCGCAGGACAAGCTGGAGCAGCTGATGGCGCTGTCGTTTGGCGACACCACCTCCGATACGCGCCTGTTTCCGGCGACCGACCTCGATGGCAGCGGCCTCACCCTGGGCGGCAGTTCCAATCCTGACGCCCCGGTCAAGCTCTATGTGGATTACCTGGACATCGACGGAACACTCCTCGATGCCAAAAACGCCGAACCCAAGAACTGGTTCTACAAGCGCGCGTGGGCGGTCGAGAAAGAGGCGGGCAAGGACACCCTGAAACGCATCACGGTCACCGCCACCGTCCGCGTGGCCTCGCAGGGCGGCATCGGAGAGCTGCCGCTGTCGACGGTGTCGGCGGTGAAGACAGCTCCGTTCTGAGATCGACTGACATGCAGACATCCACGTCCACTTCGCGTTCGATCGCCGGGTCCGAATCCGGCTTCAGCATCGTCGAGCTGATGGTGACCACCCTGGTCCTGACCGTGGTGTCGGGCGTGGTCATGAGCGGCGTGATGAACATGACGCAGCTGAACAGCACCGTCGTGAACCGCACGTCGATGTTCGCGGGCGTCCGCAATGCCACCGCGCTCCTGGAGCAGGAAGTCGGCCAGGCGGGCCGCGTGTCGCTGCCGGCCATCGTGAAGCTGCAGGGTGCGGTCGTGGCGGACACCACGGCAGCCGTCGCCGTGACCTCGGCCGACAACATGTTCGTCGGCGAGCACCTGGTACTGGGCGCCGGCACGAATGCGGAAACGGTGACGCTCTCGGCGGTCGATCACGGCGCCAACACCATCACCGCCACCTACCTCTACAACCACGCGGCGAACGAGCCGGTGATGGCCGCGGGGGCCTTCTCGTCGGGCGTGGTGCCGCCCACGGTGGCCGACGGGTCCACCGACTGGGTGCTCAAGATCTTCGGCGACATCAACGGCACCGGCGACATGGTCTACGTCGAGTACACCTGCGACATCGCCAAGGGGCGCCTCTACCGCAACCAGATGGCGTGGGACGCCGCGAAGAAAGAGGAGCCGTCGGTCGAGCAGATCCTGGTCGACAACGTGCAGCCCAATCCGAACAACACGGCCTGTTTCGTCTACCAGACCAAGACCGTCAACAAGGTGCCGTTCGTGATCGGCGTCGCCATCACGCTGACCGTGCAGTCGCAGGAGGAGGATCCGGTCACCCACGAGTACCAGAAGGAATCCAAGGCGCTGCTGAACGTATCGCCGCGCAACGTGTTCAACGCCTGGCAGCTGGCGAGCCTCGACATCGACAACCGGGTGCAGCCCACGCCAGACGAAATCACGAAACTCCTGCCCGCCAATTAACCAGTTGAAGGTCACAGCCATGTCCATGCACCGCAGATCCGCGTCCGGCGAGGAAGGCATCGCGCTCATTCTCGCGATGTTCATGGTGCTCGCCGTGTCGATGCTGGGAGCGTCGCTCGTGAGCGTCGGCAGGAGCGAGACGATGTCGAGCCTGAACTACAAGACGCTGGCGCAGGCGCGCTACGCGGCGGAATCCGGGCTCAACAGCGCCGCCAACTATCTGATCTACACCTACACGGCGCCCGGAAACGACGCCGCCGATCCGATGGCGGCCTTCGTCTACGAGAACACGTCGCCGGTGACTACCCTCGACGGCAACCCGGTCGTCCTCTCGACGAACATGGACAAATCGAACTACCCGATCGAGAGCAAGAAAAAGGCGTTCCACGACCGCGCGATGGGCGAGCTCACGATGTCGCGCAGCAAGGCCAACTACACGGCCACTGCAACGCTCGTGTCGATGCGGAAGTTCAAGGACGCCTATACGCTCACCGATGTGACGGTGCAGACCTGGTCCATCACCGGTTCGGGCACGCTGGAGGGCGCCGGCGCGGCCGACGTGGAAGTGACGGCGGTGATCGAGACGCAGGCCGTGCCGACGTTCCGCTACGCCGCGTTCGCCGCCTATAAGGGATGCAAAGCGCTGTCGTTTGGCGGCGGCGGCTCCACCGACAGCTACGACTCGAGCGATGCGCTCGACCCCGTCACCCACCTGCCGACGAAGGCGGCGAACGGGGGAAACGTCGGCACCAACGGCAACCTCGACGAGGTGGGCGCGACCACCGTGATCAAGGGGACCCTGTCCACCCCGCGGTCGGGGGTTGGCAACTGCACCACCAACAACGTGACGGCGCTGTCGTTCAGCACCGCCCAGGAGTTGACGGATAAAGTCAACGGCGGGCTGGTGGAGCTCCCGCAGGTCGTGCCGGAACCCGACCCGGCGCAGATCTCGCCGGCGCCCCCAACCACCGCCACCTCGCTGAACAAGACCGGCGGCTGTCCCGCCGGCGTCACGAACTGCGCAATGTATTTCGACCCGTCGAGCGGCAACAAGGCGGGTGTCACGCTCACACCGGCGGCGGGCGTCGCGCATTCGCTTGGCGACGTGAAGCTGACCGGCGGCATGGAACTCCACCTCGGGGCTGGCACTTACGAGTGGAACAGCATCAGCATCACGGGCAGTGCGAAGATCGTCATCGATTCCGGCCCGGTCATCTTCAAGATTGCCGGCAAGGACCAGACCTCTCCGATCGACCTGACCGGCAGCTCGGTGTCGAACAAGACCTACAAACCGGAGAACTTCCAGATCATCTACGCCCCGCCCCCGGCGGACATCGCGGCGATCGAGGCCGGAACGCTGAACAAGAACGTCAAGGTCGCGGGCGGCTCGGAGGCGTCGATGCTGGTCTACGCGCCGCGAGCGGACGGCACCATCACGGGCGGCAGCGACCTCTATGGCGCCATCATTTTCAACAAGGTCAAGGACATGGGCGGCACCACCATCCACTACGACCGCAACCTGCAGCGCTCGGCCTACACGTCGGGCAACCCGACGATTACTTCATTCAGCTGGAACGTCGGATCCTGAAGAAAGAGGTGGGCGGGTAAGGTCAGGGCCGGCGCTTTGCGCCGGCCCTTTTTTCATGTTCGACGGCCTGGCGGTCGGACCAGCGCTTCAGCCACCAGAACAGCACTGCCGAGATCGCCAGGACTACGAGCACTACGGCGGTGCCCCACTTGATGAACCAGAAGACGAAGTCCGGCCCTTCCCTCATCGCCTTGACTCTACCTTGAGCCGTTTCCGTCGCGCTTCGCACCTTGCTGTGTGGAGGCGGGAAGATGTCCACACTGACCGAGGTGCGAGAGCGGCCGCACGGCAGCCACGTGCGTGAGCATGGGAGCGTCCTGGCGGAGGCCGAGAAACGGCTCCTGGTCTGGGTGGCGCACCGGCTGTCGCGGCATATCAATGCCGACCACCTGACGGCCATCGGCGCCTTCGGGACCGTGGCCGCCGGCGCCGCCTTCGCGGCCGCCGCCTGGGACCGGCGCGCGCTCTGGCTGGTGCCGGTCATGCTGGCCGTGAACTGGTTCGGCGACAGCCTGGATGGCACGGTGGCCCGGGTGCGCGGACACCAGCGGCCGCGATACGGCTACTATCTCGACCATGCGGTGGATCTGGTCAATGCCACCGCCCTCTTCAGCGGCATGGCGTTTTCGGGGCTGATGGATCCGCGCCTGGGGCTGGCGCTCCTCCTCGGATACGTCCTCTTGTGCGCCGAGTCGTTTCTCGCCACCCACGCCGTGGGCGTCTTCCGCATCTCGTTCTCCGGCATCGGGCCCACCGAGTTGCGGATTCTGCTGTCGATCGGCGCGCTCGTCGCCGTCTCGCGTCCGATCATCACGCCGTTCGGCCTTGGACGCGTGGCCCTCTTCGACTTGAGCGCCGTCATCTCGCTGGCCGGCATGGCGCTGGCCTTCGCGGCATCGACGTGGCGCAACGCCCGCATGCTCTACCTGGCCGAACCGCTCCCCCGCGAGGAGCGGTGAGCCGGGCCGCGCGATTCGTCGGCGTCGGGGTCGGCGGCTTCGCGGTGCAGGGGCTGGTGCTGCACGTCCTGGCCGCCGCCGGACTTTCCTACCTGCCGGCCACCGCGGTGGCCGTCGAGGCCGCCATCCTCCACAACTTTCTCTGGCACGAGCGCTGGACCTGGGCCGACCGGACTCCGGGTCGTGAAGCAGGCCTGAAGGAATGCAGCCACGAGCGGATAGTCCGGTTCGGCCGGTTCAACGGCTCGACCGCCCTCATCTCGATCGGCGGGAATGTCGCGCTCATGGGACTCTTCGTCGGACGGCTGCACGTCCCGCTGCTCGCCGCCAACCTGCTGGCCGTGCTCACCTTGAGCGTCCTCAACTTCCTCGCCGCCGATCGTCTGGCCTTTGCTACAAAGTTGACCCACCAACGTAACGATCCAACAGTGATGTAGTTCACGTCCTCGCGCCGGCACCGCGGGTTTTGGCTATAGTGGTCGCACACGCCTGAACTAGCGTGATCCAGGAAGGGGGCCCTGTGGCGTTCCGGTCCGCAGGCACGCACGACGACATCCAGGAAGTGCTGTCGCTCGACGAGCTCGGCGCGTTCACCGACGCCGGCACCAATCCCGCCGAAACGCTGATGAGCGTGGTGGGGCTCATCGCGAAGCGCTTCGGCACCGAAGTGTGTTCCGCGTATCTGCTCGAACCGGATCGCGTGAACCTGATCCTGGCGGCCACCGTCGGCCTGCGGCCGGAGTGCATCGGCACGCTCCGGCTCGGGCTCCACGAAGGGCTGGTGGGGCTGGTCGCCGAGCAGCTGCGGCCGGTGGCCGTGGACAACGCGCAGACGCACCCGCGCTTCAAGTACTTCAGCGAAGCGGGCGAGGAGCCGTTCCAGTCGTTCCTCGGCGTGCCGCTCATCGACAACGGCGTGCTCCAGGGCACGCTGGTGGTCCAGACGCTCGCGCCACGGCATTTCTCCGACGCCGAAATCGACGCCATGATGACCGCGGCGGCCCAGGTGGCGCCGATCATCGGCGAGGCGCGGGTGGTTCACCGCTTCATCGCGCCGGCGCAGGAAAAGCTGTGGGCGCTGGCCCGGAACCTGTGGTGGAGCTGGGACCAGGACTCGGGTTCGTTGTTTCAAGATCTCGAGCCGGCACGGTGGAACGACCTCAATCACAACCCGATCACGCTGCTTTCCGAAACGCCGCTGGCGCAGATCGAAAAGCGGGCCGGGGAGATGGCCCTCCACAGCCGCATCAACTACGCCTACCGGCGCCAGCGCGAGTATCTCGAAGCCGACAGCACCTGGGCGGCCACCCACGCCGGCGTGCTGCGGCCACGGCCGGTGGGCTACTTCTCCGCCGAGTTCGGCCTGCACGAATCCTTTCCGATCTACTCGGGCGGCCTCGGCGTGCTGGCCGGCGATCACATCAAGAGCGCCTCGGACCTCGGCCTGCCCCTGGTGGGCGTCGGCCTGTTCTACGGTCAGGGCTACTTCCGGCAGCGTCTCGACCGCAACGGCTGGCAGCGCGAAGAGTACCTGAACACCGACACCAACCTGATGCCGATGGAGCCCGCCATCGGCGACAGCGGCCAGCCGGTCACCGTGCAGCTCGAGACGCGCGGCGGCGTCATCGCCGCCAAGGTCTGGCGCGTGAAGGTGGGCCGCTGCGATCTGCTGCTGCTCGATTCGAACGTCGAAGGCAACTCGCCGGAAGACCGCGACCTCACGGCGCGTCTGTACGGGGGCGACGCCCGCGTGCGCATCCGGCACGAGCTGCTGCTCGGCGTCGGCGGCTACAAGGCGCTGCGGGCGATGGGCATCACGCCCTCGGTGCTGCACCTCAACGAGGGGCACAGTGGCTTCGCCGTGCTCGAGGCGATCCGCAGCCGCATGATCGAGGAAGGCATCGGATTTCACCAGGCGGTGGCGCGGGTGGCACGCGAGGTGGTGTTCACGACCCACACGCCGGTGCCCGCCGGCCACGACCGCTTCCACGAGAGCCTCATCGAGGAGCACCT
>Ga0070670_100002844_pt1 | contig 14308 bp, 3 predicted proteins | sample KBSS63metaG_FD_64665 | JGI IMG/M metagenome (GOLD analysis project Ga0070670, IMG submission 64665) | Switchgrass rhizosphere microbial communities from Kellogg Biological Station, Michigan, USA - KBS S6-3 metaG | ecosystem: Host-associated > Plants > Roots > Rhizosphere > Soil ... | reverse complement strand
GAGCTCTCCCGCCTTCAAATGCGTGAAGCCCAGGCGCACGGGCAGCCTGCTCCTGTTCAACACGCCCGCCGCGGGTGGCAACAGCGTCCACGCCACCAACCTTCCCGGCGTGGGCATTCGCGTCTACTTCTTCAACAGCAGCTACGGGGAGCGTCTACTGCCGGAGCGCGAGTCCATCCCGTGGATATTCAAGGCCCAGCTGACCAACGCGCATTTCCGCGTGCAACTGGTCAAGACGGGGCCCATTCCCGCCGGCGGCAGCCTGCTCTACGGCACGTTGGCCCGCGCCGGCTACGACGACCAGGCGCAGGTCCGGGTCGATCTGGTCCAGGGGCGTGTGGAGCCCGAACGCCCCACCTGCGCCTTCGCCGCCAAGCGGCTTGTTTTCGCCCTCGGCAAGGTGGATGCCCGCGATCTCGCCACGGCCGGCGCCAGCGCATGGGTCACGCAGTCGCTGGTGGTCACCGGCTGCACGGGCGCCACCCAGATGCTGATGACCTTTCGCGGCACGCCCGATGCCCGGTTGGCGTCCCTGTTCCAGCTCGAGGGGCCCGGCGCGGCCAGCGGGGTGGCGGTGGAGCTGCGCAGCGTCGATCCCGATGTCCAGGCCATTCCCAATAGCCCCACCCCCCTGGTGTTACCCGCGCAGCGGGACGGGCAGTCGCTCGGCTTTCGCGCACGTTACCGCACCACAGGTGCCACGCTGGTGCCGGGCACCGCCAACACCCGCATCACGGTCAATGTCGCCTATCGATAAAACCCCCGCAGCGGCGCGCGGACCCACGTCCAGAGTTGTCGCCATGCAACCGCCGTCGCTAGGCTGGCCCTTCGATCACCATGAAGCCCTCCGCCATGCGCCATCCCTCCGGTCTCGATGTACACCTGCCGCGCCGCCGTTTCGTGCAAGGGCTGGCTGTCGCCGGCATCGGCGTCGGTGCCGGCATCGTTCGCCCCGTGTCCGCCACGCGCGCGATGGCGCCGGTCGCGTCGCTTAGCGGTAACACGATGGAACTGGACGTGTGCGAGGCAGCGGTGGATTTCACCGGCCGAGCGCGCCGCGCCGTCACCGTCAACGGCGGGGTGCCCGGTCCCACGCTGTACTGGAAAGAGGGCGACACGGTGCAGTTGCACGTGCGCAACCGGCTGGACGTCGTGTCATCCATCCATTGGCACGGGCTGATCGTGCCGGCCCACCAAGACGGCGTGCCCGGCCTGAGCTACGACGGCATTCCCGCGGGCAGCAGCTTCACCTACCGTTTTCCGCTGAAACAGTCCGGTACCTACTGGTACCACTCGCACAGCCGCTTCCAGGAACAGAGCGGGTTGTACGGGGCCATCGTCATCGCGCCCCGTGACGGCGAACGCCATCCGACGGAGCGCGACCACGTGCTGCTGATCAGTGACTGGACCGACGAAGACCCGGAGCGCGTTTACGCGAAACTGCGTACGCGCAGCGACGTCTACAACACCGGTCGACCCACGGTGGGAGACTTCCTTAAGGATGCGCGCGAGAAAGGGTTCGGCGATGCCGTGGCACTGCGCCGCATGTGGAATCGCATGCGCATGAACATGACGGACCTGGCCGATGTCTCGGGCGCTACCTACACCTACCTGATCAACGGCGCGCCACCCGCCGCCAACTGGACCGGGCTGTTCACGCCCGGTGAGCGCGTACGCCTTCGGGTGGTCAACGGCTCGTCCAACTCCATCTTCGACCTGCGTATCCCGGGGCTGCGCCTGCGCGTGGTCGCTGCCGACGGCCAGGACATCGTGCCCGTCGAGGTGGACGAACTGCGCCTCTCGGCCGCGGAGACCTACGACGTCATCGTCACGCCGACGGACGATCGCGCGTACACCGTCGTGGCGCAGTCCATCGACCGCTCCGGCTATGCGCGCGCCACGCTGGCGCCGCGCCAGGGCATGACCGCACCGGTGCCGCCGCTCGACCCGCGGCCCCGGCTGGCCATGCGCGACATGATGGGCGCCATGGCCGAGGATGCCGACCAGGGCGGCGACATGGTCATGGCCGAGCACGCGCAGGCCGAGTACGGCCCCGGCGTGGACATGCGGGTGGACATGCCCCGCACCAACCTCGACGATCCCGGCGTCGGCCTGCGCGAGCGTCCGCATCGCGTGCTGACCTACGCCGACCTGCATACGATCGGCGGCGCGATGGATACGCGGGAACCCGGGCGCGGTATCGAGCTGCACCTCACCGGCAACATGGAACGCTACACGTGGTCGTTCGACGGTCTGCCGTACGCCGCGGCCAAGCCGGTGCATTTTCGCGCCGGCGAGCGGCTTCGCGTCACGCTGGTCAACGACACGATGATGAACCACCCGATCCACCTGCACGGCATGTGGAGCGAACTGGAATCGCCGTCCGGAGCGTTCCAGGTGCGCAAGCACACCGTCAACGTGCAGCCGGCGCAGCAGGTCAGCTTCGCCGTCACCGCGGACAACCCGGGGCGGTGGGCCTTCCACTGCCACATGCTCTATCACATGGAGGCGGGCATGTTCCGCGAGGTGGTGGTCTCGTGATGCGCCGGCTCGTGGGTTCGCTGCTTGTCCTGGCCCCTTGCCTGGCCCATGCACAGTCGAGCATGGGCGACATGTCGATGGGTCCGATGCAGGGCGGCAGCGCGCCGGCCACCGCTCGCAGCGGCGACTGGTCCGATGGGGTGGCACCGATGTCGGCGCACGACATGGCCATGATGGACATGGACGATCGCGCGGCCGTGGGAACACTGCTGCTGGACCGCCTGGAGTCGTTCGCCGGACAAGGCGGGCATGGCCAGTCGTGGGAGGCCCAGGGCTGGTACGGCAACGCCATCGACAAACTGGCCTTCCGCAGCGAGGGCGATCGTACCGCTGGCGGTTCCACCAGCGGCGATGTCACGCTTGCGTGGAGCCACGCAGTGGCGGCCTTCTGGGACACGCAACTCGGTGTCCGCCACGACATCGGGGCCAGACCGACGCGAAACTGGGCGGCCGTCGGCGTGCAGGGGCTGGCGCCCTACTGGTTCGAGATCGAGGCCACCGCCTACGCCGGGCCGGGCGGGCGCACTGCGGCACGTGTGCGCGCGGAATACGAACTGCTGTTCACCCAGCGGCTGATCCTCCAGCCCGAGATCGAAGTGAACGCCTATGGCAAGGCTGACGAGGTGCGCGGCATTCGTGCAGGCGTGTCGAGCGTCGAGGCGGGTCTGCGGCTCCGCTATGAGATCCGCCGGTCGATAGCTCCCTACGTCGGGATCGCTTGGGAGCGCCTCATGGGCGGCACGGCCGATCTGGCCGGCGAGCAAGGACGGCGAGTGACCGACCGCCGCTGGGTGGCCGGCCTTCGTCTCTGGTTTTAACCCGGGTAGAAATGCCCCGTTCCACGCGTCTTCACATCTTGATATGTGACGCGGATCACATTCCTAACTTAATATTGCCGGGAATGCGCTGACTCGTTCGAACGAGCCGCGCCGAGCCCAGGGGGGCTCCCGGACATCCGTCGTTCCGCTCGGCTTCCTTGCCGGGTGCGCCCCTGCGTCCGCATGCGCCCCAAAACCAAGGTTGCCCGAATGAATCGCATCTATCGCCTGTGCTGGAATGTCGCCACCTCGCAGTGGGTCGCCGCCAGCGAACTCGCCCGTGGCAGCCGGCCCGCCGTTACGCGTCGGACGAACCGGACAGGCAGCCCGCGGACATCGTTCATCGCCCTGGCGATCGCCCTGGCGATGGGTGCCGGCATGGCGCATGCCGGCCAGACCGGCGGCCAGGTGACCGCAGGCATCGGCACGATCCACCACGACGGCGCGGTAACCACGATCGACCAGGCCAGCCAGCGCCTGTCGCTGAACTGGCAGAACTTCGATATCGGCGCGAACGAAACGGTCAACTTCGTGCAGCCGGGCCGCGATGCCATCGCGGTGAACCGGATACTGGGCAACAAGGCGTCCGATATCTACGGCCACCTCAATGCCAACGGGCAGGTCTGGCTGATCAATCCGAACGGCGTGCTGTTCGGTGAAGGCGCGCAGGTGAACGTGGGCGGCCTGGTCGCGTCCACGCTCGACACGGCGGACGACGCGCCCGGCACGTCGCTGCGCCGTTTCAGCGGCGACGGCAAGGGCAGCATCGTCAACAAGGGCAGCCTGCGCGCGGCCAGCGGCGGTTATATCGCCCTGCTGGGCAACACCGTGTCCAACCAGGGCACGGTGTCGGCGCAACTGGGCACCGTGGCCATGGGCGGCGGCAGTGCCGTGACGCTGACCTTCGACGGCAGCCGCCTGATGCATTTGCAGGTGGACCGCAGCACGCTGAATAACCTGGTGGAGAACCGCCAGCTGGTGCAGGCCGACGGTGGCCGCGTGTTCATGACCGCCGGTGCGGCGGATTCGCTGCTGGCCAGTACGGTGAACAACACGGGCGTGGTGCGCGCGCAGACGGTCGAGAACCGCAACGGCCAGATCGTCCTGCTGGGCGGCATGACCAGCGGCCATGTCGAGGTGGCAGGCACGCTGGATGCTAGCGCCCCGCACGGCGGCGACGGTGGCAGCATCGAGACCTCCGGCGCCTTCGCCCACATCGGCGCCGCCGCCATCACCGCCGCCGCGCCCCAGGGCAAGGCGGGCACGTGGCTGGTCGATCCGTACGACCTGACCATCGACAGCACCGCGGCCGGCACGATAGCCAGTACCCTCAATGGCGGCACCAGCGTCACCGAGCAGACCACCGCCACGGGCGCCAGCGGTGCCGGCGTGCAGAATGCCTCCGGCGCGGGCGACATCACCGTCAACGCGCCGATCAGCTGGAACAACGCCTCGGCCACGCTCACGCTGGACGCGTACCGCGCGGTGAACGTCAACAGCGCGATCACTGGCACGGGCGCGGTCGTCATCAAGGCCAACGGCAACGGCGGCAACGGCAACATCACGCTGGGCAGCTCGGGCACGGTCGCCGGCGGCGCGGGCGTCACGCTCACGGCGGCGAACAACTTCATCAACAACGCGGGTGCTGCGGCGCTTTCGTCGGCGTCCGGCACGTGGCGCGTGTATTCCGCCAGCCCGTCGACGGACACACGCGGTGGCCTCACGCCGCAGTTCATCCAGTACAACGCGACGCCCGGCACCACGGTGCAGGGCACCGGTAACGGATTCCTCTACGCGTTGGCGCCCACGGTGGCGATCACCGGCCTGACCGGCACGGTGGAGAAAACCTACGACGGCACGACGGCCGCGTCGCTGGCGGACGCCAACTTCAGCAAGTCCGGCCTCGTCGACGGCAACACGATGGCCGCCGTGAGCGGCACCTATGCCAGCAAGGACGCGGCGAGCGGCATCCAGGTGACTGCGCCAACGGCGACTTCGGCCTACACGTTCACCGACGCTACGGGCACGGTGCCGGTGTACGGTTACACGGTGACCGGCACCGGGCAGACCGCCGCCATCGGCGCCATCGACCCGCGGCAGCTCGGCATCGCCATCGTCAATAACCCGACCAAGACGTACAACGGCACGCGCACCGCCACGCTGGTGGCCAGCAACTACCAGACCAGTGGGCTGGTGGCGGGCGAGGGCATCACCTTCAGCCAGCCCAACAGCGTGGCCTACGACGCAGCCAGCGCCGGTGCCACCAACGTCACCGCCAACTTCGTCGCTTCCAATTTCGTGGCCGCCAACGGCACCAAGCTGTCGAACTACGTGCTGCCAAGTGTCGCGACGGGCATGGGGACGATCAACAAGGCCAAGGTGCAGCTGTCCGGCCTGATCGGCACCGACAAGACCTACGATGGCAGCACGGCTGACACGCTCGACACCTCGCACGCCACCATCTTCGGCGTGATCTCGGGCGACAGCGCCGATGCCACGCTGGATACCGGCGCGGGCGCCGGCCTGTTCGCCGACGCCAACGTGGGCAACGGCAAGGCAGTCACTGCCACCGGCTTCCAGCTGGTCGGCAACAAGGCGTCCAATTACGATCTGGTGCTGCCGTCGGACATCACGGCGTCGATCTCGCCACGCTTGCTGACGATCCAGGGTGTGTCGGCCACGGGCAAGACGTACGACGCCACCACCTCGGCCGCACTCGCGTTCAGCAACCTGCAGCTAGCCAACCTGGTGGCCGCCGACCAGGCGACCGTTTCGCTGGTGACCTCCGGTGCCACGGGAACCTTCGCCACGAAGAACGTCGGCACCGGCATCGCCGTGGCCGCAAGCGGCTTTTCGCTGTCCGGCAACAGCCTGGGCAACTACACGCTGGCCCAGCCGTCCGGCCTGACCGCGGACATCACCCCGCGCCGCCTGGACCTGTCCATCGTCGGCACCCCGACGCGCACCTATAACGGCACCACCACCGCGAACCTCACCCAGGGCAACGTGCAGGTGCTCGGCCTGCAAGGCGGTGAGACCGCCAGCGTGAAGCAGGCGTCCTCGGCGTCGTACGACAATGCCAATGCCGGCGCACGCACGGTCAGCGCCCATCTGGAAGCGTCCGACTTCACGCTCGGCAACGGCGCGTCGCTGTCCAACTATACGTTCGACAGCACGATCGTCGGCGCCGGCAGCATCGCGCAGGCGCCCCTGACCTGGACCATCGTCGGCAACCCGTCGAAACAGTACGACGGCACCACGACGGCGACGCTCACCTCCGCCAACTACCAGGTCTATGGCTTCATCGCCGGCGAAGGCGCCACGGTGACGCAGACCGCCGGCACGTACAGCGACAAGGACGTGGGCACGCGCGGTGTCACGGCCACCGTGGGCACCGGCGACTTCGCCGCCACGAGCGGCACGCTGCTGGCCAACTACGTCTTGCCGACCAGCATCAGCGGCTACGGCACGATCACCCCGCGCGACCTGGGCGCACTGTCGGTGGTGATCAGTGGGCACCCCACCCGGGCCTACGACGGCACCACCGTGGCTACCCTGATCGCCGGCAGCACCACCAGCGGCGGCGATTACACGCTCACGGTCAACGATTCGTCCAAGGCATTCGCCCCCGGCGAAGGTGTCTACATCACCAAGACCACCGGCACCTACGCCAGCAAGAACGTCGGCAAGCAGCCGGTCTCGGTGTCGCTGACCGACAGCGATTACACGCCGTACGGCGGCACCAACCTGTCGAACTACACACCGTTGCCCACGGCCGCGTACGGCACGGGTGAGATCACGCCGGCACAGCTCACGGCCACGATCGTCAACAACCCGACCAAAATCTACAACGGCACCACCTACGTGTCGCTGGCGGCGACCGACTACGCCATTTCCGGCTTCGCCAGTGGCGAAGGCGCCCAGATCGTACCGTCCAAGTTCGTGGCGTTCGACGACAAGAACGTGGGCAGCGGCAAGACCATCACCGCGCAGATGGCGACCACGTCCTACCTCGCCAACGCGGGTACGGACCTGTCCAACTACACCCTGGACTTCACCGCGCAGGGTCCCGGTTCGATCACGGCGGCGCCGCTCTACATCCTCGGCGTATCCGCACAGAACAAGACCTACGATACGACTGCTGCGGCCACGCTCGACAGCTCTGGCGCCTCGCTGGTGGGCCTGGTGTCCACCGACACCGATGCCGGCAAGGTGGTGCTGACCAAGGGCACCACCGGCACGTTCGTCAATGGCGACGCTGGCGCGGGCAAGTCGGTGACGCCGAGCGGCTTCTCGATCTCCGGCAGCGAAGCGGGCAACTATGCGTTGCAGGCGTTGACCGGCCTCACCGCCACCATCAACCCGTACACGCTGTCGATCAGCGGTGTCTCGGCCGTCAACAAGGTGTACGACGCCACGACCGCGATCGGCCTGGATACGAGCAATGCCGCCCTGCATGGCGTGTTCGCCAGCGACGCGGGCAACGTGGCGCTCGACACCTCCAGCGCTGGCGGCAGCGTGCGCTCGGCCAACGCCATCTCGGGCCAGGCGGTGACCGTCTCCGGGCTGGGGCTGAGCGGTAGCCGTGCCGCCAATTACCGCGTGGACCAGGTCGGTGGTCTGACCGCAGATATCGCGAAGCGCAACGTGACCGCGTCGATCACCGGTAACCCGACCAAACCGTACGACGGCTCGAATTCGGTCACACTGCTTGCCTCCGATTACACGCTGAGCGGCTTCGTCAACGGACAAAGCGCGACCATCCCGCAGTCGTCGACGGCGAATTACCTCGGCGTGAACGCAGGCAGCAACGTCGGCCTGGCATCCACGCTTTCGGTCTCGGACTTCGTCGCTGGCAGCAACACCAACCTGGCCAACTACAGCCTGCCCACCGGCGCCACCGGCACGCTGGGTACGATCACGCCGTTCGTGGTCAACCTCATGGGCACGCGTGTCTATGACGCCACCGTGCATGCCGATGCATCGTTGTTCACCCGCGGCGGTACCGTGGCTGGCGTCAATGGCGAGACGCTGACGCTGACCGGCTCCGGCAACCTGGTGACGAAGAACGTGGGCGCGCAGCGCGCGTTCGCCGACTTCGGCACGTTGGCACTGGGCGGCAACAACGGCAGCACGGCCAGCAACTACATGCTGACCGGCGGCATCGACTGGGTGACGATCACCCCGGCCACGCTCACCGTGATCAACACGACGGCGGCGGACAAGGTCTACGATGGCACCACCGTGGCCCAACTCAGCGGTGCGCAGCTGTCCGGGGTGATCGGTAGCGATACCGTGAGCCTCGACGGTGCGACCACGGCGACGGGGACGTTCGCCAGCAAGAACGTCGGCACGCGTAGCGTCAGCACCGCCATGCAGGTCACCGGCAGTGACGCCACCAACTACGTCGTGGTGCAGCCCACCGGGATCTCGGCGGCGATTACCCCCAAGGGCATCACGGCCACGGCCACCGCGCAGAACAAGCAATACGACGGCACCACCGCTGCGACCACGGCGCTGGCCTCGTCCGGCGTGGTGACCGGCGACAGCGTGACGTTCGCCGATACGTCCAGCACGTTCGACGGCAAGGACGTGGCCAACGGCCGTACCGTCACTGTGTCCGGCATCACGGCCGGCGGCGGCGACGCCGGCAACTACACGCTGGGCAACACCAGCGCTACCACCACGGCGAACATCACCCCGCGCGTGCTCACGCTGACCGGCAGCCGCGTCTACGACGCAGGCACGTCGGCGGCGGCAAGCACGCTGGTGCTGGGCAACCTGGTATCGGGTGAATCGCTGGTACTGAGTGGTTCGGCCACGCTGGGCAGCAAGAACGTCGGCGTGTACCGCAACGGCGCCGGCTTCGATAACAGCGGACTGACCCTGGCCGACAACGCCGGCCTGGCCTCCAACTACACGCTGGCCGGCGGTACCGATCGCTACACGGTGACCCCGGCGGCGTTGACCGTGAGCGGCACGACGGCGGCGAGCAAGATCTACGACGGCAACCGCAACGCGGCCCTGACGGGTTCGCAACTCAACGGCGTGCTCGGCAGCGACGACGTCAGCATGACCAACACGGCGCTGGGCACGTTCGATACCAAGAACGTCGGCACCAACAAGGTCGTCACCACGGCCATCGGCCTGGCCGGTGGCGACATGGGGAACTACACCCTGTCGCAGCCCGGCAATGTGCATGCGGACATCACGGCCAAGGCGATCACCGTGGCCGCGAACGGCGTCAACAAGGTTTACGACGGCACCACCGCCTCCGCAGCCACGCTGTACAGCAGCGGCATCGCCTCCGGTGACAGTGTGATTTTCAGCGCCGGGACCAACACGTTCGACACCAAGGATGTCGGTACCGGCAAGACGGTGTCGCTGACGGGCATCGCCGCCGGCGGTACCGACGCGGGCAACTACACGCTGACCAATACCGCGACCACCACGCTCGCCGATGTCACGCCGTTCGTCATCAACCTGACCGGTACCCGCGTGTACGACCGGACCACCACCGTGGCGGCGACGCTCTTCGGCAGTAACGGCGTGATGACCGGTGCCAACGGCGAGACGCTGACGTTGGGTGGCAGCGGCGTCATCAACGCGAAGAACGTGGGCACGTACAACCGCGCTGCCGACGGTACGGGCACGTTGTCGCTGGGCACCCTGGCGTTGACCGGCAACAGCGGTGCCAACGCGGGCAATTACACCCTGACCGGTGGCGTGGATCGGCTTACCATCACGCCGTACGCGCTCACCGTGGCCGCCACCGGCGTGGACAAGGTCTACGACGCTACCCGCAATGCAACGGTGACGCTTGCGTCCGGCGGCGTGATCGCGGGCGATACGGTGAACTTCGGTTACGGCAGCGCGCTGTTCGGCGACAAGAACGCCGGCACCGGCAAGACCGTGTCGGTCGGCGGCATCGCCGCCTCGGGCGCGGATGCCGCCAACTACACGGTCAACACCACCGCCAGCACCAGGGCGACCATCACGCCGAAGGCCATCGCCGGCACCATCGTGGCGGACGGCCGCACCTACGACACCACCACGAACGCGACCACGCACGGCAGCCTGGCCGGTGTGATCGCCGGCGACAGCCTGTCGTACGCCTCCACGACCGGCAGCTTCCTCGACAAGACGGCTGGCACGGGCAAGACGGTGAACGTGTCCGGCGTGCTGACGGGCACCGACCGCAACAACTACGTGGTGACGACCAACGCGACGACCACCGCGTCGATCGCCAAGGCGGCGATCGTCGTCGGCACCACGGCCAGCAACAAGGTGTACGACGGCACGTCCAGCGCCGTGACCTCGCTGGACAAGAGCGGCGTGCTCGGCAGCGATGTCGTGGACTTCACCAGCGCGGGCGCCAGCTTCAGCGATGCCAACGCAGCCAATGGCAAGACGGTCACCACCACCGGCATCGCCGGCAGCGGCGCCGACGCCGGCAACTACACGTGGAACACCGTCTCGACGACCACGGCGAACATCACGCCCTATGTCATCAGCCTCACCGGCAGTCGTGTTTATGACGGGTCGGGCGCCATCGCCGCGGGCGTGCTGTCCACCCATGGCCGCGTTGCCGGCATCAACGGCGATGCACTGGCGCTCTCGGGTGCCGGCACGGTAGCCGACAAGAACGTGGGTAACACCAAGCCGCTGACGTCGTTGGGGACACTGGCCCTGGCGGGCGCGGGCGGCTCGATCGCGACCAACTACACCCTGGTCGGCGGTACGCACACGGCCAGCATCACGCCCAAGGCGATCACCGGCAGCATCCTTGCCGACGACCGCACCTACGACGGCACCACCCACGCCACGACGCACGGCACCCTCTCGGGTGTGGTCGCCGGCGACGATCTGCGCTACACCGGCACGAGCGGCAGCTTCGCCGACAAGAACGCGGGTGCGGGCAAGACGGTCACGGTGTCCGGCGTGCTCGGCGGCACGGACCTGGGCAACTACACGGTCGCTTCCAACGCTGCCACGACGGCGTCGATCGCCCGCGCGGTTGTCCAGGTAGACACGACGGCTGCCGACAAGGTCTACGACGGTACCGATACCGCGACCACGGTGCTGGCGCCGACCGGCGTGCTCGGTGGCGACGTGGTGACCTTCAGCAGCACGGGCGCCCACTTCAGCGACGCGAATGCGGCCACGGGCAAGACGGTGACCACGTCGGGCATTGCGGCCTCCGGGGCCGATGCGGCCAACTACCTCTGGAATGCCACCTCCACCGCCACGGCGTCCACCACGCCCTACGTCATCAGCCTGCAGGGCACGCGTGTCTACGACGGTTCCACCGCCGTGGCGGCAGCGATCTTCGGGTCCGGCGGGCAGGTGACCGGCATCAATGGCGACACGCTGACGCTGTCGGGTGCCGGTGCCGTCGGCGACAAGAACGTCGGTACGCGGAAGGCGGTGACGTCGCTGGGCACGTTGGGCCTGCAAGGCAATGGCAGCGCGCTGGCCGGCAACTACACGCTGCTGGGCGGAACGCATACGGCCACGATCACGCCGAAGCAGATCGTCGTCGACGCCACGGGCACCAGCAAGGTCTACGACGCCAACACGCTGGCGACGGCCGCGTTGGCGTCCACGGGTATCGTGTCGGGCGACCAGGTCGCCTTCATCGCCGGCAGCACGCGTTACGACACGAAGAACGTCGGCAACGGCAAGACGGTGACGGTGGGCGGTATCGCCGCCTCGGGTGCCGATGCGGGCAACTACGCGATCAACACCACGGCGGTCACGACCGGCGACATCACGCCGTTGGCCATTTCGGGCACGATCGCCGCGGATGGCAAGACCTACGATGGCAGTACGGCGGCGCAGACGCACGGCGTGTTCGGCGGTACGCTGGCCGGTGACGACCTCGGCCTGACCACACAGGGCACGTTCGCCGACAAGAACGCTGGTGCCGCCAAACGGGTGGATGTGGGTGCACAGCTGACTGGCGCCGATGCGGGCAACTACGCCCTGACCACCAACACGACGACCACGGCCGACATCCGCCAGGTCGTCCTCGACCTGGCCGGCACGCGGGTGTACGACGGTACGGCGCTCGCGGGGGCCGGCATGTTCGGCGACCACGGCGTGCTCGGCGGCATTGCCGGCGAATCGCTCACCCTGTCCGGCAGCGGTGTGCTGGCCACCCGCAACGTGGCCACGGACCGTCCGCTCGCGTCGCTGGGCACGTTGGCCCTGGCCGGCAACGGCGCCACGCTTGCCGGCAACTACACGCTGGTCGGCGGCCGGGATGTCGCCACGGTGACGCCGCTGGGCATCACGGCGGCGATCACGGCCGACGACAAGGTGTACGACGGCAACGTCTCGGCCATCACCCGGGGTTCGCTGGGCGGCGTGGTGGCGGGTGACGACGTGCGCCTGTCCACGCTGGGCCAGTTCGTCGACAAGAACGCCGGGAACGGCAAATCGGTGAACGTGACCGGCCGCATCACCGGCGACGATGCCGGTAACTACGTGCTGGCCTTCAACCCGATCACCACCGCCAGCATCGCGAAGCGGTCGATCACCGTGGCCGCCGAGGGAACCGACAAGTTCTTCGACGGCAGCCGCAGCGACACGGTGCGCCTGAGCGCCGACGGTATCCTTCCGGGGGATCAGGTGGGCTTCGCGGCCGGCAGCGCCACGTTCGCCGATCCCGCCGTCGGCCTCGGCAAGTCGGTGCAGGTGAGCGACATCGCCGCTACCGGGGCGGATGGTGGCAACTACGTGTTCAACACGGCGACGCAGGCACAGGCCAGCATCCACCAGAACGCCTCGCAGGGTGCGTCGGCCACCGCGCTGACCCAGATCGATGCGGTGCTGAACCCGGAGTCCATCGCCACGCCGTACGGCGTGGCCTCCAACGTCACGGTGGGCCAGTACTCGGGCAACCACAAGAAGACGCGCCAGCCGGTGGAGAAGAACGTGCAGCGTGCGGACTTCACGCCCGGCCTTTCCCTCCAGGTGGTGGAAGGCGGCGTGCGCCTGCCGGCGGATGCGCTGCACTGATGCACCGCACCGCCACTGCCGACCTCATTCAACCCTTTCGTACCGGTCAATCGATGAACACTGTTTTGCTTCCCTCGCGCACCGTGAACCTCCTGGGCGCGTGCATCCTCTTCGCCCTTGCCGGCGGTGTTCACGCGCAGTCGTCCCGCGCGCCGCAGGCGGGCGACCTGCTGCGGCAAGTGCCCACGGCACCGCAGCCCACGCGCAGCGACGACACCGGCCTGGAGGTGGCGCCCGCCGCGCCCGTGCTCACCACGGACAGCGCGCCGTTCCACGTCAACTCCATCGAGATCACGGGGGCCACGCTGCTGCCGTCCGCCGAGCTGCACGCGCTGGTAGCGTCCGGTGAAGGTACCGAACTCACCCTGGCCCAGCTCGAAGCGCTGGCGGCGAAGATCACCGCTGCGTATCGCGAGAAAGGCTATCCGCTGAGCCTGGCCTACGTGCCCGCGCAGACGTTGTCCGGCGGTACCGTGCGCATCGCGGTGCAGGAGGCGCGTCTGGGCAAGGTCATACTCGAGAACCACAGCCGCACGCACGACGCACCACTGAAGGCCACGCTCGATCCGCTCGCCCCGGGGACGCCGATCTCCACGCATGGTTTCGATCGCAGCCTGCTCCTGCTCGGCGACGTGCCCGGCGTCACGGAAAGCTCGGTGTTGCGGCCCGGCGACCAGCCGGGTACGTCCGACCTGGCCGTGCGCACCGACGACCGCCCGCGCTACACCGGCCTGGTGGCGCTGGACGACTACGGCAACCGCTACACGGGGCGCGTGCGCGCCACCGGCACGTTCAGCGTCAACAGCCTGCTCCACCAGGGCGACGTGCTGGACCTGACCGCGCTGAGCGCCGGTGCCAACATGAACTACGGGCGCCTGGGCTACCGCTACCTGCTCAACGGCCAGGGCACCGTGGTCGGTGCCGCC
>Ga0070670_100002842_pt1 | contig 14314 bp, 15 predicted proteins | sample KBSS63metaG_FD_64665 | JGI IMG/M metagenome (GOLD analysis project Ga0070670, IMG submission 64665) | Switchgrass rhizosphere microbial communities from Kellogg Biological Station, Michigan, USA - KBS S6-3 metaG | ecosystem: Host-associated > Plants > Roots > Rhizosphere > Soil ... | reverse complement strand
CGGGCAGACGAATCAGAAATGATTTTCTCTCCGCCACGATTCCTCTACTGGTAGAGCGTCCCGGTGTTGACGACGGGCTGCGCGGCACGATCACCGCACAACACCACGAGCAGATTGCTCACCATCGCGGCGCGGCGGTCATCATCGAGGCGGACCTGCGTGCTGTGGTCGAGGCGCGCGAGCGCCATCTCCACCATGCCCACGGCGCCATCGACGATACGCGTGCGCGCGGCCACGATGGCTTCCGCCTGCTGGCGCTGCAGCATGGCGTGAGCGATCTCGGGCGCGTAGGCCAGGTGGCTGAGGCGCGCTTCTTCGATGCGCACGCCGGCCTTGCCGACCCGGTCCTGCAGCTCCTTGGTGAGCGACGCGGACACTTCGTCCATGCTGCCGCGCAGCGACAGCTGGCCCTCTTCGGTGGTGTCGTACGGATACTCGCTGGCGAGATGGCGCAGCGCGGACTCGCTCTGCACACTCACGTAGTGCACGAACTCATCGACGTCGAAGAGCGCCTGCGCGGTGTTGCTCACGCGCCATACGATGACGGCCGCGATTTCAATCGGATTACCGCGCGAGTCGTTCACCTTGATGCGCTCGTTGTTCAGATTGCGCGCGCGCAGCGACACCCTGCTCTTCTTGAGCAGCGGGTTGGCCCAATGAAAGCCGTTCTCCTTCACCGTGCCTGTGTATTTGCCGAACAACGTGAGCACGGCCGCCATGTTGGGCTGCAGCGTGAAGAAGCCGCCCATCATGAACGACCACAAACCGGTGGCGATCACCCACAGCGCCATTTCGCCGGCGTGGGGACCTTCGGGGCTGGACGTAACGATCTCATGCAGCGCGAAGGCGAGCGCCGCTCCCGCGATGAGCAGGATCGCCAGCATGAACCAGCCACTGATGGATTTTCGTTCTTTTTCAGTTGTAACCATACAGACCCTCCTCGAGTCCAATAGATAGCGTGAGTATATCGATATGATATCACTCCATCAAGAGGCAATCTCTGCCGGGTGGCCTCAGCGAGGCTAAGTCGTTCTAAACTCGGAGGATGTCCAGGAGGGGAGAGGTCGGGAGCAGGCCGCGCTTCTGGGCCCGGTCGTAAAGCTCGGCCAGGGCGCGGGTGCCTTCATCGCCCATGTCGACGGTGTCGGCGTTGACGTACATGCGAACAAACTGCCGGCAGGTTTCGCGGTCGAGACCGCGGCCGAAGCGCATCGCATAGTCGACGGCGGCGTCCTCGTCGGTGCGCGCCAGCACGATGCTTTCCTTGAGCGCCTGGGCGATGCGCTTCATGAGGGCGTCGTCGAAGCCGCGGCGGATCACGTCGAGGCCCAGCGGGAGGGGGAGCGCGGTGTCTTTCATCCACGCTTCGCCCAGATCGATCACACGGTGGAGCCCGCTCGATTGCCAGGTGAGCTGGCCTTCGTGGATGATCACACCGGCGTCGGTCTCGCCGCTCGCCACCGCTTCCATGATGCGGTCGAAATTCATCATCACCGGCGTGAACGCGCCCGGCACATACAGACGCAACAACATGAACGCAGTGGTCTGCGCGCCGGGAACGGCGATGCGACGGCCCGCCAGCGCGTCGACAGACATGGGCTCACGCGCGAGCACGATGGGACCGTATTTGCGTCCCACCGACGCCCCGCACGACATGATGCGATAGAGGTGCGCGACGTCGGGATAGGCCGCCGCCGAGATCGCGGTGACGTCGAGCTCGCCGCGGCGCGCGCGCCGGTTCAGCGTCTCGATGTCCTCCATCACGTGATCGATGGTGTAGCCGTCGATCTTCACCCGCTCGGAGGCGAGTCCGTAGAACATGAAGGCGTCGTCGGCGTCGGGGCTGTGTCCGATGGAGAGTTTTTTCATATCAGTGGGTCACCTGGAACCATGATGAGGCGACCACGCGGCCATCCGTCGCGCCGGGGTCGAAGCCTTCAATGTCGAGTGTGTAGTCGCCGGCAGGGAAGCGACTCGCAAAGAGCCTCAGCATGCAGCGACCTTCGCTGAAATATGTGTCGAGAATGCGTCCGCGAAATTTCTCCGAGCCGTCGGAGCTGCGCATGACAACGTCGTAGCGCGGGAGACCCTTGGGCACATAGTCGAGATCGACGCCCACCACCAGTGCTTTGATCGACGAGAAATCGAGCACGGCGTCGTATGTGTGAGCGGGCTCGACGGGATCCTTGCCCTGAGCGACGCGGACGGGAAGCTCCTGGAGCGGCTCGTGCGAATCAATCACGGCGAGTGGTGCAAATTCCGCCACCCGCTGGCTGCGCATGACGGCGAACACGACGAGCGCCACCACCAGCCCGGCGGCAACCGCTGCGATCAGCCTGATATGCCGCCCTCCGGGAACCCGTCGGGCGAAATCGCCAAACACCGGGCCGCGCCCACCCGATGCACCGTGAGTCGACATGGGCCCAGATTATCACACGTGCTAGGATTGCGCCATGCAACCGGAACCAATCGTGGTGGGAATCGCCGGGCCGTCGGGCTCGGGGAAGACAACGCTCGCTCGCCTCATCGTCGAGCGCCTTCCCGGCGGCGCCGTGCTGTTTCCACTCGACGCGTACTATCGCGACCAGGCCGGTGTTGCCGAAGACGCGCTCAATGTCGACGACCCCGCGGCGTTCGAGCACCATCTCATCATCGATCATCTGAACCAGCTGCGGGCGGGAGTCGCCGTTCAACAACCGATTTACGACTACGCGACGCACACGCGCGCACGCGTCCGTCGCACCGTCAATCCGCTTCCCAATCTGGTGGTCGAGGGCATTTACGCTCTGTACTGGCCCGAGGTGCGCAAGTTCTTCACCACATCCGTGTTTCTCTCTCTCGACCACACGATGTGCCTGGAGCGCCGCATCGAGCGCGATCAGGCCGAACGTTCGCGTTCGCGTACCGCGGTGGTGTATCACTACGAACGCAGCGTGCGCCCCATGTACGACAAACACATTCATCCTACCCGCGATCACGCCACGCTCGTGCTCGATGCACGCGCACCGGCCGATCTGCTCGCGGCGCGCGTCATGCGCTCCATCGAATCGCCGGGCTTGTAACAAGCCGGGCTATTTCTTCGCCATGACTTCCGGTGGGCCGACATCCTGGTGCACGGGAGGCACGGTCTTCAGATAGCGGTAGATCGCGCGCAGATCATCGTCGCTCAGGTTGCGAAATCCCTCCCACGGCATGGGCGAATGGGCAAATATGCGCCCGGCGCGAAACCGCGCCACGAATCCATCCTCGTTCATCATCCCCGCGCGGCCGGTGGTGGGATCCGATGTGATGTTGGGAGGCGACCACGAGTGTCCCGTGGAGTCCTTCTCGAATCCAGTCGCGCCGCCCAGGTGCGGGCCCGTGAATGCACCCGTCATCATGTTGCGTTGCGTGTGACACGATCCGCACAACGCCACCGATTCCACCAGATAGCGACCGTTTTCCACGGTGGCACCGTGCGGTGTTGCCACCGGCGGTGTTTCGCGCGGACCCACCGGTTTTGAAAGCACCGTGGCCCGGACAACTTTCCCGAGCAGGCTGTACGTGTGCATGGGAACGACATTTCGAACCGGCGTCTGTGAGCGCAGGTATGACACGACTGCCACCAGATCTTCGTCAGACAGGCCCTGCATTTCCATGAAGGGAAGCAGCGCGCGGCCGTCGTGTCCAACGCCGTAGCGCAATGCGCGCGCAATGGCGCCATCGCTCACCGCACCCAGTCCCGATAGTGAGTCCGGTGTGATGTTGCGCGCGTAGAACTTGCCCGGGGGAATGTCGAACACGAAGCCGCCCGACAGAGGAACGTCCCGTGACTCGGCGATGGTGGTTTTTCGCGATTGATCACCGTGACAGTTGGCGCAGTTGGCAAGATCGCGGACGACGTAGCGACCGCGTGCGATGACAGTCGTGTCGGCCGAAGCGCTCACGTCGGGATAAGGAGCGTCGAAGGTGAGATGCTGTCGTGTTGCGACAACCACGGCCAGAGCTGCCAGTGCAACACCGAGAATCACGCCCAGTGTGACGAGGATTTTTTTCAGCATGGGGCTCTCCGGTTTCAGAGTTTGGGATGCGCGGCATCATAGCAGGAGGCAACACAAAAGGCCCTTCCTGTCGGAAGGGCCTCATGGTGCTCGGGAAGGGAGGAGTCTTCGGAACGCGGAACGTGCAGGCGCAACGGGCGCCCGCGGCGGGAGTAATCAACGATCCGGGAACGCGGGCTGGATTGATGGTTCGGTCAACACGCTGCACCCGCGCCCCGGATCAATGCCTGGTCAGGACAGACGTCGACCCGATACGGATGAGAGGCTACCCGGGAAGCGTGAACGGCGAATTAAGCGGAAATGAAATTGCGGCGGAGATGGTGGACGATGCGGGGGATCTGGTTGGCGCAGTAGGCGATGTCCTCGTCCGTGGTCATCGCACTGAGTGAGAAGCGAATACAACATCCTGCCTGGTCGGGGGTAAGTCCCATCGCGGCGAGCACGTGCGACGGCTCGAAGGCACCCGAATGGCAGGCCGATCCGGCCGACGCGCAGATGCCGACCTCGTCGAGGCGCACGAGGAGCGCATGGGCATCGATGCCGGGGAAGCCCATGTTCGACGTGTTCGGGATTCGCTCGCAACCGCCACCATTGATGAACACGTCGGGAACCGCTTCGGCGATTTCGTACTCGAGGCGGTCGCGCAAGCGGCGCACTTCGTTCTGATAACGTGCCATGTGCGAATCGGCGTAGTCGCACGCCGCCGCCATGGCCACAATGCCGGCCACGTTCTCGGTACCGGGACGGCGTCCGCGCTCCTGACTTCCGCCCAGAAGCATCGGTGTCCAACGCGTGCCCTTTCTCACGATGAGCGCACCCACGCCTTTGGGTCCGTGGAACTTGTGCGCCGAAATCGACATGAGATCCACACCGAGCTCGTCCATCTTGACCGGCACTTTGCCGACACCCTGGACGGCGTCGACGTGCAGCGGGATATCGCGTTTGTTGGCCACTTCGGCGATGCGCTGAATGGGATGCATCACGCCGGTCTCATTGTTGGCGAACATCACTGAAATGAGCGCGGTGTCGTCGGTGATCGCTTCGTGAAGCGAATTCATCTCGAGCCGCCCCGCCCGATCTACCGGCAGGTAGGTGACACGATAACCCTGTGACTCGAGTCGCTTGATCGGATTGAGCACCGCGGAGTGCTCGATCTGTGTGGTGATGATGTGCTTTTTCTTGCGCTCCGCATCCACGATGCCGCGGATGGCCATGTTGTCGGCCTCGGTCCCGCAGCTCGTGAAAATGATTTCGGTGGCGAGGCAGCCCAGGAATTTGGCCAGGCGCTCACGCGCGGTACGAACCGCTTCCGCGGGGAAGTCGCCCAGGTGGTGTCCGCTGGAGGGATTGCCGAAATGCTCGGTGTAAAAAGGCCGCATCGATTCGAAGACGGCCGGAGCAACCGGGGTGGTGGCGTTATTATCGAGGTAAACCGTTCGCATGGGTGCGCTTGTACCGACTGAACTACCATGCTATTTTAGGCCCCTCGCATCCCCAAAACAACTCCCAATAACGATCCAATGTCTTCTACTGACACCAAGAAGAACCCCAAAGGCCGCCGGCACGGACTGGTTATCGTCAATACTGGCAATGGGAAAGGCAAGACCACGGCGGCCATGGGGACGGCCTTCCGGGCGCTCGGCGTTGGCTTCAAAGTGAAGATGATCCAGTTCATCAAGGGGTCCTGGGACTACGGCGAGCTCCATTCAGCCGAAAAGCTTGGCTTCGAGATTGTCCCCATGGGCGAAGGGTTCACCTGGGAGACCAAGGATCGGGAGCGCGACATCGAAGTGGCCTGGAAAACGTGGGAAAGCTGCCGCGAAGCGATCGAAAAGAACGAGCACGACCTGCTCATCTTCGATGAGATCAACAACGCCATCGCCTACGGCTATCTCGACGTGAAGCACGTACTTGACGCTCTACGCCGCAAGCCCGAGGAGATGCACATCATCCTCACCGGCCGCGACGCCCACCCCGACCTCATCGAGCTCGCGGACATGGTGACCGAGATGCGCGAGATCAAACATCCGTTTCACCGCGGGATCTACGCGCAGCGAGGGATCGAGTATTAAATGAAACAGGCGACGGTCTTACGACCGTCGCCTGTTGATTCACCCCTGGCCTGCTGCGGGTGGACTAAAAGAGCGCGTAGATGAAGGGAGCGAGTGCCGACCCTTCGGTGAACACGATCAACACGCCGAGCAGCAGCAAGAAAATCATGATGGGACCGAGCCACCATTTCTTGCGAACCCTCATGAAAGCCCACAGTTCGCCGAAAATGGATAGTTTGCTCTTGGCGTCCTTGAACCAACTCATCGCGATGTAACTCCTGGAGACGTGGATGAACGAAGCCGCGACGTTGCGGACGAACACAGCATACTCCTGCGTCGCGGGTCCATTATAGAGGATGGACCCCGTTTTGTCCACCGGGGCCGCTGCCGGGAGTGTGGCGGCAAACACGTGTAAGCCATTGCGAGTAATCATGCTCACGAACCGGGCAGGAGGAGAAACCATATGGACCTGGGACTCAAGGGCAGGGCAGCGGCGGTTGCGGCATCGAGCAAGGGTCTGGGATTTGCCTGCGCGCTCGAGCTTCTGAAGGAGGGCGCGTCGGTCGCGATCTGCTCGAGCAACCAGAAGAACATCGATGATGCCGCGCGCCGTCTGCGCGACGCGGTGCCGGGCGCAACACTGCACGCCGCGGTTCACGACCTCTCCCACGAGGACGGCGCCCGGTCCTTCGTCGATGGCGCCGCCAACGCCTTCGGACGACTGGATGTGCTTGTCACCAATTCCGGCGGCCCCAAGCCCGGATCCTTCGACCAGCTTTCCGTGGAAGATATGCGCGCGAGTGTGGGGGCGAGCCTGATGGCGCCGATCGCGATGATTCACGCGGCGGTGCCGCACATGCGCGAACGCGCGTGGGGCCGCATCGTGAATCTCATGTCGATCACGGTCAAGCAGCCCAAAACCAACCTTCTGATCTCGAGCACGATGCGCACAGCACTCATGGGATTTGCCCGCACCATTGCCAACGACCTCGCACGCGAAAACATCACCGTGAACAACATCGCCACCGGCTACGCGCGAACCGAACGGCTCGACGAGCTCGCCGAGCATGCGTCCACGACACAGAACAAGAAGATCGAGGATGTGTTTGCGGCGTGGGAGCGCGACATTCCCGCGCAACGCCTGGCCAGGCCGGACGAGCTCGCGGCCGTGGTGGCGTTCCTCGCCTCGGAGCGCGCGAGTTATGTGACGGGAACCACCATCGCGGTGGATGGCGGCTGGGTGCAGGGGTTGTATTAAGTGTCGGTACCCGGGTCGACCGACGCCGGTCGCGAGACTGGGTGCGCGTTGTGGATGCCGCTCTGGTGATCGCGCTGACCCTGCAGCTTGCGAATGGTGGCGCGCATCCACTCCGCCTGTTCGGCGTGACGAATCGCAGCCCCCACATTTTCAGCGAAAGCCTGCAGCGCGCGTACGTCGTCGTGATCGAACTCGACCTGACCGTTGCGTGAGCTGACGTTGATCACGCCCACCAGCTCGTCGCGCAGAATGACGGGCACCACCATGGCCGCATTCATTTCCTTCTTGCGCAGCTCGATGCCCGCGATGGGCGTCGACGAGGGCGAAAGCAAGAGCGGCTCGCGCTTCTGCGCCACCCAACCTGCAATGCCTTTGCCGATGGGCTGGCGCGTTCCCAGTACCCCCTCGGGTACGTTCTTTCCGCTCACGGCACGAACTTCCAGCACGTCGGCGTCCTTGTCGAACACCATCAGAGATGCCTGGTCGCAACCAAACGCGTCGAGGCAGAGCCGCGTGATCGAATCGAAGACCGTCTGCAGGTCGCTCTGCGTCGCCATGATGCGTCCCATGTTGAGCAGCGCGTACAGTCGCCCGGTGTGACGCTCGGCGTGCTCCCGTTCGTTCTTCTGCGCCGACTCGAACTGCGTGCGCAGCGCCCGCAGGTAGCGCATCTGGTGCGCGAGACCCGCGAGCAGAAGAAGGGTGAGCGACAGTCCCACGATCACGAGCATCTGGGGTTTGGAGAAAAGCCAGATTTCGGAGAGATGACTGCTCAGTACCGGCGGCAACACCGATACCAGCGATACCACCGTCAGCATGACCACGATCGCGATCAGCGACCAGTTCATATACGAGCCGCGGTTGATGCTTGTGTGAACGCCGCCCATGGATGCGGCGCTTGATTTCGGATCGTGGTTCGACATGGCAGTTTCTTCCCCTTTTGGACAGTTCCGTCGAACCCAGAAAGGCAAGTCTTGTGCCGAACGTACACGCGCGCCAGCGCGTGAAAAGAAGCTATTTCAGAGGCTGGTAAGTCCCTTCCAACATTTCACGAAAAGTTCGCAACGACGTCCGGGCAGTCACCGTGTAGCGGGGAATCTCAAAATGCTCCGTATCCGAAAGTGCAAGACGTCCGCCATGCAACGCAACGTTGGGCCGGGCGCGCAAAGCGCACGTGCGCGTGAAGCCGGCCTGGATCGCGACCTGATCGACGGCCGCATTTCCGAAGCCGTAGGGCCAGGCCAGGTAGTGCGGCGTGCGGCCGATCTGTTGCTCGATCATGACGCGCGACTTCGCAAGATCATCGAAGAGAACGCTGTCCCAGCGTGTGCCGACCGCGCGCGCACTGGGATCTTCACTGGCGGCGAGGTACACCGGCTTGAGATCGTTGTGCGCCCCCACCTTGTAGTGCATGTCGTGCGTGTGTGATTCGATGTCGAAGACACCGCTGCGCTGCATCTCGCGCAGATGCTTCCAATCCAGACAGCGCATGCCGTTCCACGTCGTTCCCACGCGTGACGTCACCACAAAGAGAGTGGCGTGCAGGTTGTACTTCTCGAGCACGGGGTAGATGTACCTGTAGGCGCTCTCCTCGCCGTCATCGACGGTGATCACGACCGAATTCGCCGGCAGCTCGCGCCGTCCCATCTGCCACTCGTGCACATCGTCGAGCGTTACCGTGTGATATCCACGCGCAACCAGGTACTGCATCTGCCTGTCGAAGCCGCGACGACTCACCTTCCAGATTTCGGAATCGTCGAGGAGCGGCAGACTCAACACCACGTAGCCGAACACGCGCGCAAACTGCAAAGGGCCGCCGGGACCGCGCACGTAGTGATAGCAGAGAACGGGAATGCGTTCGGCGGGAACGAAGGGAGCATTCTCATCATATGCCGCCCGGCGCGCGGACTCCTGCTTTCCGCCGCGCATGTCGAACGTCACCATCACGGCGATGGCGAACGTGAGCAGCAGGGCGGCTGCGGCCGCCACTCCGATTCCGACCCAAACTTCCCGCCGGCGCGTCATGTGCGAATACTAATCGTGGTGGGTGTAGTCGAGACCGACGAAGAAGCCGTCGGCCGCGTAGCCTTCGCGCGAGTCAAGGCGCGAATTCGAATTGTAGTAGCCCGCGGTGAGCGTGAAGCGCGGGACCAGGACGAACGAGCCCGACACGTCGAAGCGTCCCACATTGAACCAGTCGTCTCCATTCTCCTTGTCGAAACCGAAGCGGCCGCCGATGTGGCCGCGCGCGCGTTTCGAGAACGTCATGTCGAGTGCCAGCTCTTGGTAGATGCTCCAGTACTGGCGCGGATCGTAATAGCCGTTGTCGGGGTCGGTCTTCGTGAATCCGAAGTAGCCGAAGCCCGTCGTCGAGGTGAAGCGGTGATTGAGGTGCACGGGCAGGCGCCACAGCGGCTGCCAGATCAGGCGATCGCCGGCCGCGTAGCGCGTGTTGTCGTCGCTGTAGAACGTGACACCACCCGATGCCGAGTTCATCAGGTTGGAACGGAAGCGCCAGTCGGCGCCCAGCGTGAACTCATCGAGAGAGATGCCGCGGAAGATGGCATCGGGATTTGTCAATGAGCCATGGAAAAACCCAAGGTCGTAGCGCGTCCAGTCGCGCGGCGAAAACGTCACATAGCCGTCGATCGTGAACAGATCGAAGTGACCGTTCTTCCAGTACGGCTGGGCGTTCAACTGCGAACGGTCGAACGCGTTCCACTGGTAGCCGGCGGCTGCGCGCAGCGACCATTGGTCGTTGAAGCGCCGCGACAAGATTCCCGCCAGCCAGTCGCGCGATACATCCGGGCGCAGCGGCTGTGTGAACCGGCCGTGGCCGTACTCAACACCGACGCGCGACAGCGCGTTCGGGGAAAACATCAAATCGACCGTGTGCGTCCGGCGTTTGATGTCGTCGGTGTCCTTGTTCTGTTCGTACATGTACGTCAATTCCGGCGCCATGGACCGATTGACATCGTTGCCAAACGACCTTGCAAAAGGCGTCGGCCGCGTTGTGCGCAGCGTGGTCGGCGCATAATCCGAGCGACCCGCCCAGTACTGCGAAGCGGCGAGTCCCTCGCGCGCGTCCGTGTTGTGGGGATGATCGCGAACGATATCCTTGTACATCCACGATGCGTCGCGATGCTTGCCCATCCAGTTCATCACCTGGGCCTGCCCCAGCCGGGCGTCGATATTCTTGGGATCGTGCGCGAGCACGGCCTCGTAATCGCGGAGCGCGGCTTCATGATCATCGCGCCAGCTCTCCGCGCGCGCCAGACCGATGCGCACCTCGTCTTCCCGATCGCCCGCGTGCGGCAGCGCCGCCCGATAGGTCGCGATTGCATCCTTCAGATGCCCCGCCCACGCCTGCGCCCGTCCCAACCCGATCTCACCATCGATGTCGTCAGGATGCACGGCAAGATGCGCGCGATAGAAACCAATCGCACTGTCAGGCTTGTCGGTCCACGTGTACTGATGGCCCAGCTCGAGATTGAGCTGCGAAGCGAGCGCGGAGTCGCGCGCAATCGCACGGTGGTACCAACGGATTGCATCGGCATGCCGATCAGCCGCAGCGGCGACGCGCGCACTATCCAGACACGCCTCTGCCGAGTACGTCTGCGCATAGGATGACACCGCAGCCCCCGTGAGCAGACTCAGAGCGATCGCAATTATGCCAAGCGGCTGCTTCATTCTCCTCGTACGGGTTTCCATCTTACCGGACCATCCGCCGGTTTCTTGAAGATGGCGCCCGGTGTCGCGATCGATGTCACCACAGCCATGAGTACCCAGTACAACAGCGGATAGAACACGGCCGTGAAATAGTACAGCGGAATACGGCGGTCATAGCGCCGGTCCAACAACACGCCCGTGAGCAGTTGCGCCAGACACATGGTGCCGATCAACATACCCCACCAGTTCGGAATGGGAGACGCGCCCACCGGCGGATAACCCATCGCATAGCAGAATATCCACAAAGAGGTGAGAATCAAAAAGCAGTACGCCCACGCGATGGAAAGCCACGATTCCCAGATCAGCGGCCACAGCCGCCGGTGCTCCCACGCAAACGCTTCGCTGCCATGACGGCGCAAGACCTGCGCGAGTCCGCGCGCCCAGCGGCGGCGCTGGCGCCACAGGCCGCGCAGGGTGGCGGGCACGCGCATCCACACCACGGCGCGCGGCTCGTAACGAATGTCCCAGTGCTTGAGCTGTAGCTTCCACGAGAGATCGATGTCCTCGGTGGCCATGTCGGGGCTGTAGAGGCCGGAGTCGATGATGGCGGCGCGATGGAACGCGCCCACCACGCCGCTCATGGTGAGGATGCGTCCCCACACGCGCTGCGAGCGGCGCTGCAGTGAAATGATGGCGGTGAACTCGATCGCCTGCAGCTTGCACAAGAGCGTGTCACGGTTGTACACGCGCGGATTGCCCGTCACCGCACCCACGCGCGGTGACTTGAAGTGCGGCACCACGACATTGAGAATGCCGGGATCGGGAATCGCATCGGCGTCCATCACCAGAAAGATCTCGCCGGTGGCGCAGCGGATGCCGTCATTGAGCGCCATGGCCTTGCCTTCGTTCATGAGCTTGCGCACCAGGCGCGCGCGGCCGTCGCGCACAAAGGGAAGGATGCGGCGCGTGGTGAAATCGGTGCTACCGTCGTCCACCACGACGACTTCGAAGTTGGGATAGTTGATGGCTAGAATGCCGCGAATGGTTTCTTCGATGTGATCACTCTCGTTGTACGCCGCAATGATGACCGAGACGCGCGGCGTGTATTCGGGATCGAGCTCGGGCAGGATCTCGTCGCTCTTGCGCTCACGACGGAGAAAGTAGGTGAGCGATACCAGCACCAGCACGCCGCTTGACACCAGTGGATACCACGCAAAGAACGACAGCGCGAAGAGGTAGATGCGGCTCTGTTCGATGGCTTCGAGGATGGAAATGAGATCGATCATCTATTCCTCGGGCACCGTATCGCTGACACGGAACAGCTTGTGTCCGTACGCGGAGTTCTCGTCCGCCAGCTCGATGATGGACACTTCGATGTAACGGGCGCGGTGCAGCATGTCCTCCTGCTCGGTGAACTTGCGGCCGAGAAAGTCCGTGATGGGAAGCCGCGGTATGGCGCGACGACCACGCCGGCGCGTGCGTTTGTGAATGCGCAGATTGTGGAAGATCCAAAGCCAGTCAAACAGCGTGATGGCCGCCACCAGCGTGGCCACAATGACGAGCGCGCGCTTGGTTTCGGCCGTGATCGGCTGCTGCATCACCAGGTGCCAGTAGAAGCAGAAGACCACCCACAGCACGATGCCGAAGAGGATATGGATGACGGTTCGAGTCATGGCAGAGTTGTGGCCTGACGACGGTGCACCAGTAGCAAATGAGGGAAACTGCAATGCCCATGCCCCGGAGAGCGAGGGCGGGCAAGGGAGCATGAAGGCTGATGAGGGAGAGTAGCGCCGGGCGCGCTGAGGAGCAAGCCCCGTATGGTGGGTGAGACCCGGCAGTTCGTGCCGTTGCGACCCCTACTTCAGCAGTGTGATTTTCTGCGTGCGCGTTGCGCCGGCGGACTCGATACGCAACAGATACACGCCCGATGCGACCCGGTTGCCGGAGTTGCCGCTGCCGTCCCAGGTGACACGGTGCGCACCGTGCGGCTCTGTCCCGTCCACGAGCGTTCGCACCAGCGCACCGCGCGCGTCATACACACGCAGACGCACGTGGCCCGCGGATGGCAGCGCGTACTCGATGGTGGTCTCGGGATTGAACGGATTGGGAAAATTACGAAGCTCGAGCGTGGATGACGGCGGGCCCACATGCGTCGCCGTGCTGGAGAGATTCGCCACGGCCCACACGTCGTTCTTCACAACGCCGTCATTGCCGCCGAAGATCACCATGCGATCGTGGGCACCGTCGTAGATGGCCGCGGAACCGGCGCGCTGCGACGGCGCGGTTCCGGACGGCGTGAGCTGCGTCCACCGGTTCGTCCACAGATCGAACACCCACGCTTCGGCATTGAATCCCAACAGCCCCTGGCCGCCGAACATCGTCACACGATGGTTCTTGGTGTCGTACACGACGGGAGAAAAAAAGCGCGCGCTCGGTTTGGTGGCGGGATTGAGCTGCGTCCACGTGTTGGTGTCGAGGTCGAGAAACCAGATGTCGTCGAGCGGGCCGGAATTGTTCTGGCCCGCGTACATGATCATGCGATGGTTGTGAGCGTCGTACGTCGCGGCGTGCAGGCAACGCGCCAGGGGCCCCGATCCGGGCGACACATTGTTCCAGGCCGACGTCGTGGGCTTGAATCGCCACACGTCGTCGAAACGGCCGAGATTGGTGAAGCCGGCGAAGGTGACCAGCTCTTTCGCCAGCGGGTCCCACGTGTAGCCGACACCGTAACGAATCTGGGGCGGCCCACCCGTCGGCGTGAATTGCGACCACGTATTCGTATTCAGATCGAACGCCCACACATCATTGAAGAACGCGCCCACCCCCTGGCCCGACCACGTCACCATGCGGTGGTTGTCCGGGTCATAAATGCTGGCGGGTGTCTTGCGGGGCGCCGGCGCCGGTCCCGACGCCGGTGTCAGATTGGTCCACGTGTTGGTCGCAAGGTCGAAGCCCCAGATGTCGTTGTGATAACCGGAGGAGAAGCCGCCGAACACAACCATGCGGTTGTGGGCGGTATCATGAATCGCCGAGGCATTCCAGCGGCCGGCCGGCGCGGGGCCGGATACCGGCGTCAGATTGACCCAGGACTGGGCCGCGGCGTCGCGACCCGTAACGACCACCACAGCGAGCGTGAGCAACAGGCGTTTCATGAAGAGCCTCCAGGCTTGGAGGCTTGGACGGAACGAGGCGTGGCCCCTTACGGCGCGAGGTCAATTTGTACGGACAAATTTTGCGGGTTCCGAGTACGCGTCCCTGGACTTGGCGTACTTGGACACGAATGACTGCAGCTCGGC
>Ga0070670_100002839_pt1 | contig 14325 bp, 13 predicted proteins | sample KBSS63metaG_FD_64665 | JGI IMG/M metagenome (GOLD analysis project Ga0070670, IMG submission 64665) | Switchgrass rhizosphere microbial communities from Kellogg Biological Station, Michigan, USA - KBS S6-3 metaG | ecosystem: Host-associated > Plants > Roots > Rhizosphere > Soil ... | reverse complement strand
ACCGGTGTGCATCCAGGCGCGACCCTGCTCGCGCCCGGCCTTGCCGTGGCGCAGCAGCGCGGCAGCAGCGGCCGCGAGCTGATCGCTGCCTTCCTCGCGGGCGCCGAGGTCATGATCCGGATCGGGCGCGCGACGCATCACAGCAACGAGGGCCGCGGCTTTCACGCGCCCGGCACCACCGGCCCTTTCGGCGCGGCGATTGCCTGCGGGCGCCTGATGGGCTTCGACGCCGAGCATATGCGCAACGCGCTCGGCATTGCCGGGTCGCTATCCTGCGGGCTGATGGAATTCGCCCGCTCGGGGACCGGCGCCATGGTCAAGCGGCTCCATCTCGGACGCGCGGCCGAAAGCGGCGTGCTCGCCGCGAGCCTGGCGGCCGACGGCTTTACCGGACCGGTGAGCGTGCTCGAAGGCGAGTTCGGCTTCCTGCGCGTGTTCTGCGGCGACGCGTTCGATGCGGGCGAACTCACCCGCGGTCTTGGAGACAGCTACGCAACCCGCTCGATCATGCTCAAGCGTTTTCCCTGCCACATCACCGCCCACACATCGGTGCAGGCGGTCTTGGATTTGCGAGCCGAATACGGCTACGCCGGCGCCGACGTCGCCTCAATCCACATTGCCGGCAACGACAAGATGGCGCGGGTGAACAACATCGCCTCCCCCGCCGATATCATGATGGCGCAATACAGCATTCCGTTTTGCGTGGCGCTCGCGCATGTCCGCGATCCGCGCGACCCGCGCTCGTTCGACGAGACAGCGTTGCGCGACCCGCGGATCCGGTCGCTCTGCGACCGCGTGGCCATTACCATCGATGACGACCGCCCTACACCGCTCGCCGCCACCGTCACAGTCACATTGAGGGATGGCCGCGCGCTGACGCGGTCGGTGACCGGCTTCAAAGGCACGCCGGAGCAGCCGCTCGACCAGGACGAGCTGCGGGAGAAATTTCTGATGCTGACCCGCCATTGCACGGCAGACGATATGGGAGAGATGTTCGATCGCCTGCAGAATCTCGAACGCGAAACCGATCTCGACTGGATCGGCGTCCGTGCGCCTTAGCGCCGACCACAAGCGCAAACGCGTGCCGAACGCGGAAATCTCAACCCCCCTCGACCAGCATGAGGCTGTGTTTCCCATGAGCGACCATGCCGGCGCGCCCAACGTGCATACCCGCAGGATCGCCGAATTCGTTTCTGCTCTGCGCTATGACCGCATCCCCGCGGAGGTGATCGAGCGGATCAAGCTCCTGATCCTCGATTCGCTTGGCTGCGCGATCTATGGCGCACAGCTCGAATGGTGCCGCATCTTGCGCCAGACACTCGAAAGTCTGGATGCCACCCGCACCACATCGGTCTGGGGGACACCGCTGCGCCTCTCTTCCCCGCATGCCGCGCTGGTGAACGGCACCCAGGTGCAAGGCTTCGAACTCGACGACGTTCACCGCCAGGGCGTACTGCACGTGGGTGCGGTCACATTGCCCGCCCTGATCGCCGTGGCGGAGAGCCACGCCGACCTTAGCGGGCGCGACTTTCTGACCGCTGCCGTCGCCGGTTACGAAATCGGCCCCCGCGTCGGACGATGCATGGGGCAGGAGCATATCGGACAGGGCTGGCATTCCGGCGCGACCGTTGGCGTCTACTCGGCGGCCGCCGGGGCCGCGCGCGGGCTGGGACTTTCGGCCGATGAGACGGTGCACGCGCTCGGAATCGCGGGCACCCAATCCGCGGGCCTGATGGCGGCGCAATACGGCGCCATGGTCAAGCGCATGCATGCCGGACGCGCATCGCAGAGCGGGCTTTACGGCGCCCTGCTCGCGCGCAACGGCTTCACCGGCATCGTCGACGTGTTCGAGGCGCCCTATGGCGGCTTCTGCACTACATTCTCGCGCTCGCAGGATCGTTTCGATCTCGATCAGCTCAGCGCCGGGCTCGGCGAGCGGTTCGAGACCATGGGCATCTCGCTCAAGTTCTATTCCTGCGTCGGCAGCAACCATACGACGCTCGATGCCATTCGCGATATTCAGAGCCGGCGCCCGTTCACCCCCGCCGAGGTCCACAAGATCGTGGTCCACGGTTCGCAGGTGACGGTCGATCACGTCGGCTGGCCGTACCGGCCCGAGGGCTTGACGTCGGCGCAACTCAACCTGCCGTTCTGCGTCGCGACGCTGCTCATCGAAGGCGACGTCTTCGTCGATCAGTTCAAGCCCGATGCGGTCACGGATCTCGCACGCATGGAGCTGTCGCGCAGGGTCGAGGTGGTTCACGATCCCGCCATTACCGCGCTGGGCTCGGCGTTCCGGCACAAGGTGTGGGTCGAGGTCCGGTTCCGCGACGGGTCGCAGGAGATCGAGACCCGGGAGGCTCCGCGCGGCAGCGAGCAGTCGTTCGCCACAGTGGACGACATCATCGACAAGTTTCGCAAGCTCACACGTGCCGCGATGACGGAGACGCAGCAGGCCGCGCTGGTCGAGGCCGTTCTCGATCTGGAAAAACTGTCGACGAGCAAGCGACTGGCCGACCTGCTGCGGCCGCAATAGCCTGGGATGACACAGCAACAGGGCCCGCACCCGCGACTTGCTGCCACGCCCCATGGTACGACGATGCAGCGTTTTATGACGTCGCTCATTCGTTCTGCTTCCCCTTTCCGTGAGCGCCGTCAAAGTATAATCTGATCGTACCGCGGCCTGCCGGCATGCTCGCGGCCCAGACGAAACTGGTCCAGAATGTGCTTCTGGAGCAGTGTGCACCGAAACCGAAGCGCTATTCGCGCGATGGGAGTCCGACAATGAACGACTTTGAGAGCAAACGAAAAGAGGTTACTCACATCGTAAGCGAGTTGAACGGCCGACAGCTGTCGAGGCGCGGCCTCCTGGATCGTCTCAAAGGGCTCGGCGTCGGCTTCGGAGCTGCCTTCATGTTGGGCATGAAGGAGACGCATGCACACAACGCCCCCGACGCAACGGCCAAGCTCAAGTCCACAAACGCCGCACTCAACAACATCATCGAAGAGGGATCGCCGACAGGTCCCGTCGGCGAACTTGAGGGTGCGACGCAGGCCGAGGGTCGCCCGGTCCAGACTGCGGCGTATTTCCGGGGCTACAGGCGAGTCTTCAGGCGGGTCTACGGCCGCATCTAGAGCCTCCTGCGGTGAAATGCTCGGCGTTTCGCCGTGGTAGGTGCGAAAAGCCAATAGCGACTAGACCGTCGCGCGCGCGTACGTACGCTCTTGTGTCGATTGAACCGGCATGCGCGGTTGGGCTCGTGTGCCGGACTTTGACGGGCGGCAGACAGCCAACAGGCGCGGATGAGCCGTGAAAACCCTCGACATGCCCGCTGCTGCGCCGGCAAACACAAAGGCTGCCGTGTCCGCTCTGGCTAAGCCGCCGATATTCACGTTCGTCCTGGTCAAGCTCGCTTCCCGCTGCAACATCAATTGCACGTACTGCTATTGGTTTCGCGACCCTGAAGTCTACAACAAGCCGCCCGTGCTGACCTTGGAAGCCGAGGATGCATTTTGCTCCAGGCTTGAGCAGCACATCCGCGAATTCAGGCTGGATCAATTCCTGCTGGTGTTTCACGGGGGAGAACCGCTTCTTTTTCCAAGCGTCGCTTCATCGACCTTCAGAAGAAACTACAGGACATCCAGAGCCGCACGGACTGTCGTATCGCACGCGGCGTGACGACCAACGCAATTCTCATCGACGAGGGGTGGGCCGATCTGCTCAAGGCTCATGACGTGAGTGTCACTGTGAGCCTGGACGGTCCGCCGGACGTCAACGACAAGCACCGGGTGGATTTCAAGGGCCGGGGCACGCTCGCGGGCACGTTGCGCGGCATCGAATTCCTCAGGGCGGCCGGGATCGAGCCTGGCCTTATCTCGGTGTGCAATCCGGGCACGGATCCGCAGCGCGTCCTCGAGTATGTCGTCAACGAGCTCGGCATCAAACAATTCGACATCCTTCCACCGGACGCAACGCACAGCGATCAGCCTCCACGGATCGACGAGTATTTCATCAAGCTGTTCGACGTCTGGCTCGACCATTATGCCGATCAAGGCGTCCGCATCAGCACGCTGGATGCGATGATAAGGGGCTTGACCGGACATCTATCGGTTTCGGACACGATCGGCCTCGGACCGATCGACACCGTAACCCTGATGACGGATGGCTCGCTCGAGGCGCTCGACGTGCTGAGGATTGCGGGCGCCGGTTGCACCGCATCGAATTCGAACGTTCGCGACAACGCGCTGCAGGACGTACAGAGCGATCCGGTCTGGCGGGAAGCCTTTCATGCCAGCATGCACCTGCCCGAGGTCTGCCAGAAATGCGAATTCCTGGATTCATGCGGAGGCGGCCATCTCGCGCAACGGTGGTCCACTGAGCGCAGGTTCGACAACCCCAGCGTCTACTGCGAAAGCTGGAAACGCATCTTTGAACATATCTGGGCGCGAATTGCTCCCACATTGATTCTCGAATACGAGGCATCGCCGCCTGGCCAGCCGCGGCGCAGCCCGGCGGCATCGCTGTGAGATCGCGTTCACATTGATCGAGTCCGAATTTGCTTCGGGCCCGGCCGACGCCTGCGTCGGCACCGCAGGCGACTGCGAGAGACCGCTGACGCTGCGTTTGCAGCTCCCCGGCATCGCGGCTGCAAGTCAGCCACGATGGCCTGCGGCTTCGTACAGCTATTTTGCAAGGGTTTCCGGCTTCGGCGCGGTCGGGCCGACCAGGCCGGAAAGAAAGCTTCCGACATCGGACGAATTGAGCGGCGACAGGAGACGCCGCTCAATTGGGGAAATATCGGACGGCGTTGTCGAGCCGCCAACCGGCGGACTTTCGGCAGGCGGCAGCGGCAAATCGGCATTGCCCGACGGCCATGCCGGAGCCGTCGTTTGCTCGTGCCGCGCGCCACGTTCGGATGGTGACTGCACCGGCGGGCGCGACGGCGCCTCCTGCCGGTTGCCGAAGATAGTGGGCAAGCCATCCCTGCCGCTCCCGATGATCACGATCTTCGAATTTGTGGACTGCGCAAGTTGCAACGTCGCGTCGATGCCGCGCCATTGCAGATAGGAGTCCGAAATCCCCTGGCTTACGATCTGCTGAAAATCGCGTATCCCCTCGGCTTCGATCCTCTTGCGCTCGGATTCTCTTTTCTCGCGCTCCACGCGAAACGTGTACTCTTCCGAAATGTAGTACTGCTCGGTCTTACGATTGATCGCATTGACGACGAACGGCGGGAGCTCGATGCCATACAAGAGAGTGTCATAGAGGATGAACAGATCCGACAGGGCGACGGGCCCCATCCTCTTCTCGCTTGCCTTCTCCAAGGTACGCTGGCGGATTTTGTCCTGGATTTCCTGGCGCGCCGACGAATACACCTGCTCCGCGGTGTAATGAGCAATGACTTCGCGCGTCAGACTGCCGATTCCCGGCTGCGCGATCAGTTGCAGGAAATTCGGACCGATCGCCTTGTGGAGGATAGCGACGCCGTCGCGCTGCAGTCGAAACCGGGCGTTGATGGACGCCGTCAGGCTCACGCCGTCGCTGGAGATGGCGTTGTAAGTCTCCGTGATGGATTGCAGCCTCAGATCGTACATGAACAGCTCGTTCCAAGGCCAAATGAGGTGGAGGCCCTCGTCCTTCAATTCCCTTGGATCGAGCACGGTACCCCCGCCGAAGCGTTTCCAGAGGACACCGACATGTCCGCTCGGCACCGTCACCACCACGTGAGGAAAGAGCACGACGGCCACAAGCACCGTCACCATCAAATAGATCACCGCAATCGGCAGCTGGCGGTCGGTGAACCGCCGCCATCTGGATCTTGCCGTTGGCGGGGGCGGCGTACCGTCCAGCGAAAGGGGGTACTTTTTCATCAGCCGTTCTCCACCGCATGCAGCCGGCGGTTACCTGACTCCCGCCGGCGTCATCGGTCCGGTCGCTGCCGTCCCGCGCACCGATCTGCCGCTCATTCGGTCCGTGTCTCAGGCGTCAGCAACTGCTCGGGCAGACGTGCATCGCCCGCAATGCGACGTAGTCGGCTGGTCTTCACGCTGCCGCACCAAGAAATAGCACATTCCGCGTTTCGGTTGTACCCGCGAGCGCGCCGCCGCAATCGCTGAAGAGCCCGGCGGGCAACGCCCGCCGGGCTTCGTTGGGGATGCGCGGGCACACATCCCCTGCAGTCCGCCGCCGTGATCCATCCCATCACGATCCGCCGGGCCTGCTGCACCTGACGACCGCATCACCGATCCACGTCTGTGACCCAAAAGCTACACCTCAGCGCTTTTTGGGCGATTGCGGCGCAACTCCACAATTGCCGCCAATTCACCGCGCACGACTACCCATGGCCGCAGGCAATGCAGTCGGCAGAACACGAGGGGGTAGTGCGATGCGTGAGTTTTCAGAAATCGAGATCCCTGATACGGCTCCCTACAAGGAATGGCTCGGAATGGTCGGCTCGATGGTGCTGGCGGTTCTGGTCTGCGCATTTCTGTTTTCGACCGGCGTGTTCAGCTGAGCTTGTCCGGGCGCGGGCGCGTCGACGAAGGACGCAGAATAGCGCGTGCCGATGCACGACCGCCGCGGCGGTGGCTGCATCGCTGCGGGCAAACCGGACCTGACAACGGGCACGCCATCGCGACAGCGGCCGCGGAACCTGAACAATAGTCCTCAGACGCCTGCGCGCGAGCAGGCCGGCCTGGGCGGGGCCTGTTGAACGATCAGAGCGCAGCCTTGACGATCCGCCCCGTCGACTCGACCAGCCAGCGTTCGCTCTTTAGCGGGTTGCCGTTGAGGCGGGCCACCAGCCAATCTGCGACCAGCGCCGGCGGAAACGGGCCCAGATTGGCAGCGGGTACGTTGCCTACGGAGTGGCGGCTGTCGGCGTAGATCACGAGCTGCCGCGGGCCGGTCATGGCGCGGATCATACGCTCGGTGTGCTCGAGCGGGCTGAGCTCGTCGGCTTCGCCGGCCACCACCAAATACGGGCTGCGGATCTTCTCGACATGGCCTTCCCAGGTCAGGGTCTTGACGAATTCATCGAACTTCGATTCGTCGGTGTAATTCGACATCCACATGAAGCGCTTCTTGAAGGTGGGTGAGGCTTCCTCGAAGATCGTATGGCACCCCGGCTCGAGGCATGTGGAAATAACCGCGGTGGCGGCAATGCGCGGCTCGTTCGCCGTCAGGATCGTTCCGAAGAAAGAGCCGAAGCTCGTACCGGTGACGCCGATCTTCTGCGCGTCGATCTCCGGGCGCCGCAGCAGCCAGTCCACCAGCGCAGGGCCGGCATCGATCCAATTCCGCATCGAGACATACACGCCAAGCAACGGACTTTCGTACTGGCCCGGTCCGTCGATCGCGAGCACGGCGACGCCCCGCGCCATCCACCGGTCGTTGGCCAGCGCCACGCTGGTCTCCTTGAAGCTGTCCATCCCGGGAATGACGATGATTACCGGAAGCCTGCCGCCGTTGTAGCCCGGGGGCAGATGAAACCAGGCCGGGATCGATCCGCCCTTGAACGGGATCGACACCGCTTCGATCTTGTGTTCGGCCAGGCGCGCGTAATTGGCATAGCAGTCGCGCTTCTTCCGGTGCAGGCCGATGTGCTGCTGGCCGGAATCGTCGTACGGCCACTCGGCCGCGCCGTAGTGAATGGCGGCCATGTACCAGTTGTCGCGTGCGGTCACGAGATTGCCGTCGGCTTCGGCCTCGCGCGCCTTGGCCTCACGGCGCTTGGCCGTGGTCTCGAAGGCCGGCCCGATATCGGCCATCTTCTGCACGCGGGCGCGGATGGCCGCGAAGTCGGCACCGGCTTCGACGCCGCACGGGGCGGAGAGATAAATCGATCGCGGCTGATCCCAGTCGATCCCGTTGGCGCGGATGATGTTGTCGAGCGCCCAGCGCTGCTCGGCGAAGCGCCTGGTGGTGGCCGCGCCTTCCGCTTCGGCGAATGCAACGTTGCGCGAGGCGGCGAGAGCCGCTCCACTGACAGCGACGGAACGGAGAAAGCGGCGACGGTCCATGACGATACCTCCTGAGCTCTCGTTGGCGATCATTTTCGGCTCTGAGCGACGGGCCTGACCCGGCGCTGCAGATGAAGACAGTGGTGGCGGGCCCGTCCTGCCGTCAGGGCGACAGGGATGCGGCATAGGCTGCGAGGGCCAGCATGTCGTCATTCGTCAGCCTGTCGACGACCTGCTTCATCAACGCCGCCGAGGTGCCGGTGCGTTCGCCGTTCTGCATGTTCCAGAGCTGGCGAACGATGTAGTTGGGATGACGTCCCGCAATGGCGGGCACGTCGCCGAGGCCTTGCAGCGTCTGGCCGTGGCAGATGCCGCACGGAATCGTCTTGCCGCCGCCGCCCGTGGTCGCCAGTTCCTTGCCCCGGGCGACGCTCCCCTTCGGCACGTAGGCGACGAAGCCCGAGCTGGGATCGCGGTAGACCACGACCTCCTCGTCTTCCGGCACTTCTATGATGCGGTTGCCCAGCGGCTCGGTGCCGCCGTCGGGATGAAGAAGCCGCTTGTTCCCCTGGCCGATATAGGACTTCGGCACCATGTCGGTCTCGACCACCCGGATCCACGGGCTCGGCTTGAGCGTAGCGAAATAATTGGCGGCATCCCTGATCTCTGCATCCGTGACCACTTTGGCCATTGCTACCATGGTCGGGCTGAACTTGCGGTCGCCGCTCTTCCAGTCAGCCATCTGGCGAATGAAATAGCCGGCCGGGAGACCCGCCACATATGCGGATTCGTCGTGGCCCGCGCCGTTCGGAAGATGACACGACCCGCACGCGCGCACTTGCGTATCCTTGTTGCCGAATTGAACGATCTTGGGCAGCGAGGGATACAGAGTCGGATACCAGTTCGGGATGTCATACATGTCGTCCGCCTTGGCGCGGGTGATCGACAGCGTGCTGCCGGGCGGCGCAGGCCGCACACGGCTGCCTTCAAAGCGGGGAGGAGGCTGAACTTTTTCCGTCACCGGGAACGCCCAGTCCGGCTTGTCCGCCGCGGCCGCGACGACGGGCAAGAGCGCCAGCGCGACGACACCGATGACGTTTTTCATGACACCTCCCTATTTGTTTTCGTTCAAGGTTCGACCGACATGCCACCTAATCGGTTGACCAGCATGGATGCTTTCATGCTGCATTCGATAGTCAAGTGGGTGATGTCCGGGATCCCGGGGCCTGCGCTCGATTGTCCCGGAATGCCCTCGACCGGTCGTGTGCGCATGGTTAGTCTCGAGCGGCATCGGTCGGCGGCAAGGTGAGTCGGATGGACGTTTGGTTGGACGCCGGGGCCCCTGCAACACTCGCCGCGTGCCGTCGCGCCGGCACCGTCTCGCACCTTCCTCTCCACAAACTCGCCAGCCGCGCCGAAGCTGCGGCGTTTCAGGCGGCCGCGCTCCGGGCGCTCGGCGGCATTGCTTGCGGCCACAAGATCGGCGCCACGAGCCTCGAGGTGCAGAAGCTGTTGAACTGCCGACGACCAATCCATGCGCCAATCCTGCGCCAAGACGTCCTGGCGAGCGGAGCGACGTTTCGGATCCCGGCCGGGCTGCTCGGCATGGAGTGCGAGTTCGGTTTCCTGATGGGTGACGATTTTCCGAGATCCACCGAAATGCCGGACATGCTCGCGCTACGATCGGCCGTCGCAGAATGCTTTGTCGCACTTGAGCTCGTGGGCCGCCGCCTCGTCGCTGGCGTGCCTCTCAACGAAGTGAGCTCGATTGCCGACTTTGCGCTCGATGTTGCCGTCGTTCGGGGCGAAACGATTCCCGACTGGGATCGCCAAGACCTTGCGGCCATGCCCGTTCGCGCCGTGCTCGATGGCGTCACCGTGGCAAGTGGCAGCGGGGCAATGGTCCTGGGCCACCCGTTAAATGCGCTTCTATGGCTGGCCGAGGCGTTGCACGCTCGTGGAGACAGGCTCCGAAGCGGTGAGATTGTTTTGACCGGCACGTGCACCGGCATCACGAAGGTCGCACCCGGGCAAACGTTCGCGGGCTGCTTTTCCGATGTCTCGCCTGTCCGCCTTCATTTCGCGTGACAGGCGCCCGCCTGGCCCATGAGCCTTGCACGGCCGATGCGCCGTCCGCGGCGCACAACCTCTGACCGGCTCGCTGGTCGACGCGTCCACGCGCCCGGGCGACCGGACGTTTGCCGCAGCGACGCGATCACGAGCGTCCGTTACGGATTTGAAGGCGCATCAATCGTGCTGACATGCGCAGCCACAACGCGCCAGCCTTGGGGAAACCGCACCCAGGTTTGCATCGTTCGTCCGATCTTCCCCGACTGCGGGCGCCGAGACAGCGTGGATACGGTCGCAAAATCGCTGCCGTAGGTGGTGATGACGGTACGCTCACGCTTCGGCCCCACACCAGAGCCGACGACTGTCCCTCGATAGGCTTGAATTTCCGAATAGCCGTAGAGGTTTTCGGCGTTGCCGTAGCGGATCGTGAAGGGACTGTCGAAGAAGAACCGGTTGAGAGCCGCAACATCGTTGTCTCCCAGCGCCCGGTCATACGCGGCAAACTCGGCTGTGATTTCTTCCACCACTTTGGGGTCGTTGATGACCATTCCCCGCTGCGCGGTGGCGTCCGCGGCGAAAGCCGCACTCGCAGCGACGACCGTGCCACCGGCCAAAAATGCACGCCGAGAATCGTCAGGCCCGTACATCGCAAGGTGCTCCTTGGCATGCAGGCGTCTCCGGATGCTGCTTCGAAATCCACTCTCGCCAGGCAGCCGCCCCCCAACAGCGGTGGGGCGTCCCGCCGCTATTTCAGGATCTCGAGCGTCAGCGGCTTGAGCCGGAAATTGTTGCAGGGATTGAACAGCACCGGGCAGTTCGAGATGGCGACGATCTGCGGCATGAGCGCCCGCATGACCATGTAGTCACCCGGTCTGCCCTTGGGCGCGCGGATCTCCCACACACCGTTGGCGTCGTAAGCCACCGTCATGAAGACGTTGAAGCAGGCGTCGACATTGAAGCTCCAGCGGTCCATGCCATAGCCGCGAACGGCGGTTTCAAGGTTGGACTGGCAGTTGGGAGCGCCCTTGCCGGCCTCGCCGTAGCGCTCGACATTGAGATGCTCGCTGCAGTAGCCGCCCCCGCAATAGTTCTCCCCGGTGAGATCCTCCTCGATCTGCCACATGCCGCGCGTGCGATTGCTGTAGAGCACGTGCGGAGCCGTCAACTTCCAATTGAGATTGACGGCGCGGCTCGAATGCATCGAGAGCAGTTCGCGCACGTCGTCGCGATTGAACGAAATCAAATCGGCGACCTGCTCCCCTTCGGGCTGGGCGAGCTTGAACCGCTGTCCGGTCTCGATCTCGAAGCTGATGTTTCCGCCCGGGGCGAGCGTCACCGGCTCACCCGGCTTGAGAACGGCGGTTGCACGGCTCATCGTCGAACCAGCTCCTGAATTTGGCATTGATCGCGCGGCGGTGCGCGCATGTACCGCGTCAGACCTTGGCGACAATATCCCTCCAGATCCGTTCGCTCAATTGATGGAACGCCGGCATTTTGCGCACCCCCCGAAGATCGCGCGGGCGTGGCAGCTCGACGCGATACTCGGATTTGATCCGTCCAAGGCGGTCGGTCATGACCAGGATACGATCGGACAGCCCGATCGCTTCCTCGATGTCGTGGGTGACGAACACGACGCTCTTGCGGTGGTCGGTCCAGAGCCGGAGCAGCTCGTAGCCCATCAGGATCTTGGTCTGCGCGTCGAGCGCTCCGAAAGGTTCGTCCATGAGCATGATTTCGGGGTCATAGGCGAGCAGCCGGCCGAGGGCCACGCGCTGGCGCATCCCGCCTGACAGCGCGCGCGGGTAGTAGCGACCAAAATCGGAAAGGCCCAGAATCTCCAGCAGCGCCGTGATGCGCGCGGCGTGCTCCCTCTTCGGAATTCCTGCGCATTCCAGTCCGACCGCGATATTGGCGGACACGTCAGCCCAGGGCAGCAGCGCGTCACGCTGAAACATGAAGCCGATGTCGGTCCGCGATCCCGCGCGGCTCGGAATCTCGACCTGGCCCTTGGTCGCCTGCACCAGCCCGGAGATCAGCCTCAGGATCGTCGATTTGCCGCAACCGCTCGGCCCGACGATGGAAAGAAACTCGCCTCGATCGAGCGCAAAGTCGATGTCGTGCAGCACCTCCATGCGCCCGTCATAGGACATCGACACATGGGACAGGATGGCGGTGGGCGCGTGAGGACGTTTGCGCCCAACCTCGCCGGCGGCGGGCACCGCCGCCGGCGCGCCGACCGCGAGCATGTTCGGGGACGCCGGGTCGATCCGGGCCGTCACTGGGAAAGCTTCGCCTGAAGGTCGACGTCGGTCTTGCTCACCTTCTTCAGCGCGGGATCGGACAAGAGCACGACCTCCTGCATGGTCTCGAAGCCTTCCGGGGAGACACTGCCGTCGGTTGAGAGCCGCTGCTTGGCGGCTTCCGCGACCTCGCGGATCTGGGCATCGCTGAAGTTGGGGTACAGCAGCTTGACGCTGCTCGCGGTCGCCGCCGGGTCGGTCTGGATCAAGCCCGCGGCCTTGGCAACGGTACGGACCAGTCCTTTGGCGATCGCCGGGTTGGCGTCGGCCCAGCGCTGGCGGCCGATGACGACCAGGGACGCGTACCGCATGGGCCGCCAGTCCGTGACGATCTTGAATTTGCCGGAGCGCAGATAATCCGCCACCTCGGTCGTCACGACCGCACCGGCGTCCACCTGCCCCGTCTCGATTGCGGCCCGCATCGAGGCGCCGCCGCCGGCGCCGACGATCTGAAAGTCGCGCTCGGCCTGCAAGCCGGCCTGCTTGATCGCCCAGCGGACGGTGTTGTCCGTGAAGCTGCCCGGAGACGTGATGCCGATGCTTTTGCCCTTGAGCGACTTGATGTCGGTATAGGGACTGTCGGCCTTGGCCAGCAAAGCATAGGAATGGTGTTCGTCCAGTCCGACGATGATGCGTGCGTCGAGGCCGCGGTTCGCGAGCCGCAGCACGTGGTCCGCGGCGCAAATGCAGAAGTCCACGCTGCCGGCGGCGAAGGCCTGGACAGTCGGACCGCCGCCGCGGAAATCCAGGAACTCTACCGCTATGCCTTCGGCTTTGAACAAGCCTTGATCATTCGCCACCCGCACCGGCAGCAGACCTTCGTTCACCGATGCGACGCCGAATTTCAGCACGGTCTCAGCGCTTGCCCGCATTGGCAGCGCCAAGCCAAGCACGACCGTCGCAAGGACGGCAAACCGCGCAAGGCCGAGCCAACGGCAGGCAGACAGGTGGTGACGCATTAAGACACTCCGTTGCATCCGGGGATGATTGCGAGCATTTCGACCCTCAATACCGGCCCGCCGTGACTCGGCCTTCGACCGTTTTCACAATTTCATTGAGGGTCATGCCGAGCATGGCCAGCACGACCAGTCCGGCGAAGACGCCGATGATGTCGACGCGGCCGGCGGCGTATTCGACGTACCAGCCGAGCCCACGGTTGGCGCCCAGCAGTTCCCCAATCACCGCACCCACCAACGCAAGGCCGATGCCCACACGCAGCGATGCGAAAATCCACGGGACGATCGAAGGCAGAAGGACCTTGCGCAGGATGTACAGCCTCGACGCACGCATGGTCCTCAACATGTCGACGAGGTCTCGATCCACGCCGCGCAGGCCCTCATGGGTGTTCAGGATCACGATGAACACCACCATCGAGAACGCCATCATGATCTTGGAAACCGAGCCGATCCCGAACCAGAGGATGAAGAGCGGCGCCAGCGCCACGCGCGGGAGGCTGTAGACGCCGAGAAAGTAGGGCTCGATGGTGTCGGCGACGGAGCGGTTGGCGGCGAACAGGATGCCGACGGGGACCCCGATCAGGAGACTCAGGAGCAAGCCGACGACGGAGTGGAACAGGGTGATGCCGGTGTGGGTCAGCATGTCGCCGTGCACGAACACATCCCACAGACGCTCCGCGATGGCGCTGGGCTTGCCGATCCAGAACGGGTCCACGAGCCACGTCGCCGCGACCTCCCAGATCGCGATCAGGGCAAGTCCCAGGACGAGCTGCGCCGTGACCTTGGTTCGGACGGGGATTTCAGTCGAGGAAGCTGCCGTCATCAGATTTCTTGCCGAGCCGCCGGAACCGCGCGCCGCCGGGAGCGAGAGCCGCCCGATCCAGCCAACGTTTCACTGCAAGCCGCACGCCACTTGCGCCCAGGCGAGCGTCGGATGTTGCGTTGCAAAACATGAAGGCGGATTACCACACCGCCGCGGCGCTCACGTCAACGCGTGGCCGCCAAATAAGGAGATCATTGCCCAGCGCGCGCTGCTC
>Ga0070670_100002837_pt1 | contig 14327 bp, 11 predicted proteins | sample KBSS63metaG_FD_64665 | JGI IMG/M metagenome (GOLD analysis project Ga0070670, IMG submission 64665) | Switchgrass rhizosphere microbial communities from Kellogg Biological Station, Michigan, USA - KBS S6-3 metaG | ecosystem: Host-associated > Plants > Roots > Rhizosphere > Soil ... | reverse complement strand
ACCCACCTGCCCGCAACGTCCCCGGCGTCGTTGACGGAGCGGGGCGCCGTGAAGATGCCGCCGGGAACGTCGATGGACGTGAACTTGCCGTGCCGCAGGAGGAATCCGTGAGTGTTCCCGTCCGCATCGTCCCAGCGCCCGACGACGTCGCCCCGTTCGTTGACGCCGAAGGCCGCCGTCGCCGCGGCGCCGGGGTAGTCGATCGACGTCCAGGTCTGGGCGATCGCCGCGCCGGCGGTGAGTGAGCCGAAAATCACGGGAAGAATCCGAAGTAACGTCTTCATGCGAGTCTCCTTCGAGACGACGTTCGCCCAGAGAGGTCGGCGGAGTCGCAGCGGTTCCGCAGCCTTTCGCCAGCTTGCGTCGAGCGGTTCGGTCTGCCGTTTTTCTTTCGGGATGCGGGCTGCAGCCTTGCCCTAGCGTTTGGTCACCTTTTCTCCAGCTCCGACGGGACCCGAGATTCCGGCGGTAGGATTCCTCGAAAGGGGAGCGGGAGTCCCGTCTCCGCGGCGCGGCCACTTCCGCGGTCATGCGTCTTCGATTCGGCGACTGCGTCTTCGACTCGGACACTCGCGAGGTGCTTCGCGAGGGGCGCGCCGTGCCGATGCCGCCGAAGGTCTTCCAGCTCCTCGAGCTGCTGATCGTCGAGCGGCCGAAGGCGCTTTCCAAGGAGCAGATCCACGAGCGGCTGTGGCCGGACACCTTCGTCTCCGACGCCAACCTCGCGAACCTCGCCGCGGACCTGCGCGCGGCGCTCGGCGATGACGCGAAAAATCCGAGGATCATTCGAACCGTGCAACGTTTCGGCTACGCCTTCCAGGCCGATGTCGCGCCCGACGACCGTTCGCTGGACGGTCCCGCATCGGTCTTTCGCCTCATCGTGGCCGGCCGCGAGATCTCACTCTCCGAGGGCGCGAACGTTCTCGGCCGTGATCGCGCGGCCGTGGCGTGGCTGGACGCTTACAGCGTTTCGCGACACCACGCGCGGATCACCGTATCCGGCGACGACGCGGTGCTCGAGGATCTCGGGAGCAAGAACGGCACCTTCCTTCGCGGAAAGGCGGTGGTGAAGCCGCAGCCGTTACGAGACGGCGATGAGATCCGGATCGGGACGGTGATCCTCACGCTTCGCCGGTTCAGCGGTGTTTCGACTCAAACGGCTCACAGCCGATGAGCGGCGCCGAGTCGGGCCGAATAGCAGGATCGCGGCTCGGCCCCTACGAGATCATCTCGAGGCTCGGCGCGGGCGGCATGGGCGAGGTGTACCGCGCGCGGGACCAGCGCCTCGCGCGAGAGATCGCGTTGAAGGTCCTGTCCGAGCAGTTCAGCTCGGATCGTCAGCGTCTCCAGCGATTCGAGCGCGAGGCGCGCGTCGTCTCCGCGCTGAACCATCCGAACATCGTGACCGTCTTCGAGATCGGGCAGTCGGACTCGGTGCCATTCATCGCGATGGAGCTGGTCGAGGGACAGAGCCTCCGCCAGATGCTGAGATCGGGAGGCATGCCGCTGCGCAAGCTCCTCGGCCTGGCGACTCAGATCGCGGAAGGTCTCGCGCGCGCCCACGAGGCGGGCGTGATCCACCGCGACCTGAAGCCGGACAACATCATGGTCACGCCGGACGGAGGAGTGAAGATCCTGGACTTCGGCCTGGCCAAGCTCACCCGTTCATTCCTCGAGCGCGGCGCGGCGCCCGACGACGGGACGCTCCCCCTGCCCACGGAGCCCGGCGTCCTGATCGGGACGGTGCGATACATGGCGCCGGAGCAGGCGAGCGGACAGTCGGCGGACTATCGCTCCGACCAGTTCTCCTTCGGCTCGGTGCTGTACGAGATGGCGAGCGGAGAGGCGGCGTTCCAGCGGGCGAACACGGTCGACACCCTCTCGGCGATCCTGCACGAGGAGCCGCGTCCTCTCGCCGACGCGGCTCCGAAACTGCCCACGCCGCTGAGATGGATCATCGAGAGATGTCTCGCGAAGGATCCCGCGGATCGGTACGCCGCGACTCGCGATCTCGCGCACGATCTGGCCGCGCTGCGGGCACACCTTTCGGAAATCAGCGGAGCGGGTGAATCGGGGGTTATTCCCCGACAGAATCGCCGCTGGCGATGGTGGACGTCCGCGACGCTCGGTGCCGTGCTGGCCGGCACCCTTCTTTTCTGGAATCCGCTTCGGGGGCGCGAAGGCGTTTCGCGCCCTCCGGTGTTCCGCCAGCTCACTTTTCGAGCGGGGATGGTCGGTCCAGCGCGCTTCAGCCCCGATGGACAGAGCATCGTCTACTCCGCGGCCTGGCAAAACAGGCCCCTCGAGATCTTCGTGCAAAAACCCGGACAGCCAGAGGCCCGCCCCTTCGGGATCCAGGGAGCGAGCCTCCTGGCCATCTCGCCGAGCGGCATCACGGCACTCTCGTTGGGGACACGACTTGCGGAATCCTGGATCGAGACCGGCACGTTGGCGAGCGCCGACATGGCGAGCAGCGGCGGACCGCGCCAACTCCTCGAGAACGTGAATTGGGCAGACTGGGGTCCCGGTGGTGAGCTTGCGATCGTCAGGGAGCTCCGAGGACGGAGCAGTCTCGAATATCCCGTCGGGAAGGTTCTCTTTCAGGAGAGTGCCGGCTTTCTGAGCCATCCTCGGTTCTCTCGCGACGGCAACTCGATCGCCTTTCTAGATCATCCTGTTCGTCTCAACGACGCCGGGAAGGTCGTGGTGATCGATCGATCCGGGGTGCAGCGCCTGGTCACAGACGGACTCGGTACGGCGTGGGGCCTCGCCTGGTCGCCGAATGGTCGTGAGGTCTGGTATTCGGGAGCGAGAACCGGGGTGAATCGAGAGTTGCGAGCCGTGAGCCTTTCGGGTCGGGAGCGGGTACTCGCCCGCGTCATGGGCTCAACGCGCCTGGAAGACGTTGCCCTCACGGGGAGACTGCTCGTCGCACACGAGCTTCTGAGGCAGCGGGTCTTCGTTTACACACCTCGAAACGGGCGCGAGCAGGAAATGACCTGGCTCGACGTCACCGTCCCGCGGGGTCTATCCGCGGATGGCATGCGCGTCCTTCTGGAGGAAACGGGAGAGGGAGGAGGGCCGGGCTATTCGGTGTTCGTCCGCAACACGGACGGTTCTCCCGCCGTTCGCCTCGGCGACGGCGAGGCGATGACGCTGTCGCCGGATGGCCTGTGGGCTCTCGCACTGCGGCGGAGTTCGAAGGGGGACACTCTGGTCGTCTACTCGACCGGAGCCGGCGAGTCGCGCGCCATCCCTGTTCCGGGCTTGGACGTCCAACGCGCTTTGTGGCTCCCGGGGCGCGATCGGATCCTGATCTCGGCCGGAGAGAAGGGACATGGGATTCGTCTTTACCTGATGGAAGCCGCGAACGGCCGGAGTGTGCCGATCAGCCCCGACGGTTTCACGGCCGTCGCGAACGGCGTATCTCCGGACGGGAAACAGGCGGTCGTACGCGGACCGGATCGAAGCTTCTTTCTGCTTTCGGTGTCCGGCGGAGTCCCGGTTCCGATTCCGCAGCTGTCGCCGAGCGACTACCACTGCGGTTGGAGCGAGGATGGGCGGACCCTCTTCGTAGCCGGCGCCGACGGCGGTCGGAGGCGAATCGATCGCGTGGATCTGTTGAGTGGGAGGCGGAGCTTCTGGAAGGAGCTGACCGGAGGGGACGGCGCCGCGTCGATCGGATCGCCCACCGTCGCGCCGGATGGTCAGTCCTACGTATACAGCTACATGCACCCGCAGGGCGACCTGTACGAGGCTGATGGCGTCCAATAGGCGCATGCACCGGCTCTGAAGCTGAGAGGCGCCCCCTATCGGTCCTACCCGTCTTCGATGTAGGACGAGCCAGCCGACTCCGTCCAAAGCATCTTGCCGGAAGCGCCGGCGAACGAGAGTTGTACCGTTCCCTCGATTTGCAGGAGGTGCCTTTGAACGGCTCTCGCGTCACCGAGCGAGGTCGATCGTCACGTCGACGGAGTTGCATTCCCCGCTCATGCGCCCGGTCAAGTGGATCGCGTGGAGATCCCCGGTACCGCTCGCCTGGCCGGCGAGGGTGCAGCCGTTGTCGCCAGAAACCTGGGAGGAGAGGGCACCCTGCAAGGTCGTGCCCGAGTACGTGCCGGTCAGGCTGGTCGCGCCGGCGCGCGAGCAGAACCCCGCCGTGTTCAGCTCCAGGACCAAGTCGTTGCCCATTTGACTGATCCGGGCAATCACGTTCCGGTCACGGCCGGGACAGAAGAACTCCTCGGTTCGGCCCGACTCTCGGATCGTACCGCTCCAGTTTCCCGCCAGGTCGGATGCCGCCGGAGGCGGCGTCGGGGTCGGCGTGCGCGTGGGAGCCGGACCGACAACCGTGTCCGCGTCGTGACAGCCGGCGGCGGCGAGCGCGATCAGTGTCCCTGCGAACGTGGCGCGAATGCCCCGGAGTCCGAAAAGGCGCGATGCGGCGTGTTCTCCCGTCATGACGTCCTCCGCTCTTCCGTTCTTCCTGCAGGATCGCGGAGGCCGGCCCGGGAAGTCCTAGCGATTGCGCAGGGGTTCCACAGTTCCGCGGCCGCCGGAGGCTGACCCCCGGTCCTCGGAATCCCGCGATTTGACCCGTCTTTCGCCGCTCTGGTACCGTCCCTCGGTTTGCTCAGGAGGTGCTCTTGAAACGTTTCACCGCGGCTGTCTGCTTCGCGGCGCTCGCCGCTCCGACCTACCTCTCGTCTCTCGAAGCGCCGGCGCTTCCCTCTCAGGAGCACGTGGACCTCGACGTGATCACCCGCATCCGGGCCGAGGAGTTCCGCCACTCCAAGGTCATGGACACGGCGTCGGAGCTGATGGACCGGATCGGGCCGAGGCTCACCGGGTCGCCGCAGGTGAAGGCGGCGAACGAGTGGACGCGGAAGCAGTTCGCGGACTGGGGACTCTCGAACGCGCACCTGGAGAGCTGGGGCCCGTTCGGCCGCGGCTGGTACTACGAGAAGTGCGCCGTGCGCATGACCGCGCCGGACCACGCCGAGCTGCTCGCGCTTCCTTCGGCCTGGACGCCGGGCACGAACGGCGTCGTCAAGGCCGCCGTCGTCCGCCTGGACATCAAGTCCAAGGACGAGCTCGACGCGCTCAAGGGCCAGTTCGCCGGCAAGATCGTCCTCTACGGCGAGATGCCCAAGATGGAGGACCACGTCAAGCCCGAGGTCGAGCGCTACGACGACAAGACCCTCGCCGACGTCTACAAGTACGAGGCTCCCGGACGGCCCCGCCGCTTCAACCGCGAGGAGTTCATCAAGCGCCGCGAGCTGAAGACCGCCGTCGAGAAGTTTCTCGAGAACGAGAAGCCGCTCGCGATCATCGAATCGGGCCGCGGCGACCTCGGCACCTTCTACGTGCAGGGCGGCGGCGAATGGAAGAAGGCGAAGCCGATGGCGAAGACGCCCGACCTCTCGATGGAGTCCGAGCACTTCGGGCGGATCGCGCGGCTGCTCGACCGCGGCGTGCCGGTCGAGCTCGAGCTCGACGTCGTCACGCACACGATCGACGAGGACCAGATGCAGTCCAACACGATCGCGGAGCTGCCCGGCGGCGACCGCAAGGACGAGGTCGTGATGATCGGCGCGCACCTCGACTCGTGGCACGGCGGGACCGGCGCGACGGACAACGGCGCCGGCTCGGTCGTCGTCATGGAGGCGATGCGCATCCTCAAGAGTCTCGGCGTCAAGCCCCGCCGCACGATCCGCGCGGCCCTGTGGACGGGCGAGGAGCAGGGGCTCTACGGCTCGAAGGCGTACGTCGAGCAGCACTTCGCCTCGCGCCCGCCCCAGACGCCGGAGGAGGCGGACCAGCCCTGGTACCGGCAGAAGGACAAGTGGCCGCTCACCCCGAAGCCGGAGCACGCGAAGCTGGCCGCTTACTTCAACCTCGACAACGGATCCGGGCGCGTGCGCGGGATCTACTGCGAAGACAACGCCGGCGTCGTCCCGATCTTCGAGGCCTGGCTCGCTCCCTTCCACGATCTCGGCGCGACGACGGTGACCATGAACCGCACGACGGGGACCGACCACGAGTCGTTCGATCGCGTGGGCCTGCCCGGCTTCCAGTTCATCCAGGACGCGCTCGACTATGAGACGCGGACCCACCACTCGAACATGGACCTCTACGAGCGGCTCGACAAGGACGACCTGATGGAGGCGTCGGTCGTCATGGCGACGTTCGCTTACGAGGCCGCGATGCGCGACTCGATGCTGCCGCGCAAGCCCCTGCCGACCGAGGAGTCCGAGCGGCGGGAGGATCCGACTCCGGCGGCTGCGAAGCGCGGCACTCCGACGCCGGGGCCGGCTCCGACGGCGACGCCGGGCCCGCACTGAGGACAGGGCCCGGCTAAGTCCTGACGCTGCATGGCGTTTGACTCTCGGTCCCGGCCACCCTACGATCTCTCGATCGGGGGACAATGAAAGACCGGGTCAGAGGCCTCGCGGCCGCGTTCGTGATCGTTGTCGGTTTCGGGGGATCGTCGTCTGCTCAGACGAGGATCGCGCCGGCTCGGCCGACGATCGCGCCCGCCCCGACGACGATCGGCTCGTCCACGACGACGATCGACCGCACCACCCGTCCGGTCCGTCTCCTGCGGACCTGGTACGACGACATCAAGACTCGCCGCGGAGACCTGCAGCGGCGCGTGGAGATCGTCTACGACTATCCGCGCGCCGCCGCGTACGAGCGGGCCTACACGCTGGACGGGCGCATGCTCTGGAGCCGGCGGATCCAGGTGAACCCGCCGCAGCCGTCTCCCGAGGAGATCGCGGAGGCGAAGGAGATCGTCCGCGCCGATCCGGAGCTCTCGCGCGTCATGACGCGTTTCTCGGCGGAGCTCGAGGGCGGATTTCTCGCGGAGGAGAAGCGCGGCCGGGCGTGCGGCCCGGGCACGCGGTGCGTGCTCGTGCAGGTCGTCGCGCCTCACCACGCCGGCCTCATCCGCTGGACGGCCGTGGATCTCGTGCAGCAGCGGATCGCGTATTCGACGTTCGTGCCTTCGGAGCGGGGAGGCGTGAAGTGATTCGACGACTGCTGCTGGGAGCCGTCCTCGGTCTCGCCGCGTCGCGCCTCGCGGCGCAGCCCTCTTGCAACAACCAGAACGAGAATCTGATGTCGTGGCCCACGGTGAACCCGGTGTGGCAGTTCTGCTGGGTCCGCCCGACCGGCTCGAGCGGGGCGAACGGTTCCGGCCTCGAGATCCGCCAGGCGTACTACAACGGACACCTCGTGCTGAAGCGCGGCGGCGTGCCCATCCTGAACGTCAAGTACGATCCGGGTGGGTGCGGCGGCCCGAGCCTCTGCTATCGCGACTGGCTCACGACGGAGCACTCGTATCTGTCGAACAACGTGATCTCGACGGGTTACGCGGAGCCGACGTGCCCGCCGGTGACGGTGTGCGACGACCCGACGGGCGCCGACACGTGCGACATCGTTCCTCCGCCCGACTGCACACGGACGTGCTTCCAGGGAGTCTCGGCGGAGAAGCTCGCCGACCGGCTGATCCTGACGTCGCAGAACGAGGCGGGCTGGTACCGCTACACGATGAAGTGGACGTTCTACCTGGACGGGCGCATCCAGCCGACCTTCGGATTCACGGCGGTGTCGGATCCGTGCGTCAACCACACGCATCGCCACCACGCGTACTGGCGGTTCGACTTCGACATCGACGGTCCCGACGGAGACATCGTCACGGAAGGACCGAACCCGGGCGTTGCGCCGGGACGGCCGGGACCGCGTCCGCCGAGCGTCGTGCTGTCGACGGAGGCCATGCGTCGGAACAACCGGCCGGACCTGACGTGGTCCGTCATCGACTCCGCGACGAAGCGTGGTTATCGCCTCGTTCCCGGAGAGGAGACGGAGATGCCGGCCGACTCGTTCTCGGTCGGCGACGTCTGGCTGCTGAGCTACGACCCGAACGAGATCGACGACACGGGTCAGAGCGGCCCCGCCTGCGCGGTCAAGATCGGCAACTTCGTCAACGGGGAGTCGCTCTCGGACGACCTCGTCTTCTGGTATCGCACCGGCGCGCTGCACCCCGGCGGAGATCTCGACCACTGCCACGTGGTCGGGCCGACGCTGGTGCCGGTCGGCGACTGGTCTCCGTAACGCGTCCGGCGTCGGACGCAAGACGCAAGACGTCAGGCGTGACGGACGTATTAGCCGTGGCTAATATGTTCGAGCCGCGTCCCGATTCCGCAGGCGCGGCGACCAAATCGCTTTGGGAAAGGGCGTCCGGGCAGTAGGATCTCTCCTCAAATCCGGAGGGAAATCGAGATGCGCGGACACCTTCCCCGGGGGCTGCTCACGCTCGTCCTGCTGGCACCGGCTTTCGCGCTCGGCGGTGCCCTGGCCCAGGACTCTCCCACCTCGGTCTCCGGCCGCGGAGCCCTGCCGCCGTCGCGGATCACGCTGACCTCGAGGCCGATGCGTCTGATTCGCACCTGGGAGGAACCCCTCAAGTCGGACGCCGGCGAGCCATCGCAGTCCCGGCGCGTCGACGTGATCGTGGACTACTCGTCCGGCGAGGCCTGGGAGAGGTTCACGTCGGGTTCGGGCGAGCCGCTCGGCCGGATGGCGATCGCGATCGGCTCGCCGCGCCCGTCTCCCGAGGAGATCGCGGAGGCGTTCCAGTTCACCCGGAAGTCGCCCGAGCTCGCGCTGACGTTCAAACGCTACCCGAGCCTCGTGCTCGAGGGAGGCTTCATTCTCCAGGAGCCGCAGGGCTCGCCGTGCGGACCGCGGACCCGGTGCCTGCACGTCTTCCTCCTGTCCCCGGACCGCGCCGGGCTGATCCGCCGGATCGTCGTCGATCTCTCTCACCTGCGACTCGCCTACAAGACGTATACGCCGCCCTCGGGGAGGTTCGAATGAGACTCCGGCCTCGCCTCTCCTCGCTCCTTCCCGGCCTCGCCCCCGCGATAGCGCTCGCCGCGCTCGCGGCTTTCCCCGTCGCCGCGTCAGCGCAGCCGGCGTGCGATCTCGCCGGCGAGCACCTCATGTCGTGGCCCGACGTGGCTCCGGTCTGGCAGTTCTGCTGGCTCCGTCCGCAGGACTCCAGCGGCTCGCGGGGCTCGGGGCTCGAGATTCGCGACGTGCATTACAACGGGCACCTGGTCCTGAAGCGGGCCCACGTCCCGATGCTCAACGTCGAGTACGAGCCCGGCGGCTGCGGCTGCTATCGCGACTGGCAGGACCAGCAGGTCGTGTTCCAGGCGGACAACGTGATCACGCAGGGCGTGTACGCGGAGCCGGACGTCGCGGCCGAGACGGTCTGCGACACGGGCGGCTCCGGCGGCGACGTCGGCAGCTTCAACGGCGTCTCCGCCGAGAAGTTCGCGGATCCGCTGGTCCTCACGACCCAGTTCGAGGCCGGCTGGTACCGCTACACGATGAAGTGGAAGTTCTACATGGACGGCCGCATCCAGCCGATCTTCGGGTTCGCCGCCGTCGACGCGTCGTGCGTGAGCTACACGCACCGGCACCACGCCTACTGGCGATTCGACTTCGACATCGACAATCTGGAGAACGACATCGTCACGGAGGCGGCCGCTCCCGCGCCGGGCGCCGGAGGCCGTCCCGGGCCGCGGCCGCAGGTGCAGGTCCTGCAGACCGAGGCGAAGCGGGTCAACAACCAGCCGAATCTGACGTGGACGGTGACGGACTCCGCCACACACCGCGGCTACCGCATCGTCCCCGGAGAGGAGACGCAGCTTCCCGCCGACGACTTCTCGATCGGCGACCTCTGGGCGCTCGTGTACCACGCCAACGAGATCGACGACGGCCACGACATCGGCAACTGCCCGGTCGACTTCGGCCCGTGGCTCAACGGCGAGGCGCTGCTCGGCGACGTGGTCGTCTGGTATCGCACGGGCGCGAACCACCCCGGCGGGGACCTGGACGGCTGCCACGTGGTCGGGCCCACGCTCGAGCCCATCGGGAACTGGAGCACCGGGGGCGGAGGGCACTAGGAACGCGTCCCCCGCGGAACTTCTCCGTGATTCGAACGTAGACAATCCCCGAGAGAAGTCTGCCCGAACGGGCGTTACGTTGGGGAGGTTCGCATGAGAACGTTCCGATTCGTGTTGGGCATCTCCGTCCTGCTCGCCGGTTCCCGAGCGGCCGTCGCGCAGGCGCCCGCGGGCGGCGCGCCCCCGGCGCCGGCCGTGATCGCGCCCTCGGACAACCTGGTCGTCGAGAACGTTCCGCCCATTCCGGCGTCGCTCGCCGCCGAGGTCGGCCGCTACACCGAGTTCCGCGGGGCGGGATTCGCGAGCTGGCACCCGACCCGCCACGAGATGCTGATCGCCACGCGTTTCGGCAACGTCACCCAGGCCCACCTCGTGAAGTTCCCCGGGGGCGCGCGCACCCAGATGACGTTCTACCCGGACCGGGTGTCCGGCGCGCGCTTCGACCCGGTGAAGGGCGACTCCTTCATCTTCTCGAAGGACGAGGGCGGCAACGAGTTCTTCCAGTTCTACCGGTACGACTTCGCCGACGGCAAGACGACCCTGATCACCGACGGCAAGTCGCGCAACACCGGCGCGAGGTGGTCGAACAACGGAAAGCTCGTGGCCTACGGCTCCACGAGGCGGACCGGCAACGACGTGGACGTCTACCTCGAGGACCCGCGCGACCCGAAGTCGGACCGCCGCCTGCTCGAGCTCTCCGGCGGCGGCTGGGACGTCGATGACTGGTCGCCGGACGACTCGAAGCTCCTCCTCACCGAGGGGATCTCCGTCAACGAGACGTACCTGTGGCTCGCGGACGTCGCCGCCGGAACCAAGACGGCGCTGACGCCGAAGGGCAAGGACAAGGTCGCGTACAGCAACGCGGCATTCGCGAAGGACGGCAAGGGGCTCTACGTCACGGTCGACCAGGGCTCCGAGTTCCAGCGGCTCGCGTACATGGACCTGGCGACGAAGAAGGTCGAGTTCCTGTCGCCGGACACGGCGGACGTGGACGACTTCGACCTGACCGAGGACGGCAAGACGATCGCGTACGTCACCAACGAGAAGGGCGCGAGCGCGCTTCACCTCCTCGACACGGCGTCCCGGCAGTCCCGTCCCGGGCCGAAGCTGCCGCTCGGCGTGGTCTCCGGTCTGCGATGGCACAAGGACGGCTCCCTGCTCGCGTTCACGATGGAGACGGCGCGCTCGAGCTCGGACGCGTTCTCCTTCGAGCCCGCGACCGGAAAGGTCGAGCGCTGGACGTTCAGCGAGCTCGGCGGCCTGAATCCCGACAACTTCGTCGAGCCCGAGCTCGTGTCCTGGAAGACGTTCGACGGCCGCGAAATTTCCGGCTTCCTCTACAAGCCCGATCCGAAGAAGTTCTCCGGCAAGCGGCCGGTCTTCGTCGAGATCCACGGCGGACCGGAGGGGCAGTCCCGCCCCGACTTCCTCGGTGCCTGGAACTACATCGTCAACGAGCTCGGCGTCGCGGTGCTCATGCCGAACGTGCGCGGCTCGCTGGGGTACGGCAAGACGTTCTCGCAGCTCGACAACGGGGTCCTGCGCGAGGGGGCGTACAAGGACATCGGCGCGATGCTCGACTGGATCCCCACCCGGCCGGATCTCGACCCGGGCCGGGTCCTCGTCGGCGGCGGCAGCTACGGCGGCCACATGACCCTCGCCGTCGCGTATCTCTACAGCGACCGCATCCGCTGCGCCATCGACGTCGTGGGCCCGTCGAATTTCGTGACGTTCCTGCAGAACACGTCCGGGTACCGGCGCGACCTGCGGCGGGTCGAGTATGGAGACGAGCGCGATCCGAAGGTGCGCGCGTTCCTGGAGAAGACTGCGCCGTTGAACAACGCCGACAAGATCAAGAAGCCTCTGTTCGTGGTCCAGGGCGCGAACGACCCGCGCGTCCCGATGTCGGAGTCGGTCCAGATGGTCCAGAAGATCCGCGCCGTCGGGACGCCGGTCTGGTACCTGATGGCGAAGGACGAAGGCCACGGCTTCGCGAAGAAGAACAACCGTGACTTCCAGTTCTACGCGAACATCGTGTTCATGCAGAAGTACCTGCTCGGGGAGGGGACGGCGGCAACCACCAGCAGGTAGCCGGCCCCCCTCACCCTCTCCCCCCGCTCACGCGTGGGGAGAGGGGATCGAGCGCGGATTTGTGAGCCGTCATCCCGAGCGACAGCGAGGGTATCCCGTCACCGGCAGGCCTCGAGCCGGTGTGGACCCTGTTGGACGCGGCGCTGCGCCGTCTTACGAAACCCGCCCTACTCGGCAACCTCTTCGACGATCGCCTCCGCCTCGATCTCGACGAGCATCTCCGGCGCGATCAGCCGCGAGACCTCGACCATCGCGGTGGCCGGACGGATCGCGCCGAACACTTCTCCGTGGGCGCGGCCGACCTTCTCCCATTCGTCGATGTTCGTGACGTAGATGCGCGTGCGGACGACGTCCTCGAGGCGCGCGCCGCACCGCTCCAGCGCCGACGCGATGTTCTTCAGCGCCTGCACGGTCTGGGCGCGCGCGTCGCCGATGCCGACGATCTTTCCGTCCGCTCCGGTCGCGGTCGTCCCCGAGACGTGGACGACGTTCCCCACGCGCACCGCTCGCGAATAGCCGACGACGGGTTCCCAGGGAGCGCCGCTCGAGACGTTTTGCCGCGCCACTTCAGCGGCTCGTATCGCTTCCGAGGTACCGGTCCGCCAGGTCCCGCCAGCCGGGGCTCGCGATCGCGCGGCGCATCGCCTGGTTGAGCGGCTCTCGAAGAGGACTGCGGTCCGGCAGCGGAAAGGCGTAGGACTGCGGCTCGATGACGCCGGGCACGATCTCGAGCGATTGCGTCGGATCGCGCTGCGCGTAGTACCTCAGGATGACGTTCCCGTAGACGACCGCGCGGACCTCGCCGGTGCGCAGCGCGCCGAGAGCGTCCGGCAGGCTCGCGTAGATCCGGTGCGGGATGTCCTCGCGGCGCAGGAAGTCCGCGGATGCGGAGGTCGCGACGGTCCCGACCGTCAAACCGCGGCGCAGCCCCGCGATTCCGTGGATCTCCCCGATCTCGGCGACGGCGAGCCGCGCCGTCACGAAGCCGATCAGCGCGGTGATCATGACGAGGCTGACGAGCATCCAGAAGAGCGCCACGGCTCGCCCCCACAGCGTGATCGGGACCTTGTCTCCGTAACCGACGCCCGCGGTGGTCACGCCGGCCCACCAGAACCCCGCGCCGACGCCGGGAAGCGGACGAGCGGGGAAGTGCGGGTTGTGTCGCCGCTCGAGCCACCAGACGACCGATCCCGCGACCAGCGTGAGCAACGCGATGCCCAGGTAGAGCTTGAGCGCGGTCGGGGTCGTGAGCGCCGTGATGAGGGAGATCCACCGGTCCCGGTCGTTCGTGCGGCGAATCGCGATGCTGAGCCCCGTCGTGACGTACGAATGCGTGAAGTCCATGACCTGCTGCCGCTCCACCGTCGCGGCCCAGGGCCCGGCGCTGGTCGCGAAGCGGCCGCTCGCGACGCCGTCGAGGATCTGGCCGACCGGGACCTCCTCGAGGCGATAAGCCAGCCCGACGTCGGCGGCGAGCGCGTTCCAGAGGTCCACCGTCACGCCGTGCCAGCTCCCGTCGGCATGCTTCATGGACCAGGGCGGCGCCTCGTAGACCGCGACCACGAGCTGTTTCTGTTGCGGTTCGGGCTGCCGCTGCGGCTCGTCGGCAATGGCGGGGCACGCCAGCAGCAGGCCCCAGAACGCGAGATGCACGACGCCGGACGGGGCGCGCTCCCGCGTCTTCCGTCTCACGAGCTACCTCTCCAGGTAGGTGTACTTCGGGAAGACCGCCTCGAACTCCTGGTAGATCGCCCGCGCCTCCTCCTTCTTGAGAGGGCGCCCGGAGACGCGCTTGAGCTGCTGACCGATGGAGTCGAGGATCTCCGTGCGGTCGTAGTTCATGTACTCGAGCACGCGCGCGCACGACTCGCCCGGCAGAACGTCCTCGATGCGCGCGACGCCCCGCTCGTCCACGGTCACGAGGACCTCGTGGGCTTCGCCGAAGAGGTTGTGGAGGTCGCCGAGGACGTCCTGGTACGCGCCGGTCAGGCAGACGCCGATGTAGTACGGCTCGCCCTCGCGCAGCGCGTGGAGCGGAAGCGTCTCCTTGATGTCGCGCAGGTCGATGAACTTCTCGATCTTTCCGTCGGAGTCGCACGTGATGTCGGCGATCGTGCCGAGCTCCGTCGGCTTCTCGCGCAGGCGGTGGATCGGAAGCGTGGGGAAGAGCTGGTCGATCGCCCACACGTCGGGCAGCGACTGGAACACGGAGAAGTTGAGGACGTACGTGTCCGCCAGCATCGTCTCCATGTCCTC
>Ga0070670_100002832_pt1 | contig 14346 bp, 13 predicted proteins | sample KBSS63metaG_FD_64665 | JGI IMG/M metagenome (GOLD analysis project Ga0070670, IMG submission 64665) | Switchgrass rhizosphere microbial communities from Kellogg Biological Station, Michigan, USA - KBS S6-3 metaG | ecosystem: Host-associated > Plants > Roots > Rhizosphere > Soil ... | reverse complement strand
CTCCGTCGCCCGTCGTCCGTCCCCCATCCCCGGCAGTCGCCAGTCGCCAGTCGCCAGTCGCCCGTCCCCCGTCCCCCGTCGCCGGCAGTCGCCCGTCGCCCATTTCATATTCCCGATTCGCGAGTCAGATTTGCCGGCACCCTTTCGTGTGCAGTGTCGAATGCGTTTCCCTGCTCACCTGCGGCGCTCGGCCTTCGACGTCGCGATCCAGCAGCTCCGCGACGGGCGCCCTGGCGAAAACGGCTACGGCCGGCGTCTCGCCCTCCTCCTTACCATCCCCACGTTCGACGATCCGGTCGCCCGCGACATCCGGCGCACCCCAACGGGCGAGCTCTATGTCATCCGCACGGTCTGGAACCGCGCGCTGGACCTCGCCACGGCGAGCCTGACTCGCGAGATCACGATCGGAACGGGAGCCCGCGCGACGGCAGTCGGACTGGAGCTCACGAGCTTCCAGTCGCCGTCGCTGCAATCGGTCAGGGTAAACGTGGATCCGGTCACGGTCGGCGCAATGCTGGAGAGCGTCTCGTCGGCGACGCTGACGTGCTGTCCACACCAGCCCGAAGCGCCACTCGATGCGACCGTCTACGAGCTGACGTTCGGCGAGGAGTTGAACGAGACGCGCTACCGGTGGTTCGGCGACGCGCCCGACGGATGGGCCGCGCTCGGCAGCTTCGTCTCGCGCTTCCTTCGTCTCGTGGACGAACCGGCCAACATCGCGGCCCCATGACGAATCCTTCCGTCACCACGCTGGGCGCCGATCGCGACGCAGGCACCGCGATGATCGCACTCTCGCGGCGCTACCTGCGCGAGTACCTCACGAAGATCCGCCTGGCGGTCTCCGTACTCGACGAGCGGGTCGTCTGGGCGCGGCCTAACGAGGCGTCGAACAGCATCGGGAACCTGATGTTCCATCTCGCCGGCAACGCTCGGCAGTGGATCGTCAGCGGGGTTGGCGGCGCGCGCGACGTGCGAGACCGTCAGTCGGAGTTCGACCAGCGCACGCCCGTCTCGATCACGATGCTGATCGACCGGTTGGAGCAGACGATCTCGGATGTCGACCGCGTGCTCGCATCGCTGACGGCGGCCGATCTCCAGACGCGCCGAGTCATCCAGGCGAACGACGTGAGCGTGCTCGAGGCGATCTATCACGTCGTCGAGCACTTCTCGATGCACACCGGGCAGATCATCTTGCTGGCAAAAGCGGATCAGCCCGATCGCGTACGGTTCTACGAGATGGTCGACGGGCATCCGCGACTCACCGCGGACTTCCATGGCCGGACGCCCATACATCCTCGCTGAGACGAACTGGAAGGCGGTTCGCGACACGCAGTATGAGGTCGCGATCCTCCCCTGGGGGGCTACCGAAGCCCACAACTACCACCTCCCGTACGGCACCGACGTCATCGAGACGGAGGCGATCGCGGCCGAGTCCGCGAGACGTGCGTGGGAGCGTGGCGCCCGTGTGCTGGCGTTGCCCTGCATTCCGTTCGGCGTGAACACCGGACAGCTCGACATCCCGTTCTGCATGAACATGAACCCGTCCACGCAGGCGGCGGTGCTCGGGGACGTGGCGTCGGTGCTCGACGCACACCGCGTGGGCAAGCTCGTGATCCTGAACGGCCATGGCGGGAACGACTTCCGCCTCATGATCCGCGAGCTGCAGCCGAAGGTCCGGATGTTCCTCTGCACCGTGAACTGGTACACCTGCATCGATGCGCGCCAGTTCTTCAACGAGCCGGGCGATCATGCTGGTGAGATGGAGACGAGCCTCGTGCAGCACCTGAATCCCGAGCTCGTGTTGCCGCTCTCCGATGCGGGCGACGGACGCGCGCGCCGTTTTGTCGTCGCCGGCCTGCGCGATGGCTGGGCCTGGGCGCCGCGCCGCTGGACGAAGGTCACGGACGATACGGGCACCGGGAACCCGCACGCGGCGACGCCCGACAAGGGCGCACGCTACTTCGACGCCGTGGCGGACCGCCTCGCCGGCTTCTACGCGGAGCTCGCGGCCGCGGACCCGGAACACCTCTATGCCTAACGTTTCACGCTGCACCTGGGCGCGGACGGCGCTGAGCATCCCCTATCACGACACGGAGTGGGGCGTGCCGCTGCACGACGACCAGAGACTCTTCGAGTTTCTGATCCTCGAGGGTGCCCAGGCCGGGTTGAGCTGGGAGACGATTCTCCGGAAACGGGACGCCTATCGCAAGGCGTTCGACGATTTCGATCCCGAACGGGTCGCGCGCTACACGCCGAAGAAGCGCGAGCGGCTGATGGCCGATCCCGGGATCGTGCGCAATCGGCTCAAGATCGACTCCTCGGTGACGAACGCCGCCGCGTTTCTCGACGTCCGACGAGAGTTCGGGTCGTTCGATGCGTACATCTGGCGGTTCGTGGATGGGACGCCGCGCGTGAACACGGTTCGCGCGTTAGGCGACGTGCCGGTCAGCACGCCGGAGTCGGACGCGATGTCCAGGGATCTCAAGCGGCGCGGCTTCCGGTTCGTCGGCACGACCATCTGCTATGCCTTCATGCAGGCCACGGGGATGGTGAACGACCACGCCGTGACGTGCTTTCGCTATCGTGAGGTCGGGAAAGCGTAACTTCGGCCCGTATGGGGCCTTCCTACGCCCAACCGCAATATTCAAACGCACCCCAGCCGGCTGGCATCTATAGAGTCAACCGAGACTCATTCAGGAAACTCGATGACCGAGCCGACTGCCGATCTCCGCCTCTCGTTCCGCCTGCTTCGCCGTAATCGCACGCTCGCGCTCTCGGTCATCACCACGCTCGCCCTCGCGATCGGCGCCGGCGCCGCCACGTTCGCGATCGCCGAGGCGGCCCTCATCACACCGCCGCCATTTCCCGAGCCCGACCGGCTCGCGATGCTCTTCACCACGCACACCGAGCCCGCTCGCGGCACGGAACGCTATCGCTGGTCGTACCCGCGCTTTCGGCTCCTCGAGAAATCGCTCACTACCACGTCGAGCCTGGGCGACTACGGGCTCGCCAGCGTCAACCTCGCCGGCCAAACGGACGCCGAGCCGATCAGCTCGGAGATCGTTGCCGGCGGGTACTTCGCAACGTTAGGCGCCCGTCCCGTGCGCGGCCGCCTCTTCTCGACCGAAGAGGATCGAGCGCCGTCCGCCTCGATGGTCGTCATCCTCAGCCACGCTCTCTGGCAGCGCCGATACGGCGGCGATCCCGGCATCATCGGCCAGACCGTTCGCGTCAATTCACGCGAGCTCACGGTCATCGGGATCATGTCGCCGGGGTTCCGCGGTCTGACGGGGCGGGCGGAGATGTGGGTGCCGGCCACTCAGGCGCCACGGCTCACCTATCCGGAATACCTCACCACCAACCAGGATTTTAGCAGTGTCGTCGCACGGCTCCGCCCCGGCGTCTCCATGGAGGCCCTTCGCGCCGAGCTGAGCTCCGTCGGTGCCGCGATCCAGCGCGAGCTTCCGAGCGAGTCCGAAGCGCCCGGGGACAGCTTCGGGGCGACCGCGGTGCCCATCAGCGACGTACGCGTGGCCGCCGCGACCCGACGCGCCATGTTCGTGCTCCTCGGCGCCGTTGGCGTGGTACTGCTGCTCGCGTGCGCGAACGTCAGCAGCCTGCTGCTCACTCACGCGGCATCGCGACAGCGCGAGATGGCCATCCGGCGCGCGCTGGGCGCATCGAGCCGACGACTCGTCAGGCAACTCCTGACGGAATCCGCCGTGCTCGCGGCGTTAGGTGGCGGGATCGGTCTGGCGCTGGCGTGGTGGGCGACGCGCGTCATCGTGCTCCCCGCCGGCGCGATCAGCCCGGCGAATTTCTGGGGTAGCATTGGGGAGCTCACTCGCCCGAGGCTCGACCCGGTCCTCCTGGCATTCGTCGCCGGCATCACCACGCTCACCGCGCTGCTGTGCGGCCTCGCTCCCGCGGTCACGGCAGTGCGGTCGAGCATCGGCACCACCCTGCGTCAGAGCGGTGCCGTCACGCGCGTGGGCGGCGCATCACGGCTTTCCCTGCGCGGCGCAGTGGTCGCCATCGAGGTCGCGCTCGCGCTCGTGCTGCTTACCGGCGGAAGTCTCATGTTGGCAACGCTCGCACGTCTTCGCGGCGAACCTCTGGGCATTGACCCACGCAACGTCATCACGTTCTCAGTCCGGCCAGCGGAGGCGAAGTACGGCACTGCCTCGGCGCCGGCGTTCATCGAGCGACTCCTCACCGAGCTGCGCGAGGTACCCGGCGTTGTCGGCGCGACCGTCGACGGGTGTGCGCCACTCACGACGTCGTGCGCGAACAGCTCACTGTACATAGTTGGGCGTCCCGTGCCTCAGCCGGGCAACGCCCCATTCATCCGGCGTCATTACGTTGGAGCCGATCACTTCCGTGTGCTCGGCATACCCGTGCTACGCGGTCGCGCGTTCGAGAACACGGATCGCGAGGGAAAGCCCGCGGTCGCGATCATCAATGAGACGGCGGCCAAGCGGTTCTGGCCGAATGAGAATCCCATCGGCGCGCGCATCTGGTTTGGCGGCGGCAGTCGAGCCGACTGGAACTCGCCTGACCCGGGCGTGGAGGTGGTCGGTGTCGTCGGCGACGTGCCGTATCAGGAAGGCGACGATCGCCGCCGCATCCCGGCCGTCTACACGTCGTACCTGCAGTTCACGTACGCGTATCGCACGGTGATGGTGCGAGCGACCGGCGATCCCACCACAACGATGCGCAGTATCCGCGATGCCGTGAAGCGCGTCGACCCCGACCTCGCGGTCTACGATCTGGGCCTGCTCACCGAGCAGCTTGGCGACGCGTGGGCAAAACAGCGGTTCACGACGGCGGTGCTGTCGGCGTTCGCGGCGTTGGCACTCGTGCTCGCCGCGACCGGCGTGTTTGGCGTTGTCGCGAGTCTCGTGAGCGAGCGCACGAGAGAGATCGGCATTCGCATCGCGCTCGGCGCCACGCCCGCTGCGATCGGCCGGCTCGTCATCACGGAGGGAATGCGGTTGCCGATACTGGGGCTTGTCATGGGAATGGTCCTCGCAATCCCGGCGGCACAGGCGCTGCGCGGGCTCGTGTATGGCGTGAGTCCGCACGACCCGCGCGTGTTCGCGTTCGTCGTGGCGCTGCTCGCCATCGTCGCGCTGTTGGCGACGTTCATTCCGGCGCGTCGAGCGACGCGAGTCGACCCGCGCATCTCCATGGCAGCCGAGTAGCTGCTCGCAACGTCATCGGGCGGCGACTAACTTCTTCGCGGACTCTCTGCCCACGAAGGAGCTCACGCCATGTCGTTGTCGTTCGTTTCGCGTCGCCGTATGTGCGCGCTCGTCGCCATCACGTGTTCGGTGCTTGGCGCGTCCTGTCAGTCCGACTCGGGCGGGACCAGTGGGTCGGCGACTAGTGCGTTGACGAAGCCGGACAAGAACGCGCTCGCGACGCCCGCGCCGGATTCGTTCAAGGTCGCTTTCGAGACGAGCAAGGGGAATTTCACCGTCGTGGCGCATCGGAACTGGGCGCCTCATGGCGTCGATCGCTTTTATCACCTGGTGCAAGTCGGCTATTTCGACGACGCGCGGTTCTTCCGCGTGTTGAGTGGCTTCATGGCACAATGGGGGATGAACGGAAATCCGCGCGTCACCGCGGCCTGGGATCCGTTGACCATCCCGGACGACTCGGTGAAGCAGAGCAACGTGCGCGGGATGGTGACGTTTGCCGCCGGCAGTGCCCCGGACACTCGCAGCACGCAGCTGTTCATCAATTACGCCGACAACAGGAACCTCGACGGAATGCGGTTCGCGCCGATTGGTCAGGTGGTCGATGGAATGTCGGTGGTGGACAGCCTGTACTCGGGGTACGGCGAGGGCGCGCCGGGCGGCTCCGGCCCGGACCAGGAGCTCATCGCCCGCGACGGCAACGCGTACTTGACGAAGAACTTCCCAAAGCTGGACTTCATCAAGACGGCGCGGATCGTCCCCTAACGAGTCCCGTGTGCCCCCGAGCCGGCAGGCGCTCGGGATGACGAGGTCGCGAAACAGGGCCGGCTTCGTTAGCATCCCCTCACCATGCGACGGATCCTGATCGGTGTACTCGGGCCAGGCGAAGGCGCCGGCCAACGAGAGATGGACGACGCGACGCTCATCGGTGAGCTCGTCGCAAAGGCCGGGTGGGCAGTGCTGACCGGCGGACGGGTCGCGGGTGTCATGGGTGCCGCCGCGAACGGCGCGCGCGCCGCCGGTGGCCTCACCATTGGCATCCTGCCAAGCCTCGACACGCTCGGCGCCTCGCCCGCGGTGGACGTCGTGCTCGCGACCGGACTTGGCGAGGCGCGCAATGCCGTGATCGCCCTGTCCGCCAACGCCTTCGTTGTGTGCGGCATGAACGCAGGCACAGCGTCCGAGGTCGCGCTCGCCATCCGCGCGAAAAAGCCCGTGATCCTGCTACGCTCCGACGAGACCACCTCGAAGTTCTTCCGAGGACTCGACGCCGACGTCGTCCGCGTCGCCATGAGCGCCGGCGAAGCGATCGAAATGCTTCGCGGCCTGCTGCTCTCACACTCCGGCCCCCGCAAGGCGGTATGACACAGCCGCGTGCTGGCACGCTGTTCGTCGATCACGGCGACGTTCTCGCCCTGCTGCCGATGTCCGAGTGCATCGATGCCATGACCGAGGCACTCCGAACCCTGGCACTCGGGGGCGCGCTGCTTCCGCTGCGAACGGTCGTCCGGCTGCCCGATGGACCTAACGCGTTCGCGCTCATGCCGGCCGCCCTGCGCGAGCCATCGGCGCTCGGCGCGAAGGTCATCACGGTCTTCCCCGGCAACGACGCGACGCCGTACGACTCGCATCAGGGTGCCGTGCTCCTGTTCGACATGGAGCTCGGGCGCCTCATCGCGATTCTCGACGCGAGCACCATCACGGCACTGCGCACCGCCGCGGTAACGGCAGTGGCCACGCGTCTGCTCGCGCGTCCCGAAGCGCGCACACTCGCGCTGCTCGGCGCCGGGGTACAGGCCGAGACGCATCTCGAGTCGATCAGTCTGGTGCGCCCAATCGACGAAGTCCGCGTGTGGAGTCGCTCCGGCGACCGCGCGCGTCGATTCGCGGAGAAGTTCGCTGCGCCCGGCCGGCGCATCGTGGCGTGTCCGTCCGCTCGTGAGGCGGTGGATGGCGCAGACGTCGTCTGCACCATCACGTCCGCCCGTGAGCCTGTGCTGTTCAGCGACTGGATCGCACCCGGCACGCACGTCAACGCCGTGGGCGCCAGTCTCGCGACGTCTCGTGAGCTCGACAGTGCCGCCGTCGCGAAGTCGCGCCTGTACGTCGACCGGCGAGAGTCGACGCTCAACGAAGGCGGGGATTTCCTCGTGCCGAAGCGGGAAGGGCTGATCGGTGACGACCACATCGTGGGCGAGATCGGCGAGCTCCTCGTCGATCCGCCCCGCGTTCAGGGACGTCGTTCGCCGCAGGAGATCACGCTGTTCAAATCTCTGGGACTCGCCATCGAGGACGTCGCGGCGGCTCGCCGAATCTACGACCGCGCGATCGCCACCGGCGCGGGCAAATGGCTCGAGCTTGGTGGGCTGCGCGATGCCCACGCCTGACGAAATTCGGCTCGAGGACATCCGCGCGGCACGACACCGGCTCGCCGGGATCGTGACCCGCACGCCGCTCGTTAGGCTCGAGGTGCCCCACGCGGCCGGCGAGATCTGGCTCAAGCTCGAGAACCTCCAGCCGATCGGTTCCTTCAAGCTTCGTGGTGCGGCGAACGCCATGCTGAGCGCGGACCCTGACCGACTCGCCCGCGGCGCCTATACGGCGAGCGCCGGCAACATGGCACAGGGCGTTGCGTGGAGCGCGCGGCACCTCGGCGTCCCCTGCACGGTCGTGGTGCCGGAGCATGCCCCACAGACCAAGGTCGACGCGGTCGAGCGACTCGGCGGGCGTATCATCAAGGTGCCGTTCGATCGATGGTGGCAGACGCTGGTCGAACATTCCTATCCCGGGATCGACGGCCTGTTCGTCCATCCCGTGTCTGACCCGCCCGTCATCGCAGGCAACGGGACCATCGGCCTCGAGATCATCGAGGATCTGCCGGACGTCGATACGGTGCTCGTGCCGTTCGGTGGCGGCGGGCTGAGCTCGGGGATTGCCACCGCGATTCGCGCACTGCGACCGGACGTGCAGGTGTTCGGATGCGAGGTCGCAACGTCGACTCCGCTCACCTCGGCGCTCGCTGCCGGCGAGCCCGTTCGCGTCGTGCGGAGCCCGAGCTTCATCGACGGCATCGGCGGTAACGGCGTGCTCGCGGAGATGTGGCCGCTCGTGAGCACCGTGCTCGCGGGAGCCCTGGTGTCGAGCGTCGACCAGGTCGCCGCCGCGGTTCGCCTGCTGCTCGAGCGCGCGCGTGTCGTGGCGGAGGGTGCGGGCGCGGCGTCATTGGCCGCGGCGTTAGGCCATCGCGTTCCCGGTCAGGTCGTCTGCGTCGTCTCGGGCGGGAACATCGACGCCGCGAAGCTCGCGACGATTTTGAATGGCGAGGTGCCCGTATGATCGTGCTCGTGCTCAACGCCGGCTCTTCCTCGCTCAAGTTTCAGCTGGTTCGCACGGACCTGCTCTGCATCGCCAACCATCTCGACGAGAAGCTCGCGCGCGGAACGATCGAGCGTATTGGAGGCGAGGCGGTGTTCACGTTGCGTGGTCGCGGCGACGCGGTGTCGCGCGGTTCGGCGCCGATGCGTGACGTGCGAGCGGCCATCGAGTACATCGTGACGTGGCTGGCGTCCGAGGAATCGGGCCGCGTCATCGGTGCGGTTGGCGAGATAGAGGCCGTCGGGCACCGCGTCGTGCACGGCGGAGAACGCTTTCAGCGCTCGGTGCGAATCGACGACGAAGTGCTGCGGGGCATGGAGGACATGATCGAGCTCGCCCCGCTGCACAATCCGCATAACATCAAAGGCGTGGCGGCGGCGCGCGCCGTGTTAGGCGCCGACCTGCCGAACGTCGCCGTCTTCGATACGGCGTTTCACCACACCCTGCCGGAGAAAGCGTTTCTCTACGCGATCCCGTATCAGCTCTACCGGCGCCACAAGGTTCGACGCTACGGCTTTCATGGCACCTCGCACCGGTACGTCGCGTACAGGTGGCGCGAGCTCACCCTCGTGCCGCGCGAAGCCACCCGCATCATCACCCTGCACCTCGGCAACGGCTGCTCGGCGTGCGCGATCGACCAGGGGAACTCCGTCGACACGTCGATGGGCTTCACGCCGCTCGAGGGGCTCGTCATGGGAACGCGCTCCGGCGACCTCGACCCCGCGATCGTGGAGTTTCTCGAGGCGAAGGAGGGACTATCGGCGACCGCGGCGGACAACCTGTTGAACAAGCAATCGGGCCTTCTCGGCATCTCCGGTCTTACGAACGACATGCGGGACCTGCTCGCGGAAGCGCGCGAGAACAACGATCGCCGCGCACGCCTGGCGATCGACATGTTCTGCTATCGGGCTCGCAAATACATCGGCTCCTACCTCGCCGCGTTAGGTGGCACCGATGCGATCATCTTCGCTGGCGGAATCGGCGAGAACGCAGCGGAGGTTCGTGCGCAGATCCTGCACGGCCTGGAATGGGCTGGCATCGAGGTCGACGACGAGGCAAACAATCACATGGTGGGTGGCGCCGAGGGCCGCATAACGACAGATTCGTCGCGGCTCGCAGCGTGGGTCATTCCGACCGACGAGGAGCTCCTGATCGCCCGCGACACCTTCCGTGTCGTCACGGGCGTCGAAGGCCGCTACTAGCGACACGCATGATCGTCAATCTCCTGCTGCTGCTGGTCCCGATCTCGGCACTGCTCGAGTACGTCCTCCACGCGTCGCCGGTGTGGGTGTTCGCCGTGGCGATCCTGGCGATCATTCCCCTGGCCGAGTGGATCCGCCGCGCGACGGAGCATCTCGCCGTGCGCGCCGGCTCCGAGATCGGCGGTCTCGTGAACGTCACGTTCGGCAACATGGCCGAACTGATCATCGCGCTGTTCATCCTCGCCGCGGGTGCGACGGATGTGGTGAAGGCGCAGATCACTGGGTCGATCATCGGAAACGCGCTGCTCGGGCTCGGGCTGGCAATCGTGGTCGGCGGATGGAAGCGCCACACGCAGACCTTCCCGCGAGAGCGCGCCGGCCTCCAATCGAGCCTTCTCATCCTGTCGGTCATCGCGCTGCTCGTTCCGGCGCTGTTCGACTTTACCGAGCGGGGGCTCAATCAGACGGCCGTCGAGCGCTCCCGGCTGGACGAGAATCTGAGCCTGGGCGTGTCGGTGGTGCTGATCATTATGTACTTCGCGAACATCGCGTATACGCTGGTCACTCACCGGAATGTCTTCTCGCGAGAGGAGGACGCGGACGCGATGCACGGCGCCGCGTGGCCGCTCTGGAAGTCCATCGGCGTCCTGCTGGCCGCGACCGCAGCCATCGCACTCGAGGCCGAGTTAGTGTCCGGGGCGCTGGAGGCCACGTCCGAATCTCTCGGACTTTCGCCGTTCTTCCTCGGCGTCACGGTCCTCGCGGTGGTCGGCAACGCAGCCGAGTACGTCTCGGCGATCTATTTCGCGCGGCGTGATCGAATGGGGTTGGTTTTCACGATCACCGTCGGCGCCACCGTGCAGGTGGCGTTGCTGACGGCCCCGGTGCTGGTGATCGTCTCGTACTTCATGGGCCACCCGATGAACCTGGTGTTCCAGAACCCGATCGAGCTGATCGCGATCGCCGCGGTGGCGTTCGGCGTGAACGCGATCGCCCATGACGGTGAGACGACCTGGTTCGAGGGGCTGCTGTTACTGGCCTTGTACGCGATCCTGGGCATGGCCTTCTTCCTGGTTCGTTAGGCCTCCGTCATTACACTGATGACCGAGAACCAAGGACCGATGACCCGGAACAGATGACCCGAGAGGACATCACGCGATTTCATGGCGAGTCATGAGTCGTGGGTTGTGAGTCATTCGTTACCGGCCATCGGCTTTCGTGGGCGGCATTGACTGCGGATCGAGGTCCGGCTTTGCTCGGGTCATTCCCGCCATCATATTCGATGGTGGGATGTACTCCACCTGCATTTTCTGCCACGCCGCGCTCGAGGCCAATGACACGATCGAGCACTTTCCCGTAGGCCGGCGACTCGCGTTCGACTCCGAGCGCGGGCGGCTTTGGGTCGTGTGCCGACGCTGCCGCCAGTGGAACCTCACGCCCACCGAGGAACGGTGGGAAGCGATCGAAGATTGCGAGCGCCTGTACCGTGACACTCGGCTTCGCATCTCGACGGACCAGATCGGCCTGGCCCGGCTGCCGTCGGGGCTCGAGCTCGTCCGGATCGGGCGTCCCCAGCGCCCCGAATTCGCCGCCTGGCGTTATGGCGACCAGCTCGGCCGCCGGCGCCGAGCGGCGTTCGTCAAGGTCGGCATCGGCCTCGGCGCGTTAGGCGCGGTGGTGGCTGGCGGCGCTGTGGTCGGCGTGGGCATCGGCAGCTTCGGATGGATCATTGGCCAACTGGGCGAGCGCATCGTCAAGGGATCACCGGAGCGCATCGTCGCACGCCTTCCGTCCCCCGACGCCGGCGAGATAGCCGTTCGCGCAAAACACCTCAAACATCTCCGGCTCGTGGGCCTCGACCGGGCAGGCTGGCAGCTCGGCGTGCCACATCCGTCTCGGAAAACCATCATTACGCTGGAGGGCGAGAGCGCGATCCAGGCGTTGGGGAAATTGCTCCCGCAGATGAACAGGTTCGGCGGTTCGCGTGAACGCGTTGCCGAAGCCGTCTCGCTCATTGAGCGCGCGAAAGACCCGGTGCGGCTGTTCGACGTCGCCGCGCGACAGGCGATGAACCGCAACACGTCGAAGATCGCCGCGCTGCCGGAGGCGACGCGCCTCGCGCTGGAGATGGCGGCGCACGAGGACAGCGAACGGCGCGCGCTGGAGGGCGAGCTCGCGCTGCTCGAGCAGGCATGGAAGGAGGCGGAAGAGGTCGCGGCGATCGCCGACAACATGTTCCTGCCCGCGTCCGTCGAGGACTGGATCCGCAAGCACCGGAAAGGCTAGGATGCCGCCTGCTCGATGGTCGGACCGGAGCGTCAGGTCCATCGATCTGACCGCAAGTCTGCGGCGAGGCCTGTCCGCGATACTGCTCGCCACCGCGTTAGGCTGCATCGGCGGGAAGGTGGATGCCCCTCCTCCCGCCACCGTTTCCGATGCGGCCGGTGACTCGCTCCCGGTGCTGCCGCCGTCGAGCGTCAACGCGCCGATCACGTACGACCTTGCCCCGGCGTTCGCCACGCTCGAGGCGTCGGTGCCGAGGACGTTCGGCGACATCGCAACCCGAAGGCGAAGCACCACGAACAAGCACATATCGACCGCGTTCGCCGCGGAACGAACGCCGTTCGAGATCACGCGCGAGGGCACCACGGTGCGTGTTGCCACCGTCCTCGAGTACCAGGGCAAGGGTTGGTACAGAACGCCACTCGGTGCCGAGGTCTCCGGGTCGTGCGGGATGAGTGGACCTCGGCCTCGCGTTGCCGTCGCGATCGCGACGACCCTCCGTATAACGCCGGGCTGGGGCGTTCGCGGCAAGAGCGAGGTCACCTCCATAGCTCCATTCAGCAGCGAACGGCGCGACCAGTGCAAGGTGACGATCTTCAACGTCGACGTCACCGATCGCGTCGTCGCGGCCGCGAGGTCGGAGCTGGAGAAGCGGCTCGTGCAGTTCGACGAGAAGCTCGCGGCGGTCGACGTACGATCGCGCATCGACAACTGGTGGCGACTCCTGGAGCGGCCGATCCGGTTGGCCGACAGCGTCTGGCTGCTTCTCGAGCCGCGCGAAGTGCATCTGGGACCCATCGTCGGGTCGGCGCGCGTGTTATCGCTCGACGTCGGCCTCACGGGCGAACCGCATGTCGTCACGGGCCCGCGGCCGCCCGATGGCACGGATTCACTTCCTCCCCTCCGGCGGGAACGGGCGAAGCACGAGCAGGCGCTTCACGTCCTTCTCGACGGAGAGCTCAGCTACGATCTCGCCAACGCCGTTCTCACGAAGAACGTCGTGGGCAAGCGAGTCCGTCGAGGCGTCCGGTGGATCACGATCCGCGACGCGCGGCTCTCGGGCATCGGCGGCGGTCGCGTCGCGCTCGCGCTCCGCTTCGACGGGGCCGCGAGCGGCATCGTGTATCTCGTGGGAACGCCGCGCTTCGACCCCGAAACGCGACAGCTGTACGTGCCGGATCTCGCCTACGACGTCAGCAGCGCGGACCTCCTCGTGCGCGGCCTGGAATGGATGCGCCGCAGCGACGTACAGGATTTGCTCCGTACCCGGGCGCGGTTTCCCGTTGCGGACCTCGTCGAGCAGGCACGTCAGCGGCTGGAACGCGGGATGAATCGCTCGCTCGGCCAGACCGCCCGCCTCGTGGCTCGTATCGCGACCGGAGACGTTCTGGCAGTTCGGGCCACATCCACCGGCCTTCTCGTCCGTGCGAGCGCAAATGGGTCGGCCCGCTTGGAAGTCAACCGAATCCCCGCACTTTCCGGTCGATGAGCGGCGCGCTCCATCGTTACCTTTCCGAGACGATGCCATGGGTCGCACGCGAGGCATCGGTGGACGGTCGCCGCATTCGGAGCGCGCACATGCTGACACGGAAGGCGAAGGCGTTCTGGCCGCTCTTGTTCCTCCTCGTTTTCGCCGACTGTACGACCAAGCGGCTGGCCGAGGAGCATCTCGTGCCGGAGCACATGCCGCATCCCGTCGTGGGTGACGTGGTTCGCCTGACGCTCGCCTACAATCCGGACGCGGCGTTCTCGTTCTCGCTCGGCCAACATTCGCGGGTGGGCTTCACCGTGCTCGCCCTCGGTGTGCTCGTGGCGCTGGGCAGCGTGTACCGATCGACGCCGGCGCAGGACCGGCTGCAGGCAGCTGCGCTCGCGCTCGTGGCCGGCGGTGCGATCGGGAACGTGATGGATCGATTCCGGACGCCAGGCGGCACGTACCGCGGCGTCGTGGACTTCATCGACATCGGCGTCGGCGGCTGGCGATTCTGGACCTTCAATCTCGCGGACGTCGGGGTCACGTGCGGCGCGATCCTGCTCGCGCTGCTGTTGCTGCGGCGCGGCGACCGGTCGCCTGCCCAGGCCTAACGACATGATCCTGGCCGCATGAACCGCATCGAGGTCGTCGAGGCCGACATCACGACGCTCGCCGTGGACGCAATCGTCAACGCGGCGAATACCTCGCTCCTCGGCGGTGGTGGCGTCGATGGCGCCATTCATCGCGCGGCCGGTCCGGAGTTGCTCGCGGAATGCCGTACGCTCGGCGGCTGCGAGACGGGCCATGCGAA
>Ga0070670_100002830_pt1 | contig 14348 bp, 15 predicted proteins | sample KBSS63metaG_FD_64665 | JGI IMG/M metagenome (GOLD analysis project Ga0070670, IMG submission 64665) | Switchgrass rhizosphere microbial communities from Kellogg Biological Station, Michigan, USA - KBS S6-3 metaG | ecosystem: Host-associated > Plants > Roots > Rhizosphere > Soil ... | reverse complement strand
CGGCAAACCGGCTCACGCCGGCTCGCGAGGGCAGGATTCTACTCCCGTGACATAGAATCGGCGCCATGACGCGCAACGCCTTTCCCCTTTGCTCAGCCGCCGTCGTGCTCATGCTGCTGTTCAGCGCCGTGACGGCGCGCGCCGAGGACATCAAGGTCTTGTCGTCGGTGGCCATGCGGGCCGTGGTGGAAGACGTCGCGCAGCGCTTCGAGAAGGAGACGAAGCACCACGTGGTGTCGACCTTCGGCCTGGCCGCCGCCATGAAGAGCCGCATCGAAGGCGGCGAGGCCTTCGACCTGGTGATCATCACGCCCGGGCAGATCGACGACCTGATCAAGCAGGGCAAGGCGGCCGCGGGCTCGCGCGCGGTGATCGCGCGGACCGGCCTGGGGCTGATGGTGCGCGCCGGATCGCCGAAGCTCGAGGTCGGCACGGTAGACGCCTTCAAGCGAACGCTGCTCGCGACGAAGTCGTTGACCTACGTACCCGCCGGCGCGAGCGGCGTGGCCTTCGTGGCCACCGCCAAGCAGCTCGGCATCGCGCAGGCGCTGGAGGCGAAAACCAGACCTGCCGCGTCGGGTGACGACGTCAACGCCAGCATCACCGGCGGAGCCGCGGAGATCGCCGTGCTGCCGGTCAGCGAGATCCTGCCGGTGAAGGGTGCCGCCCTGGGCGGCGTGTTCCCCGCCGAGGTGCAGACCTACATCGTGATGGCGGGCGCCACGTCGAATACGGCGTCGGCGGCCGCGCGCAGCTTCCTCGCCCGGCTGACGTCTTCCGCCAGCGACGCCGTGATCACCGCCAAGGGGATGGAACGCGTCACGCCCTGACGGCCTGCCAGAGACGTTCTCCTCCCGCGGCGCGATGCGCGCGGTGAAGAAACGCCGTGAGGCTCGACTCGCCGCCGAACGCCGCCACCTGCGTGCGGTACTCACGAACCGCCGCGATCTTGGCGCGCTCGACCTCGGCCAGCGGCGCGACATGGCTGCGCCACACCAGTGCTGCGGCCTCGGGCACGAAGTGGTCGACACCCGGACCGCGTGCCGCCCAGGCGAGTGACCGCAGCAGAAGGCCGAGCCGCACGCTGCCCCAGATCGGTGCGTCACGAGCCGTCCACCTCGTCTGCCGCGTGACGAAGTGGCGCCGCCGGGCCGCTCCGTCCGCCGCGTAAAAGTCTTCGTAAAACAACAGCCGGCCCCAGGTCCGGCGTGACAACAGCACCCGGAGCGCCGCCACCGTCACTTCGACGTGATCGACGTGGTTGCCGGCGCCGAGCGGCACGTAGACGTGCACGTCCGCATCCTGAAGCGCATCGTCGATCACGCGCTCGATCCGTTGCAGATTGCGGAACGCGCGCACATCGGACGGGGTGTGAAACGCATCGCGCGGGCTGGTGAGATACGGAGGAGAGACCATCCGCTCCTGGAGGTCGAGCCATCGAGCCGCGGCTCCCACCCGTGCCACGGCGCGGGCGTCTTCGGCTCGCCGGACGTCGTAGTCGCCGAACCCGCGCAGTCGTGGTGGGAGATCCTGGACAGCCGGACCACGCGAGAACACCGTCCACACCTCGGCACGGTCGCCCTTCGAGGTGAGAGCCGCGATCAGCCCTCCCGCCGACAGCACGGCGTCGTCGAGATGCGGCGACACGAAGATGTGGCGCAGCGCGTCAGGCACTCACATCACCTCCGTCGTCGCCGCTCGCAGCCGCCGCAGCGTGTCGAGGTTCTGGACGTCGAGCGGATCGCGCACGATCGCTCCAGCGCGCGACGGTGCTGGCGACTTCTCGGTTTCGATCAGGAGCGGCAGTCCACTGAAACGGCGGTCGTGGAGCAGCCGGCGGAACGGCGCCTCGCCGAGACAGCCGCGGCCGATGTGCTCGTGCCGATCGACCCGGCTCGCGCACGGTTTCTTGGAGTCGTTGGCGTGAAATGCCTTGAGCCGGCCGATGCCCACCAGCCGATCGAAGGCCTCGAAGGTGTCGCCGTATCCGGATGCGGTGGTGATGTCGTAGCCCGACGCGAGCAGATGGCACGTATCCAGACAGACGCCCACACGCGGAGAGCCGTCCAGCCGGTCGATGATCGCGGCCAGATGCTCGAAGCGATAGCCGAGCGTCCGCCCCTGCCCGGCCGTGTGCTCGAGCAGCACCATCGTGGAGCGGCGGGCGCGAGCGGCGAGCGCCTCGCCGATGGCCGCCGCGACGAGGCGCAGCCCGTCCTCCTCGCTGCCGGCCGTGCACGTGCCGGGATGGACCACGACGCCGAGCAGCCCGAGCGTCTCGGCGCGATCGAGCTCGTCGATGAACGCCGCGATCGACTGCCGCCTCAGCGCGTCAATCGTCGTGGCCAGATTGATCAGATAGCTCGCATGTGAGACCGCCGGGCGGATGGCCGTCTCCTCGAGGCGGGCGCGGAAGCGCTTCACGTCGCCGGGATCGAGCGGCTTTCCCTGCCATCGGTTGCCGTTCTTGGTGAAGATCTGCAGTGCTTCGCAGCCGTGCGCCTCGGCGCGATCGACCGCCTTGGAGACTCCACCCGCCACCGACATGTGCGCGCCGATTCGAAGCATTCGGATCTGAACGTTGCAAAACCCCTGCGACGCGTCCAGTTATCTCATCCGCCAACGACGATCCGGCACGAATGGTGCGTAGAAGTTGAGCGGAGGAGCCTATGCGCCGCATCATCTTGACCGTTCTGTTTGCTGCCCTCCCGTCTGTCGGGTGGGCTCAGCAGCCGTGCACTCCCGACGCGCGCCGCGTCGTGGACGAACTGTATCGACACATGCTCGAGCGCGCCGCCGATCCCGGCAGCGCCGGGTGGGTGACGAAGCTCCAATCCGGCACGACCGTTCGGGAGATCGTGCGCGAGATCGCCAAATCGTCCGAACACGCGCAGCGCTTTTACAACCCCGGCGACGGCGCCCAGGCCCACGAGCGCGCGGTGGCCACCTTGTACCGTCACATTCTCGGCCGCCAGCCGGATCCGGCTGGGCTCCGGACGTACACCCAGACGGCGATGAACCAGGGGCTCGGCGCGGTGGTGGACTCGATCGTCAATTCCGGCGAGTACAACCAGAACTTCGGCGACTGGGGTGTGCCAGGCTCCGGCGGGATCCGCTACTGCGGTAGCGGCGCCAGCACGTCGTCGACTCGCGAGATGCGATTCCCGCAGCTCGACACCAATCACGACGGCGTGGTGTCGAGGTCGGAATGGCGTGGCACTGCCGGCGCGTTCCGCGTGCGCGACTGGAATGGCGACGGCGTGCTGTCGGGAGAAGAAGTGCGGATGGGCGCCTATCCGCCGGAAGACAGCCTCGAAGCGCAGGACTTCCGCATGCCCCCCGACGATCGCTTCGATTACCTGGACGCCAACAACGATGGCAGGATCACCGAGAACGAATGGGACGGGAGCCTCGAAACGTTCGACCGCTTAGATCGCAACCGGGATGGGCGGCTCACCCGCGCCGAGCTCGGTTCGGTGCGTCCGCCAACGCCGTTTGCGTCGATCGACTCGAACCGGGACGGACGCATTACGCTCGGCGAGTGGCCGTGGTCGCGCCGCACGTTCATCCAGCAGGACGAGAACTCGGACGGCGCGATCACGCGCAGCGAGTATCGCGGCGGGCCGGAGGAACGCTAGCGAGGCTCCGCCTCGCAGAACAAAGTCTGGACGCCACCGACCTTTTGACCAGCCCGTTGGAGCACTCGCGGGCCGCACGTCCGGACCTGTCAATCGTTTACGGCCGCCCGCCCGGTGGGCGGCCGCCTTGCACTCCGTGCACGCATGATGGCAGTCAGGCGTTTCAGCGTGCTCGCGGCGGTGCTCACCCTTGCACTGGGCCTGCGAGTTCAGGCCTCTACCTCTTCGACGACACCCGCGCTCGCCACGCCCGCGTCTGAACGCTCGTATCCATCGATTCTGCCGCTCACCCTCGAGGTCAGCGGCGATCAGGCGCACGAGCTGAGGACGCTGCGGGACTTCACCATCACCGCCGAGCGCGAGGGCGACATCGCCCCCGTCGTCGTGATCGGACCGGTCGATCCCTTCACCGACGAGAATACCTGCAAGCGTCCGATGCCGGCGGGAATCACCGGCTGCGTGGTGAACGACGATGCGACCATCGGAACCCTGCGAGTGATGTGGCAGGTGCCGGAGGCGGGCACCTACCGATTCGTGCTGTCCGGCAAACGCGGGCTGAGCGATCGCGTCGTCACGATCGGCGCGTTCGACCTCGAAGCACGCGACTAGCGTCCGTCGACGGGCCTTCGTGCCTCCTCGGCGCGTGCGGCGCGCAGGATGTTTGCCAGACCGCGATTGCCCTCATGGCACCCGTACTCGAAGATGGGCTGGGTGTTGTCGCGCTTAAGCGGCATCCGGATGGCCCACGGGCGCTCCCAGGTGGTGGGATCGTCCATGCGTGCCGTCCAGCTGATCACGTCCGGACCGGCCGGCGTGAACCGCTCGGTCACCTTCAGCCCCGACGAGGCGCCTCGATAGTTCATCGCCTCGTGGATGTTGGTGGTTTCGACCACCAGCGTGTCGCCGTCCCACCATCCGCGCGAGTCGCCCATGTACTGCCGAATCGCCGCCGACAGCCGGGGACGCCGGTCGAGCGGGATCACCCGCGCGTCGTGAATCATTTCGTAGCGGATGACCACGTAGCCCGGCGCCTGGGTGATGTCGTACGACGACCCGTAGATGATCGGCCGCATGATGTCGGGCACGCCACGCGAGATGCAGCGATCGTAGAGGCTGCGATCGGTGTAGGAATCGGCCGGCCCCCGGCCCTTCCGTGTCGCCTGCCGCGCCGCCGCGCGTTCTCGCGCGGCTGGCGTCAGCGGTGGCACCCGGCCGTCTTCCGGTTCGATTACCAGCCACGGCTGGGCATTGGCTGCGTTGAAGTGCTCGTACCAGTGAGGAGGTCCCGCGCCGGTATCCTCCTCGACGGTGCCGCCGATGCTCGGCGCCTGCTGTGCCGCCGCTTCCTGCCGCTGTTTCCGTAGCAGCGCCATCTCCTTCTCGCCGAAGTCGGATAGCCGTTTGCCGGCCAGCTCCGGCGGCCGCTCGAACGGCGTGTTGTTCTCGTCCTTGTTGGTGTAGATCCCCTGAAGGTCGGGATCTCCCCACGGCGTCCGCGGCACCTTCCACGGCTGCGCGGCGGGCCCGCCCGCCAGCATCAGCGCGCCAACGGCTGTCAGCACCAGAACCGATCGCACTCGCATGTCCCCCCCGCCAGAGTCAGCGCGATGTTATCCACGGAACCGGCTGATGGGCATGACCCGTCCGGGTTAGCCAGGTGGTCGGGAGAGATACACTCTGTGGACCCCATTGACCAGGAGGAGGAGCACGTGATGATCAACAGAAAGACCGTGGCGGCGACGGTGGCCGTCATCGGCATCAGCGCAACAGCCGCACTCGCGCAGCGTCCGGCCGCGAATATGAGTTTCTTCGTCACCAGCGCGAACCCGAAGGGCGGCAACCTCGGGGGGCTCGCCGGGGCGGACCAGGTCTGCCAAGGGCTGGCCAAGGCCGCGGGCGCGGGCAACAAGACGTGGCACGCGTACCTGAGCACGAGCACGGTCGACGCGAAGACCCGCATCGGCAACGGCCCCTGGTACAACTTCAAGGGCGAGCTCATCGCGCAGAACGTGGCGGACCTCCACACCCCGGACAAGAACAAGCTGTCGGCCGAGACGTCGCTCACCGAGAAGGGCACCAAGCCGAACTATCTGGCGATGGTCGACGGCAAGCCGGCACCCACCGCGCAGCCGTTGCAGCACGACATCCTGACCGGCACGAACGAGGACGGCACCAAGAACGCCGACACGTGCAACAACTGGACGGTGGGCGACGGCAGCGCCAAGGCGATGCTCGGCCACGCCGATCGGCTCGGGCGCAACCCCGGCGTGAACCCGTGGAACGCGAGTCACCCGTCGCAGGGGTGCGGCCTCGAGCAGCTGGCGCCGACCGGCGGCGCTGGGCTGTTGTACTGCTTCGCGACCAACTGACGTTGGCCTGGTTGTGCCTGGTTGTGGCCCTGTCCGCCGCGGCGGCGCAGTGGCCACAACGTCTCGCCCCGAACATCCCGAGGACGGCGGACGGACGGCCCAACCCTGACGCGCCGGCGCCGCGCACGGCGGACGGCAAACCGGACTTCTCCGGCGTGTGGCGCGGCATCACCGCGCCGCCGGGCCGCCGCCTGGTGCCGCGGCCGCCCGACCCGCCTATTGCCGTCTACCGTGAGATCGGTCAGAACCTGCCCGACGGCCTCCCGGTAACGCCCTACGGCCTCGATCTGCTGAAGCAGCGGATTGCCGGCTCCAGCACGCAGAATCCCGAGGCACAGTGCCTGCCGATGGGGCTGATGCAGCTCCACACGCAGGGCGCGCCGCGCAAGTTCGTCCAGACGCCGGCGGTGCTGGCGATCCTCTACGAAGCCGGCGGCGAGACCCGGCAGATCTTCACCGACGGCCGTCCGATGCCGGCCGGCGATCCGCAGCCATGGTGGAACGGCTACTCGGTGGGACGTTGGGAGGCCGACGATCTCGTCGTCACCACTACCCACTTCCGCGACGGCGGCTGGCTCGATCTGATCGGCAGTCCGCTGACCGATGCCGCCACGATCACCGAGCGGTTCCGCCGGCCCACGTTCGCGCGCATGGACATCGACGTCACGATCGAAGACCGCAAAGCCTATACGCAGCCGTTCACCGTCCGGCTGTATCAGGAGCTGATGCCCGGCGACGAGCTGATCGAATACGTCTGTCTGGAGAATCAGCGCTTCAAGGGATAGCGCCACGGCCCGCACGCCCGGCGCGGCGAAGGCTCAGGGTAATTTGAGGGCCGCCCGCAGCTCGCGCGCCGTCATGGCTTTCAGGAAGATCGGCTGGCTCGAGTCGAACGACTTGCCGGCGGCCAGCGGTCCCACGACCACCGGTTCGAACCCGGCGTCGGTCACCAGACGCGACGCCACGGCCAGCGCCTCCTTGTCGTCGCTCGCGAGCGGCACGGCCACGCGGTCGCCGGCGCGATGGGCTTCGCTCATGAACACTTTGAAGTTCAGCTGATTGAACGCGCGGACGATCCGCGCGCCCGGCAGGTGCTCGGCGGTCGCAAGACCCGCGCCCTTGGCCACGGCCGCTTCCGCAATCGGCCCGTCACGCCGCACGTTCGGGTTGCCGGCGTCGATCACGATCTTCCCTTTGAGAGCGGCGGCGTAGTCCTGGCCGATCTGGGCCATCGAGGAATACGGCACGCCCAGGAAGACCACGTCGCCAAAGGCGATCGCCTCCTTCGGCGTACCTGCTCGCGCGCGGGCTCCCACCCGGGCCACCAGCGGCTTGAGGTTGTCCGGATTGCGCGAGGAGAACAGCACCTCGTGCCCGGCCTTTGCCAGCAGTTCGCCGATGGCGCCGCCGATGTTTCCGGAGCCGATGAACCCGATCTTCATCGGCCGCGATGTCTGGGGCGTCGTCTGGGCGCCGGCTGCCAGCTGCGTCAGCGCCGATGCCACGACCGCCACCACGGCCAGGGCGAGAACGTGCGCGCGTGGTTTCGCCATACGCGGCGATTTTAGTGCTTTTCGCGTGGGCGCCGTGCCGACCGGCTCAGATGACCCGGTGCGTCACCGAGTCGTTGTTCTTGAACGTCACCGTCTGGCCGCCAAAGTTGGCGGTGTTGCCGCCGCCCGATGGCGCTTCATCCTTGCACCCCGCCCACGGAGACGAATTTCAACGCCGAGGCCAGCTAGGATGACGGACGATGAGGCGGGATTTGTGCCCTGCGGGCGAAGATGCCTTACGCTGACGGAAAGGCGTTTACCCATGAAGAAGCTGCTCTGCGTGATCGGCGTGAGCCTCTGGTCGGCGGCGACCGTCGCAGGCCAGGCGGCGCCAGCCGCGGCCCTCCCTGCGGAACTCCGGGCCCACGTACAAAACGGACGGCTCGACATGATTTCCTCGCTCCGGGGGCTGCCGCTCGGTGTCCGTACCGAACTGCAGTCGTTGTTCGGGACACCGACACTGGATATCGCCGAGCCCGGCGCCGCGTCGCCGGCCCTCCGCCGGCTCGTCGCGGCGGGATGCTCGTACGAGGATTGCCTGGTCTACTACGAACGCGGCTCCGGCGCGGCGCGCACGTGGCGGGTGATGCTGCTCCACTGGACGCCGAACAAGACGACCTTCGAGTGGGGAGGCACCGCGCCAGGGGGGCTCGCGTCCATCGACGCCGTCCGCAGCGCCGTCCTCGCCGGGACGATCAAGAGTTCGGCCGGCCCCTGGTGACTAGGGGCGGAGCGAAAGACGCCGCCGCTGCAGCGTATCGGGACCCAGGCATCCAGCCAGTTCCACCGTCTTCGTTGGCGCCGGATAGGTGATGGTGACCGAGCCTTGCGCCTCCACCGCCGCCGTGACGCCCGAATGACCATCGAACTTCGCGTCCACGAGATCCAACCCGCTGGTCGTCACCTGAATCGTCCGCGTCGCGGTATCGACGACGGCGGTCAGACGCGAAAACGGCTGCTGCTTGAGCGCCTTGACGCAAGCGGCAATGAGGTCGGGATTGCCGTTCAGCAGGTCGTTGCGCGTCATCTCGTAGGAGACCCCGGAGATCCCCACATCCTCGATCGGAAGGCCCTCGTTGGCACGGGCGCGCGTGGCGCGCCGGAACGCGAACGACAGGTCGATGCCCTCGGGAAGCGGGGGCAGGGCCGCCTTCGAGCCGGCGAGCGCCGTCCGCAGTTCGCCGTAGGACCAGACGTTGGCGCCGCCGGCACCGGTCGCCGAGCCGACGCAGATGAACGGGCCCATCCCGTTGTCGACGAAGCCCGCAGAGAAGAGATCGCCCGATGAATAGGTGGTGGAATCGGCCACCAGCACCACCGGGCCGCCATACATCTGTCCGAGCGCGTTGCACGACTCTGGGTCCGTAATCGGAATGGTCTGCGCGTAGGGCTCGCCGTTGCGGACCGCGGCCTCGAGCGAGCGCTTCCACGGCTCCAGGTCTTCCGCCACGTCGCCAATGGAGGCGATCTGGCGCGTGAACGGCGTGGCCAGCGCGGAGAAGCGGGTCGGCTCGATGCGGTTCGGCGTGAACAGTTGCAGCGCCATCTCCGCCGCCCAGATATAGCCGCCCGGGTTGCCGCGGATATCGATGATGAGGCCGCGATCCGGCAGCAGCGGAATCAGCCGGATCAACTCGGCGATGAACGGCTCCGGCTGGTTATCGAAGCCGAAGATGCGCAGATATCCAAACGGCCCGCCCGGCGCATCGATCGACATCACCTTGAGCGTCTTGGTCAGCCGAGTCGTAATGACGTCCGCTGTGAGCGTCCGACCCGAGCCAGTGCGCCGCGCCGCCGGCTTCGGCCCCGGCGCCCGTTTGCCGGTCAGCGCGTGCGGTGCGAAGAGCAGCATCTTCGCGCGGCGGATCGCCTCGGCTGCCGGATGCACCGCGCGCGTGCGCCGCAGCGCCTTGGCCCGCTTGCCGGTCGGCCCGCCCGACAGCAGCGGATCGATCTGGCTGGGGTCGACGATCTGCCAGGGCAGCTTGATCTCCTTCGGCGGGCCGGTGCCGTCCCCGGTGCGATAGCCGACGATCACCCAGTGCTCGTCCGGCGGCGGGCCGTACTGGAGTGACCGCAGGGTGAGGCTCTGCACCGCCCAGGCGCGCTGGCTGTCCGGGCGTCCACCGAATTCCTCGTCGGCGTGGCGCAGCACCGCGCGATCGATCGGGACGCCGTTCCAGTACTCGAGCACCACGCCCGGCTTGAACGCAGTGTCGAGACCGTGTCCGACCTTGGTGACCACGTAGACGGGCGCCGTCACCGCGCCGATCATCTCGACCAGGAACGGCAGCGCCGCGACCTTGCTCTCGAGCGACTTGGGGCCTGTATAGAGCGTGTGCGCGTCGCGGAGCCGCGTGATCACATCCGCCAGTTCGAGGTGGAACGCGTCGTCGCTCAGCTCTTCGATCTGGGAGCGCAGGATGCGCAGCCGCTGCACCGGATCGAACCCGTAGCGCGCGCGCTTGAGCGGCAGGTGGGTGTAGACGCCCTCGAGCACGCGCTCGATGCCGTCGATCAGCCGCCGCCGCTCGGCGGGTTTGAGCGAGCCGGGCGACAGAAACGGGCCGGCGAGACCCGACGCCGCCAGTGCGATGCCCCGTTGCGCGACCGCGAGAGGACGGAGAGCCATCATTCACCCCTTCGATAAGCCGTAGGCCGGCCCCTACGATACAGAAAACGTGGCAGAGCCAGCATCCGAACACCGCGTGCTAGGATCCGCGCCGCATGGTCCATCTCGACGCAGACCTGGCCGTGACGCTCCCTGAGGATCGCCCGGGCACGCTGGCGGCGGCGCTGCGATGCGTCGGTGACGCCGGAGTCAACCTCGAGGGCTACGCCGAAATCGGCGGCATCGTGCACGTGGTGTCGCCAGACCTTCAGGCGGCGCACGAATGCCTGATCAAGGGGGGTTTCCGCATCGTGCAGGAGCAGCAGGTGCTGCTGGTCGCGGTGGCCGACGAACCAGGCGCGGCGGCGGGCGTCTTCCAGCGCCTCGCGACGGCGCACGTCAACATCAAATACAGCTATCTCGCCACCGGGAACCGGCTCGTGATCGCCGCCGACAACACCCAGGCGGCCTTCGACGTGCTGACGCGCCGATAGCAGCGGACGAGCGAGCGTATGATTCGCGTCCGCCGAATCGCCGCGGCCATCGCTCTCGCCACCGTGGGGTTGCTGCCAGCGCTCACTGGCGCCGCCGGCCAGACGCGCGAGCGACCGGGCAACGTCGCCGCCAGCGACTGGATCCAGCTGTTCAACCAGCGCGATCTCGCCGACTGGACGATCAAGTTTGCGAAGCACGAGCTGGGCGAGAACCTCCACCACACCTTCCGCGTCGAAGACGGGCTCCTGAAGGTCCGCTATGACGAGTGGCCCTCGTTCAACGGCGAGTTCGGTCACATCTTCTACAAGGACCCGTTTTCCTATTACCTGATTGCCGCCGAATACCGTTTCGTCGGCGAACAGGTAGCCGGCGGGCCCGCATGGGCGATCCGCAACAACGGCCTGATGCTGCACAGCCCGCACCCGAAGACGATGCTGAAGGATCAGGACTTCCCCATCGCTCTCGAGATCCAGCTGCTCGGAGGGTTGGGGAGGGGGCCACGGACGACGGCCAACCTGTGCACGCCAGGGTCGAACGTCGTCTATCAGGGCAAGCTCCACACGCCGCACTGCACCAACTCGACGTCGCGGACCTACGACGGCGACCAGTGGGTTCGCGTGGAAGTGCTCGTGCACGGCGACGCGCTGGTGCGCCACATCGTCGAGGGGCAGACGGTGCTCGAGTACTCGCAGCCGCAGATCGGCGGCGGCGGGGCCAGCCCGGTCGATCCGGCCGTCAAGATCGATGGCACGCCGATGACCGGCGGCTATATCTCGCTGCAGGCGGAGACCGCGCCGATCGACTTCCGCAAGGTCGAACTGCTCAACCTCGAAGGGTGCACCGACCCGCGCTCGAAGAGCTATCGACCCTACATCGTCCGGTCGAATCCGGCCATGTGCCGCTGATCGGTTATGCGGTTCCGAACCAGCGCCTGCACCTGGATCATCCCGGTCGTCCTGCTGCCGGTCTCGCTCGTGGCACAGGGGGGTCCCACCGATCGGCCGGCAGTTGACGAAGCCGCGGCGGCGCGCGGCCGCGGCCTCTACGCGCAACACTGCATCAACTGCCACGGCAGCGCGGCCAAAGGGGGACCGAACGGCCCGGATCTGATCCGATCGACGGCCGTGCTTGGCGACCGGCTCGGCGCCAGCATCGGGCCGGCGATGCGGGCGTCGGCCTCCTCGCATGCCGCGTCGCTGACCCAGGCGCAGATCGTGGACCTTGCGCATTTCCTGCGGCAGCGCGTCGAGGCCGTCACGCGCAATCGCACGCCCACCGCGCCGATCGATGTGCTCAACGGCGATCCCGAGGCTGGCCGGCGCTACTTCAACGGGGCGGGACGCTGCAGCACCTGCCACTCGCCCACCGGAGACTTCGCCGGCTTGCGGGCGCGCACGTCCGATGCGTTGACGCTGCAGCAGCGCGTCCTGTTTCCATCGTTGATTCGGAGCGCGAAGAAGATCGAAGTGACCGTCACGCCGCCCTCGGGCCCGCCGATATCGGGAACGCTCGAGCGCATCGACAACTTCAGCGTGGCACTGCGCGAGGCCTCGGGCGACTACCGGTCTTTTGCCCGTGTGGCTGGCGTGATCGTCGAGGTCGGCGATCCGCTCGCCGCACATCGCGAACTGCTCGACCACTACACCGACGAGGCCATCCACGACGTCGTGGCCTATTTGTGGACGATCAAATGAGACTGGCGACCTCGCTGCTCATCGTCGTGACGTGCATGCCGGCGCTGCACGGGCAAGGCACGGTGGCACCGTCGGCGCTGGCCGCCCCCACTCCCGACTCGTGGCCGATGTACAACGGCGACTACTCGGGACGGCGGTTCAGCGAGTTGACCACCCTCGACAGCCGCACCGTGGCGTCGCTGTCGCTCGGCTGGACGCATCGGATCACGGCGGCAGGGCCGGCCGGCGGCGGCGGCACCACGGCCGCCGTCATCAAGGGCACGCCCGTGGTCGCCAACGGCGTGCTCTACGTGACGCTTCCGGATCACGTCTGGGCGCTCGACGCGCGCAGCGGGCGGGAGCTGTGGCACGCCAGCTGGCCGTCGAAGGGCGGCTGGCACATCGGCAACCGCGGCGTCGCGGTGCTCGGCAGCAGCGTCTACGTCTCGACGCCAGACTGCCAGCTGCTGGCGCTCGACAACCGCACCGGCCAGGAGAAGTGGCGCACCGGGATCTGCGACCTCGACCAGTTCTACTACGCCTCCGCCGCACCGCTGATCGTGAGGAATCACGTCATCGTCGGCGTCAGCGGCGACGACCTCGACATTCCCGGCTACATCGAGTCGCACGACCCGGAGACGGGTGCGCGGCAGTGGCGCTGGTACACCCATCCCGAGCCGGGGACGCCCGAGGCGAAGACGTGGCCCAGCGTCGAGGCGATGCTGCACGGCGGCGGCATGACGTGGGGGTCGACGACCTACGACCCGCAGTTGAACCTGATCTACTTCGGCACCGGCAACCCCCAGCCGGTGATCAATGGACGCAAGCGGCAGGGCGACAACCTCTACACCGAGTCGATCGTGGCGCTGAACCCCGACACCGGCCAACTGGCCTGGTACTTCCAGGCCTCGCCGCACGACACGCACGACTGGGACGCCACGCAGACGGCGGTGCTCTTCGAGGGTACGATCGACGGCCAGCCGCGGAAGCTCCTGGCGCAGGCGGCGCGCAACGGCTGGTTCTTCGTCCTCGATCGCGAAACCGGACGCAGCCTCTCGAGCCGCGAATACGTGAAGACGAACTGGGCGCTGGGAGTGGACGCCAAGGGGCAGCCGGTGCCGAATCCCCGCAAGGAACCGCAGGTGGCCGGCGCGCTCGTCTCGCCGAACCAGGCGGGCGGGCAGAACTGGCCGCCGCCTAGTTTCAGTCCGCAGACCGGTCTCTTCTATGTGAACGCCACGCGTGCGTTCAGCGTGTATTACCTCTACGAGAACGAGAACGACGAGAAGCCGCAGGGATGGGGCGGTAACGATCGCGGTGGCTGGTCGGAAGCGATGCTGCTCGCCCTCGACTACCAGACCGGCACGGTGCGCTGGCGCTTCCCCTGGGAAGGCAGCGCCAGCACGCGATCCGGCCTGCTCTCGACGGCGGGCAATCTCCTCTTCGCGGGCGACTCGGCGAACAACTTCGTCGCCTTCGACGCCGCCCGCGGCGTCCCGCTGTGGCATGCCGGCCTGCACGCGTCGATCACCAACGGGCCGATTACCTATCAGCTCGATGGCATCCAGTACGTGGTGGTCGCCGCCAACGACACGCTCTACGCCTTCGCGAGCCGGGGCCAGTAGAGAGCCCGCCGGCTAATCGACGAACCGGCGCATCGCGGTCAGGAGCAGCCCGATCGCGACGAACAGGACGCTCGTAAACCCCACGAACGGCACCGAACTGGCGGTCTTCGGCAGCCGGTGCGCCGCGGCAGGTGACGGTGCCGGCGTGGGGGCTGGCGACTCGAGCGCTGGTGGCGGGGCTGGCGCCACGGGTGGTGACGCCGGCGCGCGAGCCGGGGCCGGGGCCGGGGCCGCCGGGGGCGGTTCCGCGCGGGCGAGGGTCGCCTGCACCTCACGCTCGGTCGTGATCTGCGGCGGCCTCGACGTGATGATCGTGGCGCTCAGCCGGTCGCCTTCCCGGAAATCAGAGACCTGCGCCGGCTTGCCGTCGCGCATGATCTGCAC
>Ga0070670_100002828_pt1 | contig 14354 bp, 14 predicted proteins | sample KBSS63metaG_FD_64665 | JGI IMG/M metagenome (GOLD analysis project Ga0070670, IMG submission 64665) | Switchgrass rhizosphere microbial communities from Kellogg Biological Station, Michigan, USA - KBS S6-3 metaG | ecosystem: Host-associated > Plants > Roots > Rhizosphere > Soil ... | reverse complement strand
TTCATCGTGTCCGACCGCCCCCTGACCGAGGTCCAGGCGCTCCTCGAGTCGCGGTTCGGCAATTGGGCTCCGGCTGCGGTCGCCAGAGGAACGAAGAGCTTCACCGCTCCTCCAGCGCGGCCGGCGGCGCCGAAAATCCTGCTGATCAACCGTCCCGGGGCTCCGCAGTCCAGCATCCTCGCGGGGCAGCTGCTCCCGATCGACCCGAGGAGCGACATCGTGCCGTTCGACGCCGCGAACGACGTGCTGGGCGGCGACTTCCTCGCGAGGTTCAACATGGACCTGCGCGAGGATAAAGGCTGGTCCTATGGCGTGGGCGGCGGCGAGCAGATCAACCTGCACGCCGTTCCGTACATCATCTCCGCGCCCGTGCAGGCGGACCGCACGGCGGACTCGATCGCCGAACTAAACCGGCTCGCGACCGAATTTCTGACGACAAAGGGAACGACGGCTGAAGAACGCGACCGCGTGATCACCAAGAGCATCAATCAGCTGCCCGGAAGGTTCGAGACGGCGGGCGCGGTCCTTGGCGCGATGATGGACATCGACATGCTGGGCAAGCCCGACAATTATTACGAGACCTTGGCCCCCGAATACCGGTCGCTCACGACGGCAACGCTCGACCAGGCGGCGCGTGCAGCGCTCGATCCCAAGGGCTTTACCTGGATCGTCGTCGGGGACGCCGCAAAGCTTCGCCCGCAACTCGAGAAGCTCGGCATCCCGATCGAAACGGTGGAGGCACCGTAGGTCGCCGCGCTCGCAGGCGTGCGAGCTAATGGTGCTCAGATCGAAAGATCACCGGTTGGCCTGATGCTCGACATGCGAGGCATGCTTGCGACGAGCGCCGTGCCGCGCGGTTGATGCCGCACGGATAGGCGGCCGCCGAGTTCAGCCAGGCGTGCGTGCATACCCATGATCCCGACGCCGTTTGTGACGTGCGCGGGCATTCCGATCCCGTCGTCGACGATGATTGCGTGCACCAGGGACTTCCGAAAGATCAAATGGACGTCGACCCGGCTGGCATGCGCGTGATGATGCACGTTGGAGAGCGCTTCCTGGACGGTTCGATAAATCGCCATCTCAGCCGCCGCGCGCATCGGCATTTCATCGCCTTCGATCTGAAAGGAGGTTTCGAGACTCGCGCGACGGCCAAAACCCAGGACGAGCTCCTGCACTGCGGCGCGAACACCCGCTGTTCCGAGTGCCGGCGGGTGCGACAGGTAGGAGATCGAGCGGATTTCGCTGTGGATATTGCCGAGCAGCTCGTCCATTTGGTCTACGAGTTGCGAGACCTTCTTCGACTGGCGCGAAAGCTTCAGCTGGCTCAAGCTCAGCGACATGGCGACCAGCAGTTGCTGAGTGGAGTCATGAAGTTCACGCGCGAAACGTCGCCGCTCTTCTCCCTGTGTCTCCAGCATCGAGAAACTGAAGGATTCCTTCTGACGCCGTAGCTCAATGAGTTCTGAAATGTCGTAGCGGGTGATCGTCGCGAAGACACGGCCTTCAATCGACAGTCGGTTGACGCGCAGATGGAAAGTGTGGCCTTCCCAGCGGTCGTTCCCGTCGTAAAAATACTCGAACGAACGCCGAATCCCTTCATCGATCTCGGCGATTCCTTCTACCGCCGGACGGGCCGCATTATGCCCTTCACTCACCCTGTCGCGACAAAAGGTTGCGTAATTCGCGCCCGGCACCAGCGCCTCGTAGCCATAGACCGCAGCCGTCTTCGTCCACGCCGGATTGACCGCGAGGATCGTCCAATGCTCGTCTACGAGAGCGATTTGCTCGGGCAGGGCATCGATCAGTTGCTGGAAGGTCCTGACGAAAAAGTCGCGGACGGACGCCGCGGCGCCCACACGGGTCGCGTCCTGCATCCAAGTCTTCGCAGCTTCGCCCATACCATGCCGCCCCACGCAAATGGCTTTCATCGGCTTTGTGATTATCCGCCAGATAACATGGGTTAGCAACTAGGCGTGATTCAGTAGAAGTACTGATCTGCGAACTGAAGTACTTCACCGGCTCAGGTGGGGTCCAATACCGAAGAACAGCAGTGGATTTAGCTGGGCAACGAGCGAGTATATTTCTGGATTTGCTTGCGAAGAGCATTGCCGAGCCGCCTGCAATCCGTCGCGCTCGTCCTGAACGATTGGGAAGTGTGTTCCGAATCACACCGGTCGCCGCACCGCTCCAGATCGCCGGCAAGAGAGTGAAGTCGGTCGGCACGTTCCGACAGGCGCTCCAGCATTCTCGAGAAACTGTCGGGGCCTGTGGTCACAAGCCTCAGATTTGGCCTCGCGGAGGGAGGTTCGAGATCCTGGCTGTTGCGCGCCAGGACGATGGCCTCGGCGACATGCTCCGTGATCATGTCGATCGCTTCGAGCTCGTCGCGCGTGGGGCTGCCGACGCTTCGATGATAGATGGCGAAGGTGCCGATTATGGCGTTGGCGGAGTCGCGGATGGGCGTGGACCAGCAGGCGCGCAGGCCGTGTGCAATCGCCAGATCGCGATAGTCGGCCCAAAGCGGATCGGTTTCGATATCGGCGACGTAGACTGGAGAGCCTCGGAACGCAGCGGTGCCGCAGGAGCCCACGCACGGTCCGATCTCAATACCATCGATAGCTTTGCAGTAAGAGCTCGGAAGATTGGGCGCTGCCCCATGCCACAGGTGCAGGCCGTCCGGGTCGAGCAGAAGGATGGACGTCAACAAGTCGCCATCGGACATGTCCTCAACAGCCAGAAGACACTTGCCGAGCACATGCTCGAGGCTATCGCCCCTAGCGAACTCGCCAGGCGCAAGGCTCACTCGATCTCGAAGTGAATCCCGAAGGCCAACGGCAAACGACATCAGCTGCTCTCCGTACTCAAACCGGACGCGAAAATGTCATCAAGCTTCGTGCGAACAATCGGTCCGAATTACCAAGCGCGGGCGTCGTCGACAACGAGGGTTATCGCGGACCCGTGTCTGGCAATCACTGCCTGACACCCCATCTTCCATTGCATGCCCAACGACAGACGAAAAGCGGTGGCCGAGTTCAAGCGGATCATGGCCTGGATCGCCGCAATCGCGGTCCTGATGGTCGTGGGTGCGCTGACCTATCTCCATCTGACCAGCTCGCTCGACGTGAACACGGTGATTGCCACGACGCTCGGCGTATTCTTCTCGGTGCTGCTCGGTTGCGGGTTGTTCGCGGCGGCATTCTTCAGCGACAAGAGCGGCTACGACCAGAGCGTGACGGACGTCACGAAGTCGGAGCGGACCCGAAAATAGCGCCTAGCGGATCACGCGCGTGACGTGGCCCATCTTGCGCCCTGGCCGCGCTTCGCCCTTGCCGTAGACGTGAACGTGCGCACCGCGCTCGGCGACGAGCTCTGGCCAGCGCTCGATTTCCGGGCCGATGAGATTTTCCATTACCGCGTGGCCGCGGGTGAGGCCGGTGACTCCCGGCGGGAGATCGCAAATGGCGCGGATGTGCTGCTCGAACTGGGATGTGACCGCTCCCTCGATGGTCCAGTGGCCGCTGTTGTGGACGCGCGGCGCGATCTCGTTGACCATCGGCCCTTCGGCGGAGGCGAAGAACTCGACGGTCAGAACGCCGACATGGCCGAGCGCGTCGGCAATGCCCCGCGCGGCTTCCCGCGCTTCCTCGATCTGCACCGCCACCTGGTCGCTGCACGGCACGGTCGAGCGCCTGAGGATGCCGTCGACATGTTCGTTCTGGGCCGAGTCCCAGAAGGCGTGGCGGCCGTCCGCCCAGCGCGCGAGGATGACCGAGAATTCGGCGATGAAGTCGACACCCGATTCCGCCACCGCCGGCTCCTGGCCGATGGCGTCCCAGGCGGTTGTCGCATCGTCGGCGGACCGGACCCAGGCCTGGCCTTTGCCGTCATATCCGTAACGGCGGGTCTTCAGCACGATCGGCAGCCCCAATTGCTCGACCGCGGACTCGACCTCGACAAGGCTCGAGACTTGCCGCCACGGAGCGACCCGCCCGCCGCTATTTTCGATGAACTGCTTCTCGAGCGCCCGGTCTTGAGCAACGGCTAGCGAACGCGCTCCGGGCCTGAGCTTTTCCCCCAGGATCCTCAGAGGGGCGACGGGCAGGTTCTCAAATTCGTAAGTGGCGACATCGACCTGTTCGCCGAAGCGCTCGATCGCATCCAGGCTGTCGAAAGCGGCGCGAGTGACATAGGCGGAAACGTCCGCTGCGCAGGGATGCTCGTGCGGGTCGAAAATGTGGGTGCGGTACCCGAGCTGCGCCGCGGCAAGCGACAGCATCCGGCCGAGCTGGCCGCCGCCGATGATGCCGATCGTCGAGCCGGGCGGGATCATTCGGGCGCTTCGGCCACCGATCCGGTCTGCGCCTCGCGCCAGGCTTCGAGCCGCTGCCCAAGCTCTTCGTCTTCGTTCGCGAGCATGGCAGCGGCGAGCAGGGCGGCGTTGATCGCGCCAGCCTTGCCGATCGCAAGGGTGCCTACAGGTACGCCGGCAGGCATCTGGACGATCGAGAGCAGGCTATCCATGCCCTTGAGCGCCTGGCTTTCGACAGGAACGCCGAGGACGGGAAGCGAAGTCATGGACGCCGTCATCCCCGGCAGGTGGGCCGCCCCTCCGGCGCCGGCGATCACGACCTTGAGGCCCCTCGCCTTGGCGGAATGCGCATATTCGTAGAGGCGCTTGGGTGTGCGGTGAGCGGAGACGATTTTCGTTTCATGGGCGACGCCGAGCTGGTCGAGCGTGTCGGCCGCGTGCCGCATCGTCTCCCAGTCGGAGTTGCTTCCCATGATGATGCCGACCATCGGCGCCGTCATCGTCCCGCCTTCAACCTGTTGTAGGATACGGCTCGTTTAGGGGGCCGATTTCGGCTAGGCAATCGGAGCTTTTTCCCCGCGAATCGCGTTATGATTCGCGTGGGTAAAAGTTCCCGCATTTTCAGGGCAGTAGAATCAGGCTATGAACGTGGCACAGACGAGAGCGAGGGCTCCGGGGCAATGTCTGAGCAAATGACCGACGTCATCGACGTCGACGACCGTGACCGGCTGATCGAAGAGATCAGTGCGTTGAGAGGGAAAGTGGCGCGCCTTCAGGAGCGCGTGGAGCAGCTTGACCAGCTGGCGCATCAGGATTCGCTGATCGATCTTCCGAATCGGCGAGGCTTCATGCGCGAGCTCGAGCGGCTGATCGCCCGAGTCGACCGCTATGGAATCAGCGCCGCGATGCTGTTCGTCGATGTCGACGGGCTGAAGATGATCAACGACACATTCGGACACCGCGCCGGCGACGAGGCGCTGGTGCAGATCGCAAACCTGTTGTCGAAGGGCGTGCGCCACAGCGACGTGGTGGCCCGAATCGGCGGCGACGAGTTCGGGATCCTGCTCGAATGTTCCGACGAAGGTAGCGCACAGGAGACGGCCGCCCGCCTGATTGAACAGATTTCCGGTTGCGACTTCATGCATGACGGCGAGGCGCTTCCGCTCGGCGTTGCGATCGGGGTGGGCATGATTACCGCGCTCGACACCGCGGAGGCCATCATGGATCGCGCGGACGAGGCCATGTACGCGCGAAAGGCCGCCGCTTAAGCGTCCTCGAGATAGTAGCGTCGCAGGACCGACAGCTCGTCAGTCAACTCGTAGACGATCGGCTTGCCGGTCGGGATTTCGAGGCCGACAATCTCGTCGTCGCCGATATTCGATAGATATTTGATGATTCCGCGCAGGGAGTTGCCGTGCGCCGCGACGAGTGTGCGCCTGCCCGCTGACAGGGCCGGCGCAATCTCGCGTTCGTAATAAGGAACGGCCCGGGCGATCGTGTCCTTGAGGCTCTCGGTCTGCGGGACATCGAGGCCGTCGTAACGGCGGTCGCCGCTTACATCATATCGGCTGCCGGCATCGAGTGGCGGCGGCGGGATGTCGAAGGAGCGCCGCCAGATCTTGACCTGCTCCTCGCCGACCTTGTCGATCATCTCCTGCTTGTTGAGGCCGGTCAGTCCGCCATAGTGACGTTCGTTGAGGTGCCAGTCCTTGGTGACCGGGAGCCACAGGCGGTCCATTTCGTGCAGCACCAGGTGCAAGGTCCGGATCGCGCGGGTGAGCACGCTGGTGAAGCAGCAGTCGAAATCCATGCCTTTGTCGCGGAGCAGCTTGCCTGCCGCCCGCGCTTCCTCGACGCCCGCCGGCGAAAGGTCGACGTCCCACCAGCCGGTGAAACGATTTTCGAGATTCCACTGCGACTGGCCGTGGCGCAGCAGCACCAGGGTCCGCATCAGGCGGGCTCTGTCTGCTTGGCCTTGCTGCGCGCTGCCTTTGCGGCCTTGAGCTCCGGAAGCACGGCGTGGAGTGCGTCGAGGCAGGCGAAAGCGAGGAATTTCGACCGTTGCGGCGACCAGCCGTAGACTTCGTCCGGCAAGTCGAAATTGTCCTTGAAGGGCATTTCCAGAGTCATGGAGACGCAGCCGTAGCGCTCCGCGAGCTGGGTCGTCGACATCGACATATTCGCTTCGCCGGGCGCGGGAATTTCATAGCCCTGGCTGCGCTGGAAGTCGGGTGAGAGACGCTCGAGCGTTTCGCCGAACAGGCTGAAGAGCTGCAGCTGCTTGTCGTTGACCGAGGGTATGCCCTCGAACCCGGCGAGGAAGTTGGCGGGGATTGCTTCGTCGCCATGCACGTCCATCGCGAAATCGGGCGGCGACCCGTCCATTGCGTTACGAACGCACAGGACTTCCGGGCTCTTCTCGGCGGACGGCGCATGCCATTCGCGGTTGAGGTTCACGCCGACCGCATTGGTGCGGAGATGCCCGCGTCGCGATCCGTCGGGATTCATGTTTGGAACGACGTGGAAGGTGCATTCGGCCCGGAGCACTCGCGCGACCGGATCATCCTCGTCAGTGAGCTTCTCGAGAGCGCCTTCCATCCACCATTCGGCCATGCTCTCGCCCGGGTGCTGACGGGCGTAGAGCCAGACGCTGAGCGGGCCCTCGCCGACGGTCAGGCAGTCGATATCCTGCCCGTCGAGGCTTTTGCCGAGCGAGGCATATTCGACGGCCGGAAGGGCCGCAGTCTGCGTCACGAGATCGTGGTGCCGCTCCATCGAGTAAGGCGCGAAATAGGCGATCCAGACTACGTCCTGCGGGGGAGTCAGCTTGATCGTCAGCACGCCGCCCGCGAAGCTCGTGTCGGTGACGCGAATCCATTCCTCGCGGTCGAGGCTCATCACCGCTTTATAGTCCGGCCAGCCATTCGGATAGGCGGAGCCCGCGCAATTGGTGATCTTCAAGGTGAGCTCGCGACCCGCGCCGCCGGCGACCCGGAAATAGAACCATTGGTAGAAATCGCTCATGTGATCCTGGACGATTTCGAGGTCAGCGGAGTCGCCGTCCTGGCGAACCACGCGGATGTTGCCCGCGTCGAACGAGCTGGAAATGATCAGAGACATTGGCCCTCTAAGCTGCACCCGATTGTTGCCGCGGCTGATAGTGCGGCTCCATGGATGAGGCAAACGGGACGTCGGTCGAAGCGCTGTTTGACGCGGTCCACCGGCTCTCTTACGCCACGCCCCGCCAGCGTTTCGGGGAGAGACTGCAGATGAAGCTCGGTTCCGCGTGGTTGCTTGCGACTTCCATCATCGCCGGTCCGGCGCTGGCCCAAGTCGAACACAATATTCCGACGGCTCCATTCTCGGTCGACGAGGCCTATCTCGCCGGGCTCAAGTGGCGGAACATCGGCCCGAACCGCGGCGGCCGGTCGATTGCGGCGGCCGGAAGCATCGCGCGACCGCTCGAATATTATTTCGGCGCGGTGGGCGGCGGCCTCTGGAAGACCACCGACGGCGGAGTGACCTGGAAGCCGTCGACCGACAAGGACGTGGACAATAGCGCGGTCGGCGGAGTCGCCGTCTGCGAAGCCAATCCCGACATCGTCTATTTCACGACCGGCGAGACGGAGCTGCGCGGCAACATCATGCCGGGCAATGGCGTCTACAAGTCTGCCGACGCGGGGAAGACCTGGAAGAATGTCGGCCTGAAGCAGGTCCAGAATTTCTCACGCGTCCGGATCGACCCAACCGACTGCAACAATGTCTTCGTCGGGGGTTTCGGCCGGTACAGCGGGCAGAGTTCGGATCGCGGCGTCTACAAGAGCAGCGACGGCGGCGCGACCTGGCGCAAGGTCCTGTATCGTGACCCGAAGACCGGCGCCGTCGACATCTCGATCGATCCCAGGAACCCCAAGACCATCTACGCGGCGCTCTGGGAGGCCTGGCGCAATCCCTGGGGGATGAGTTCCGGCGGGCCGGGGAGCGGCCTGTTCAAGAGCGTCGATGGCGGCGAGCATTGGACCGAACTCACACGCAATCCAGGCATGCCGGGCGGGCTGGTCGGAAAGATCGGCGTCAGCGTCTCACCGGCCGACGGCAACCGAGTCTACGCGCTCATCGAGAATCGCGAAGGGGGTGTGTTCGTGTCCGACGATGCCGGCGCCACCTGGAAGCGGACGAACGAGAGCCGCGACCTCAGGCAGCGCGCTTTCTATTACACGCGCCTCACCGCCGATCCGAAGGTGAAGGACAGGGTCTATGTCACCAATGTCCAATTCTTCCGGTCCGACGACGGCGGGAAGACGTTCAAGACCAAGATCAAGGTCCCGCACGGCGACAATCATGATCTGTGGATCGCCGGCAACGACGATCAGCGGATGATCGAGGCGAACGACGGCGGCGCGAACGTCAGCGTCAACGGCGGCCAGACCTGGACCAGGCAGGATTATCCGACGGCGCAGATCTATCGCGTCGCGATCACCAACCACTTTCCCTATTTCGCCTGTGGCGGACAGCAGGACAACACGACCATCTGCGTGCCGAGCAAGGACTGGAAGCACATGAACGTGCTCGGCGGACAATATGGCTTCTCCGTCGGCGGCGGCGAGAGCGGCTACGTCGCGAACGATCCGCTGAACCCCAACGTCTATTATGCCGGGAGCTACGGCGGACAGCTCGACCGGTTCGATTATTCGACTGGCCAGACTCGCGCCGTCAACGTCGTTCCCGACAACCCCATGGGATATTCGTCGAAGGACATCGGCGAGCGGTTCCAGTGGACCTACCCGATCGTCTTCGATCCCCAGGACAAGAACGTGCTCTACGTCAGCTCGCAGCACGTCTGGCGGACCGATAATGGCGGGCAGTCCTGGGAGAAGATCAGCCCGGACCTGACGCGCAACGATCCGAGGACCCTTGCCGCTTCGGGCGGACCGATCACTCTCGATCAGACCGGCGTTGAGACCTACGGCACGGTGTTCGCTCTGGCGCCGTCACGGCTCGAGAAGGATGTGATCTGGGCAGGCTCGGACGATGGTCTCGTGCATGTCACGCGCGACAATGGGCGTAGCTGGCAGGACGTTACGCCGAAGAGCTTCCCCAAATATCTCAAGATCACGACGATCGAGGATTCACCCACTCGTCCCGGTACCGCATTCCTCGCCGGGCACATGTTCCTTCTCGACGACATGCGTCCCTATCTCTTCAAGACGACCGACTACGGCCGCCACTGGACGAAGATCGTCAACGGTATTCCGGCTGACGAGATCGTGCGCAGCGTGCGGGAGGACCCGGTGCGGCCCGGCCTGCTGTTCGCGGGCACCGAGCGAGGCGTCTGGACATCCTTCGACGATGGGCTGAGCTGGCAAAAGCTGCAGCGGAACCTGCCCGCGACCCAGGTCGCTGACCTGGCAGTCACCGATCATGACCTCGTCATCGGCACGCACGGCCGGTCTTTCTGGGTGCTCGACAATATCGACGTGCTCCGCCAGCTCGACGCGACGAGCGGAAACAAAGCGGTGCGGCTGTTCCGGCCCGCCCCCGCCGTGCGCGCCGTCGATCCCGGCGTAATGATCGATTATTATTTGCCCAAGACGCCGGGGAAGCTGACCATCGAAATCCTCGATTCCTCCGGCAAGGTAATCCGGACCTTCGAGGGTGCGGCGGAAGATCCCAAGAAGAAAGAGGGCGAGGACGCCGACGATGATGACGATGGGCCCAAGCCGCCGCCCAAGCCGTCGATCAAGCCGGGACTCAACCGTTATACCTGGGACATGCATTATCCGGGCTTCACGGAGTTCAAAGGCATGATCTTCTGGGCGGCGCGCAACCGGGGGCCGACCGCGCTGCCGGGCCAATATCAGGTGCGGCTCAGCGTCGACGGGCAAGCGCAGGTGCAGCCGGCGGAGATCAGGCTCGACCCGCGCGTAGGCAAGGTCGCGGACGCCGATCTCCAGAAGCGCTTCGAGCTGGCGAGCCAGATCCGCGACAAGGTCAGCCAGGCCAACGAGGCAGTGCTGCTTGTCCGGGGCGTGCGTTCGGGGATAGCGGCTTCGATCAAGCAGGCGGCCGACGCGGGCATCCGCAGATCCGCCGAGCAGCTGGACCAAAAGCTCGCCGCGGTCGAGGGACGCATCTACCAGGTCCGGATCCAGAGCCGGCAGGATCCACTCAACTATCCGATCATGCTGAACAACAAGCTGGCGGCGCTGGCCGGGGTGGTCGAGGACGGCGAGGCCGCGCCGACGGCCCAGTCCTATGCGGTCTTCGCCGATTTGTCCCAAAAACTGGACCGTGAACTGGCGGCGCTGGACCAGCTGCTTTCGACCGACCTGCCGGCCCTCAATCGCAAGCTGGCGGCCGCGCACCTGCCACCGGTCGAACGGAAGCCCGAGGCCGCGGTCGAGCAAGGCATGGCCGTCCCGCCGGACGCGGAGGGCGAGGACGAAGAGGAAGACGAATAAGGCCGGGGCTGGCGGCCAGAGGCGGGCTTCGCTAGCGGCAGGGCATGAGCAAGCTTCCCGTCCTCGTCACCGGCGGCGCCGGTTACATCGGCAGCCACGCCGTACTTGCGCTTCACGACGCCGGCTGGCCCGTTGCCGTAATCGACGATCTGTCGAACGGCGTTCGTCGCGCAGTGCCGGAAGGCGTGCCATTCTACGAAGGCTCGATTGCGGATCGGGCGATCGTCCAGCGCATCTTCGCCGAGCAGGGCATCCAGGCGATCATGCATTTCGCCGGGTCGATCGTCGTGCCGGAGTCCGTCGAGAACCCGCTTTTCTATTATGCGAACAATACCGTCGCGACGCATGCGTTGCTCAGCGCAGCGGTCGAGGCCGGCCTCAAGCACATGCTCTTTTCCTCGACCGCGGCCGTTTATGGCGCGCCGGAAACGGTGCCTGTTGCCGAGGACGACCCAAAGGTCCCGATCAATCCTTACGGTGCGTCAAAGCTGATGACCGAGTGGATGCTTCGCGATGCTTCCGCCGCCCACCCATTCAACTATGGCGCGCTTCGTTATTTCAACGTCGCCGGCGCCGATCCGAAAGGGCGCACGGGCCAGCAGGGAAAGGGATCGACCCACCTCATCAAGGTCGCCGTCGAGACTGCAGTGGGCAAGCGCGACCATGTCGCCGTCTACGGCACCGATTACGACACGCCGGACGGCACCTGCATTCGTGATTATATCCACGTCAGCGACCTGGCGGCGGCGCATGTCGCGGCGCTCGAAAGGCTGATCGAGGCCCCGGACGAGAATCTGACGATGAACTGCGGTTATGGGCGCGGCCTCTCCGTGCTCGAGGTGCTGGACGCAGTCGATCGACAGACCAATCTTCCGATCAAGCGGGTCATGGAAGGCCGGCGCGCGGGCGATCCGCCGATGCTGGTGTCGGCCAACGAGCGAATCCTCAAAACGCTAGAATGGCAGCCTCAATATGCCGACATCGACATGATTGTCGGCGACGCCCTCGCCTGGGAGCGCAAGCTCTCCGACCGAGGAAACTAGGCCTTACGAATGCGGGCTGGGTCGGCGTCGCTGACCAGGATCTGCACCTCGTCTCCCGCCTTCAACTTATAGAATTCGTCGTCGTGGCCGTCGAAAGTGATCTCGCCGGTTTGCAGCTGGCCCGTTTGGGGCGCCGTATAAGTCAGATGAACGACGGCCTTGCCCGCGACATCCTTGGTGCGCTTTGCGCGCACCTTCTCCCATTCGTCGATTGATTTGCAGGCGTCTTCGTACACGCGGGAGCTCTTCGCCTTCTCGCCTTCATAGACAGTCTCGACGATCTGGCAGTTGCGGTCGATCGTCGTGATCGTCGCAGTCGTCCGCTTCGCGTTCGGCGCGCAGCCGACGAGAAGTGCACCGTAGAGCATCACAATTACGCAACCGAAAACAGCCTTCATTTCCAGCCCCCGTGATTCGAGCTGGGGCGGTTTTACGCATATCGCATTACCCAAGCGTCAACGGCGGGGATCTAGACAATTTCTTTACCGCGATGCGCTAAATCGCGGGGGATGATGCGGTGGTATCTTCTCATCGTCGTTGCGTTTGGGGCGATGGCCTCGATGCTGAACCGGGCTCCTGGTGGGCACACGATATCCAATCAAGTCATCATGACGGGTCCGGGTGCGCCGCGGGCTGCCGATAGCAGCTCAAGCTCAAGCCAGTCGCTGAATCCGCTCGACAATGGCGTTGAGCTGAAGCGAGACTCCAACGGCTATTTCTATGCCGACGTGAAGATCAACGGGGCTCCGCTCCGAATGCTGGTCGACACGGGTGCGACCAGCATCGCCTTGTCGCGAAACGATGCGCAGATGGCCGGGATTGCGACCACCATCGGCATGAACGACGTGGTCGGGGAAGGTGCCGACGGCGCTGTCCGGGGGCAACAGGTCGTTCTTCAGAGCGTGACCCTGGGCGACAAGACCGCCGAGGGCTTGCCCGCGGTCGTGCTCAACAGCGGCGGCCAGTCGCTGCTGGGGCAGAGCTTCCTCAGCAAGTTCGCAAGCGTCCATATCGAAGGCGACAGGATGGTCCTGCGCTAGGCGTGGGGCTTTAGCTCTGTCGGATCAGCATGGTGGTGGCGCGGCCGAGATGCTCGGCGAGTGCATCGACGCAGCCCATGTGCTCCGCGCGCTGGCTTGCCATGGCGAGGAGATTCGGATTCTCGCGGAGCTTGTAGCCGCTGGTCGCCAGGCGCTGGGCGAGCTGCGCGAGCTCGGACTGCTCGGTTTTGGTCTCGAGCGGTTGCAGCCGGACTTCCAGGGCCAGTTCCTTCGCCATCGCTGCACCCTCTTCCCGAAGGAGCACGGCGGGTCCGTAGAGCCGGTCGTCATCGATCAGATGCTCGGCGATGAGCGCGAGGTCGAGCAGGGCTCCAAGCGCAGCCGGCCAGCCGTCGCCGGTCGAAGTCGACTTGAAATAGATCAGCGAGGGATGGGCCGAATGGCTCTGCCGGACCGTTGCGCACCAGTTGCGCCCTTCCTCGAGGTCTCCGGCGAGCGCGCCCTGATTGCGGATCGCTGCGAAGCGCTCGAGGAGGGTCAATGCCGACGGCGGATTACCGGCCGACGTATTGAGCTTGATGATGCCGATATCCCGGCGAGAGATGCTGCTCTGCACCTCGAGCAGGTAGGTCACCGCCATCGTCATGACGGCGAGGCCGCAGAAACCGGCCGCCAGCGTGATCCAGCGACCTGCCCCCCCGGGGTAATGCGGGCTGAGGCCAACGGTGAGCAGGGCGCCGCCCGCCTCGTAAACGGCGTCGCCGAAGGTTTGCACTGGTGGCCTGAACTCGGCGCGGAAGCCATAGGACATGAGCCCGAACGCTACCGCCAGGAGAGTCATCCAGATCAGGAAAGAGCTGACCAGGACGAGCGGTGCGAAGGTGCTCGAAATGCCGCGCCGACGTCCCCGAACCAGCTTGTATGATCGGAGGAGCAGGCGACCGACGCGGCTCGTGACCCTCAAGGAAGCGCGGCTTCCTCCGGGTACGACGACGGTATCGAAGACATCGCGCAGGGTGAGCCAGGCGAGGACGACGCCCCCGAGAATCAGGATGATGTCCAACGTCACCGCGCCACAACGGCGTAACAGCGGCTATGTGTCCCAAACGGCACGCCCCCGCCTTGACTTCAAAGCGGCCGCTCTCTAGGGCGACCGCCGGTTTTATACCTTCCGACAACCAGAAATTGAAAGAACGAGGCAGGCGCCCGGCCATGAAGATTCGCAACAGCTTGAAGTCGCTCAAAGCGCGCCACCGGGACTGCCGCGTCATCCGCCGTCGCGGCCGGACCTACGTCATCAACAAGACGAACCGCCGTTTCAAGGCGCGCCAGGGCTGACGCCACGACTGCGCCGGCCATCGAATTGAGCCGGAAGCAGACGAGCGGCGCCGCTGCTCTCCTCAGCGACTACCGACAATTTGCGGGCGCCCGCCTGTGGCTGTTGCTCGCGTTGATGATTCTCGGCGCATTGGCCGAGGGCTTCGGCCTGCTGATGATCGTCCCACTTGCGACGATCGCCATCAATGGCGGCGAATCGGTT
>Ga0070670_100002827_pt1 | contig 14355 bp, 12 predicted proteins | sample KBSS63metaG_FD_64665 | JGI IMG/M metagenome (GOLD analysis project Ga0070670, IMG submission 64665) | Switchgrass rhizosphere microbial communities from Kellogg Biological Station, Michigan, USA - KBS S6-3 metaG | ecosystem: Host-associated > Plants > Roots > Rhizosphere > Soil ... | reverse complement strand
AGGTCCAGCAATCGCTTCGCCTCGGCCTCTGACGCCCAGGCGCCGGATAGCGCGCGCAGGCTGGCAAGCACCACGGGGGAGCGCACGGCCAGCTTCGGCTTGCCAAGCCAGGTGGTACCGCCGTTGACCAGTGACAGCAGCGTCGCGAGTGCCGGCCGCTCCCGGCATGTGCCGAGGACCTTGACCGCCAGCATCCGCAGCTCCGGGCCGACCTGGGCATTCGCGGCAAGGCCGGCAACGAGCGGAATCATCGGACGTGGGCATTCGGACTGACAGGCGACCAACCCGAGGCGCCTGACACGCTCGTCGCTGTCGATGAGCGCGGCGTGAATTCCCGACTCGCGCTGATCCTGCAGGTTCAACTGCAGCGAGAGGCCGTGATACCGCACACGCGGGTCTGCATGCTGCGTCCATCGACCCACGTCGAATCCCGGCGGCACGCGGCACAGCCGTTCCAGCAGCAGCAACAGGTTCCGCTGCACGTACCAACGTTCGTCATCGAGTCGAGCCACGATGAGCGGCCCCACGTCGAGATCCGTCGGCGCCAGCCGTTCCAGCAGCTTCCGCCTCGTGCTTCTGTTGTTCGTCGTAATCAACGCATCGAGCAGCACCTCGTAGCCATCGATCCTGAGAAACGGCGCCAGCGCGTCCAGCATCTTGAGGTCGACCGGTTCCCGCGACATCAGGAGCTGCATCGCGCGGGCGCTGCCGAGCCGCGCGCGAATAAGATCCGCGGTCATCGCGGCTCCCGGCGGAAGAAACGTCAACACGGTATAGAGGGAATGCAGATGTCCGGCGTCGAGCGCCCGATCGATTCCACGCTCGATGACGGGACCCGTGCCGCCGACTTCGAGAGCGATCTGCACGACGTGCATCGGGCTCATCTCGTACCCGGGTTCGCCATCGCCATCGGTCGTCGTGTCGGGTGCCGACACGCTCGTGGCGAGGTGCTGCAGCGTTTTGGCATAGGCGCTTGGACTGGGATCGTCCAGGTCCCAGCCGGACAGCAGGGAGTCGACCTGCTCGCGCAGCTCGCTCTCGGCGACCGGCCGCAGCGACTCTTCCCCGCGTTCGGCGTGGCTCGCCATTTTCGAGAGCATGCGCACCATCCCGTGTGAGATGGTCTGGTTGCTCGCCTCCGCGGCGGCCTTCAGAATCTTGACCACCGAGTCCATCGCCATGCCGGTGGTCGCGCCGAGCACGAACGCCTTGCGCTGTGCGGTGTTGCCGCCCATCGTGACGAGCCGCTGCAGCGTCTCTGGACGGACAGCGCGGATCAGTTTCGCCGTTCGCCGGCGGAGGGCCCCATGGTCGGCCGACGGCGAGTTCTTCAACTCCTCGGTAATCTGCAGCAGATAGCCGACGACGACCTGGTCGTATGCCGCGGCGCCGGCGCGGTCGTCAATCGCCTTCGCGACATCGTCCGCATCGGGCACCGTGTCCAGCGGATCGACCTCGGCATCGCGTGCCATCGCTGCATTGGCGAGACCGACCCAGAGCTGTGCCCGTTTGCGCCGCGGCTCGCTGTCGAGGTCCTCTGCCGCGCTCGGGTCTTCGTCAACGATCTCGAGCCGATCGAGGGACAGCGGATGAAACCGTACGTGCGGTCTGTCGAGCGGCCGTTGTTCCCCGGCGTCGTCCGGAGTTTCCTTCGCCAGCGCACACAATGCAGCGTACATCTCGTCTGCTGTCACGCCCGGCAGGATGCTCATCGCGCCGAGCTGATGATGATGCAGCGTTTCCGCCAGACGACGCAGCACTGGGTGCTTCGGATCGGTTGCGACGCCGTCGATGATGATCTGGTGACGGGCAACGCCAAACGCGAGCGTCGCGCGGCCCTCAAGCAGCCGCGTCGCGATGTCGGTGAGGCGCGCGGCGGCCGGCTCGAGCGACGGGTGGCCGCTCGGATAGATTGCATGCTTGTGGAGGGAGACGGAGAACTCCACGAGGAATGCGGTCAATTCACGTGATAACACGGCCCCTGCCGTGCTCGATGCGATCCCGGCCACCTCTCTTTCTATCGGATGCTGACAGGATCTCCGGCGTGTGCGCAGTGCTTCACGCGACGACGTGGCGCTTCCACTGAATGCGCTAGGGTTGTGCCGGCGATCGTACGACGAGCAGGCCTTCCGGGCTCTCCGCCACGCTCCGCAGCCGCGACAGCGCGCCGAGCTCCGCGGCCGACAACGGATAGGCGCTCAGGTCGGGCGCCAGAAGCAGCGCCGCCCCTGCGGATCGTGGATCGCGAAGCGACTCGGGTGTGAGCAACTGAACCCGCTCGTCGTAGCCGGCATGTGGATACAGCGCGCTCTGCACCAGGACCGATCGCTCGCCCCTGAGCTCCCGCAGCATTCTCGGCACGGCGCCAACCTCCGGCCTCCACGGCCTCAGGGTGTAGCCGGCGTTCGAGACGCCAGCGAGAAGCGCGCCGACCAGAATCACCGCAGCGGCGACCGCGCGCGCGCCCCCGCGATGCGTTCCGAATCGATCGGCGAGTCGACGGGCGCCGTCGGCCGCGCTGAGTGTCAGAAACGGGACCAGCGGCATCGCATAGTAGAGGCCGAACGATCGCAATTGCTCGTTCGCCGACGCGCCATACAACAGAACGATCGGCACGATGCCGATGAACCACGGCCACCCGACGAATGGGAGGAACGCATGCGGCGTCATGACCTGCGTCAGGAATGCTGATCTGATCGTCGAGGACCACACGTCGACGGGACGGCGCACCATTCCTGCGATCGCCGTCACCACGGTCGGACCATAGTTAGACCAGTAGTTCGCGTAAAAGGGTGTCTTCGTGGCACTCAAACGCGGCACCAGAAACCGATAGAAAAACGCGAGGTTAGCAACCGCGAGCACAAGCGGTGCGAACAGCACCGCCAGCTCGCGACGGCTCAACGCGCGGCGGTGGAACAACAGCAGCGACACGACGACGGCGATGAGCAGCAGCACCGCATCTTCCTTGACAGAGACGACGAGCAACGCCGCCAGGAGAAACATCTGCCATCGCCGCCGTACGCCTTCGTAGATCATCCAGGGAAGGAACCAGGCGTACAGCACTTCGACGTGAAAGCCAAAGTTCAACGTCCGCGCCGTGTTCGCGTTGAACACAAACGCCAGCGCACTCGCGCTCGCGAGTGCACCGCCCGCGCCGATCCGTTGGGCGACGCGGAGCGTGTAGATCGCGCCGGCGACGACGGCCACCACCGACAACGCCAGCAGCCACAGCGGACTCGCCCACACGGCATAGAAGAGCGTTAACGGCAGCATGATCCAGTGCGAATGGACTGCGAACAGGCTGCGATACGCGCGCTGCGGATCATCGGCGGACTCTACATAGAGCGGCCGCCCGTGCAGCGTCTGGAAGTTTGGCCGCTCGTAGTAGACCGTGAAGTCGACGGCGTTGATGTCCCCCGATCGGAACCGGGTCAGCACGAACCAGAACACCAGCAGCCCGACGATGACTGCCGTCAGGCAGACGGTCCGTGCTGACGGATTCCATTCGCCGACCGCGTCCCACGTCTCAGTCGGCCAGCTCCACGGCCGTGCCACAACGAGTATCGCGAACAGCGCGATGAGAAGGAGTGGCGCAATGCGCACCAGCGAGGGCCATCCGACAAGTGGCGCGAGAAAACACGTGGCAGCGACGAGCGCTCCAAGCGCTGCGGCTGCGCGACGTGTGGTGTGCGGTGTTATTGGCGGAACCTGCTCTGCTCCTGCCGGGCGGCCGACAATTGTGGCGAATCGTCGCTGTCAACGGTTCGCACGGGGACCCTAACATGCCCCCCTGGCACGGTCAATTTAAATGGACGATTCCGGCGTGAATGACCATCCGGCATTCCTATGCCGCGCAGGCCGCGTCCAGCCTCTTCAACTCGTCCAACGTCAGCGACAGCGCCACGGCCAGGAGATTCTCCTCGAGGTGCACGCGATTCGAGGTGCCGGGGATCGGCAGCATGACCGGCGATCGATGAAACAGCCACGCGATTGCGATTTGCGACGGGGTGGCGGCATGATGACGAGCAACGGCGGCAAGGGCGGACGGCGACGCGACGCGCCCCAGCAGCCGCCGAACCATCAGGCTCACGCCGTGGCGCGTGAGGCTGCCGGCACCAAGCGGATGCCACGGGATGAACGCGATCGCCTGGCGCGTGCAATACGTGAGTACGTCTTCCCAATGTCGATCCGCCACGTTGTACTGGTTCTGTACGGAGACGACCGGAAAGAAACGACGCGCCTGTTCGATCTGCGCGACGCCCACTTCGGAGAGTCCGATGTGGCGAACGAGCCCCTGTTTCTGCATCTCACGAAGAACGCCGAATTGCTCGTCCGCAGGCACTGCCGGATCGACGCGATGGAGCTGATAGAGGTCGATGCGTGAAAGGCGCAACCTCCGCAGACTCCCCTCCAGCGCATCCCAAAGACGCTCAGGCCGGCCGTTGACGCGCCACTCATCCGGTCCTGGACGATCGAAACCACCTTTCGTGGCGATCACCAGGTCCCTTGGATAGGGGTAAAGCGCTTCCGCAATCAACTCTTCGCTGACATAGGGACCGTACGACTCGGCCGTATCGATGAAGTTCACACCGAGCTCAACGGCACGGCGCAGTGTCGCGATCGCTTCGTCATGATCAGCCGGGGCGCCCCAGATACCCGGTCCAGTGAGGCGCATTGCCCCATAGCCGACTCGCGCCACGCGCAAATCGCCGATCAGAACATGGCCGGCCGACATGATTGCCTCGTCCTGATGAGCAAGCGCGATGCCGGTCAACTGACAGTTTTCGCAGTTTTTTTCATGGCGAGCGCTTTGCTACCTCCTCTGCCGCATGTGCGGCATCGCCGGCATCGTCTGTCAGGACCGCGACGACCGCATCCCGATCAGTCTGCCGCGGATGATCTCGATGCTTCACCACCGTGGTCCGGATGCGCGCCGCATGCACGTCGAGCCGGCCGCCGGCCTCGCGCACGCTCGGCTCAGCGTGATCGACCTTCGTGGTGGCGACCAGCCGCTGGCGAATGACGACCGAACGCTGTGGATCACGTTCAACGGCGAAATCTTCAACTACGTCGAGCTGCGTGAGTATCTCGAACGCGGCGGCCACCGGTTCCGCACGCAATCCGACACCGAAGTGCTGCTCCGGCTGTACGAGGAACGTGGACGGCGCGCACTCGCGGACTTGAACGGCGACTGGGCGTTTGCGATCTGGAACTCACGCTCGCGCACGCTCCTCCTCTCCCGCGATCGAATGGGCGTGCGCCCGCTCTACTACACGATCGTCGGCCGGACGTTGCTCTTCGCGTCCGAAATCAAGGCGCTCTTCGCCGATCCGCGCGTGTCGCGCGAGATCGATCCGGAGTCGGTCGACGACATCTTTACCGTGTGGTCTCCGCTGGCACCGAGGACGATCTTCGGATCGGTGCGTGAGCTTCCACCTGGACACTCGCTGACCTGGCACGAGGGGCACGTCACCGTCAGCCGTGACTGGCGTCCCGGGTTTGTCCGCAAGAGCCACGAACAGCTGCCTGATCGAGACGCCGAGGAACAGCTTCGCGCGCATCTCACACACGCCACGCGCATCCGGCTGCGTGCAGATGTGCCGGTCGGCGCCTATCTCAGCGGCGGACTCGATTCGTCGATCGTCGCCGCGCTCGCTGCAGGCGAACGTGGACGCGCTGGCAACGGCGCGCCACCGCTGCAGACGTTCTCACTCGGGTTTGATGCCGCGGAGTTCGACGAACGGTCCTATCAACGACACGTCGTTGCGGCGCTCGGCACCGAGCATCACGAACTGCAATGCACGCCGGCGGACATCGTCCGTGTGTTTCCGCAAGTGGTCTGGCATGCTGAGGCTCCGCTGCTGCGCACGGCGCCGGCGCCGCTCTATCTGCTCGCGCAATTCGTGCGGGAGCGCGGCCACAAGGTCGTGCTGACCGGAGAAGGCGCGGACGAAGTCTTCGGTGGCTACAACATCTTCAAGGAAGCCAAGCTGCGGCGCATGTGGTCAGAGCGCGGGCGCGCCTCGCGCCGTGCCGCGCTCGTGAAGCGGCTCTATCCGCACCTGCCGCACTTGCAGCGTCAGTCTGCCGCCTTGCTGCAGTCGTTCTTTCATGCGGCGCCGGATGATCTGGCGCACCCATGTTTCTCGCATCTGCCGCGGTGGTCGCTCACCTCGCGGCTCAAGATGTTCTTCTCCGACGATCTGCGCGCCTCAGTCGACGGGCGCGACGCGGTTGCCGAAGTGGTGGCACGCCTTCCTGCCGATTTCGCATCGTGGGATCAGCTCGGGCGCGCGCAACACCTCGAAATCACACAGTTGCTTCCCGGCTATCTGCTGTCGTCGCAGGGCGACCGCATGGCCATGGCGCATGGCGTCGAGACGCGTTTCCCCTACCTCGATCCGGACGTCGTGGCCTTCGGAACGTCGCTGCCCGATCGGCTGCTGATGCGCGGGATGCGCGAAAAGGTCCTGCTCCGCCGGGTCGGGCGAACGCTGACGCCGCCGTCGGTGTGGAAGAGAACGAAGCAGCCGTATCGCGCGCCCGGCGCGGACGCCTTCTTCAACACGGTGGGTCCGGCGAAAGCCGGACACGACGGAGACGACGCGGACTACGTGAACGATCTGCTGTCGCCGTCTCAAATCCGTCGCGACGGTCTCTTTAATCCGGACGCGGTCAGCCACCTCGTGCGCAAGTTCCGCGAGGGCAAGGCCATCGGCGTCAAGGACGACATGGCCCTGGTGGGCATTCTCTCGACCCAACTCGTCATACATCACTTCATCAACCACTTCGGCACGGATACCCATGGAGCCCTATACACAGGATCTGAGGCACTTCATCGTCGATAACTTCCTGTTTGGAGATCAGTCGGGACGCTTTGCATTCTCGGATACGGATTCCCTGCAGGAGCTCGGCATCGTGGATTCCACTGGTGTCCTCGAACTGGTCTGCCACCTTCAGGAACGGTACGGAATTGCAGTGGCGGACGAGGAGCTCGTGCCGGACAACCTCGATTCCGTCGATCAGATCGCACGCTTCATCGAGCGAAAGCGTCGCGACGCGAAGCTGGTCCGTGCGAGTTGAAGATCTCCTCCGTCACAGTGCCCGGCGATACCGGGGCAAGACCGCGGTCATCTGCGGCGACGGGCGCTATCCGTACGAGTGGATTCAGGACGAATCGACCCGCCAGGCGAACCTGCTGCTGCAGTGCGGCATCCGGCCGGGGAGCCGTGTCGGCATCTGTCTCGACAACTCGATCGATGCGATCGTCTGGATGTTTGCCGTCGCCATCGCGCGATCGACGTTCTTCCTGGTCAGCCCGCAAGCACGACCAGAGCGGCTGCACCAGCTCATGTCGGATGCCGGCGCGACGGCCCTGATCGTGCGCGACAACGGGCAGGCCGCAATTCGTGCGCGGCACGACCCGGGTGCCGCGGAACGTTCGGGCGAAGATCTCGCGGCCCTCGTCTACACCTCCGGCTCGACAGGCGCACCGAAGGCGGTGATGCTCACCCATACAAACGTCTGCGCCGCCGCCGCATCAATCAGCGCCTATCTTGAGAACACTGCAGACGATGTGATCCTGTGCGCGCTGCCGCTGTCGTTCACGTACGGGCTCGGACAGGTGATGACGGCATTCCGGGTTGGCGCCACGGTCGTGCTCGAACGCTCGTTCACATATCCGCTCACCGTGCTCGACACGTTGGCGCAGGAACGCGTAACCGGACTGCCGCTCGTACCAACGATGGTGACGCTACTGCTGCGGCACGGCCTTGCCGAACGTCAGCTGCCGGCGTTGCGCTACATCACGAACGCTGCCGCCGCACTCAGCGAGGACAAGATCCGGCAACTCGCAGCTGCGCTCCCCGACGTCCGTATCTATTCGATGTACGGACAAACCGAATGCCAGCGCGCAACGTTTCTCCCGCCGGAACTCATCGAAGAGAATCCGACATCGGTCGGCGGTCCGATTCCTGATACCGACGCCGCGGTTGTCGATGAGCAGGGCCGCGATGTTCCGCCCGGCGTTGTGGGCGAGCTCGTCGTCCGTGGGCCTCACGTGATGCGTGGGTATTGGCATCAACCCGAGGCGACAGTGCAGGCACTTCGTCCGCGTGCGGACGGTAATCTTTGGCTGTTCACCGGCGACCTGTTCCGCCAGGACAGAGACGGTCTCTTGTATTTCGTGGAGCGCCGGGACGCGATGATCAAGTCACGCGGAGAGAAAGTGGCGCCGCGAGCGGTCGAAGAGGTGATCGCGCGTCTGCGTGGCATTGCGGAAGTCGGCGTCTACGGCGTTCCCGACGAGTTGCTCGGGCAGGCCATCGCCGCAGCCGTGACGCTCGAACCCGGGGCCTCGCTGGACGCGGCGCACATTCGGCGTCACTGCCTGGCCAATCTCGAAAGCTACATGGTTCCGAAGGTGGTTGAGATCCGCGCGTCGCTGCCGACCACCGCCACGGGTAAGGTCAATCGCATCGCCCTGTTGCAGGAGGCCGTGTCATGAGTGTCGCTGCACAGTTCTCGTCAGCGGTGCTGCGTATCAACGCGGCGGCGGAGGTTGATCGTCTCGCCGCCGGCATCAGAAACGTGCTGCGCGATCTCCGGCGCCGAGGGGTCGTCGTCGGGCTCTCCGGCGGCATCGACAGCAGCGTGGTCGCGGCACTCGCGGCGCGCGCCGTTGGCCCGCAGCGTGTCATCGGCCTGATGCTCCCCGAGAGTGAATCCTCTGCGGACAGTCTCGTGCTGGCGAAGCAGCTCGCGGACGGACTCGGGTTGCGAACGGCTGTCGAGGACGTCGGGAGGACTCTCGAGGCCGCCGGCTGCTATCGGCGGCGGGACGAAGCCGTCCGCACAGTGGTACCGGAATACAGTGACGGATGGCGCTGCAAGATCGTGCTTCCCGATCTCGTGTCCGGTTCCGGATACGCGCTGTATTTCGTCGTCGTGCAGTCGCCGTCGGGAGAAGAGCGCCGCGTGCGGCTGCCACTCGATGCCTATCTGGGCGTGCTTGCCGCGACCAACATGAAGCAGCGCGTGCGCACGCTGCTCGAGTACACCTACGCCGACCGCTATCACTTCGCCGTTGCCGGCACGCCGAACCGCCTGGAGTACGACCAGGGGTTCTTCGTCAAGCAGGGAGACGGCGCCGCGGACTTCAAACCGATCGCCCATCTCTACAAGTCGCAGGTCTATCAGCTCGCTGAACATCTGGGTGTTCCCGAGGCCATTCGCCGACGACGACCGACGACGGATACGTATCCGCTGGAGCAATCACAGGAAGAGTTCTATTTCGGGCTCTCGCTCGAACAGACCGATCTCTGCCTCTATGCTCGCGATCACGGTGTTCCGCCGGACCTCGTCGGCGAGGCGACCGGCCTCACTCCAGAGCAGGTGCAAGGCGCGTTTCGCATGATCGACGCGAAGCGCGAGGCCACGCGCTACCTGCACATGGCACCAATCCTGTTCGATGGGAATCCTTAATCGCCTTCGTCGGACGCCGCTCTTTGTGCTGCTGCAGATGCTGCTGCGGCTGGTCCCATTTCGTCCTGTACAGATCGGCAAGCTGTGCTTCCTGCGTTTCGATGGCATTCCACGCGTGCCGACCAGCATGCTGCGCGGTCCAGCCGAAGTGCGTCTGGCAACAGCGGACGATGTGGAAGAGTTGGCGGGCCTGCAGAATCGACGCGCCACGTTCTTATCGCGCTTCGCGCACGGCGACTTCTGTGTGGTCGCGCTGATCGGCAGTGCGATCGTCGGCTACGAATGGTTTTCGGAGGCCGCAGAGCACCTGGAAGCCGTCTGGGGACTGACGATCGCGATCCCACGCAACTTTGTGTATGCGTACGATGGGTACATCCACCCGTCGTATCGCAATTCGGGCATCTGGCTTCGCTTCAAGGGCTTCCTCGGTCACTGGATGAGCGCGAGTGGCAAGAGAGGCGTGCTGACCTTCGTGGACTACGGCAACTGGGCGTCGCTCAACACGCACCGGCGCTTCGGCTTCGTGCCGACGAGCACCGTGTTCGTCCTCAAGGTGCTCGGGAAGTCGTTCTTCAGCCACCGCGAACCCGCGGTCACGACCGCGCCTGATTCCGCCATCGCCACACGACGAGCATGACCGCCGCGGCGCGCTCGAGGAACGACGGTCGGGATGCGACCACGGCAACCAGCGCGCGCTGCGGAGGTATCGGTGCCACGACCTTTGGCGGCTCCTGTGCGCGTGCGCGAAACGCACGGCCGGCCGCCGATCCGATTTTCCGCCTCTGTCCGGGCACCTTCTCTCCCGGCGCCTTGCCCCACGGCGACGCGTGCTCGATTTCGGCGCTCGCTTCCGCCCCGATGATCAGCACCAGGCCGGAAATGTAGAACCACAACATGAGCAGGATCACGCCGCTGATCGCGCCGTAGGTCGCCTCGTAGTTGCCAAACGTCACGACGTAATAGCGGAACGCCAGCGACGCGATCACCCACAACGACGCGGCGATCAGTGAACCGGGTGTGATCCAGACGAAGTCCTGCTCAGCGTCGGGAGCGAAGTAGTAGATCAGGGCGATGCCGGTGGTGATCAAGGCAAAGGCAATCGGCCACTGAACAATCTTCCACGTGACGGCAAACGTGCTGCCGAGTCCGAAGTGGGCGGCGAGCCAGTCAGCGAGCTGCGGGCCGCCGACAATCAGTCCGAACGACAGGACGATGAACACGGCGAGGCTGATCGTCAGCAGGATCGCGGTGACCCTCACCTTCCACCACGGGCGTCCTTCCTCGATGTCGTAGGCACGATTCATCGCATCGATCATCGCCACCAGGGCGGCTGAACTGCTCCACAGCGCACCCAGCAACCCGATACTGAAGACGCCGCCATCGTTCGCGTTCGCCAGACGCGTCATCTGATCGCGAATGACGGTGAGCATTTCGGCAGGGGCAAACCGTCCGGCCACCGCGACCATCTCGTCTGTGAAGTTCTGCAGCGGCAGAAAGCTGGCGAGTGCGATGACACCCAGGATCGCGGGGAACAGTGCGAGGAAGAAGTAATACGCGAGCTGGGCGGCGAGCCCGAGGCCATCGTCGGCCATTGTTTCCGCGTAGGTACGCTTGATCAGGTCGCGCCAGGTCAGTGTGCTCTCGAAGTACGCGAACATCGGTGCTCTCCCGATGTCCATCGGCTGCAACCAAACTGCCACTGTGGCATCTGGCTTGAAGTCTTACGATCGGTTGGAGGGTCGATGACGGATCAGGTGAAGACCACAATCCCTATGCTCATCCGCGAAGTGGTGAGCGATGCCCGGCAGCTCATTCACGAGGAAATCCTGCTGGCTCGCGCTGAGGCCCGTGAACAGGCCGCCGAGGCGAAAACCCTCGGCCTGATCGCCGGGGTGGCTGTGCTGTGTACGCTCACCGGCATCATCCTGGTCGCGGCGGCGATTGGGGTCGCTCTCGCGGATGTGCTCGACTGGCCGCTCTGGGCGGGCATCGGTCTCGTCGCCGTGCTCTTCTGCGCCGGCGGTTATGTCTTCTACAGCATCGGCCGAGCACGAGTGGCCACACTGCAGATCATGCCGAAGACCAGAGCCTCGCTGCAGGAGAACATCGATTGGATACGAAGCCACTCGTAGTGTCCGGCTGTCGCCGGACCCGCTTGTAGTGTCCGCCTTCAGGCGGACCTTGCCGGCGCATTCGCCTTCTTGAGCGCCGCGGCGTCGGCAAAGGTCAGGCGCATCTGCGACCTCGGCATCGTGGGGCGCATCACATGAAACAGGATCACGAGCATTCCGGTCGCCGCGACGATCCCGAGCGCCGTGGCCCCAACGGTAACGATCAGCAGAATCAGGAACCCCATGACTTCACCCTTACCTGCTGCTTCTTCAAGAACGACGCCGCATCCGGTCAACGGTTCAGGCGATGGCGTGTCGCTGCTTGACCTACAATCAGTGCCGGTCGGGTCGCGTCCCGCGTCCGACTCTCTTTGACAACACCACTCAGACTGGATTCACCGACGTGTGGAGTGGCACGCCGGCGACCGCCAGTTCGGAGGAGACATGGGAAAGACAACTCGACTCCTCGTTCTAGCTCTGATTCTTCTGACCACTCCGGCCTGGGCACAGAAGAAGCCCTCGTCATCACCAAAGCCGGCAACAACTACGGCGACCTCGAAGCCGGCGACTGCGAAACCGGCTGCGGCTGCGGCCATCGATCTGAATTCGGCCACGAGAGATCAGCTGGTTGCTCTTCCGGGAATCGGCGACGCCTACGCCGACAAGATCATCGCCGGCAGGCCATATGCGAAGAAGGATCAGCTGGTGACGAAGAAGATCGTCCCGCAGGCCACCTACGACAAGATCAAGGGGCTGGTGGTCGCGAAGCAGAAATAACGGGCTCCGCACGATCAGCGACGGGACCGGACGAGACGCTCCGGCCCCGTCGCTCCAGCAATGCCGGATGACCGTTCGATACCCTGGTGCTCGCCGGGTATACTCGCGAATAGGAAACGGAATGCGTCGCCGCATATTCACGCCGGGCAGGGCATTGTGGATGGCATGTCTGTGTGTCTGCCTGCTGCCACGCGCGACCGCTGCGGCGCAACCATCGCTGGCGATCGACTTCGACGGGGACGGCCGGCATGACCACATCATGCTGGACGGCCGCCAGCCCTCTCTCCTCCACGTCTGGCTGTCGGCGTCGGGCACCACGCAGGTGCTTCGCACGCACTCGCCGCTTCAGAACGTCGTCGCCACCGACCTCGACGGAGACCATCGGCCAGAACTGATCGCGCGTGACAGTGAATCGCGGATCCATGTCTGGACTCCACGCGGGACACGGTTTCACCGCTATCGGCGTCAGCACGGGCCTGACGGGCTGACGTCGCCGACCGGGCATCGCATCGATGACCTGGATGAGGAGCCGGCCAGCCTCGCTACCGGTTCCACCTACGCACCATCCGCCTTGTTGCGGATAGCGCCGCGTGGGCCGCCTACTCGCGCATCTCGTGCAGTCGCTCCGCAGGGAACACTGGCCCTCCACGGTTCGCCAGCGGTCCAACCGTTCGCTCCCCGCCCTCCTCCCGCATCACTTCCGCTTTAGTCCTGTCCGTTTCCGGTTCTCACAACCGCCGCTGGCGCTGAGCCTCGTCGCGCGGTCCGGAACAGGCACCCATCGACAGAAGTGATGCGACCGCGCCCGAGGCTGCACGCGGGCGGACGCGAGTCGCGTGGTGGAGTACATGCGAATCGTACTGGCGGATATCAAGGGAGGCGACGGCTTCATCAGCAAGGACACCGTCGTCGGCGGCTACGGCTCGAGGCTGAAGCCGTTTTCAAACACCACGCGCGCCGTTGCGCGGATGAAGAGCGGACTGCACGGGCTGCCCAGCGTTCATCTCGCGTACGCGGCCGCGCTGGCAACACGAGCGGGCCACGACGTCGTGGGCTCTTCAGGCGAATTGGTCGATGGCGATACCGCCATCGTCGTGTCGTCGCTGGTCGACTACCGTCGTGAGACCGCGTGGGCGCGCGCCATGCGCGCGCGAGGTGTCCGAGTCGGCTTCATCGGCCTGGCCGCGCAGAAATTACCTCAGCTCTTCAGGGACTCCGCCGACTTCATCGTCGATGGCGAACCCGAGGCGGCTCTGCAGCGCCTCTTCGCCGGCGAAACGCTGAGCGGAATGGCGCCAAGCCCGCCGATCGACTCTCTCGACTCGCTGCCGTTCCCGACGTGGGACCCGATCGTGCCCCCGCAGCGACGCTTCCGCGTTCCTTTTGCCGGCCGGCCCTACGGCGGATCGCTGCCGGTGCTGGCGTCGCGGAGTTGCCCGGAGTTCTGCACGTACTGTCCGCATCGAATCCAGGCGCCATACCGCGCGCGCTCGATCACGAGCATCCTCGACGAGCTCTCGTACCTGCATGAGACGCGGGGCTCACTGCACGTCGTTTTCCGCGATCCGCTGTTCTCGCAGGAGCGCGACCGGATCCTCGAACTCTGCGACGGCATCCGGTCGCGTCAGTTGGCGCACACGTTCGAGTGCGAGACCCGCCTCGACCGGCTCGACGACGAATTGCTGCGGGCCATGCGTGCGGCCGGCTTATGCGCGATGACCTTCGGCGTCGAATCGGTCGCGCCCACGACGCTGAAGAAAGTCGGCCGCAGACCGATCCCCGAACCGCATCAGCGCGAAGTTCTGCAGCGCTGTCGCGAACTGGGCATCGTGACCGCCGCGTTCTACGTCCTGGGTTTCGCCGAAGACACGTGGGACTCGATCACCGCGACGATCGACTACGCCATCGACCTCGGTTCGACCGCCGCGCAGTTCAAAATCCTGACGCCGTATCCAGGCACGCCGCTGTTCAAGCGAATGCAGCC
>Ga0070670_100002825_pt1 | contig 14361 bp, 14 predicted proteins | sample KBSS63metaG_FD_64665 | JGI IMG/M metagenome (GOLD analysis project Ga0070670, IMG submission 64665) | Switchgrass rhizosphere microbial communities from Kellogg Biological Station, Michigan, USA - KBS S6-3 metaG | ecosystem: Host-associated > Plants > Roots > Rhizosphere > Soil ... | reverse complement strand
GCCCGGAGAGGCGCGCGCCGTCGCCATCGCGCTGGCGCCGCGCGGGCGCGCCGGCAAACAGGCGCTGGTGTCGATCCCGGCGTGGGTCGTCGTCGGGCAAAAGCCTGGACCGCGGGTCAGCGTCGTCGCGGCGGTCCGCGGCGTCGAGGCGACCGCGGCGCGCGCCGCCGCCAAGCTGGCGGCAAGCCTCGATCCGGCGGCGCTGACCGGCAGTGTGGTGGTCGTGCCCGTGATGCAGGCGCGCGGTCGCCTGATGCGGTCGGGCAGCCGAGCGGGCGGGCCGTGGCGGTTTCCGGGCGACGCGACCGGCGGGCGGGGAGCGCGGGACGCGTTCACGCTGTTTTCCGACGTCGTCATCGGGGCCAACGCGCTCATCGTGCTGGCCGGACCACGGCGCGCGCGGCGTGGCGCCGTCGTGGCGCGCGGGCGCTTGACCGACCCGCGCGTGCGCCGGCTGGCACGTCAGAGCGGCGCGATCGCCATCCTGCCGTCGCCGGCGAAATCGTATGACCTGCTCGGCGCTGCGGCGGCCGCCGGGGTGCCAGGCCTGGAGCTGTCGGCATCGGCGCTACCCGACGCTGATGCGGTTTCGGACGCGCTGGCCCAGGCGGCGCGCGCCACGATGGCGGCGGCGGGAGTGCTGGGCAAGGCCAGCGAGCGGCTGGCGGCGCCGGCCGCCGACGCCGAGGTGGGCGAGGGCCCGGTCGTCGCGATTCGTCCGGTGCGCGTGCGGGCGGACAGCGACGGCTTCCTGGAGACCGACGTCGTTCCCGGGGTGGTGACGCGCGCCCGGGCGGCGCTGGGCCGCGTGGTTCCTGCTCTACCGGGGCCGCCGGTGCCGGTGCTGGCATCGCTCGACGGGTTGGTCATCGAGGCATCCCCGGCCGGTCCGGTCCGCGCCGGGGCGACGCTGTTCATGTTGCTGCCAGTGGCGGAGAAGGCTGCGCGCCGGCATGCGCGCGCGGGCAAGATCTCCGCCGGCGCACCGGCGGCGAGCAGCGACGGCAAAACGCGCGTCGGTTGGGTCGAATACGTCGCGTTTCCGCGGCTCGGCGTCGATCGCCTGAAGGCGAAGATCGACACCGGCGCGCGCACCAGCGCCCTGCACGTGGCGCGCATGCGCACCGTCGACACCGCGGGTGGGCCACACCGGCGGCCGATCCTGGAGATCACGGTGCCTGGCGGCGGCCGGGGCAAGCGGCCGCACCGCATCCGCGCGGCGGTGCATGGCTTCGCGATGGTGCGCGACACATCCGGGCGCACGGAGCGGCGGCCGGTGATCGAGACGGCGCTGAAGCTCGGCTCGATCGAGCGCCGCATCGCGGTCACGCTGACCAATCGCGGCGACATGTTGTTCCCGGCGCTGATCGGGCGGACCGCGCTCGGGCCGGGGGTCGTCGTGGATCCGTCGCGGCGTTACCTGCTCGGGCGCAGCCAGATGCCGAAAATGATCGGACGCCGCAAAAGTTGACAGCAACGCAAGCGAGGCCAATGCTCGTCGCACACGAATGCGCGCTCGTCGACGAAACCCCGCCGGTGGTTCTCGACAGCGGGCGTTGCCCGCCAGGTCGCGGGTGACGGTCCGGCGCGGCGCGCCGCCGCTGCCGCGACTGGCGTCTCTGGCCGTGGCGCTGCGCCAGAGCCGTGACGCGCTCGGCAAGCTGCAAGGTGAGCTGGACGCGATCCTGGCCGTTCTGCGCGACCCGTCGGCGCGGCCGGACGCCGCCACCGTCGATCGCCTGAGCGGCGCCGCGCGCGCCGCCCTCGACGCGATCGCGTCGCGCTGACGGCGCTGCGCGCGACGGCGATCCCGCGCGGCGCGGCCGCACCGCATACAATGACCCGGTGACCGAGACGCGGGGCAGTCTGCGCGAACCGCTGCTGGCGTTCGCGGCGGCGACGCTGGCTGCGATGGCTGTGTCGGTCGCCGGGCTGACGGTCCCGTTTGTGGGCGACTACGTTCAGGCGGCGATCGCGATCATCTTCTTCTACACGCCGGCGCTGGCGGCGCGGCGGGCGCGCCGCGACTTCGACTACCGGGACGTCGGCTTGCGCGCCGATCCCATCGCGCTCAACGCGGCGGTGCTCGGCGTCGCGCTGGCGATCGCCTTTCCGCCGTTCATCATCGGGTTTTTCCAGTTCTACGGCCGCGTGTGCGGGCTACATCTCGGGCTGGTGTCGCGGTGGCTCGCGCCCTACTGCGACAGGTGGCTCGGTTTGTCGGGCGGGCACCTTCACCTGCCCAACCGCTTTGCGCTGCAGGCGCTGTCCGCGCTGGTGGTCACGGCGATCCCGGAGGAGATCTTCTTTCGCGGCTACCTGCTCGAGCGCCTGGAGCGCGTCTGGCCGCCACGGCGGCGGCTGTTCGGCGGCCGGGTCGGGCTGGCGCTGGTCGTGTCGAGCGCGCTGTTTGCCTTGGCGCACGTCGCCGTCATCCCAAACCCGGTGCGCCTGGCGGTGTTCTTCCCGTCGCTGGTCTTCGGGTGGATGTGGTCACGCACCGGGTCGATCGCCGTCGGCGCGCTGTTTCACGCCGCCTGCAACATCCTCATGCTGGTGCTTCAGACGAGTTATTTTGCCGGCCCGCCCTGAGCCTCGACGTAACGCAGGCGGAGGTCGTAGAGCAGGCTCTGGATCAGCTTTTCCTCGGCGGGGGTCAGGTTGCCTTTGGTCTTCTGCTCAAGCATCACCAGGATGTCGATGGTGTGCTTGGCGAGCGGCAGGTCGGTCTGCGTCGCGCCGACGTCCGGGTGCTCGATCTCACCCAGGTGCAGCAGCGCCGAGCTGCCGAGCGACAGCACGAACGTGTGAAAGTCGACCGCCGGCAGTGACCCGATCGCCGAAGGCGGCGTCACTGACGTGCCGCCCGTGCCAGTCGGAGGCGGAGATGGAGCGGTGTCCGCGGCAGGAGGCTCGTCGCCCCCGCTGAAACTACGCCTGTCCGTCACCGTGAAGCCCCCCGATTTCGAATCACCGCTCGTCATGCGCGAAGGTTACGCACGGCTCCGGTCGGATTCAATGACCCGACCGCGATTCGGCGGCCGCAGCGGGGCTAGTGACCTTGGTTGTTCGTGCCGGCGGGCGGCTCGGGCGGCTCGGGCGGCTCGGCCGACTCGGGCTCAGTGCCGCCGTAGACGCCCTTGTCGGCGACGTCGTCCAGCGTCTTCAGGTGCTTCTCATAATCCTTGCGGGTGATCAGCCCCTTCTTGATGTTCCGCTCGAGAGTGCGGCGATCGAAGAGGCGAGCAGCTTTCGGGTCTACGTCACGCGCCATGGCGTGCCTTAGCTAGCACGGTCGGTGGAAATATCCTAGCGGACCTCTCGGTTGTAAGCTGCGCCGCGGTCGGCGGGGGCTCGTCTATGCTCCCCGACCTCAACCTGCCAAGCCAAAGGGAACCATGGACGTCCGGGTCATAAACGAGCTGGTCCAAAAGCAGTCAGCATTCATCGAGAAGCTCAACAACGAGGTCGGCAAGGTCATCATCGGTCAGAAGGCCATGCTCGACCGCATCTTGATCGGGATGCTGACGGGCGGGCACATCCTGCTCGAGGGGGTGCCGGGGCTGGCGAAGACGCTGACCGTCAAGACGCTGTCCGACGTGCTGGCGATGAAGTTCCAGCGCATCCAGTTCACGCCCGACCTGTTGCCGGCAGACATCGTCGGCACCGTCATCTACAACCAGGCGCGCGGCGAGTTCGTGTCGAAGCACGGGCCGATCTTCGCCAACCTGGTGCTGGCCGACGAGATCAACCGCGCGCCCGCCAAGGTGCAGTCGGCGCTGCTCGAGGCGATGCAGGAGCGGCAGGTGACGATCGGCGACGCGACGCACAAGCTGCCCGATCCGTTCCTGGTCATGGCGACGCAGAACCCGATCGAGCAGGAGGGGACGTACGCGCTGCCCGAAGCGCAGCTCGACCGCTTCATGTTGATGATCAAGGTCGGCTACCCGACGCGCGAGGAAGAGCGCGCGATCATGGACCGCATGACGGCGCCGGTGCGCATGACGGCCGAGAAGGTCGCGACGCCGGAGGAGATCGCCGAGGCGCGCTCCGTCGTGCAGGAGGTCTACATCGACGAGAAGATCCGCGACTACATCGTCAACATCGTGCACGCGACGCGCGAGCCCAAGGCCCACGGCCTGAGCGAGCTGGCTGACTTCATCGCCTTCGGCGCCAGCCCGCGCGCGTCGATCTACCTGAACATGGCGGCGCGCGCGCACGCGTTCCTGCGCCACCGCGGCTACGTCACGCCCGAGGACATCAAGGCCATCGGCGTCGACGTGCTCCGCCACCGCGTCATCCTGACCTACGAGGCCGAGGCCGAGGACGTCACCGCGGAGACCGTGGTGCGCAAGCTGTTCGAGCACGTCGAAGTCCCGTAGGCAGGCACCGAGCGCACCGAGATGTTGCCCCGCGAGCTACTCAAGCGCATTCGCAAGATCGAGATCGTCACCCAGCGACTGGTGCGCGAGCGCATGGCCGGGCAGTACCACTCCGTGTTCAAGGGGCGCGGCATCGCGTTCTCCGAGGTGCGGCACTACATCCCGGGCGACGACATCCGGCTCATCGACTGGAACGTCACGGCGCGCATGAACGACGTCTTCGTCAAGCTGTTCAGCGAAGAGCGCGAGATGACCGTGCTGCTGTGTGTCGACATGTCGGCATCGGGGCGGTTCGGGTCGCGGCAGCGCGAGAAGCGCGATCTGGCGGCGGAGATCGCGGCGGTGCTGGCGTTCTCGGCGATCAAGAACAACGATCGCGTCGGGCTGATCATCTTCACGGACGAGGTCGAGCGCTTCGTGCCGCCCAAGAAGGGCAAGCGCCACGTGTTGCGCGTCGTCAGCGAGATCCTGTCGTTTTCGGAGAAGAGCCGGCGCACGGCGCTGGCCGTCGGGCTCGACTTCCTGGGCCGCGTCGCACGCCGGCGTGCGGTCGCGTTTCTGATCTCGGATTTTCTGGCGCCGGTCGCCAGCTACGAACGGGCGCTGCGCATCGCCTCGCGGCGCCACGACCTGGTGCCGGTGTCGGTCAGCGATCCGCTGGAGGAATCGATCCCCGACGTCGGCTTCATGGAGCTCGTCGATCCGGAGACGGGCGGCACGGTGCTGTTCGACACCAGCGGGCCGGAGGCGGCGGCGTTCAACCGCGCAGCCCGCGAGGGGGTCGCGGCGCGCAAGGCGCTGTTCAAGCGGCTGGGCATGGACGCGATCGACGTCAGCACCGACCGCCCCTACCTGCGCGCGCTGACGGCCTTCTTCGAGGCGAGGTCGATGAGGTTGCGCCATTGATGTCGGCCCGGCGCTGGCTGGTAGCTTTGGCGATCGTGCTGGCGGCGGTGCCGCTGCGCGCGGCGCTGGCGCAGGGCGCCGATGCGGGACCTGGCGCAGGATCGGCGGCCGCGCTGCCGGTCGATCCTGACGCGCCCACCATCGCGGCGCGCGCGGACAAGACCGAGGCGCACGTCGGCGATCCGATCCGCATCAGCATCGTCGCCGTCGCGAAGAGCGCGATCCCCGTCAATCTCCCCGGGGCGCTGGACCTCGGCCCATTTTCGATGCTGAGCCGCGAGGAGGGGCCGGTGCAGAATCTGGGCGACGGCCGCGTCAAGCGCGAGTTCACGCTGTCGGTGGCGGCGTACGAGCCGGGCGAGGCGCAGCTGCCCGCGATCGAGATCACCTACCTGGGCGCGCGCGGCGATGTGAAGACGGTGCGGACGGAGCCCGTCGCGATCAAGATCGCCAGCGTCATCGCTAACGAGCCGGAGCCCGCGTTGAAGGAGGGGACGACGCCGGTGTCGGTGCTCGAAGAAAACCGGGTCCCGCTCTACGTCGGCGGCGGCGTGCTGGCGGCGGCGCTGGGCGCGCTGATCTCGTTTTTCATCGTCAGGAAGCTGCGCCTGCGCCCCGGCGAACGTCCGGGACCGCCGCCCCGCCCGGCGCACGAGATTGCGCTCGAGCGACTGGATCGCCTGGGCGCCTACGGCTTCATCGAGAACGCCGACAACCGGCCGTTCTACTTCGCGGTGTCGGAGATCATCCGCGACTACCTGGGCGGGCGCTACGGCTTCGATTCGCTCGAGATGACGACCGATGAGCTGGGCGACGAGCTGCAACGCCGCGCCGGCCGCGAGCTGTTCTTGACCGAGGTCAAGGGCTGGCTGGCGGCGTGCGACCTGGTCAAGTTCGCCAAGGTGTCGCCCAGCGCCGCCGAGGCGCGCGGCACGCTGGAGAGCGCGATCCGGATCGTGACCACCAGCCGTCCTGTGCCCGACCCGCTGGCGCCGTCGCCGGCGGCGGCCACCGCGGAGACGCGGCATGCGTAGGTTGCCGTGGTTGTTGATCGCCGCCGTGTTTGTGCCGCTGGCGGCGGCGTATGCGCTGCTGCTGCGCAACGTCGGTGGCTTCCGCTTCGCGCATCCGTGGCTGCTGGCGGCGATCCCGCCCGCGGTGGCGCTGGTGTTGTGGACCGGCTTGACGCGGGCGCCGGCGTGGCGCGCGCTGTTCGTCTATTCGCGCGCCATGGAGCTGGCGGCGCAGCGCCCGGGCATCGTGGCGCGGCTGCGCGATCTGCCGACGGTGCTGAGGCTGGCGGTGGTCGTGCTGATCGCGGTGGCGGCGGCGCGCCCGCAGAGCACGCGCGCGCACGACGACATCGAGCTGGAAGGCATCGACATCGTCATCACGCTGGATCTGTCGGGCTCGATGCAGGAGACCGATCTCGCGCCCAACCGCCTGGAGGCCGCGAAGAGCGTCATCCGCGAGTTTGTTCGCAAGCGGCCGACCGACCGCATCGGCATGGTGGTGTTCGGGCGCGAGGCGTACACGTACGTGCCGCTGACGCTGGATCACGGCACGCTGCTGCGCATGCTGGCCGAGCTGCGGCTCGGCATCGTCGACGGCAACGGCACGGCGATCGGCAACGGCATCGGCGTCGCGCTCAACCGCCTGTGCAGCGAGGAGCTGACCGCGTTGCGGCGCGCGGCGGAACAGGGGGAGGGCGCCACGGCGGCGCAGGCCAAGCCGCCGGCGCCGGTCATGACCGGGCCGGACGGCAAGCCGCGCAGCCGTGTGATCATCGTGCTCACCGACGGCGACAGCAACGCGGGCAACGTCTCGCCCGAGGACGCCGCGCGCTGGGCGCAGCTGCTGAACGTCAAGATCTACACGGTGCTGGCGGGCACCAGTGACGGCGAGGCGGCGGGCGCCGCGCCTGGCGGAGGCCGCCACGCCGCGAACCCGAAGCTGCTGGAACAGATCGCGTCCACGACCGGAGGCACGCCATACCTGGCGAGCGATCGGCGGGCTCTCGACGATCGCTTCCAGAAGATCCTGGCGGACCTGCACAAGTCGCGGCTGCGCGACCGCGGCACGCTCTACGCCGAGCTCTACCCGCGCTTCCTCATCGTCGCGTTCGCGCTGCTGCTGCTCGAGATCGCGCTGCGCCAGACCCGTTTCTTGCGGATTCCCTGACATGCGATTCGCTCACCCGCAGATGTTGTGGCTGCTCATCGCCGTTCCGGCGGCGGCGATCGGTTATGGGCTGGCGTTCGGCGTGCGGCGGCGCCGGCTGGCGCGGCTGGGCGACGCGGCGCTGATCGCGAAGATGTCCGAAGGGACGTCGGTTGCGCGCAAGCTCGTGCGCGCGGCGCTGGTGGTCGTCGCGCTCGCGGCGCTCGCGCTCGGGCTGGCGCGGCCGCAGTGGCCGGGACAGGCCGTCCCCGCCAAGCAGCTCGGCCTCGATCTGGTGATCGCGCTCGACTTCTCGCGCTCGATGCTGGCGAAGGACGTCTACCCGTCGCGCCTCGAACGCGCCAAGCGCGAGATCGGCGAGCTGCTCGATCTGTTCGCGGGCGACCGCGTCGGCATCGTCGCGTTCGCGGGCGAGACGCTGACCTATCCGCCCACGACTGACTACGACGCCGTGAAGCTGTTCTGGCGTGACCTCAATCCGTGGGACATGCCGGTGGGAGGCACCGCGATCGGCCGGGCGATCCGCGCCGGATTGGACCAGCTGATTCCGCTGCGCGCCAAGGAGACGACGGCGGGGACGCAGCGCGGGCAGGCGATCTTGTTGCTCACCGACGGCGAGGACACCGATAGCGAGCCGCTCAACGCGGCCGACGAGGCGTCGAAGCTGGGCGTGAAGATCTTCACCGTCGGCGTCGGCTCGCGGTCGGGCGAGCTCATCCCCGAATACGACGACAAGGGGAAGGTGACCGGCTACGTCAAGGACGCGGAGGGCAAGTACGTCACGTCGCGCCTGGGCGAGGACACGCTGGCGGAGATCGCGAAGCGCACGGGCGGCGAGCTGTTCCACGCCGACGCCAAGCGGTTCGGCGTCGAGGACGTGGCGCGCGCGCTGATGTCGCTCAAGCGGACGGAAAACGATGGGCGACCCGTGCCCCGCTACAACGAGCTGTTCCAGGTGCTGGTCATCGCGGCGCTCGTGATCCTGTGCGCCGAGGCGGTCATCGGCGAGCGCCGCCGGCGGCGCAAGGCGGTGTCGGCGTGACGGCGCGCGCCCTGTCGCTCGTGGTGGCGCTGGCGCCGTTGCTGACCGGCGCCGGGCTGTTCCAGACCCGCAACGGCGACGTCGAGAAGGGGAACGCGGCGATGGCCGCGGGCAAGGCGGAGGACGCGCTGGCCCACTACGACAAGGCCGTGGCGAAGCTGCCGGCCGAGGCGGGCGTGCACTTCGATCGCGGCGCGGCGCTGTACGCGCTGTCGCGGTTCGACGAGGCGGGCCAGGAGTTCTTGCGCGCCACCGACAGCGCGGACGTGGCGCTGAAGGCGGAGGCGTTTCGCGGCCTCGGCAACGCGCACTTCAAGAAGGAAAAGTTCAAGGAGGCGGTCGAGGCGTACAAGCGCGCGCTGGCGTTGCGCCCCGACGACCAGGCGGCGAAGCGAAACCTGGAGCTCGCGCTGCTGAAGAAGAAGGAAGAAGAGAAGAAGAAGGAGCAGGAGGACAAGGACAAGGACAACAAAGACAAGCAGGACGACAAGGACAAGAAGGACGACGACAGCAAGAAGGACAAGGACAAGCAGGACAAGGACAAGCAGGACAAGGACAAGAAGGACGGCAAGGACAAGAAGGACCAGGGCGAGGACAAGGACAAGGACAAGAAGGACGACCAGAAGCAGGGCCAGGACGACAAGGACAAGCAGAACAAGCAGGAGCAGCCGCAACCCAAGCCTGCCGGCGAGGACAAGGCGCAGCAGCTCGAGGCTCTGCTCAAGAACCTGGAAGGCAATCCCAAGGACCTCGAGAAGGAGCGGGCTCGGCTGCGCGCGGTACGCCGCGGGCGCCCGGCGCGGGACTGGTGATGACGACCGCCCGCCTCAACATCCTGGTTGGCATGGCAGCGGTCGCGGTCGTGGCCGCGAGCTGGCCGGCCGCCGCCGAAGCGGCGTCGTTCACGGCGTCGATCGATCGCGCGGCGGTGGCGCCCGAGCAGCCGTTCCTCTACGAAGTGAAGCTGACGCTGTCCAACGAGACGCACGAGGACTTTCGTGCGCCCGCATTTCGCGGCGTGCAGGTCGTGCAGGCGCCCTACGCGCCGAACAGCGCGATGAGCGTGCAGATGAGCGGCGGCAACACCGTCGTGCAGAACACGTTGACCTGGGTCTATCAGCTGGCGCTGCCCGCGGGGGCCAAGGGGTCGGTGACGATTCCGCCCGCCCGCGTCCGCGTCGGTGGCCGCGAGCTGACGACGAACTCCGTCGTCGTCCGCGTCGGCGCCGCCGGGGCGGCGCCGCCGGCGCAGCGCCCGGCGCGGCAACCAGGCGGGCTGTTTCCGCGCGGCATGTTCGGCGATATCGACGACGTCGAATCGGGGGGGCAGGCGTCGTCGCCGGGGGCCGCGTTCATTCGCGCCGTCGCCGACAAGCACCGCGTATTCGTCGGCGAGCAGGTGACCGTCACCTGGTACCTCTACCTGACGGAGCCGCAAAACAACTTCCAGCCCGTCACCCAGCCGCGCACCGACGGCTTCTGGTCGGAGGAGATCCCGTCGACCAACCCGCAGGGCCGGCTGGCGTTCACCGAGGAGGTGCAGGGCGGCCAGCGCTACCAGGTGGCGACGCTGGTGCAGAAGGCGCTGTTCCCGCTGGCGCCGGGCAAGCTGACCGTGACGCCGATGGAGGCGCAGGTGTCGCAGGTCGACTTCTTCGGGCGGCCGGTGCGCGCGCGCCGGCTCAAGTCGGATCCGCTCGCCATCGAAGCCGTCGCGCTCCCGGCCGAAGGGCAGCCGCCCCGCTTCCAGCCCGCCAACGTCGGGCATTACACGCTGGAGGCGGTCGCCGACCGGACCATCGTCGCCGTCGGTGACGCCGTCACGATCACCGTGTCGGCGCGCGGTCAGGGCAACGTCCGCAACGTCGTGTTGCCGTCGCTGCCGCCGCTACCGGGGTGGAAGGGTTATGAGCCCAAGACCGATGCCGCCATCGAGGGGAGCGCTGTCATCGCCGGCAGCAAGACGGTCGAATGGCTGCTGCGCCCCGAGCGCGCCGGCAACACGACCGTGCCCCCGCTGACGTTGGTCACCTTCGACCCGGCCGCTAAGCGCTACGTCGAGACGCGCACGCAGCCGATCGAGCTGTCGGTCACCGCGGATCCCATGGCGGTCGCGGTGCCGCCGGGGACCGTCGCCGCGCCGGCGGTCGGGACGGGCGGCGTCGACAACGTGCTCGCGGCGCAGATTCGTCCCATCCGCGTGCGTAGCGCGCCGTCGCGCGCGCTGGCGGTGTCATTCCTGCGCGGGCCCGCGTTCACGACGACGCTGGTCGTGCCGCCGCTGGCGTTCATGGCGCTGGCGATCGTCGGGCGCTGGCGCGAACGGCTGTCGCGCGACGTGCAGCGCACCAGCCGGCGGCGCGTCCGCACGATCGCACGGAGGCGGCTGGGCGCGGCGGCGGATCACCGGGCCGCGGGGCGCGCCGCCGCGTTCTACGTCGAGATTGAACGCGTGCTGCGCGAGACGTTGTCCGAGCGGCTGCGGGTGCCGGTGTCGGGCCTGCGGCTGGACGAGCTCGCTGTCCTGCTGCGCGCGCGCGGCCTGGCGGACGCCGACGCGGCGGCCGTGGTCGCGGCGCTGGAACGCTGCGACGAGGCGCGCTTCGCCCCCGGCGGCGACAACGCCGAACGCGCGACGCTGGACAAGATGATGGACGAGGCCGCGACGCTGCTCGACGTGATCGGCAAGGCGCGGCCCGACGCGGCGGTGAAGGCGTGAGCCGCGCGTTCGCGGCGATCGTTGTGGCGGCGCTGGCGGTCGTCGCCGGTGGCGGCGTCGCGCACGCCGACCGCAGCGACGAAGCCTGGCGGCGCGGCAACGAGGCCTACCTGCGCGGCGACTACGCGACCGCCGTCGCCGCCTACCAGCAGCTGGACGCGCAGGGCGTGTTGTCGCCGGATCTCTACTTCAACCTCGGCACCGCCCAGTTCCGCAAGGGCGCGCTCGGGCCGGCGATCTGGGCGTTCGAGCGCGCGCTGGTGCTCGACCCCGCCGACGAGGACGCGCGCTACAACCTCGACCAGGCGCGCAAGCTGGCCGCGCGCCGCGCCAGCGATCGCATCGAAGGCGAGGAGCGCGAGCCGTTGTGGATCCGCGCCGTCACCGCGGTCGGCCCGGCGACGCAGACCTGGACGTTTGTCGTGCTCTACGTCGGTCTGTTCGTGGTGCTCATCGCACGCTCGCGGGTGCGCGATGACCTGAGGCCGGCACTGAGCGCCGTGGCGCTGGTAACGGCGGTCGGCGCGCTGGTGTGCGGCGTGCTGCTCGTCGGTCGCGCGCGCCTCGACCGCATCCCTTACGGCGTCATCCTGCCCGACGCGGTCGCGGTGCACGAGGGCGCCGACGCCGCCCACCGCACGAGCTTCGACGTGCACGCCGGCCTGCGCGTCCGCGTCGTCGACCACGACCAGGACTGGCTGCGCATCCGCCTGGCCAACGGCCTGGAAGGCTGGGTGCGCGCGCAAGAGATCGGCCGTTTGTAACCGGCGCGGGTTATAACGAAAGCGATGGGCGCGCCGCATTTCGAAAAGCATGTCTTCGTCTGCACCAACCGGCGCGACCCCACCAACCCCAAGGGGAGCTGCGCCGAGAAGGGGAGCGAAGACGTCCGCGACGAGTTCAAGCGTTTGCTGCACGAGCGCGGCGTCAAGGGGAAGATGCGCGCCAACGCGGCCGGCTGCCTGGACCAGTGCGCACGCGGCGTGACCGTCGTCGTCTATCCCGAGCAGGTCTGGTACGGCGGCGTCAAGGTCGAGGACGTGCGTGAGATCATCGACGACCACCTGTTCGGCGGTGTCCCCGTCGAGCGCCTGCGCATGAAGTGAAGTGGCCTTGGCCGCCGCTTCGCAGCCTCCTTCCGCTTCATCCCTGCCGGCAACCTGGACCGTGCTCGACGTCGTGCGCTGGACGACGGCCCGCTTCACGGAGCGCGCGCTGCCGTCGCCGCGCCTGGACGCCGAGCTGCTGATCGGGCACGTGCTCGGGCTGGTGCGCGTGCAGCTCTACGTCCAGTACGAACGCGTCCTGACCCCGGAGGAGCTCGCGTCACTGCGCGATCTGATCAAGCGCCGGCAAGCGGGGGAATCGGTCGCGTACCTCGTCGGCCACAAGGAGTTCTGGAAGTTCGACTTCGCCGTCGACGCGCGCGTCCTGGTGCCGCGCCCCGACACCGAGACGCTGGTCGAGGAGGCGATCGCCCGACTAGGCCAACCGCCCCCCCGTGAGCCGCAGGCGCAGGTGGACGCGCCGCCGGCGGACGTCGCGCCGGCGGACGCGCTGCAGCCGCCGCCGCGCATCGCCGACGTCGGCACCGGCTCGGGGGCGCTGGCAGTGACGCTGGCCAAGCTACGCGCCGACGCGGCAGTGTTCGCCAGCGACGTGTCGCCGGCCGCGCTCGACGTCGCGCGCGCGAACGCCGACCGCCACGCGGCAGCGGTGACGTTCGTCGAAGGCGATCTGGACGCGCCGCTGGCGGCGCACGCGCCGTTTTCGCTCATCGTCGCGAACCTGCCCTATGTCCCATCCGGCGACCTCGCGTCGCTGCCCGCCGACGTGCGCAGCGAGCCGACGCTGGCGCTGGATGGCGGCGCCGACGGCCTCGACCTGGTGCGCCGGCTGGTGACCGCGGCGCCGGCGCTGCTGTCGCCCGGCGGCGCGCTGGCGCTGGAGATCGGCGCCGGCCAGGCCGCAGCGACGAGCGCGCTGCTGCGCGACGCTGGCTTCACCGACATCCAGACGAGAAAAGATCTCGCCGGCATCGAACGCGTGGTATCGGGGGTCAGGCCATGAGCGAAGAAGCCGCAGCCAGGACCGTAGGTCGCGGGGTGCTTTTCATCGGCGTCGCGAAGGTGTTCTTCATGCTGAGCGGATCGGTGCAGCGATTCCTGCTCGCCGCCATCGTGCCCAGCGCCGCCGATCTGGGCGACTTCGGCACCGTCAACAGCTTCCTCAACATCCCCAACAACACCGTCGTGCAGGGGACGATCCAGGGCGTCTCGAAGCTGACGGCCGAGGACGACGCGCGCGCCGGGGCGGTGCAGCGTGCCGGCCTGCGCCTGGGCGCGGGGCTGGGCCTGCTGATCGCGTTGCTGCTGTTCGCCGGCGCGCCGATGATCGCCGACCTCTACAAGACACCGCGGCTGTCGCTGTATTTCCGCATCGCCGCCGTCATCCCGCTCGCGTATTCGATCTACGCCGTGTTCGTGGGCTCGGCGAACGGGCTGCGCCGGTTTCGTACGCAGTCCGGCTTCGACGTCACGTTCTCGACGATGAAGACGGTGCTGCTGCTGGCGCTGGCGTTCGTGTGGGGCGTTGGCGGCGCTTTCGTCGGCTTCGCCGCGGCGGCCGTCGCCATCGTGGTCATCGCGTCGCGCGTGATCCGCTTGCCGGCCAGCGGCGAGCCGTTTCCCATGCGGCGCATCACGGCGTTCATGGGGACGGTCGTCATCTACACGGCGGTGCTCAATTACACGCTGAACGCGGACACGCTGCTGCTCCGGCTGGTCGCGCTGTCGGCGCCCGGCGTGACCGCCACCGCTGCCGCGACGGTCACGGGCATCTACGAGGCGCTGCGGACGTTCGCGCTGCTGCCGTACCAGATGCTGCTGGTCGTGACCTTCGTGATCTTCCCGCTCGTGTCGCGCGCCACGTTCGCGGAGGATCGGGCCGCGACCCGCGCCTACGTGTCCCAGACGATGCGTTACGCGATCATCCTGGCGGGCCTGATGGGCATCGTGCTCGCGGCGCGGCCGTCGGCGCTGTTCGGCACCATCTACAAGGCCGAGTACCACGCCGGTGCGGCGGCGCTCCCCATCCTGGCGACCGCGCACTGCTGCCTGGCGTTGCTGTCC
>Ga0070670_100002822_pt1 | contig 14367 bp, 13 predicted proteins | sample KBSS63metaG_FD_64665 | JGI IMG/M metagenome (GOLD analysis project Ga0070670, IMG submission 64665) | Switchgrass rhizosphere microbial communities from Kellogg Biological Station, Michigan, USA - KBS S6-3 metaG | ecosystem: Host-associated > Plants > Roots > Rhizosphere > Soil ... | reverse complement strand
CTGACTGGTGCGCCGGCCTCGACCGCAGTCGACACCTTCAAGAGTTGCCTGATCGAAGCCGCTGCGCTCCGGTGAGCTCGGGTCAGCCCAAGCCCATGCGGGCACCAGCAACTGCCCAGACGCCGTCGACCGGGAGAACCGCCCCGGTGATGTAGTGGGCGGCGTCGGAGGCGAGAAAGAGGCATGCATCGGCGACGTCCCGGGGGGTGCCCATGCGACGCATCGGCACCGCCGCGATCACGCCTTGCCGCGCTGCCTCGTTGGGCGCCAGCCGCGCCATCCCTTCGGTACCGTCGATCGGTCCGGGGATCACGGAGTTGATGCGCACGCCCGCGGCGCCCCATTCGAGCGCTAGCGTCCTTGTGATCATGTCGACGCCGGCCTTGGCGGCGCAGACGTGGACCTGCATCGCCATCGGCACGATCGCCTGCGGCGCGGAGATGCTGATCGCGCTCGCTCCCGGCTTGACGAGATGCGGCCAGGCGGCGCGCATGACATGGAAGGTGCCGAGCAGGTCGATGTCGACCACCGACTTGAAGCCGTTCGGGCTGAGGCTCATCGCGGCGGCCGGGAAGTTGCCCGCCGCTCCTGATATCAGGACGTCGATCGGGCCGCGGTCACGTGCGAACGATGCGAGCGCATCGGCGACGGCCTGCGCCTGGCGCACGTCGAGGCTGTAGCCCCGCGCCGCCGCCTCCGGGCGCGACAGCCGTGCGACCGTGCGTCGACCTTCTCCTGGCTGCGGCTCGCGACGCCGATCCTGGCGCCGGCGTCGGCGAATGCTTCCGCGATGCCCAGGTTGATGCCGCTTGTGCCGCCGAAGACGAAGACGTTCTTGCCGCTGAAATCGAATGAAAAGCTCATGTTGTGCTCCTGGGTCTCGGGGGGGGCGCGTGAATCGTAGGCGCCCTAGGCGGCCGCGCCGAGGACCATGACCATGTACGCCGACATAACCAGACCGCCTGCCTGCAGCAGGCAGTTGCGTGCGTTGGCCACCTGGCGTTCGCCGCACTCGCCGCGCAACGTCCGCTTTCGGGCGGATCGCGTCCTAATCAGCCTTGGTCTGACGATCAGGGGGCTGCAGTTGGATCTTCCGGGCCGCCAGCAACACGGTCAAAGTCCGCTGCGGCTAAGCCTTAACAGGCGCACCGCCGAAAGGCGCATGTTTTCCGCTCGGCGCCGTCGCTACACGAGCGCTGCGGTCGCTGCTCTACGCTCTGCGGCCCCCACCACCGGCTCTAAGCAAATTCTCAACCGGCGAGCGACTGAACCCAGGTCGCAATGGATAGCCACGCCGGCGTGGCGCTCAATGGCACGGCGAGAACTTGGTCCAAGATAAGCAGCGCGCCTCCGAAGAGATACACAGGATGTGGCCGACCTCGGGTACGCCAGTCGTAGACGAGGGCCGCGACGATCAGGAGGTCAACGGCCAGGCCCGGCGGTACCGAAACGAAGACCGGCGGCGGCCCCTTGACGTTGGGCGGAGCAAACAAGGTCAGAAACACGCGCCCCATCGCCGCGTGAACCAGCGGGATCATCGTCAGCAGCATCAGGCGCTTGTGGATCTCGCTGCGTTTGACGAACACTATTGCGAGGGTGAGGAAGCCCGCGAAGAGCGTCACCCCGGTTAACGAAACGAAGGCGAACCGGCGCGCCTCGTCGAGCATGCCGACAGCACTGGCGACGCGCATCGAATTGATCGCGGCGAGCACAACGGTGAATGCCATTGCCGTGGCTAGCGCTATACCGGCCATGCCCCAAGCTCGATGGTCAGGTGTCCGACCGCTAGCCACCAGGACCGTTTGCAGGAAGAAGAAAAGCGTCCATGTGAAGAACAGTGCCCCGTGGATGTGCAGCACAGGCGCGCCGGTGAACGTCCCGTCGGCGACCTTGGCGAAGTACGTTGGAATGAAGCCGGTGAAGGCCAAGAGCGCAAAGATGCCGGCCATCCAGACGTAGAACGTCGGCCTATCAAAGCCTGCGCTTCTGGGTCGGCCTCTACCGAGAGTAATAGCTACCAAGATGCAGTTCCCGGTGATCGCTCGCTCGACGCCGAATGGACAGCGGACGGAAGCGGCGATTCGACAGAGCCGCAAGCGCCTTTGCGATCGGCAGACGACGACTTATGTCTCGTCTGCGGCTGGCGCGCGGCGCACGCGAGGAACGCAGTGACGATGGCCGGGACAGCCATCGTTCCTTCGCGCTCGGCCGGGCCTGGGCCCAGCGCTGTGCGTGAGTCACGAATCCCGAACCCTATTCAGGACCGCAGCCACACCCTCAGCGTCCGTTTGATTGAGCTTCATCGGCGCAGTCCGGCCTCCGTAGAAGTACGTCACACCCCCCTCGAGCCGCTCGCGTGAAACGCGCCAATGGCCCCCCATCTGCACGGCGCGCCAAGGCCGCTCGGGATCGAAAGCAAACGTCACCTTGAAGACCAGGCCGCTGGGGAGCTGGACCATGTCTCCTAAGTGAACGTCTCCATCCATATGTCAGCCAGTGGTGTCGGCGGAGTCTAGAAAGCGATGCGGCGCATGCAATCCCTTGAGCAAGGGGTTGGAGACGGGCGGTGCCAGGCACAACGAAGCCATGAGTGATCGTGCGCTTGAGCTATGCCCAAGGCCGAGCGAGCAAACTGCCCTAATGCCAGCCTCGATCACCCGAAGACACGCTCAGTGACCGTGAGCTTCATGTACTTCGTCGCATCGGCGAAAGCTTCACCACGAAGCGAATTGCCGAGGAGTTCGGCGTAAGTCAAAAGACAGTTCAGACGTACTGCGCGCGGATCGAGGAAAAGGTTGGCCTAGGTGATGGGTTAGAGCTGACGGTGGCTGCCGTCAGGTGGCGGCAAACCAGCCAGTTGTAACGATGTAGGGCGCGGCCTTACTTCAATCTCCGTTGACGCCAGACAGACAGCGCGCAAGCGCCCATCTAAGCTGCAAAAGTTGAATTCCCCACCGGCCTGCGCTTCAAGATTCTGAACGGCACCTGAGCACTAGAGAATGCCGCTCTCTGCGCAAGCATCGGGGGCTTTGTCGGCCTGGTCATCACTCTCCTGTGGCGCGCGGCAGGCACCAGGCGAGCCATCGTGGATGCGCTGTTGGGCTCGTCCGGGGCACTGCTGATGGCCTGGTTCATCGCGCCGATATCGGAGAGTGCGAATGATCAGGATAGTTTGAACACCGCGGCGATCCTCGCCGCGTTTCTAGGCGCCCTTGTCCTGGTCGTCCTTGGTAAGGCAATACGCGGCAAATGAATCGACACCCGGTTGGGAGGGTTTTGACTGAATCGCACTTGCGCGTGCGCGTTCGACAGTCTGCGGCCAGCACCAATTTGTCTGCGAGCGTTCGCCGATGAACGCCGAAATCCCGTTCGACAAAACCGAGCGCTTTCCATCTGCCTGGGAGCACGGTGACGAGCGCTACGTCCGAGATACGAACGAATGGGTCGCCCGCTGTCGGGCCCGCGTTCTGCAACTGGATGTCGTTTAAAGGTGGAGGAGGCTGACTCTATGGTGTGGGACATGTGTCAGCTCGAGCGTTGGCGAGTGATGGTGCAGGAGAAGGCGGCCGACCAGCTCTACCAGCCCATTCCGACGCGGTCGAACAAGCCCGGCGACTAGCGCCGCGGACAAACCGATTGGCGCTAGAAGCCCAATCGTCGGAACACCGGAACACCGGAACACCTGGTCGAGGAACGTCTCAATGATGCGGAGATGGGTTGCGCCAGCGCAGCCGCGGCGCAGCTTCGCGCTGCGCTGTCCGCAGGATGGCGCCCAAGGTACCCATCGCCTGCTGGGATACTCAGTGCTGTACGACCTGTAAGTCCGAAACTGCGCGAGGTAACGCCTCCCTTCGGGCAGGCAGGAGGATGCACTCTCCTAGGAGACTCAAATGCAAGGTTATGGCCCCCTCGACGCTCTTCCTTTGTGGGGCTTTTTCGTGGCCGTCCTGCTTCTGGTTTTGATATCCGTCGAGGCTGGCTACCGTCTCGGCCAATACCGGCGCAGTCGATCCGAGAAGGAGTTGGAAGCGCCCATAGGCGCCATGGTCGGTGCGACCCTTGGTCTACTCGCCTTCTTGCTCGCGTTCACTTTTGGGGCGGCGGCCGATCGCTTCGACAAGAGAAAGCAGGTGCTCCTCGATGAGGCCAATGCGATCGGGACAGCCTATCTGCGAGCGGGGATGCTGCCAGACCGGCGCCAGGAGGTACGAGCGCTCCTGCGCGAGTACGTGGATACTCGTCTGCAAGCCGTTCAGACAGGCAAGATTGCCGACGGCATCCGACGGTCAGAACAGTTGCAGGACCAGCTGTGGGCGCAGGCAGTGTTTTTGGGCGAAAGAAGTCCTGCTTCGATCGTCGTCGGTCTCTTTGTGCAGTCCCTCAATGAGGTCATCGACATTCACACGAAGCGTGTGACCGTTGCCGTGAGGAATCGAATACCTGGCGCCATTTGGCTCGCGCTTCTGTCGGTTGCCGTTATTGCTCTCGCCGCAATGGGTTACCACGTCGGCATCGCGGGAACCAGCAGATCGCTCGCACAAGTGGCCGTTGCCCTCACGTTTTCGGTGGTCATCGGACTCATCGCAGATCTCGATCGACCGCAAGAGGGGACGCTCACGGTGAGCCAGCAGGCGCTCGTTGACCTGCGACAGTCAATGCAAGCGCCGCGACCACCGTAGATCTGGCTCAGCTCACGCCCGGTTTAGCAAAGCGTGACGGGACTATCCGAATCCTCATTGAGTTGCTGGGGGCATTGCTCGGTCGCGAAGCAGCGAATGCACGCCGTCAGGCGATCGGCCCATCGTCGACCGCAGCAGGTAGCCGCCGTCGCACAAGAGGGACGCGCCATACAGGCGCCACTGTCCTTCCAGCAGTGGGACGGCCGACCTAAGGCTGTTGTTGGCGCTGCCCGCGCTGGGGGCGGGCTACGTCTTTCTACTTTGCCGCCGCAAGGTTTTGACGCTCAGGATGTCCAACCAAGCCGGCTTGCCGCAGCGCAGCGCGCAGCAAAGAAATTTGTCGCCGGCGTGCCGACAAATGTCCGCATTGGTGTCGTTTCCTTCGCCGGCACAGCAGCCATCGTTCAAGGGCCGACGCTCGACCGCAAAGAAGTCGAAGCGGCGATCGATCGACTCAAGCTGGGCCCGAGCACGAACCTGTACGGGGGCATCGCCTTATCCCTGGTTGCGATGTTTCCTTCAGCTGACATCGAGTTGGAGCATTTCACGAATTCCAAGACAGAAAGTCGTGAACCAGTCCAGCCTCGTCGCGCCCATCTGGGAAGAAGCGAAGTCGAGCCCGGAAGCTATAGCTCGGGCGCCATCGTCCTCCTGACCGACGGTCAGCGAACAACGGGGGGCGATCCGCTCGACGCTGCACAGATGGCTGCGGATCGCGGCGTCAAGGTGTATGCCGTCGGGCTTGGGACCGCGGAGGGGCGATCATTAGCTTTCATGACTGGAACATACGAGTCAAGTTGGATGAGGAGACGCTAAAGCAGGTCGCCCAGATCACGGGCTACTTCAACGCCAACTCAGCCGACGACTTGCGATCGGTCTATCAAGCGCTAAGCCAGCGGGTGGTCATTCAGAAGCGGGAAACGGAACTCACCGCTCTTGCCGCCGCCCTGCTGTTGGCATTGGCCGTGGGCCTGTCGTTGGCTTGGTTCAGTCGACGGCGTAAATCAGCAAGCGCCGGCTCGGCCTCGCCTCACGTGATGGCGCCTGAATCCCCGGTCGTGAAGATCGAAGGCGAGGTCTTTCCATGATCGAGTACAGCGGCTCGACGAACCTTTGATGTTCCGCCGCCCGCTAGCATCGGCGAAATGACTCTTCTGCTGCTTCACCCGGCCGCGTTTCCGGTCCTGACGTTCATGGCGCTGCTGCTGCTGCTCGAGGTTGGCTGGCGCCTCGGTCGACGCGAGCACCGCCGTAGCGGCAACACCCATGTCAAGGGTATCGGTGCCCTCGAAGGCGCGGTCTTCGCGCTGCTCGGCTTGCTGCTGGCGTTCACCTTTTCGGGTGCCGCCGATCGCTTCGATGTACGACGGACGCTCGCCGTCGATGAAGCCAACGACGTCGGCACGGCTTACCTCCGACTCTCGGTGCTGAAGCAAGACGACCGCGCGGTACTCCAGAAACTATTCCGTGATTACGGCGAATCGCGCCTGCTTTATTACGCCGACTTCAAGGACGAGAGCGAGCGCGAGGAGGCCTTTCGGCGCAGTCAGGAGCTGCAGCAGCGAATCTGGGCGGCGGCGGTGACGGCGGCGCAGGCCGCGGGTGGCGGGGCGCAGCAGGGCCAGGTGCTGGGGCCGATCAACAAGATGTTCGACACTGCGACGACGCGTGTCGCCGCCAACCGCACGCATCCGGCGCGCGAGGTCTATGTGATGGTTGCGGCGCTGGTGGTTGCTTCGACGTTGATCGCGGGTTTCGCGATGACCGCCGGCGATGTTCGCCCGATCCTGCATGCCGTCATCTACGCGGCAGCCATCACTGCGACCTTGCACACGATCGTCTACATGGAACACCCGCGGCTTGCAGGCATCGCCGGCATGAGCGAATTCGACCGCTACCTCAGCGACGTTGTGGCTGGCATGAAGGCGGGTCCCTGAGGCAAGGAATTGCCGCGCCGAGTGGTGACGCTCGCGGGTGCGGCTTCGGGCTGCGGCCGAGCATCCACTGTGAAGTGACTAAACTGCAGACGGGTGCCGACCGTCTGAACGGGCGGCAGGTTGTCGCAATGGTCGGGCCGCCTTGCGGCACATCTGCGCGCCGCCCATGCTCCCCATCCTCGTCAGTATCTTCGTGCTCTGCTACCTGGCGATCGCCATGGAGCACCCCCTCCGTGTCAGTAAGTCGGCTTCGGCGCTGATCGGCGCTGGCCTGCTGTGGACCATCTATGCCTTCGGCCTCGGTGACGTTCATGCGCTGACCGAACAGCTCGGCGAATCGGTGCTGGTCACGGCGCGGATCGTCTTCTTCCTGATGGGCGCCATGACGATCGTCGAGGTCGTAGACGCACACAACGGCTTCGAGCTGATCACTTCGCGCATACGGACGACGAGCCTGGCGCGCCTCATGTGGTTGATCGGACTCGTGACTTTCGTGTTGAGCGCCATCCTCGACAACCTGACCACCGCCATCGTCATGGTGTCGTTGCTACCAAAGCTCCTCGACAAGCATGAGGATCGCCTCTTCTTCGCCGGCATTGTCGTGATTGCGGCCAACTCCGGTGGCGCCTGGTCGCCGATCGGCGACGTCACGACGACGATGCTGTGGATCGGTGGCCAAGTCACGACCGTGGGCATCATCAAGGCACTGTGGCTGCCGTCGCTCGTCAGCTTGCTGGTGCCGCTGGCCGTGACGGCGTACCTGTTGCGGGGCCGCCAGGTCGAGCCGCCGGACCGCAATCCTGACGACGTGGGCCATCGGACGCCGCCGTTCGAGCGCAACCTGATGTTCTTCCTCGGATTGGGAATCCTGGTGGCAGTGCCTGCGTTCAAGAGCATCACCCACCTGCCGCCCTTCATGGGCATCCTGCTCGGCCTGGGGGTGCTATGGCTGGTCGGCGACCTGCTCCATCGCAACAAGGACGATCAGGACAAGGAGCGGCTGACCTTGGCGCACGCACTCAGCAGGATCGACATGGGGTCGATCCTGTTCTTCGTCGGCATTCTTCTCGCCGTGGCCACGCTTGAGCACACCGGCGTGCTGGTGTCACTGGCCGGCTGGCTCGACCGTACGGTGGGCCGCCAGGACCTGATCGTGCTGATCATCGGCATCGCCAGCGCCATCGTCGACAACGTGCCACTGGTCGCGGCGTCGATGGGGATGTATAGCTTATCCACCTATCCGAGCGACCACTTCCTGTGGGAGTTCCTCGCCTATTGCGCCGGCACAGGCGGCTCCATCCTGATCATTGGCTCCGCCGCCGGTGTCGCGGCCATGGGGCTGGAGCGAATCCAGTTCGGTTGGTACATCCGCCACATCAGTGCACTGGCGCTGCTCGGATACCTGGCGGGCGCGTGCACCTATCTCGTGCTTCACCACCTAACGAGGTAGACAGGTCAGCGTTCGACCGACCGCTTCAAGGCGCCGATCTTCGTCGACTTGAGGGACTGCAGTGGGTCGAGGCTCGACAGCTGATGCGATCAGTTCGCCGGACGGAAGCTGACGTCGAGGTCGACGGGCCTTCTAGCTGACGTCGGCTGCGCTGATTTCGGCCAACACCGGCCGCTGGCGAGCGACCGCTTTAAGGTACCTCTAGCAGGCTTTGACGGGGAGAGCGATGATCTGCCAGTTAGGCCCTATGGTCCACGATGAAAACAATCCAGCCCTCAAACGCGGCAGAGCTGGTGCCGGACGGCGCAACGCTGATGATCGGCGGATTCATGGGCGCCGGCACGCCTTCGCGACTGGTTGACGCGCTCGTCAACTTGGGACGGCGAAACCTGACGCTGATTTCTAACGACACGGCGCGTCCCGGCGTCGGAGTCGGGAAGCTCATCGACGCCAAGCTCGTGAGCCACATCGTGACCAGCCACATTGGTACTAACCCGGAAACGCAACGGCAGATGATCGCCGGCGAGGTGCGGGTCGAGCTGGTGCCCCAGGGCACGCTTGTCGAACGCATTCGGGCCGGCGGGTTCGGACTCGGTGGGGTGTTGACCCAGACCGGACTGGGCACCCTGGCTGCGGAGGGAAAGCGAACGATCGAGATCGACGGCCGAACATTCCTGCTCGCACTGCCGCTGAGGGCGGACTTCTCGCTCATCGGTGCGCGACGCGCGGACTATCTGGGGAACCTTGAGTACGCTCTGACCTCGCGCAACTTCAACCCGATCATGGCCATGGCCGCCGATACCGTCATTGCCGAAGCCGCAGATGTGGTCCCCGTCGGGGTCATCCCTCCGGATGCGGTCATGACCCCGCATGTACTCATCGACTACCTGGTCTGCAAGGAAAGTGCCAATGAATGACAAAGAGGTCATTGCACGGCGCATCGCGCAGGAGCTGAAGGACGGTCAGTTGGTGAACCTCGGCATAGGGCTACCAACGCTGGTCGCCCACTACCTGCCGAAGGGCGTCAACGTATTCTTCCAATCGGAAAACGGTCTGATTGGCATGTTGCCGTTGCCCGAAGATGGATTTGCGTGGGGCGACCTGACCGACGCCGGCGGCCGGCCCGTAGGCGCCGGGCCGGGCGCATGTGCGATCGACTCGGCAATGTCGTTCGGATTAATACGCGGCGGACACCTCGACGTGACCGTACTGGGCGGATTGCAGGTCGACGAGAACGGTCAATTGGCCAACTGGCTGGTACCTGGTGTCATGGTGCCTGGTATGGGGGGTGCGATGGATTTGGTGACTGGCGCGAAGCGCGTCATCGTCGCTATGACTCACACCGCCAAAGGCGCGCCGAAGGTTGTGAAACGCTGCTCGCTCCCGATCACTTCATTGCGACGGGTTGATTTGATCGTGACCGAACTGGCGGTCATCGAACCGACCGGCCAGGGGTTGGTCTTGCGAGAGACGGCACCTGGCGTGACGGTCGAACAGGTTCTCGAAGCTACTGACGCGCGACTGACTGTAGTGCCTGAAACAATGGCGATGTCTCTGTGAAGGAGGAACGCTTCGATCTGAAATGGCGAAGGTGCATGACAGGTTGAACTTTGATTGCTGCAATTGACGCTTGCGCTGGTCGTCAACTGACAAGGCGGTAGCCGACGCCTGCCGCCCGCCATTGGGGACGAGGCAGTCGCGCACGGCTTCAAGGCGCACGCCAAGGCGTCCCAGTCTTATCTTCGCGAATCGCATGCTATTTAGCTGCCGCCTGACTCTCCGGAGCCGACCAGAAGGCTCTCGCGATGGTTCTACCGTTCTCCACCGCAAATGGCGGCTTTCGGGCATCCTGTTCATCGCTTCATCGGACGGCTGTGGGTCGACGGACGCCGATTGGTGCTGAACTCAGCGTGGTAAAGCCGCCATCCGACTCGAGCGGCGCTCAAGCTGACACTCGGTCGCGCAGCTCGCGGCCATGGGCGGCCTTTCGCGACAGTCGGCTAGCGGCCTAGCAGTTGAACGAGCCCCTGCCGATAGCGAGGCGCCGGGTGAACCTGATCTCAGGGAATCGCGCTCGCGTGCCGCCGATCAACAGCTCAGGCAGCGAGATCCAGATATTGCGCTCTAAGCCTCCCATTACCGGGGCGGAGATCCAGTAGTGCCTGTCGGAGCTGAAGTTGCCCGCATTGATTCGGCCTCCAGGCATTGGCGCGTCGACCGGCAGCACGAAGTCTTGGATGACCGGCGTCTCAGGATAGCGTGCGGGGGCCACAGGGTTGATGTGTGGAATCGTCGCCCAGCGCGGCGTACGTCCGTCTCTGGCGTCGACTGCGATCGCGTGATCGCTCAGCAGCAGCGTCATGCCCTCGGGGACGTCGAATCGGACCTTGACTTGGTCCATACCTTGGCTGTGCGCCAATGAAACGATCGCGTGTAGGCTTGAACGCTGGAGCTCCACTCCGGCGGGAAGGTCCGGCGTCAGGGAGCACCTCTCGTACACCGGCACGCCCTCGGTGGTATCGGGAACATAGACGTCCGTCGGCAGCACAACGCAGCCGGCGAGCGCGGCTGCGGCAACGAGCGCCACACAGCGGCGGCAGACGGATCTGGCGGTCATGGCAAACGTCCCCTAGAGAGCGTTGAAGATGGGAAGACCGGAAGGAAGGTCAGAACGGTCAGTTTGGCAACGCTCGCTCGTCCTCGAAAGCGCTCCCGAGAGAGTCCCGCGATGCGCTTCCGCGGGGACTTGCACGCGCTACTGGTGGGGCCGCAGCGAGTAAGCGTTGGAGCGTTGGGACCACACGTTTGGTCGAAGGGCAGTCAGCGTCGAGGCTCGGAGGGCCGACGTCTCGCGCTCCTGCCAGCGAGATCGGTTGAGAGGCAGCTCCGAAACTGATCACTTCCAGGCTGCCGTCCAGAAGTAGGCCGCTCCTAACCATCCCTCGATTCAAACCGGTGCCTTGTGGGGGCATTCAAGCCCTTTACGGAGATTGCGTCCGCGCGGCCCTGTCGTTGGATATGCCGGCGAATTTAGGGCTTCGCGTTCGGCGCCGCCTGCGTTACAACTGCAACCCGCGTAGCCGTCCTACTGACCGAGGAGCAGGCCGCCATGGCGTCTGGATCCGGCAACCTGCGAGTCGTGCAAGTTGAGCCCCTGAGGTTCGCGCACGGCCTGCGTGTGCTCGCGCCAGAACTGTTCGCTGCGCATGAAGAAAGCGCGCAGCGCGAACCTGCCGTCCATGTCGACCTGGTCCGTTCTGCTGATCTGGTAGCCCTATCGGTCGATGTCGTCGGCTGCGAACTGGTCATCGGCGGCGCCGAACCGGCCCACCTCCGACCAATCGCAGGCTTCGCGCACCCGCAACTCGTCGTTGGCTATGCGTTCCAGCACATTGGCGAAGAAGCGCTGTACGAGGGTCGCGTCGGCAGCAAGCTGACGGTGCCGAATGAACTCGACCACTCGCAGCGGCCCGGCGACGAGCCGATTCCGCCTGGCCACGATCCAAACACGCGCGTCAGGCCTCCGGTCGCCGCACGCGCCGCACGCGCCAGCCGTCTTGTGTTCACGATTCCCAAAGGGGAGACCATTGAGTTTTCGGGCGCCGGGCTTCTCGCGGCAATGGGCCGTCTCGAGTTGGCGTTGCACAAGCTCGCCGCGCCAGGCAACGCACCGACCACCGGGCGCACTGGCGCAGGGCCATTTGTCGATCCGGGGCAGCTGGTCGTAGTCCTGCCCGGCGGACTGGTCGCCAAGGTCTCGGGCGATGCGATCGCGGTGTCGAAGGCCAGTGCCACCTTGCTGCACCGCCTGGACGCGCCGCGGCCCGATTCGCTGGCCGGCATCGCTTTCCAGGCCAGCGAACTGCGTAGGCTTCGCCCGCTGCTGCAGACCCGCGCCGCGATCGCCGTGCGCGGCACCCGGCTTCCGGATCACCACTTGCTCGGTCGTGGCGGACTCGTCGGCGCAATCCCTGGTCCGCTGCGACGATTGCCCCGGTTCAGCTATCGGCCGACAGCGAGCGAAACCGCCATCGAGGCGCCCTACCGGCTGGTGATTTCGCCGGGCAGCGAGGCGCGGTGGGTCCATGTCAACGAACCTGCCGTCGCCGCCGACTCGTCGCTTCACGTCGAGCTGTGGCACACCCGGCTGGGCAACGCCAGGCAGGCCGCCGACGGCACGACTCGCGGCGACGAGGGCAATTCCGGCCGCCGCGTCGTGCGCGCGATCTGGGCCCGAGACCGCGACACGATGGCCGACGACGATTGGAAAAACCCGAAATCGCCTAATCCGGTCCACGGCAACGCCGATCCGTTTCGGATGTCGCTCGATCCCGCCGATCGCCACATGCTGGTGCGGCAATCGTCCGAAACGCTGATCGGCGACCGCGGCAGCATCGATCCGGTACCAGTTGCCGCGCATTCGCTGTGGCTGTCCGGGTTGGGCGCGTGGTTGGATCTGCACGGCGCGTGGACCACCAAGCCCTACTCCGAGTCCACGATCCGGTCGATCCTCGCGTGGGACCACGTCGCCCCGTTGGGCCGCGACCAGTACGTGCGCGTGGTCTACCCCGGGTATCTGTACCCTTGGGGCCATCAGGCCGCGCTGGTCAAGGTTACCGAGCGCAAGATGAAGGATGCCGCGCCATCGGTCGCGGGTCTCTACCAGCGCAAGTTCCTCGTCATCGGCGAGCGCCGGCGCACCTACCCCGATCGACACGACCTGCCGTTCATCGAAGTCGGGATCCGTCCGCTGGTCACGCCCGTGATCGACGAACCAAGTGGGACCCCGGGCGATAGCCAAGACGATTTCTTCTGGCCCAAGGTCGACGGGCAACCGTTCCCATTCATCATCGATGGGCTCGACCACACCGGGCAGCCGGTCCGCGTCCCCCAGATGCCCCTTTTGTGGGTGGCGGAACACTTCCAGAACTTCGCTGTCGTCGACAAGGCCTACGACTCCGACCCCAGGCGGAAGGTGGCGACCTACGGCCAGCGAGTGGCGTTCGCGCCAGCCGCGAAGGGCGGCGATACCGTGGTCGCAGCGGCGACGTTGGCGTTCCAAGGAACGGCCGAGCTCGGCACGTCGACGCCACGCATGACCAGCGCCGAAGTCCTGATCCCAGCCGTGCAGCAGCTTTCGCCGACCGGGCCCTTGCCGATCGCCTATCACGCCGCCTACAAGCAGCACGGGTTTGCCGGAGCCGCGAATACTGGCGAGCTGTGGGCGCGGGTCCTGGTGTTGGGCGAACAGAAGCCCGAACACGCGACCGACCCCATGGTAGCGCTGCCCGTGCTTCGCTTTGGCGCCGGCGCGCCCAGCGGCAGCGACAAGAGCGGCGGCTTCATCACGCCCAGCGTACCGATCCGCGGTATTTCGCGTATCGCCGGCACCGTCGGCGACGCCACCGGCATGGCAACGCAGTCGTTCGACCCGAAGGCCTACTTCAAGGATGCGTCGCCGAAGCTGTTCGGCCTGATCGACCTCGGCCAGGTTAGCGTCACCGTCGACAGCGACCTGCCCCGGATCCCGAAAATCATCTCCGAGCTGGTCGGCCGCGTGGAATCCCTTGTAGGGGATATCGGCCGCGCCGGCGAGGCGCTGGCCGAGGCCATTGCCGAGGCCGACCGGATGGTTGCGCGCGCAGCGGATCAGACCGCCGCGCTGCAGGCCGCGGCGCAGGCCGCGGTCGATGCGGCCGCCGATGCCAAAGGCCCCTTCGACGACCTGTCCGCGCAACTGCCGGCGCTGCTCTCGAGGATGCAGAGCGACGGCAAGTCGGATGCGAACGTGCAGCTGCTGTTCGACCAGTTCAAGATTCAGGTCAAGGACACCGTCGCCAAACTCGAGGTCGTCGCCGACCATTTGCCGCCGTACATGGCCAACGTCATCCACGCGATGGCGAATGGGCTTCGCGTCGTTGTCCTGGAGACGATCGATCTCGCCGAGGACATGTACCGCTACGTCACCGGGCTTGCAGAGTCCGGCGCGTTGCTGCGGGTCCGGTTCGAGTGGAAACCGCGCTTGGCGTCATGGCCCGACGCCCAAGCGCCATTACTGCAGGTCAAAGAGGACAGCCTGCTGTTTGCGATCGAGGCGAAGACTGGTTTCGACGGCAAGAGCAGCGCCACCGCCACCGCCGAGATGCACGACTTCTCCCTGCACTTGTTCCCCGACGCGGAGCTCCTGGTGCTGTCGTTCGACCGCTTCATGTTCAAGGCAGGCACGTCCGGCAAACCGGATGTCGATATCGTCCTGCACGACATCCAGTTCAAAGGCGTGCTGTCGTTTGTCGAGGGCATC
>Ga0070670_100002820_pt1 | contig 14371 bp, 13 predicted proteins | sample KBSS63metaG_FD_64665 | JGI IMG/M metagenome (GOLD analysis project Ga0070670, IMG submission 64665) | Switchgrass rhizosphere microbial communities from Kellogg Biological Station, Michigan, USA - KBS S6-3 metaG | ecosystem: Host-associated > Plants > Roots > Rhizosphere > Soil ... | reverse complement strand
GATAGAAGACAGGGGTTCCTCATGTCCGCTGACGCACGCATATCCGCGATTACCGCCCGCATCGTCGAACGCTCGAAGGCGAGCCGCGAACGCTATCTCGGTCGTCTGCGCAGCGTCGGCAGCAAGGGCGCCCAGCGCAGCGCGCTCGGTTGCGCCAACCTCGCCCATGGCTTTGCTGTCTGTTCCCCCTCGGAGAAGGATGCACTGGCGGCGGACCAGGTCGTCAATCTCGGGATCATTACCTCCTATAACGACATGCTTTCGGCCCACCAGCCGTTCGAGCGCTATCCCGACATCATCAGGGCTGCTGCCAACGAGGCCGGCGGTATTGCCCAGGTGGCGGGCGGCGTGCCGGCCATGTGCGATGGCGTGACGCAAGGCCAACCGGGCATGGAGCTCTCGCTGTTCTCGCGCGACCTGATCGCCATGTCCGCAGCCGTCGGCCTGTCGCACAACATGTTCGACACCTCGGTCTATCTGGGGGTCTGCGACAAGATCGTGCCGGGCCTTTTCATTGCCGCCATGAGCTTCGGCCATCTGCCGGCGATCTTCATTCCGGCCGGGCCGATGACCTCGGGGCTGCCGAACGACGAGAAATCACGCGTCCGCCAGCTGTTTGCCGAAGGCAAAGTCGGCCGTCCGGAACTGCTGGAGGCGGAATCGAAATCCTATCACGGACCCGGCACCTGCACTTTCTACGGCACCGCCAACTCCAACCAGATGCTGATGGAGATCATGGGGCTGCACATGCCCGGCGCCTCCTTCGTCAACCCCGGCACGCCGCTGCGCGAGGCGCTCACCCGCGAGGCCACCAAGCGGGCGCTGGCGATCACCGCGCTCGGCAACGAATACACGCCCGCCGGCGAGATGATCGACGAGCGGTCGATCGTCAACGGCGTCGTCGGCCTGCATGCGACGGGCGGCTCGACCAACCATACCATGCACCTCGTGGCGATGGCGCGGGCGGCCGGCATCATGCTGACCTGGCAGGACATTTCCGAACTCTCCGACGCAGTGCCGCTGCTCGCGCGCGTCTATCCGAACGGTCAGGCCGACGTGAACCATTTCCACGCCGCCGGCGGTATGGGCTTCCTCATCAAGCAGCTCTTGAAACACGGCCTCGTCCACGACGACGTGCGCACCGTCTTCGGCCACGGGCTCGAGGCCTACACCGTCGATGCCATGCTCGACGGCAACGGAGCCGTCGTCCGTCAGGCATCGTCTGACAAGAGCGCCGATCCGAAAGTTCTGGCCAGCATCGAAACACCGTTCCAGGGTAACGGCGGGCTGAAGATGCTACGCGGCAATCTCGGCAAGGCGGTTATCAAAATCTCCGCCGTCAAGTTGGAGCGCCATATTATCGAAGCGCCGGCGGTAATCTTCCACGACCAAAAGGAACTGCAGGAGGCTTTCAAGGAAGGCAAGCTTAACCGCGATTTCGTCGCCGTCGTGCGCTTCCAGGGCCCCAAGGCCAACGGCATGCCGGAGTTGCACAAGCTGACACCGGCGCTGGGCGTCCTGCAGGACCGCGGTTTCCGCGTGGCGTTGCTGACAGACGGGCGCATGTCAGGCGCGTCAGGCAAGATCCCGGCGGCGATCCACGTGACGCCCGAGGCCGTCGATGGAGGCCCCATCGCGCGTATCCGGGAAGGCGACATTATCCGTATCGATGCCATCGCCGGAACGCTCGAACTGATGGTCGATGCTGCCGATCTGGCAGAACGCACACCCGTCATGATCGACCTGTCGGAAAACGAATTCGGCATGGGCCGCGAGCTCTTCGCGCCGTTCCGCCGCGCTGCCGGACCGGCAGACCAGGGCGCCGGCGTGTTTTCGTAAATCCGTCGCCCGGTTGCTGATCTGCCTCGCGCCACGCATGCCGGCCAATGAAGGTCAGCAACCTCGTCTCTGGCTCGCCGTCTAACGACTAAACGTCCGAGGACGAACGGGGCAGACCGTGAAGATGCAGGTAGCCGCTGCGACCGCGCAATTCGTGGAACCCGAAGGCTGCAAAGCCTGCGAGAAGATCTGAGCGTCCCTCGGAGACGACTTTTTCCGCGACCTGCGCCGTGATCAGGATGGCGGCATCGAGGCAGCGACATTTGCCTTCCAGCCGGCTGGCGATGTTGACCGTATCCCCGAAAACGGCGAGTTCCCCGTGCCTGCTGCCACCGACGGGCGCAATGATGACACTTCCAGAGTGCACCCCGATCGCAACGCGGATTGCGCTTTCACCGTGCCGACCTGAGCTGGCGTTCCATTGCGCAACCTTCTCCGTCATGGCTACTCCGCAACGGACAGCGTTCGCCGCGTCGCGGCTTCCGAAGCTCGATCCATCGAAGCGAGCCATCAGTCCATCGCCAAGATATTTTTCGATTGTCCCGCCACAGGCCAGGACCTGCTCGCTGAGAAGGCGCAGCAAATCCTGCAGGACGGTCCTAACGGTCTGTGGATCGTTTTCTGCACAGAAGGCGGTGAAGCCGATCATATCGACAAACAGGATGGTTGCAGGCTGATAGGTGTTGGCGTCGGCGCGGATTGCAGGTAGCTGCGGCTGCGTCCCCTGCCGAGCGGCAGCCTGCGCACTATTTCGGGTCATCGGCTGCTTCCTCACCTTTTGTACTGCCCTCGCTCAGCGATAGACAGCCTGCGGATATTGGATTGCTGCTATCCCACCAGGCGATAGGATGGCAGCAATCGGCTATGGTCGGGCATTCAATGGATCGGCGGCGGCGGGATCACGATGCCGAAACGCGCAGCCACCTCGATTATCCTAGGAATGTCCGGTGCCGCCATTTCAGGAAATGTGGTGCTTCCGAACTCGAGCCGTTCACCCACCGCCTTGAAAAACTCCTCGTGGAGATCCCCCGGGAAGTTGATAAGCAGCATCTTCGAATTCGTCGGCGCATTATTGCGAAACAGGTGAAGCTGGCCTGGTGGGACGTGAACGAAGTCTCCGGGGCCACACAGGGTGACGTTGCCGCCAACGCTAATCTCGTACTGTCCATCGAGAACGAGAAAAGCTTCCTGGTCCGTCTGGGTATGGGGCGGGGCACCCGCGCCCGGCGCTGTCGTCACCTCGATCACCGTAAAATTCCGCCCGGTGTCGGCGTAGCGTGCGCGAAACGTCAGGATATTTCCAAGAAAATGAATTGTCAGGGGATCACGAGCATCGACGTGATTTGTCGAAACATCTGCGGTCATTAGGCTTGCGTCCTTTTCTGTTTATGATAAATTGAAATCGTCATGAGACACTTATCTCGTAATTGGATGAACATGGACAGTCAAGCGAAAAGTTTTGAGCGGGTCAACCAGAAGAGGAGAACGCGTTCCGAACTGCTGCGGGCCACGCGGGAGCTCATCGAGGGCGGCAATCAAAATCCGTCTGTTGGCGAGGTTGCCGACAAGGCGCAGATCTCACGCGCGACGGCGTACCGTTACTTTTCAGCCTCAGAGGAACTGATCCGCGAGGCTGTGCTTGACGGGGTCGCAGGGGTGATCGAGGTGCCGCTTGCCAGGGATGGCGATGGCCCTGAGGCCGCGGCGGAAAGGCTCGACCGGCTAGTGACGCAGATCTTCGATATGGTCGTGGCAAACGAGAGCGTTTTTCGGGCGCTGCTTGCCAGTTCGGCGACCGGGCAGTCGAACGCGCGTCGTGGTGGACGTCGTCTCACGTGGCTCCGGGCCGCCCTCGCACCCTTGACGGACAGCATGCCGGCCAAAGATTTCGACCGCTTGGTCAATGCGCTGTCGCTGGTCACAGGTATCGAGGCCTTGGTGGTGACGCAGGATATCTGCGAGCTGGATAATCGCGCCGCTGCCGATCTCCTTCGATGGACTGCGAAATCCCTGCTAGCCGGCGCCCTTGCCGAAAGTGCGCGATAGGAAGTTGGCCCTGCCCTCTCAGGATGACGCGGGTGGGTCGCCACCAGGCAGCCGCCGAGGCGGGCGTCTTCCCGTGCAATTGACCCTTTTGACCGGAGCTCTTATAGGGGATCCCGTTGCGATACGGCGTGCTGCCGGGACCACCGAGCCTTATCCAAGGCGCAGCTCCGGGGTCATGTCGCTGCCTTTGCGCGTCGTTCAACGAGGGAGAGACGACATTATCAAGATCATGGTTTTGCTGCACAGTGCCGAAGGCATGAACTGGCAGTCTCCCCCGAAGGGCACAAGTCTCAAAACGCTGAAGGAAGCCGAGGAGCAGGGTTTCATCCTGATCCGTGGCGAATTTCAGAAACGGGAATTTCGTTTGACCGAGCGCGGCTTCGATCATGTCGAACACGACAGGCGGCGCCTGGCAGCGCGCAGGCTCTGAAGATAGAGCTAAAATGTGATGCGAATTGGGGTGCGAAGGTAAGATCGCAAATACCTCAATTTCCTAGCAAGGGTCCGTAAAGTGTTTAGCAGGAAACCAATCGACGCAAAATTCGAGCTGCGAATCTGAGTCGAACGAGTTATTGATTCAATGCGTAGCGTGAGATGTAAGGCGGGGCTTGTGACACAAGCCCCAACTTGGCGGCTGGATGCTTTTTGAAAATCCTTTAAAAATTCAATGGCGACAATAACGTTGCATATTAGATCTGCGGCAACTTCCAGCTGCGAACTCCGTAGGGATTGATGTGAGCGCTAGAAGCGACCAGTTGACAATTCTCCACTACCTTTACCGACGCCTCGCAAGTGGCGATCCTCGCTATTGTACCATAGCTACGATCAAGAAAAACACGGGGCTCGAAAACACAAACCAATACCTGTTGGCTTTGACAGATGATCTCGAGTCTGCGGGATTGGTGATTACGCGCCAAGCCTACCAAATGTCTGGAGGCAGATTATTTCAAATCACTGCCTCTGGATACGATTCGGTAGAAAAAGGGCACACTCCCGTGATCATGGATAGTGCCGCTTGGACCGGCCGCTTTAATTTGTCGGAATATCAAAATTCAGAGCTCAGAAAAATTCTTAATCAGATGCGGGGTGTTGTCGAAGAAGCTAAACTATCAAATGCTCGAACGGCAAATGCAATGGCATTGATAGAGGCTGCTGAAAGACTTGTGGAGACGCCAGACCCTCTATGGCCAGAAATTATGCGTCTTCTGCGCTCCCCGACCCTCGCCGGAGTTGTTGGCATCGCAGGACTTTTGATGGCATTCGTCCAAATTGTAATGGCTGCTGCAGGTTCATAACAGATGTAACAATATGACGGACAAGGACCTTCGATCGTAAGTCCACCTCATACTTCTCGATCATCGCAATGCTATCCCTTTTGAACCCTACCCCCTGATATCCAGGACGTGGTTCCGGTGGGCCGGGTGGGTGCTGTAGACGAAGATCTTGTTCATTTCCTTCTCCGTCAGCAGCGACAGGAAGCGTACTTCGATCGTGTTGTTGGGGAAGACCTTCATCAGCACGCAGCCGACCTTCTTGATGCGCGCGTCGGGAATGTCGAGGTAGAATTGCTTGGGCAGGTTATATTGCGTCAGGATGGCCAGTATCGCGCCGCTCATCGAGATCTTGACGATATCGCAGCGGCGCGAGGCCAGGTTCATCACGCCCTTTTCGGTGTACTCGATCCGCGCCGCATTCATCGTGTCCTGCATCTTGTAGCGACCTTCGCGGTCGTACATGAAGGATTCTTCCTTGTTCAGGAAATGGGACGGCTGGTTCGGCACGGAAGCTGCCATGATCGTGGGCCCTTAAATGATTTTGCACCCGAGAAACTAGCAGCCGATCTTTAACAGATTGTTCAATGCGTGAAGCTTGCGCCGCATAAGTTGCGCTGACGGCGCCGCTTTTCTCACCGACGGTAAGTTCGTCCCCCGCTGTCGAACAGATGCAGCTTGTCCCGGTCCGCCACGAAGCGCATCTTCTGGCCACGCTCGATCGGTGCGATGCCCGGGAGTTTGGCCACGATCGGCTCGCCGTCGACCAGGCCCTCGATGTAGAGCAGCGTCACCTCGCCCAGGGCCTCGACGATCGCAACCTCCCCCTCGAACAGATAGTCGTTGCCCTCTGCGAGCCTGAGGTCTTCCGGCCGTACGCCGAAGCTTGCCGTGGCGCCCTTTTCCGACGCGGGGGTCGCGATATCGAGCGTCACCGACTTGCCGCCGGTCAGTGTTACCACCGTCTCAGCGCCTGCTTCGGCAATCGTTGCCGGGATGATATTCATGGCGGGCGAGCCGATGAACTTGGCGACGAACAGGTTGGCCGGGCGCTCGTAGAGCTCCAGCGGCGGGCCGACCTGCTCGATGCGGCCGGCCGACAGCACGACGATACGATCTGCGAGCGTCATCGCTTCCACCTGGTCGTGGGTGACGTAGATCATCGTCGTATCCGGCATGGAATCGTTGAGGCGGGCGATCTCGATGCGGGTGGCGACGCGCAGGGCCGCGTCGAGGTTCGACAGCGGCTCGTCGAACAGGAAGACTTTCGGATTGCGGCAGATGGCGCGGCCGATAGCGACGCGCTGGCGCTGGCCGCCGGAAAGCGCCTTCGGCAGCCGGTCGAGATATTGCGTCAGTTGCAGCTTGTCGGCCGCAGCCCGGACGCGGCGATCGATTTCCTGCTTGCTCTCGTGCGCAATGCGCATGCCGAACGCCATGTTGTCGTAAACCGTCATATGCGGGTAGAGCGCATAGGACTGGAACACCATGGCGATGCCGCGCCGGGACGGCGGCACCTCGTTGACCACCCGCCCGTCGATGATCATCTCGCCGCCGGTGATGCTCTCCAGCCCGGCGATCATCCTCAGCAACGTCGACTTGCCGCAACCGGACGGGCCGACGAAGACGATGAACTCCCCGTGCTCGATCTCAAGATCGATACCATGCAGCACATTCACTGCGCCGTAGGATTTCCGGATATCCTTCAGAACCAGTCCCGTCATCGCAAGCCCCTCCCTTTTTCTTGTGTCAGGCGAGGCGCGCGAAATAGGCGCCCCATGCCGGAATATCGATCTTGTTGCCGTAGATGTTGGTGGCAAAACCGTGCCCTGCCAGCGCCTCCCAGGCACCCTCCGGTAGTTCGGCCGAACCATCCGCAGCGCTCATGTTGAAGACGCAAAGGATCGTCTCGTTGCCGAACGTCCGCGTGTAGAGCATCACATCGTCCTGCGGCGGATAGAAAGAAATTTCGCCGCTGGCGAAGGCCGGATGCTGTTTGCGGAAGGCCAGGAAACGGCGGTAGTGCTCGAGCACGGAGTGTTCGGCGCCGCTCTGGACGCTGACGGCACGCAGGATATGTTCGACCGGAACAGGCAGCCACGGCTTTTCGGTGGAGAAACCGCCTTGCGCGACCTGGCTGTCCCAGACCATCGGCGTGCGGCAACCGTCGCGGCCCTTGAATTCCGGCCAGAACTGGATGCCATAGGGGTCCTGCAGGTCCTGATAGGCGATCTCGGCTTCCGTCAGGCCGAGTTCCTCGCCCTGGTAGATGCAGACGGAGCCGCGCAGCGTCATCAGGATCGCCGAATATTGCTTGGCGAAGGCTTCGCGGTCGGCAACCAGGCTGCCCCAGCGGCTGACATGGCGGACGACGTCATGGTTGGAAAACGCCCAGCAGGCCCAGCCATCCGGGGCAGCGGCGCCGAAGTCCTTCATCACTTCCTCGATGCGACCCGGCGTCAGCGCGTCGGGCGCGAGGAATTCAAAGGCGTAGCACATGTGCATCTTGTCATCGCCGGAGGTGTATTCGCCGACGATCTCCAGCCCGCGCTGGCTGTCGCCGACTTCACCGACGGCGGCGATCGCCGGATACTCTTCCAGCACGGCGCGGAAGCGCTTGAGGAAGGCAATGTTTTCCGGGCGGTTCTTGTCGTAGATGTGTTCCTGGAAATTGTAGGGATTGACCGCCGGTGCCGTCGAGGCGTTGCGGCGCGACGGGGCGAGCGCCGGGTTGTCGCGCAGCTCGCGGTCGTGGAAGTAGAAATTGATGGTGTCCAAGCGGAAGCCGTCGACGCCGCGCTCGAGCCAGAAGCGGACGACCTGCAGCAGGCGATCCTGGACCTCCGGATTGTGCAGGTTGAGATCGGGCTGCGAGGTCAGGAAGTTGTGCATGTAGTATTGCATGCGGGTCGGATCCCAGGCCCAGGCCGAACCGCCGAAGATCGACAGCCAGTTGTTGGGCGGGGTGCCGTCGGGCTTGGCGTCCGACCAGACGTACCAGTCCGCCTTCGGATTATTCTGACTCGACCGGCTTTCGACGAACCAGGGATGGCGATCCGAAGAGTGGGAAATGACCAGGTCGATCATCACCTTGATGCCGAGGCGATGGGCTTCGGCTATCAGCGAATCGAAATCGGCAAGCGTGCCGAAGATCGGATCGACGTCCTCGTAGTCGGAGACGTCGTAGCCAAAATCGCGCATCGGCGACATGAAGAAGGGCGACACCCAGATGGCGTCGGCGCCGAGGTTCGCCACATGCGGCAGGCGCGCGGCGATGCCCTTGAGATCGCCGATACCGTCGCCGTTGGAGTCCTGGAAGGAGCGCGGATAGATCTGGTAGATGACGGCGCCACGCCACCAGTTCTTGTCGGGCGCCGTGATCGATGGGGTCGCGATAGTCATTCCTGGGAGATCCTGTGTGAATGCGAAGCGTGAACGTCAGCCGCCCTTGACCGATCCGGCCAGCAGACCGCGCACGAGGTAGCGCTGCAGACCGAAGAAGACGAGGAGCGGCACGATGATGGTAACGAAGGCCGAGGCCGTCAGGATTTCCCAATTGCCGCCGCGCGAGCCGAGCAGCGCATTAAGGCTGCCGGTCAACACCAGCTCGTCCTTGCCCGTGCCGAGGAAAACCATGGCGATCAGCAGGTCGTTCCAGACCCAGAGGAACTGGAAGATCGCGAAGGAGGCGAGCGCCGGGAAGGACAAGGGCAGGATGATCTTGACGAAGATGTCGAAATCGCTGGCGCCATCGACGCGGGCGGATTCGATGATCTCCTTCGGCAGGCCGGCGATGTAGTTGCGCAGCAGATAGATGGCGAGCGGCATGCCGAAGGCGGTGTGGGCGAGCCAGATGCCGGGATAGGTCTTCGACGGCACGCCGAGGAAGGAGCCTATCTCGTTATAGAGGCGCAGCAGCGGGATCAGCGACATCTGCAGCGGCACGACGATCAGGCCGACCACCAGCGCGATCATCAGCGAGCGACCGGGAAACTCCATCCAGGCAAGCGCATAGGCGGCGAAGGCGGCGATCAGGATCGGAATGATGGTGGCCGGGATGGTGACTGTCAGCGAATTGATGAAGGACTGGCCGATGCCCTCGCCCGTCACCACCGTCTTGAAGTTCTGCAGCGTGAAGGCCGGCGGCGAGGCGACGGAGATATAGATGCGCTTGCCGCGCGTGTCTTCGAAGGCGGCGTTCTTCGTGTATTTGTAGCTGCCGTCCGTGTTGATCAGCAGCGTTTCGCCGTTGCCGATGTCGGCCGGCTCGCCGGCCTTGAACGCTGACGGATCCTGCGCCTTGACGCCGAAGGCGCTGACCTTGCCGAGCGACCCGGCAGCGGCAAAGACCGAACCCGAGATCACGTAGTTCGGACCATCCTGCTGCGCCTTGTCGCCGCCGTCGAGGCGTACAGCGGTTGTCTGCGTCGAGCCGGAAAAGGCGGTCCACCAGCCGGAGACGGTGATCTGATCCTTGTCGCGCAGCGCCGTGACAAAAATGCCGAGGGTCGGCACCAGCCAGACAATAACGATCAGCAAGACCATGGCGTGGACGAACAGCCGGGCGGGTCCGATGCGGAAGAAGCTCCTGTCGAAGGTCATCTCAGTGATCTCCCGTTTCCTGGTTGGCACGCCGGACGTTCCAGACCATGATCGGCATGACCGCGAGCATGATGATGAGGGCAATTACGGCGCTGCGACCGCTGTCGCCGCCACCACGGAACATCCAGTTGAACATCAGGTTGGCGAGAACCATGGAATCCCACTGGCCGTTGGTCATCGTCAGCACGATGTCGAAGACCTTCAGCACGAGGATGGTGATCGTCGTCCAGACGACGGCGATCGTTCCCCAGATCTGCGGCACCATGATCTTCCAGAAGATCTGCCAGCCATTGGCGCCATCGATGACGGCGGCCTCGATCGTTTCCTCCGGAATGCCGCGGAGCGCCGCCGACAGGATGACCATGGCAAAGCCGGTCTGGATCCAGATGAGGATGATCATCAGGAAGAAGTTGTTCCAGAAGGGAATGGAGATCCAGACTTCGGGCGTGCCGCCGAACAGCTGCACGATGGCATTCAGCAGGCCGATCTGGGTGTCGTTGCCGCCGCGATATTCGTAGATGAACTTCCAGATCACGGAGGCACCGACGAAGGAGATCGCCATCGGCATGAAGACGATGCTTTTCGCGATATTGCCCCACCAGATCCGGTCGGTCATCACGGCGATGACGAGGCCGAAGAAGGTGCAGGCGGCGGGCACGACGGCGAGCCAAAGGATGTTGTTGAAGATGGACTGGCGGAATTCACGGTCGCCGATCGCCCATTGGTAGTTGGCAAGCCCGACATATTGCTCTCCCCCCTTGTCGTAGAAGGACAGGATGAAAGTGGCGATGACGGGATAGACGAGATAGACGGCGAGAAGAAACAGGGCGGGGCCGATGAACAGCCAGGGCCGGATAATCGAGCGGCGGCGAAGGTTGCGCGACGCGACGAACACATCATCGCCTTCTCGCGCCGGAAGGGCGAAATCGAGCAACTTGTTGGAAAACAGGAAGTAGGCTGCACAGGCGCCCACGCCCAATACCACGGCACCCAGTGCCGAACCAATCTGCCAGATCATACGTCCCTCCCGTTGAGCAGTCTCCTGCTGCCGCTATGCAGCGAACGACGTCGTCCCCACAACGTCGATGGCATCCGGGGCCGCCGCTGAAACACCAGCGGCGGCCTTTGGTGGCGTATTACTTGATGCCGTCCCAGGCCTTCTGGATTTCGTCGGCCGAGGCCTGCGCGGACTTGCCGCCGACGAAGTCGACCATGCCGGTCCAGAACGCGCCGGCGCCGATCTTGCCCGGCATCAGGTCCGATCCGTCGAAGCGGAAGGCCGTCGCCGAGGTCAGAAGTTCACCTTCCTTCTTCAGCGTGTAGTTGGCGTAGGTGCCGGTGTTGACGGCCTTGTAGGGTGTCAGGAAGCCGGACTGCGCCATCCACACTTCGTGGGCGATCGGGGTCTGCAGGAATTCGATGAACGCCCGGGCGGCCTTCGAATCCTTGGTGATCGCTGCCAGGGTGCCGGCGCCGAGAACCGGCTTGCCGAGTTCAGGATGCGCGGCATAGGGCGGGAAGTAGAAGAAGTCGGCGTCCTGGCCGAGCTTCGTTCCCTCGGGGAAGAAGGACGGGATGAAGGACGCTTGCTTGTGCATGTAGCACTTCGGCGGAACCGCGAAGAGACCCTTGGGGCTGTCGCGGAAATCGGTCGAAGCAACCGCTGCGACGCCGCCGTCGACATATTTCGGATTCTTGGCGATCTTGCCGAATTCCTCGATGGCGCCGACGACCTTGGGGTCGTTGAACTTGAGTTCGTTGGTGACCCATTTGTCGTAGTCGGTCGGAGACTGCGTGCGCAGCATCAGGTCTTCGATCCAATCGGTCGCCGGCCAGCCGGTCGCGCCGCCCGAGCCGAGCCCGATGCACCACGGCACGCCGCCGTCCTTGACGATCTGGTCGGAGAGCTTCATCAGCTCTTCCATCGTCTTCGGAACGTTGTAGCCGGCTTCCTCGAAGTTTTCAGGCACGTACCAGACGAGCGACTTCAAATCGGCCTTGTAGGGGAAGGCGTAGAAGGCATCCTTGCCGTCCTTGCCCTTGTAGGTGCCATAGCTGACCCAGCTGTCGCCGGCGCCGTAGTTCGTCTTGACCCAGTTGGCCTGATCGTCGCCGAGCGGCGTCAGATAGCCCTTGCTGGCAAGATTGGCGAAGAGGCCCGGCTGCGGCAGGATCGCGACATTAGGCGGCGAACCGGCCTGGGTGTCGATGACGATCTGCTGCTCGTAGTTTTCCGACGACGAGTATTTCGCATCGATCCCAGTCGCTTCGGTGAAATAGGCGAGAACGCTGCTGAACAGCTTTTCGTCTTCGCCACGCCAGGGGCCAAAGATGGTGATCGTCTGGCCCTTCAGGTCGGCATGGGCCGCCTTGAAGGCGTCATAGCTCTTCCAGTTGAACTTGGAATCTTCGTTGGGCTTAAATTTGAGATCGGCGGCCGATACAGTGCCTGCCATAACTGCAGCCAAAGCAAGGCTCATCAGAAATGATGTCTTCATGTGCGTTTCCCTCCCGTCACAATATCCAAAGGCATCTCCCACAAAACAGCGAGTGATACGCTATCCTCAAAGCGCTTTGGCTCTCGAATTCATTCTACTGCCACCGCTGTGAGTCAAGCGATTTTACGAAACGGCATCCCAAGAGACGAAATCTCGCAATGCAGCATCGAATAACGGCAATATGGCGCGATTTTTCTTGAGTCAAGGTGGGCGCCCATCCCATAATTGAAAGCGCTTTGGGAGACGTTGAGAGCACGAGGGCGGCATCGGACGATGATCGTTTTCCTCCCGTAGCGGCGCATGGGGAGGGTACGGGTGTGAACCTGAAACAATTGTCGAAGATGCTGGGTCTGTCCCAGACGACCGTCAGCCGCGCCCTCAACGGATACCCCGAAGTCAGCCGCGAAACCCGCGAACGGGTGCTGGGCGCCGCGCGCGATACCGGCTATCGGCCCAACAAGGCGGCGCAGCGGCTGGCAACCGGCAAAGCCGGATCGATCGGTCTGGTGATGCCGACGGCGCCGGGCCATCCGTCCGACGTGCATTTCGGCGAATTCCTGACCGGTCTCGGCGAGGAGGCGCTGCGGCATGATTTCCATTTCGTCATCATGCCGGCCGATCCGGAAGACGAGGTGGCGGCATTGCGGCGGCTGGCGGTGAGCGGCAATGTCGACGCGCTGTTCGTCGCGTACATGCGCGCCCACGATCCGCGCGTCGCCATGCTGAAATCGCTGTCCGTCCCCTTCGTGGTGCATGGCCGTTCCTTCGGCAGCGAGCCGGACTATCCGTTTCTCGACATCGACAACGAGGGGGCCTTCTACGACGCTACACGGCTGCTGCTGCAACTCGGCCATCGACGTTTCGCGGTGATGAACGGTCCGGCCCATCTCGATTTTGCCATGCGCCGCCATGACGGTGTCGTTTCGGCGCTGGCAGAACGCGGGCTGAGGCTGGAGCGGGCCTGTACCAGCACGACGGCGATGACCGACGAACAGGGGCTGATTGCCATGGAACGCTTCCTGCAATTGCCCGACAGGCCGACGGCGATCCTCTGTTCGAGCACCGTGTTGGCACTTGGCGCCATCCGGGCGGTCAACCAGGCGGGCTTGAAGCTCGGCGAGGATATTTCGCTGATCGCCCATGACGACGTGCTGCCGCTGTTGAAGCCGGAAAACTTTTCCGTGCCGCTGACGACGACCCGTTCGTCTCTCAGAGCCGCCGGCGTTCGCATCGCCGAGCGGCTTATCGGCGGGATCAAGAACCTGGGCCCCTTCCCCGATCAAGAATTGTGGAAAACAGAGTTGATTGTCCGCGCCTCCACAGGTGCGGCTCCACCTTCGTGAACGATTTTCAGAATGTCGGCGCGCTCTTGCCGGCGGCGCGGTAGGCGGTGATAACGGTATTGGCCATCAGCATGGCGATGGTCATCGGACCGACGCCGCCCGGTACCGGTGTGATGACGGCCGCAACCTCCGCGCATTCTCCGAAGGCAACGTCGCCGACCAACCGGCTCTTGCCCTCTCCGCGTTCCGGCGCATCGATGCGATTGATGCCGACATCGATCAGCGTGGCGCCAGGCTTCACCCAATCGGCCTTGACCATCTCGGGGCGTCCGACAGCGGCGACAAGAATATCGGCGCGGGCGCAAACGGCCGGCAGGTCCTTGGTACGCGAATGGGCAATTGTCACGGTGGCATTGGCATTGAGCAGAAGCTGCGCCATCGGCTTGCCGAACAGGTTCGAACGACCGATGACGACGGCGTTGAGACCGGAGAGATCCTCGCCATGGGTGCGGCGGACGAACAGCATTGCACCCGCCGGGGTGCAGGAAATCAGGCCTGTGGCGAGGTCGCCGGTGGCAAGCTTGCCGGCATTGACGACATGCAGTCCATCGACGTCCTTCTCCGGCAGGATCGACTGGATGATCGCATCCGAATCGAGATGCTTCGGCAAAGGCAACTGAACCAGGATGCCGTTGATGGCCGGGTCCGCGTTCAGCGATGCGACGAGCGCGGCCAGTTCAGCCTGTGTTGTCTCAAGCGGGAGAGTGTGCTGGATCGAGTTGAAGCCACACTCCTTGGCCATGCGGCTCTTGGCAGCGACATAGGTGTGGCT
>Ga0070670_100002814_pt1 | contig 14391 bp, 15 predicted proteins | sample KBSS63metaG_FD_64665 | JGI IMG/M metagenome (GOLD analysis project Ga0070670, IMG submission 64665) | Switchgrass rhizosphere microbial communities from Kellogg Biological Station, Michigan, USA - KBS S6-3 metaG | ecosystem: Host-associated > Plants > Roots > Rhizosphere > Soil ... | reverse complement strand
GGCGATGCGTCGGGAACGTGCCGACGACCGTGACGCCGGCGGTCGGAACCAGTGCGCCTGGAACCGTGAGCTCGAACGGGAACGCTCCCGCACCGCCGACGATCGCCCCGTTCTCGCGCGCGGCGTGCATACGCTCGATCGGGAGATTCTTGGCGAAGCGCTCCATGCGCTCCTCGGTCGGCTCCATCCCGAAGTACTGGCCGATCGCGAAGACCGCCTGCCCGAACTCCTCGAGGTCCGCGCAGGGCACGACCTCGAAGCTCACGCGATCTTCTCCAGGGGTGCGTACTCGACCATCAGCCGCCGCTCGGTTCCGTCACCTGCGAACCGCACCGTAACGACTCCGCCGGGCTCGATGCCGGTGACGATGCCCTCGCCGAGCGAGCCATGGCGCACGGTGTCGCCTGTCGCGAGCGCGATTCCGGCGCGCGGGCCGACCGCAGCGGCGGCCGGAGAGCCGTAACCGCTCCACGACGACGGCCGCAGCCGCTCGCGCTCGACCTCGGCGGGGAGCTCGTCCAGGAAGCGCGACGCGAGGTTGTACTCGCGACGTCCGAACAGCGATCGCGCCATGGTGTGCGTGAGCGTCAGCCGCTCCATCGCGCGCGTCATCCCGACGTAGCAGAGCCTCCGCTCCTCCTCGACGCCCTGCTCCTCGATCGAGCGCGAGTGCGGGAAGATCCCCTCCTCCATCCCGATCATGAAGACGGCCCGGAACTCGAGGCCCTTCGCGTTGTGCAGGGTCATGAGCGTGACGAGACCGCGCTCGTCGCGGATCGTGTCCTGGTCGGAGACGAGCGAGATGTCCTGGAGGAACCCCGCGAGCGACGCCTCCTCGGCCGTCTGCCGGTGCTCGCGCGCGACGCCGACGAGCTCCTGGAGGTTCTCGATGCGTCCGCGTGCCTCTATCGTCCGCTCGGCCTCGAGCGCGTCGAGCGTGCCGGTCTTCTCGAGGACGCGCTCGAGGAGCTCGTCGACGTGGAGGTCGTGCGAGAGCGCCATCAGCTCTTCCATCGTCGAGTGGAACGCGCGGATCGCGCGGCACGACGCCGCCGCGACCCCCGCCGGCTCGGGATCCGCCATCGCCTGGAAGAGCGTGCGCCCCGTGTTCTCCGCGTGTGCCACGAGACGCTGGATCGAGGTGTCGCCGATCCCGCGTCGCGGCCGGTTCGCGATCCGCAGGAGCGAGGTCGCGTCCTGCGGATTCACGAGGACACTCAGGTACGCGGTCGCATCCCGGATCTCGGCCCGCTCGTAGAATCGCGGCCCGCCGATGACCTGATACGGGACGTCCTGCCGGACGAGTACGTCCTCGAGCACGCGCGACTGCGCGTTCATCCGGTAGAAGACCGCGATTTCGCTGGCCGAGTACCCGCCTGAGATCAGCCCTGCGATCTCCGCCGCGACGAACCGGGCCTCCGCGTGCTCGTCCTCGACCTCGATCGCGCGCACGGGCTCGCCCTCGCCGAGCTCGGAGAAGAGCCGCTTCGGCTTGCGCTCGGTGTTCTGCTCGATGAGGGAGTTCGCCGAGCGGAGCACGTTGTTCGTCGAGCGGTAGTTCTGCTCGAGCGCGATCACCTGCGTGCCGGGAAAGTCGTGCTCGAACTCCATGATGTTGCGGATGTCCGCGCCGCGGAACGCGTAGATCGACTGGTCGGGGTCCCCGACCGCGCAGACGTTTCGGTGCTCGCCGCCCAGTAACTGAAGGAGGCGGTACTGCGCATGGTTCGTGTCCTGGTACTCGTCGACGAGGACGTAGCGGAACGACTTCCGCCAGCGTGCGAGCGCCTCCGGGAAGCGCTCGAAGACCTGCACCGTGAGCATCAGCAGGTCGTCGAAGTCGACGGCGTTCGAGGCGTGCAGGCGACGCTGGTAGAGCTCGTACGCCTCGGCCACGGTCTGATCCCAGAAAGACGCGACCCGCGCCGCGTACTCCTCCGGCGAGACGAGCTCGTTCTTCGCGCGGGAGATCTGGGCTTGGATGCCGCGCGGGGAGAAGCGCTTCGGATCCTTGCCGAGCTCCTCGAGGCACGCCTTCACGAGGCGCACCTGGTCCTGATCGTCGTAGATCGTGAAGGTCGACCGGTAGCCGAGGCGCTCGGCTTCGCGCCGGAGCATCCGGCCGCAAGCGGCGTGGAAGGTCAGGATCCAGATCGCGCGCGCCGTCTGTCCGAGCATCCGCTCGAGGCGCTCGCGCATCTCCCCTGCCGCCTTGTTCGTGAACGTGATCGCGAGGATCTCGTTCGGCTTCACGCCACACGCGCGGATCAGATGAGAGACGCGATACGTGAGCACGCGCGTCTTGCCGGACCCGGCGCCGGCGACGACGAGGAGCGGCCCCTCGGTGGCGAGGACGGCCTCACGCTGAGCCTCGTTGAGGTCAGCGAGGTAGCTCTCCGGGGTCGCGACGGCCACGGGGCGATGCTAGCCGTGGCGGACGTTGACCTCGCTCGTGCTCCGCGTCACAATCCTGGCCGCACAACCGAACGGAGGGAGGAATGGACAAGGCCAGATGGGACCAGTTGGCGGCAGCCGGTGGGATCGTCGGCGTCGCCCTCTTCATCGTCGCCGGGATCCTGTACGGATCCCCGCCTGGTGTCGACGAGGACACGCAGTCAGTTGCGGACTTCTTCGCCGACAACCGGAGCCAGGTGCTCACGGCGGTCTTCCTGCAGGGACTCGGCGTCCTCGCGATCCTGTGGTTCGTCGCGGCGCTCGTTACCGCAATGCGCGACGCGGGCGAGTCCAGGCTTGCGGCGGCCGCCTTCGGGAGCTTCCTGCTCGCGTTCTCGATCGGTGGCGTCGCAGCGATCAGCAGAGCGACGCTCGCGTACAGCATCGCGGACGAGGGATCGGACCTCGTCCTGCCGCTGTACCACCTCACGGTCGTGTTCGACGTCTTCGTCAACATCCTCGGCGCCGGCCTCTTCCTGGCAGTCGGCGGCGCGACGCTCCGGACCGGCCTCTTCACTCGGTGGTGGGGATGGACCAGCCTGGCGGCAGGGCTGCTGCTCATCGTCGGCGGAACTGCATGGGCGCGCGACGGCTTCTGGTCCCCGACCGGCGGCGCATCGTTCGCGTGCTTCGTCGTCTTCATCGTCTGGATGCTCGTCACGAGCGTGCTCCTGACGATGAAGTTCCGCACGAGCACCGCCGCCTCGCCGTCGGCGGCCGCCCCGGCTACCTAGCGAACAAAGAGCACCGCTGCGGCTCGCGCTCGCGCGAGCCGCAGCCCACTCACCAGCGAATGGTCAGCTCGACGTGCGCGGGCTGCTTCGGGGCGGACTGGACGTGGCTGACCCACGTGATGCGCCACGTGTACGCGCCCTTGGGGAGCGGCTCGTACGACGCGGTGCAGTAGAACGACCCGGCCGCGCCCTCGCATTGGCCCGTCTGACCGGAGGTGTTGCTCGTCGTGATCAGCGGGTTGATCCCCTTGGGCGCCTTCTTGCCGAGGAGGGAGAGCTTCGCGCTTCCCGCCGTCGGCACACGGAGGCGGACGCGGAACGACGCGGCCTTGTGGGTCGTGAATGTCACCGACGAGGCGCCGCCGCTCGGAATCGTGTCCTCGAGGTAGACCTTCGCGCTCGTCGTGCCTCCCGCAAGTGAGGGAAGGAGGAGAGCGCTGAAAGCTGTGGCGACGGCGAGCCGCACGCCCCGGATCGTACTGCTAGCGGTCGTCGTAGACGCGGATCGAGCCCGTGTAGCAGGCGACCCACACGCGGCGGGTCGGCTCGTCGTAGGTGATCCCGATCGGGTGGTAGCACGCGTCGATCGTCTGCAGCGTCTTCATGTCCGACGTGCGCACCTTCGTGATCGTGCCGCTCTCGTAGTTGACGACGTAGAGCGCACGGCCGTCGGCAGCCAACGCGAGACTGCGGGGCGCGCTGCCGGTCGCCACCCTCGCACGGACGACACCGTCGCGGAGGTCGAGCTTCGCGACGCGGCCTTCCGCATTCAGGGACACGAAGATGTAGCGGTCGGACGGGTGGAACACGGCCGCGCGTGGCCCCGATCCGACGCCGACGCGCGAGGTCGTCCAGTGGCGCAGGTCGACACGCACGAGCTCGGTCCCTCCCATGACGGCGACGTACGCCGCGTTCCCCTTCGGCGAGACCGCGATGCCCCGCGGGTACGGGCCGATCGAGATCCGCTTCACCTCCCGGCCCTTCTTCGTCGAGATGACGCTCAGGTCCCAGGTGCACCAGTTCGTGACGAGGACATAGCGGTCGTCCGGCGTCACCGCGACGACCTTCGGCACCGCGCCGACCTTGTACGCCTCGTCGATCGCGAGCCGCTGCATGTCGATCCGGTACACGAAGCTGTCGCCGTAGCCCGACGAAGGCGTGCAGTCGTCGTCCCCCTCCGGCCCGAACCTCGCGCCGTACATCGAGTAGTTGGAGACGTACGCGTAACGCCCGTCGGACGAGAACGCCGCCTCGACCGGCGCGCCGCGGGACGTCCCCGGGTACGACGGGTAGCCCAGCCGGCGGAGGTTGACCGCGTCCGAGATGGTCTTCACGAGCCTCAGCGAGCGCGCGTCGTAGACCGTCACCGAGTGCCGGTACATCATGTTCTGGGCCGTCACGTAGCCGGTTCCGGAGGACGCGACCGACTTCGGCGAGATGTTCCCGCTGATCACGCCGTGGAGCTTCATCCGCCCCTTGTCGGACGGCCGCGCCTCGACCGCGGCCGACGGCTGGGACGTACGTTGCTTGACGATCGCTCGCGGCGTGTGCGACACGGACGTTTCCGGACTCCCCGCCGCAGCCTCACCCGGCTGGCGGAGGACCGCGATCGCGCCAACTGCGGCCACGATCAGCACGGCGATCGCGATGCCGACGACGGCGCGGCGGCGGCGCTCGCGTCGGACTCGGCGCTCGTCGCCCACGCGCGGAAGGCTAGCCGGGTCGCCTCGGAATCACGGCGATCCGCCCCCCGACGTCGACGACGTCGATCGCGGCGCCGTAGTGCTCCGCAATCGTGGCCTCCGTCAGGACGTCGACGGGCGAGCCGTCCGCGACGACACGCCCGCCGTCGAGCAGGAGCATGCGGTCGGCGTACTGAGCGGCGAGCGTGAGGTCGTGCATCGCCGCGACGAGCGTGAGCCCGGATTCCTGGCGAAGCACGTCGAGGAGATCGAGCGCCTGCTGCTGGTGCCCGATGTCGAGCGCGGCGGTCGGCTCGTCGAGCAGGACGATCGACGCCTCCTGAGCGAGCGCCCTGGCCACGACGACGCGCTGCTTCTCACCGCCCGAGAGCGTCCCCAGCCGTCGGGCGACGAACGGGAGGAGACCGAGCCGCGCGAGCGCGCGGGCCGCCGCGTCGCGATCGCGGGCTCCCTCCTTCGCGAGCAGGCCGAGGTGCGGCGTGCGGCCGAGGAGGACGTACTCGGCCACCGTCATCCAGGGCGGCGTCGACGGCTCCTGCGGAACGACCGCGACGAGCCGTCCGAGCTCCGCACGCGACAGCTCGAGCGAGGGACGACCGGCGAGCGAGATGTCGCCTCGGAACGGGACGAGCCGCGCGATCGCGCGCAGGAGCGTCGTCTTGCCCGCACCGTTCGGGCCGATCAGCGCGAGCCACTCCCCCCGCTCGACGGCGGCCTCCACGGAGTCGACGACGGGACGACCGCCGAGCTCGACGGTGACGCCGCTCAGTCCGATCACGAGGTCCCGCCCCTGGTCGTGCGCAGCACGAGCGCGAAGAACGGCGCTCCGAAGAACGCCGTGACCACGCCCAGCGGGATCTCCGCCGGTGCGAGCACGGTCCGCGCGACGACGTCGGCCAGCACGAGGAAGCCCGCGCCGACGACCACCGACAGCGGAAGCAGCGCCCGGTACCCGACGCCGGTGAGGAGCCGGATCGTGTGCGGAACGATGATCCCGACGAACCCGATGAGGCCGGTGACGGCGACGGCCGCCGCGGTGCCGAGCGTCGCCGCCACGACCAGTGCGAGCCGCACGCGCCGCACGTCGACTCCGAGGCTCGCCGCCTCGTCGTCGCCGAGATTGAGGACGTCGATGACGCGGCGCAGCGCGAGGATCACGACGACGGCCACCCCGATGTACGGGAGGACGAGGACGACGTCCGACCAACCCGTACTTGGGATGTTCCCGAGGATCCACGAGTAGACCTCCTGGAGCGTCTCGGAGTTCTGCTGCTGGACGAACGTCTGCCAGGCGGTGAAGAACGCCGTCACCGTGACCCCGGCGAGGACGAGCGTCGCGGCATCGCGCTCGCGCCGTGCAGAGCGGCCGACGGCATACGTCAGGAAGACGGCGACCGACCCGCCGACGAACGCCGCGACCGGGAGCATCCGCTGGCCGCGCAGGCCGTCGGGGAGATACGCGATCGCGATCGTCGCACCGAGGCCGGCGCCCGCGGCCACACCCAGGAGGTACGGGTCCGCCAGCGGATTGCGGAAGACGCCCTGGTACGTCGCCCCTGCCACGGCGAGCATCGCGCCGACGAGCGCCGCGAGCATCACGCGCGGCACGCGGATCTCCCAGAGAATCGCCTCCTCGGTTGGCGACAGCGACGTCGAGACGCCCGGCAGGTGCAGTCGAGCTCCGGCGGATTCGAGCACCGACCCGACGCCGAGGTCGACCGGGCCGGAGAGGACGCCGATCGCCAGCGACACGACCAGGAACGCGACCGCAGAGCACGCCCAGACCGGCGTCAGCCCGCGCGCGCGGACGTCCCGGGCGTGCTCCGCGACCGAGGTCATCCCTACTGGCGAAGGCGGGCCAGCGCCGACGACATCGCGCGGAAGAAGTCGACGAGCCGAGGGCCCCAGCGCGACGCGATCGAGTCGTGGATGCGCACGATCGAGCCCGTGCGGACGGCGCTGATCCGGTCCCAGCCGGGTCGCGACGCGACCGTTGACGCCTTCTGCCCGCAGCACACCGTGTCGGCGAGCACGATGATGTCCGGGCTCGCCGAGACGACGTACTCGGCGGAGAGCTGCGGGTAGCCGAACCCGGCCGAGTCGGCGGCATCGGCGATGTTCTTCAGCCCGAGAGCGGTGTACACCTGACCGATGAACGTCTTCGACGTCGCGGAGAACAGCGCCGGGTCGAGCTCGTGATAGACGGAGAGATCCTGCCGCCCCCTCTTCGCACCGGAGACGACCGTCGAGATCTTGGACTTCATACGCGTGACGAGCTTCACGGCGGCCGCCGTTCGCCCGGTGACCATCCCCAGCTGACGGATCTGCTGGTACGCGCCCTTGATGCTCTTCGCGCCGTCCTGGTGGAGGACCGTGATGCCGAGCCGACCGAGCGCGGCGGAGAGCCCCTTCGGGTCGTAGACGATCACGACGAGGTCGGGGCGATACGCGGCGATGGCCTCGACGTTCGGGGTGAAGCCCGAGAGCGCCGTCTTCGGTGCGCTCTTCGGGAAGTCGGACTGGTCGTCGACGGCGACCACCTGCGAACCCGCTCCGATGGCGAAGAGCGTCTCGGTCGCCGTCGGCGACAGCGAGACGATGCGGGTGGGCCGCTTCGTGACGGTGACCTTTCCGTTCGAGGCGACGACGGTGACGGGGAACTGGCCGGCCGCAGCGGGCCCACCCGACGCGCCGCCGACCGCGAGCGCCAGGGTGGCCACCGCCGCACCGGCGAGGACGAGAAGCGAGCGAAGCACCTGAATCCTCCCTTCCACGAGGGGATCTGGGTTATGGGGAGCACGACAGGTCTTCTGACTCGGGGCTCCCTCCTTCGCCGCCTTCCCGGCTTGCGCCAGTGGCTTCGTGGCGGAGGAGCAACTCCCCTTACAGCGGCGGGACCGTCCCGGACTCGCACCGGGTTCCCTCACCGTGCTCCGTGATTGCGGCGAGCCTATCATCGGACGGTGCGCGACTCCGTCGTCCGGACATGGCTGCCCGTCGTCGTCTGGGCGGCCGTCATCTTCGCGTTCTCGGCCGTACCGGACCTCGGAACGGGCCTCGGCGGGTGGGACCTCGTGCTGCGGAAGCTGGCGCACGCGACCGAGTACGCGATCCTCGGAGCGCTGCTCGTACGGGCAACCGGACGGCCGGGACTGGCGTTCGGGCTCGGCGTCCTCTACTCGGTCAGCGACGAGATCCACCAGACCTTCGTGCCGGGACGCCACGGAGCGCCCCTCGACGTGGCCATCGACGCGGTCGGCGTCGCCGTCGGCATCGCGCTCTGGCAGTCCGCGCGGGCCCGGCGACTCGCGTGACGGACACCGCGCCGCTCGCGATCGACCTCGACGCGATCGGCGACACGCATCCGCTGTGGTCGGCCTGGCTCGACTCGGTGACTGGCGTGCTCGCAATCGAGCCCGCCGCGCTGCCGCACGACCGCGGCGACGCGGCTGCTGCGCTCGACGCCGCCGGGGCCGGAAACTGGCGGACGCTGCTCGAGCGCTTCGCCGAGGACCATGCACCGGCCTATCTCCGCCGCGACGCCGCGACGAGCGCAGCGCTCCGGTCGCTCTCCTCACGGGGCATCGCGCTCGGTGTCTTCAGCGATGCGCCGGAGGCGCTCACGCGGGTGGCGGTGGCGCAGCTCGGGGCGGAACGCCGCACCTCCGTCGTCGAGTCGGGAAGCGGCGCGCTCGACCGGGTCGTCGAGGCGCTCGGGCCGGACACGATCGTCGTCCGAACCCGGAACGACCTCCTGACTCGTCCCTAGAATTGGGCTCGTGGAACAGCACGACGTCGGAGATCGCCAGCTCGACGCGCTGCTGGAGCGCCTCGACCGGATCGCGAACGAGCTCGAGCGCCTGAACCGCACGACCGAGCGGCAGGATGGGTTCCAGCTCGTGGCACGCGAGCTGCACGACCTGCAGGAGTCGTTGAACGCGCTCGCCTACGCGGCGCTCGGCCAGGCTCCGCCCCGCGTACGTCGCCGCGCTAGCTGATGCGGTAGACGACGCCTTCGTGTGATGTCGCGAAGAGCTCGCCCGCGGCGTTCTCGCCGAACGACGTGAGGCTCGGAATGCGGAAGGGCTCGACGCGCACGCCGGTCGCCTTTCCGCCGGCCACCCGCAGGCTCAACACCGTCCCCTCGCAGTAGTCGCCGAACGTGTAGCGCCCGCGCTCAGACGGGCGCGCCGAGCCGCGATAGACGTATCCGCCGACGACGGTGCAGCCGCGCTCGTGGGAGTACTCGTAGATCGGGTTGACGAGATCGCCCGGACCGGGCGCCTTCTCCTCGAAGGGTCTCGAACCCTCGTAGACGTCCCAGCCGTAGTTCTCGAGGCCAGGGCTCGCGCGCGGCGTGTAGTCGACCTCCTCGATGTCTCCCTGACCGACGTCACCGATGTACAGGTCGCCCGTGAGCCGATCGAAGGAGTAGCGCCATGGGTTGCGCAAGCCGAGCGCGACGATCTCCGGCGCGGAGCCCGGACGGCGGACGTCCAGGCGCAGCATCTTGCCGAGGAGGCTGTCCATGCTCTGCGCTCGATTCTCGGGATCGCCTCCGGATCCGCCGTCGCCCGTCCCGACATAGAGGCCCCCGTCGGGTCCGAACGCGAGCCCGCCACCGTTGTGGTTCGCATAGGGCTGGTCGATCGCGAGGAGGACCCGCGCGGTCGACGGAATCGCGCGCGTGCCGTTCGTCCGGTAGCGGACGACGCGCGTGTCGCCGTTCGTGTCCGTGTAGTTCACGTAGACGAGGCGATTCGTCCCGTACTGGGGGTCGAACGCGAGGCCGAGGAGTCCTTGCTCGCCACCTGCCTCGATCCGTTTCCTCGCATCAAGGAAGAAGCCCGGGCGGAGCTTTCCGCGATCGATGACACGAATCGTCCCGCGCTGCTCGACGACGTAGAGCCGGCGGGGTTCGGTGCGCGGGGCGGTGACCTGCACGGGCTCGACGAGCCCCCGCGCGACGACGACCCTTCGGAAGGCGCCCTCGGCGCCGAGAGCCGATCCGGACACGGAAGCGAGCGCGACGACGCAAAGCGCTGCCGCGGCGGCGGGCGCGAATCGCATCGCGCCACGGTAGCCAACGCGTATTAGCGAGTCGTGAACCGAAGTACGCTACGGGCTCGTGCGGGTCTTCCTCATCGGCGCCGGGCAGGTCGGGTCGACCATCGTGGAAGCGCTCCACGAGGAACACGAGCTGACGGTGCTCGACACCGAGGCGTCGCGGCTACAGGCGTTCTCGTCCCGCTACGACGTCGCGGTCTACGAGGGCGACGGAACGAGCCGAAAGGACCTCGCCGCGGCGGGTGTGGAGCACGCGGACCTCGTCATCGCCTGCACCTCGCGCGACGAGGTCAACCTGGTGGCCGGGATGTTCGCGCGGCGCGAAGCCGAAGGCGCCACGACGGTCATCCGCACCTCGAGCACCGAGTACGTCGAGCTCTGGCGCGAGGGACAGCTGGACGTCGACTTCGTCGTCTCGTCGGAGCTCGAGACGGCTCACGCGATCAGCCGCATCCTCGGTGTCCCGGCTGCGCGACAGACGGACGTCTTCGCCGAGGGGCAGGTGCAGGTCGGGGAGTTCGACGTCGATCGAGACGCCTCGCCGCAGGTCCTCGGAGTCCCGCTCCGAGACGCACCGATCCCGGGGGACTCGAAGGTCGCCGCGATCATCCGCGGCGAAGACACGATCCTCCCCGGCGGCGACGATGAGATCCGCGACGGCGACCGCATCGTCGTCATCGGCTCGCCGGGGGCAGTCAAGAGTTGGAGCACGCTCCTCTGGCCCGAAGGGGGCGCGGTCCGCGACGTCGTCATCTACGGCGCCGGCCGCGTCGGCTCCGCGATCGCGCGCGTCCTCATCGCGCAGGGCATCAGCGTGCGCATGATCGAGGCCTCGCGCGAGCAGGCACTCCGCGCCGCCGAAGCCCTCCCCAAGGCGCGGGTCTTCCACGCATCGGGCTTCGATGCCGACTTCCTCGAGCGCGAGCGCATCGGGCAGGCGCAGGCTGGGATCTTCGCGATGCGGGACGACGCGAAGAACCAGTACGCGGCGTCGCTGGCGCAGGTCCGCGGAATCCCCTTCACGGTGGCTATCGCGCACGAGGCGGTCTCCGTCGGCGCTTTCGACAGGGCCGGCATCGACGTCTCGATCAACCCTCGGGCCGTGACTGCCGAGGAGATCGTCCGCTTCGCACACGACCCGCGCACGCAGCAGGTCGCGATGATCGAAGGGAACCGCTACGAGGTGCTCGACGTCACGACGCGCGAGTCGAGCCGCTACATCGGCATGGCCTTCCGCGACATGCCCGTGCACGGCTCGATCATCGGCGCGATCGTGCGCAACGGAGGGGCGATCTTCCCGCACGGCGACGACGTCCTGCAGGCCGGCGACCGCGTGATCATCTTCACCGAGGCAGCCAACGCGCCATGGGTCGTCGAGGCGCTGTGAGTTGAGTCAGGAGGTCGCGCAGATCGGCCGCCCCCGGCGGCTGGCGATCGACGTCCTCGCCGTCGCGAATCTCGTCGGCACGCTCGCGAAGTACCTCGGCATCGTGACCGTGTTCCCCATCGCGCTCGCCCTCTACTACGGCGACCCGGTCTGGCCCTACATCGTGACCGGCCTCGGAACGTCGGGGGCCGGATACGGAGTCGAGCGGCTCACGGCCGGAGCGCGATCGCAGCTCGGCGTCCGCGAGGGGTTCCTCGTCGTCTCCGCGATGCTGCTCACAACCGCTGCGTTCGCGTCGCTGCCCTACCTCTTCGCCGGCGGTGAGCAGCTCGACCATCCGATCGACGCGTACCTCGAGGGCATGTCGGCGGTGACGACGACCGGAGCGAGCGTCGTCACGGACTACGACGCGTTCTCGCCCACGCTCGCCATGTGGCGGCAATTCACCCAGTGGCTGGGCGGGCTCGGGATCATCATCCTCGCGGTGGCGATCCTCCCGCGGCTGAGGGTCGGAGGACGGCAGATGATGGAGTCCGAGCTGCCCGGACCCGAGATCGCCGCGCTCGGCGAGCGGATCCGCGAGCTCGCACGGGTGCTGTGGGCCTTCTACATCGCGATGACCGTCGTCTTGACGGTCCTCCTCGCCTCGCTCGGCTGGCTCGGCATCGACGACGAGATGACGCCGTACCAGGCGCTCGCTCACGCGTTCGCGACGATGCCGACCGGGGGTTTCTCGCCGAAAGCGGATTCGCTGCAGGGATTCTCGGCGGAGACCCAGTGGATCATCGCGCTGTTCATGTTCCTCGCGGGCATGAACTTCGTCCTCCTCTTTCGTGGCACGGTCCGGCGGCGACCGCGGCTGTTCGTCCGCGACGAGGAGTTTCGGCTCTATGCGCTCCTCGTCCTCGTGGCGTCCGCCGCGCTGCTCGTCCAGATCTGGGGTTACGGCATCGCCGAAGGCGAGGAGGCTGTCCGCACGGCGGTGTTCCAGGCGATCTCGATCATCACGACGACCGGGTTCGCAACGACGGACTTCGCGCTGTGGCCGGTGATCTCGCTGCTCACGCTCTTCGCGCTGATGTTCTCCGGCGGCTCAGCGGGATCGACGACGGGGTCGATCAAGGTCATCCGCCACCTGCTTCTCGGGAAGGTGCTGCGGCGCGAACTCGACCAGACCGTGAGCCCCGAGGTCGTGATGCCGATCCGCTACAACGGTGCATCCGTAGACGAACGCACGCTGCGCGCGATCGCCGCCTTCATCCTCCTCTACGTCGGCTTCTGGGCGGTCGGGGCGTCGGTGATCGCGATCGACTCGGCGATCTCGAACGTCCCTCTCAGCCCGCTCGACACGCTTGCCGTCGCCGCGAGCGCTCTCGGGAACGGCGGCCCCGGTTTCGGGATCACCGGTCCCTTCGGATCATTCGCCCCGCTCGGCGACGTCTCGAAGATCACGATGATCGTGCTCATGTGGCTCGGGCGCCTCGAGATCATTCCCGTCTTCGTCCTCGCCACCCGCCACTACTGGCGGCTGTAGCGCTCTCCTTTCCGCAGATCGAGATCTGCGAGTGCAGATCTCGATCGCGAGATCAACGACGCTCGCACACGCGGGCGAGATGTGAGGCTATTTCGGGGCGCCGAGGAGGGCGCGACGGAGGTCCAGGGCCGCAGGTGTCGGTACGACCGCGAGAACCTGATCGCCGGGGCGCAGCACGGTCGCCGGCTCGACGAGCTCGGTGCGCCCCTGACGGAACACCGAGATGAGCCGGGAGCCGGAGGGGAGCGCGATCCCGCCCGCTTTCTTGCCCGCGGCCGGCGATCCACCCTCTACCTGCACCTCGACGACGACGAGCCCCTCCTTCTGCAGCTCGAGGAGCCGCACGAGGCCGTGTTCCGGAACCTCGTGCTCGACGAGACCGAGGATGCTCGTCGTCGCGCAGATGGTCTGCGTGATGCCGAGCAGATCGAAGTGCTGCTGGTTGCGCGGGTCGTTGACGCGCGCGATCGCCGTGCGCACGCCGTACGCCTCCTTCGCGATCTGCGAGATCACGAGGTTGTCCTCGTCGTCTCCGGTGACCGCGAGTAGCAGCTCCGGCGGCCGGGCGATCCCGGCGCGCTCGAGGACGGCGATCTCGGTCGCGTCGCCGCGGATGACGGCCGGGCCGAACTCCTCTTCGAGCCGCGCGAAGCGGTCGGCGCGCTGCTCGACCAGCGTGACCTCGTGGCCGAGGTCGAGCAACGTCCGTGTCACGTTGGAGCCGACCTTGCCTCCCCCTGCGACGATGACGTACATCAGCCGGCCGCTGCTTTGGGCGTCGCCGCACGCACGGTGTCGAGGAGCGATGAGATCGCGGTCTGCGTCGGACAGACGATGCTCATCCCACGATCGGAGTAGAACTTGGCGCGAGCCGGATCGAGGATGCGCACGACCACCGTGTCGACGGCATAGCGCTGTTGAAGCACCTGGCCGATCACGATGTTCGTGTTGTCGCCGTTCGTCGCGACGACGGCAGCATCCGCGTCACCGACGCGCGCCCGCTCGAGCACGGTGACGTCCATGCCGTGACCGACGACGAACCCGCCGCGCCAAGCCGGACCGAGCCGGCCGAGCGCGTCTTCGTCCTCGTCCACGACCGTGACGTCCCAGCCGTCGGCGGCGAGCCCCTTGGCGACGGAGGAGCCGACGCGGCCACACCCGATCACGACGGCGTTCACGGCAGCGCAGCCTACTCCTCGAACGTCCCGTCAGGGAACGCCACGACGAGCACCTCGCACGGGGCGCTGCGGAGTACGAAGTCGACGGTGGGCGAGAAGAAACGGGACTGGCGGCGCCACCTCGGGGACGACCCCATGACGATGAGGTCTGCGTTCCGCCGTGCGGCCTCGTCGACGATCGCATGGCCGATCGAGCGCGCCCGGACGACCTCCCCGTGCACCTCGACACCCTGCTCGACGCCGAGTGCCCGCGCCTCCTCGAGCGACGAGTCGACGCGCGCCGCGACCTCCGCCGGCAGCTCACCCTCGAGCGCGTACTTCCGCGGGACCCGGA
>Ga0070670_100002812_pt1 | contig 14399 bp, 8 predicted proteins | sample KBSS63metaG_FD_64665 | JGI IMG/M metagenome (GOLD analysis project Ga0070670, IMG submission 64665) | Switchgrass rhizosphere microbial communities from Kellogg Biological Station, Michigan, USA - KBS S6-3 metaG | ecosystem: Host-associated > Plants > Roots > Rhizosphere > Soil ... | reverse complement strand
GAATAGCCAGAGGATCTCCACGTTGGACCTGACGTTTACCTCTGACACAGCGATTCCCGTGATATCCAGCCCGAGCCAGGCGACCTTATTGGCCGGACGACCTTTTAGTTACACCATTTTCGCACCAAACAGTGCCGACCCCGTTTCCGATCCCACTACCTATGCTTATGACGGTGTGTTACCGACGGGCTTAGCCTTCGATTCAAAAACTGGAACCATTTCAGGCTCCTATAATCCGCCATCTGGGGGTACGCCTGGAACACAAGCAAGGAAAGGATTATCGGAAGGGCCGGCCAATATCGTCGGCAATGTTCAAATCTTCGCCCGCAATTCCAGGGGCACCGGTACTATCCCGCTTCTCTTCACGATAGCGCCGCCGGGCGCAGGTAACCTTTCGACCCGTCTCAATGTGGGTGCTGATGATGACGTCCTCATCGGTGGTTTCATTATCGACGGTAACGCGCCAAAGCAGGTCCTCCTGCGCGCGATTGGACCGTCGCTCAAGGTTAATGAAGTGCCGCTCGCGAACGCACTCCAGGATCCAACACTGGAGCTGCACGACAGCCAGGGGCTGTTGCTGTCCTCCAACGACGACTGGCGAATATCGCAGGAAGGGGATATACTTGCCACCAATCTAGCGCCGCCAGACGATCGAGAATCGGCCATTCTGTGCACTCTGATGCCTGGAAGTTACACGGCGATCCTGCGTGGGAAAGATGGCACGACCGGCATCGGACTAGTCGAAGTCTACGATTTAGGGACCGCTAGTTTGAACGTCGAGAGCCAGACTCAACTAGTTAACATTTCTACTCGGGGCAAGGTGGAAACGGGCGACGATGTCATGATAGGGGGGTTTATTATCGGGGGTAATTCCCCTTCCGATGTGTTGATCCGGGCGCTGGGACCAGAGCTTACCGGACAGGGCGTTGCGGGTGCATTGCAGGATCCGGAACTGGAGCTGCACGACAGCAACGGGAAGGTGCTTGCCTTTAACGACGACTGGGCGAGCGACCAAGAAGCGGAGATCTTCTTTACCAATCTGGCCCCAAGTAATCCGCATGAATCCGCCATTCTAAGCAGCCTGGCTCCCGGAAGTTATTCAGCAACGGTGTTCGGCAAGAATGGCTCGACCGGGATCGCTTTGGTGGAGGTTTATGTTTTGCCATGAAGAAATACTCTCCGACTCCGTTGCTGTCTTCGGTTGCGGCCCAACTGTGAAAATACTGCGCGCATCGGGCCGCATTCTTTTGCTGATTGCGTTTTCCTTTCTTTTCAGCAAAGCCTCGCATGCGCAATCAGGGGGGATAATAACGGCTATCAATATTTCCGCACGGGCAGGGGTGGGCACCGCCAAGAACGATGTTCTGGACGGCGGATTTATCGTGGTGCAGGCGCCGAAAAGCGTCCTCCTTCGCGCACTCGGACCCTCTTTGGCCGCAGCAGGCCTCACGGGCGCCCTGCAGGATCCGACGCTTGAACTTCATGACAGCTCGGGCTCGATCATCGCTTCGAACGACAACTGGCGCGACAGCCAGGAGGCGCAAATCGTGGCAACCGGCATTCCGCCTAACGACGATCGCGAATCGGCTCTCTTTCTCACTTTAGAGCCGGGAAGCTATACCGCGGTGGTACAGGGCAAAGCTGACACTGCCGGTGTCGCGGTGGTTGAGTTGTATGATTTAGAAGCTTCGGCAGGCGGCCAGGTCACAAATAGTTCTGCGCGCGGCAACGCGTCGGAAGTGGAATCGACGATTATTAATGGATTCGTCATTCCCCAAGACACCTTGCCCAGGGTTTTGCTTCGAGCGATTGGGCCGGAGCTAGCTGCAGCGGGATTAACGGAGGTTTTGCAGGACCCGACGCTGGAACTCCGAGACGGCAACGCCGATCTCGTAGCCTTTAACGACGATTGGGAAACCGACCAGGAAGCGGAGATCCTTTTTTCGGGACAGGCGCCGACCGATCCTCGGGAGTCGGCGATTGAGCGGAGGTTGAATCCCGGATTCTACACGGCCATCATGCGAGGGAAAAACGCAACGCTTGGTTTTGGTCTGGTAGAAGTTTATTTGCTGCCGTGAAATTAACTACAGCGCTGTCCGGCCAGCATGCACGCCGAATAGGCATCGACGTTTGCACCTGCTGCGGTCAAGATGAGATAACCGTCGAGAAAAACACTGCTATGATTTCCCAGAATTTGTTTCCATCTGCCGGCAGAATACGAAAGACGGCGTTCAATCATTCGTTAGTTTTGGTCACCGCGCTATCGGTCGCAACCTCAACTCGAATCGCGACCGCGCAAAACCCAGAGAATTTGATCCTGGCCGAAATTCTCTCGAAGGAAAATTCGGTTGATGCTTCCAATCACCGTCCCGATTGGAAGCCGGCGACGGTCGGCCAGAAGCTTGCCGTGCATGACTGGCTGCGCACCGGAGAAGATAGCCGGGCCGCAGTCAGGTTGAGTGACTCCAGCATCCTCCGGCTCGACGAATTTACGGAGAATGAAATCCTGCCGCCCAAGGTGGCAGGGGCCAAACCAACCCTCAATATTGAGCAAGGCACCGACTACTTTTTTAGCCGGGAGCGAGCGCGGGAGTTGAACGTGAAAACTCCGGCGGCGAATGGCGCCATTCGCGGGACCGAGTTTGTGGTGGCGGTGGCGGCCAATGGCAACACCAGTTTTACGATGCTCGACGGGGAGGTGGAAGTCTCCAATGCCCAAGGATCGGTGGTGGCTCGTGGGGGCGAACGCGCCGATGTGGCACCGGGCGGCAAACCCACCAAGACTGCAGTGATCGAGGCGATCAGCTCGATCCAATGGTGTCTTTACTACCCTGGTGTCCTCGATCTGGCTGATCTGGGGCTTTCTCCAGAATCACGCCAGGCATCGTCAAAGTCACTCTCGGCCTATCGCGAGGGCGATCTGTTGAGCGCTCTGAAAGAGTATCCGCGCCATCGCTTACCAGCGTCGTCTGGGGAGAAGGTATATCGGGCCGGATTATATCTTGTCGTTGGCCAGGTTGACAAAGCGGAGCGCTTGCTGCGCCAAATACCACGCGACGCTCCGGGTCGTGAAGCACTTAAGACTCTGATCGCGGCGGTTACACTAAAAGAGAAAGAGCATTCGCTGGAGCCCACCACCGCGAGTGATTGGGTCGCAGAATCCTACTACCGGCAGTCGCGGGCAGATCTCGCGGGCGCATTGCAAGCCGCCCAGAGGGCAACGACGATTGATCCTGATTTTGGCTTTGCCTGGACCCGTGTGGCCGAGCTGGAATTCAGTTTCGGTCGAGTGCCGGAGGCGAAAAAGGCGCTTGCCGCCGGACTCGAGCTTGCGCCGCGTAATCCCGCCGCGCACGCGCTCAGTGGATTCCTCCTCAGCGCCGAGAATAACATTAATGGGGCAAAGGAGGCATTCGAGAAGGCCATGACGATCGATGGCGCCCTGGGCAATGCCTGGCTCGGTCATGGCTTATGCCTGATTCGGCAGGGGCACGACGAAGCGGGACGGCGTGACCTCCAGACAGCGGCGGCCCTCGAGCCGAACCGCTCCATCTTTCACAGTTATCTTGGGAAGGCCTTTAGTAACGTTGGAGACGAGAGCAGGGCGCGCTGGGACTTGGATCGCGCCAAGAGCCTCGACCCGAACGATCCGACACCCTGGATTTATTCCGCGATCGAAAACCGGCAGGACAGCCGGGTCAACGAAGCCGTGCGCGATCTGGAGAAATCAATTGATCTCAATGACAACCGACGCATTTATCGGTCGCAATTTCTACTTGATCAGGATCGCGCGGTACGGAGCGCCAATCTTGCCGCGATTTATCAGGAGGACGGGATGGATGACTTGAGCGTGAGGGAAGCGACCCGCGGGGTGGAGGACGATTACTCCAACGCCTCTTCGCATTTGTTTCTGGCCAACAGTTACAATGCCCTACGCGATCCCAAGCGGATCAACCTACGCTACGAGACACCCTGGTTTAATGAACTCCTCCTCGCCAACCTGCTTGCGCCAGTGGGCGGCGGGCCCTTGTCTCAGTTCGTTTCCGAACAGGAATACTCAAAGTTATTCGAAGCCAACCGACTTGGCATTAGCTCGACCTCCACCTACTTCAGCACGGGGGAACTGCGCGAGACCGCGTCGCAATTCGGCATCTTTGGGAACATCAGCTACTCCCTCGACACCGAGTTTCAATACGATAACGGGCGCCGGCCCAATAACGAAATCACGCGCTCTGAATCCTACGGTCAATTCAAAATGCAGTTGACTCCGCGAGACAGCATTTTTTTCCAGACAAAATACCAGGACACACGCCAGGGAGACCTGCTCCAGCGTTATGACCAGACCCAGGCTGAACCGGGAGCTCATTTTCGTGAGCTGCAACAGCCGGCGATCCTGCTCGTTGGTTACCACCACGAGTGGGCGCCCGGGCTGCATACACTCCTTCTTGCCGGGCGTCTGGCGGATGAGATCTCCTTTTCCGATCTCAACCGGGCCAAGGACGTAAACGCCTATTTTGATCCAACAATCCTTAATCCGCCGAATGTGAGCCGCTCCTTGATCGTCCCGCGCGACGCGACCGGTGCGGTGGTACTACCTCCCTTTCTGTTACCGCTCGATTTGCGCTATCACAACACATTTACCACCTACACCGGGGAAATGAATCAAATCTGGGAGATCGAGTGCAATACGTTGATTGCCGGCGCTCGTTTCCAGTCCGGAGAGTTTCATACGAGTGATCGTATCGACAACCCGCCGGACTTTGCGGTCGATTTCTTCAACGATCCGGCGGCGTCCCAGGACTTCAACACGAGCCTGGAGAGGGAGAGCTTTTATTTGTACGATACCTGGCGCCCATGGCGGCAACTGTCGATCACAGGCGGCTTTAGTTACGATCACCTGCATTATCCGGCCAACTACAGGAATGCCCCTATTACCGGTCTTGAAAATTCGCGTTCTCGCCTTTCGCCCAAAGCAGGTGTGATTTGGAATCCAATTGGCAAACTGACAATTCGTGGTGCCTACACGCAGTCGTTGGGCGGGGTTAGCTTCGACGAAAGCGTGCAACTTGAGCCCAACCAGGTCGCCGGCTTCAATCAGGTCTTTCGAAGCATCATCTCGGAATCGGTCGTGGGCTCAGTGGCCGCTCCGGCCTACGAAAATGCCGGCGTTCTCGTCGAGGACAAATTTGGCACGGCTACCTATGTTGGTTTGCAAGCCCTCCTCCTTCGCTCCGACTTGGAACGCCAGATCGGCACCTTCGACGCCTTACTCGCCCTGGGCGGCATCCAGCCACCGATTACGGCATCTTCCACACCCGAACGCCTGCAGTACGAGGAGCAAGACCTGGCGTTCACCATCAACCAGCTGCTGGGCGATCGATGGTCGCTGGGAGCGAAATATCAGGTTTCCTTTTCCGATCTCCAGATGGTTTTTCCCGCCATCCCACGTTCAATCTCACCTTTGGCGGACACCCGGCAGAAAGCAACGCTGCATCAGGCTCAAATCTTCGCGATCTACAATGATCCTTCCGGCTTTTTCGGTCGTTTGGAGGGCTACTGGGCACGACAGAGCAATGTCGGCTACGCCCCGGACATCCCCGGTGATGAGATTTTTCAACTGAACGCCTACGTTGGATATCGCTTGCGCCGGAACTTTGGTGACATCACTCTCGGATTCCTGGATATCAACGATCAGGATTACAAATTGAATCCCCTCAACTATTACAATGAGTTACCCCGCGAAAGGACCTTTGTGGCGCGCGTGCGCTTGAACTTCTAGAGTGTCGGCAGGATGCCTGTAGCCTGCCGGGGTTGATGCAGCTTCGCCAAATCAGACATCTAAGTCGCGTCCTCGCCATCGTAGTCGGGGCGCTCGTGAGCGCCGCACTGGGATTAGCGTGCCTGCAGTATTCCTTTGCTGAACCACTGCGGCGGCTAAGCTACGATCTGCCCTTTCTTTGGCGTTCAACCCTCGACACTCATGAGATCGTAATTGTCTACCTCGATGAACCTTCCGCCAAGCAGCTTAACCAGCCCCTCGACGATGTATGGAATCGCGCGTTGCACGTCCCATTGCTCGATCGTCTGACAAAGGACAAGGCACGCCTTGTTATCTATGATATCAGCTTTGACGGACCAGCGGCTAATCCGGAAGCAGACGTGGCGTTTGCGCAGTCAATTCGGACCGACGGAAGGGTCATTCTGGGGGCGGTGCAGGAAAACACCGAGCGACAAGGCGTCTACACACGGCACATTCTCCCGCCGATCAAGCCGCTCCGCAAAGCGGCGCTAGGGTGGGGGCTGCTAGTCTTTAGCCCGGTCGACCCCGACTATGGGGTCCGGCAGATCTATTTCGGGACGAGTCAGGTCCCGACTGCAACATGGCGGGCGGCCCAGGCTCTCGCGGCGCCGATTACGAGACAGGACCGGGAGACGCTGGAACCGCACTGGGTGAATTACTATGGAAGGAGAAATACCTTTTCGTCGGTAAGTCTAGGCCAGGCCCTCTTGCCGGACGGACTGCCGCCCGGTTACTTCAAGGACAAGATTGTATTGATAGGCGGGCAGTTCGCTGTTGGCGCACTAAAGGTCGGACGAGATGAGTTCGCGACGCCGTACTCACGCTCCAATCGAGCGTTTACCCCCGGCACGGAGGTTCATGCGACCATCTTGCTAAATCTCCTGCGCGGCGACTGGTTGACTCGAATGCCGGTAGATCGGGAAACTGCTCTTATCATATGCGTCGGCCTGTTCGCGGGTGTCCTGGCTCTTTTGCGACCGCTCTGGGCAACGCTTCTGGCTCTTCTCCTGTCGGTCGGCACGGCCGTCGTCGCGTGCTGGCTTGTCTGGCAACACCGAATCTGGTTTGCCTGGCTAATTCCCTCTGCGGTTCAGGTGCCGTTTGGCCTCACTTGGGCGGTCACTTCGCAATACCTGCTAGAATCGCGCCGGCGCAAAGCGCTGCGCAAAGCCTTTGGCTTTTATCTCTCGCCGCAGATGGCGGATAGGATTTCCGATTCGGACTTTGACCTTCGGCCGGGCGGTAAGGTGGTCGACGTCTCTGTCATGTTCACCGACCTGGAGAACTTCACCACTCTTTCCGAAGACCTGGACCCGGCCGAGGTCTCATCCATTTTGATTGCTTACTTCGAGCAAACCACTCGGAGCATTCTGGAGAATAAGGGGACGATCATTAAGTATGTCGGTGACGCCGTGATGGCGGCCTGGGGGGCGCCGATCGACGAGCCCGCGCACGCCATCCGCGCCGCGGAAGCAGCGTGTAATTTGCGGTGCCTGACGGAAATGGAAATACATGGAAAGAGGCTGCGCACCCGGATCGGCCTGCATAGCGGCCAGGCGCTGGCCGGCAATCTCGGCTCTTCCTTCCGCTTCGATTACACGGTGATCGGAGACACGACTAACTTCGCCTCGCGGCTTGAGTCATTAAATAAGTATCTTGACACTCAGGTTCTGATTTCGGAAGCAGTCAGGAAACGACTGGAAGACAAATTCGTCACCAGACGGCTGGGAGAATTCCGCGTCGCCGGCAAGACGCACAGCGTGGTGATTCACGAATTGCTTTGCCGTTGCGAGGCACAAAAGGAGGAAAAGGTCTGGATCGACTCTTTCGAAGCGGGGCTCGAATTGTTCCAGGCGCGAAAGTTTGCTGCCGCCAGTGAGATGATGAACCGCACTCAGACTCTCCGCGGCGAACTGGATGGACCAGCGGCATTCTACCTTCGGAAAATCGCCGCGCTCGATGGCAAGAAAATCACGGGAACCTGGGATGGGATTATCGAGCTAACAGAGAAGTAAGCCAGTTCGTGGACGGCCCACTATTTTGATTGGCGGCGAGTGGAAGTCTTCGTCGATCCTGAGTTGGAACAACCGGGCGCCTTTTCCAGGCAACAAAGTGCGGTTTCGATTTCGCCCTTAAAACTGAGTCCCGATGGACCAGGTTATAACCCCTTGGTCACGCCGCCCGGTTGGTGTGTTGTTGGGGTTGTCAGTGAAACGCGCGGAGTTGGTGCCCAGGCGGTAATAGAGGCCGCCGAGCGAGGCGGTCCAGGTCCCGTAAGCCTTCGGAATAAACGCCAGTGGTAAACTCACCGTCGCGCCAGTCGAGAAGTACCCAAAGCCCTGGCCGTAGTAGCCGTTGCTGCCGAAGCCCGCGGTGAACGGGAAGGTCACGGTTAGCGGATAAGTCGCTTTCTCCGCAATGGTGAAGCCCGGTGCAATCCCGAACTCATAATACTGGCCTTCGTCTGCATCTGATGAGTAGGGTATTCCATTCTTTAAGGCCAGCCCCGAATGGTTGTCGATTTCCTGCTGAAACATCAAATGCGGATGCAAAGCAAACGCTCCCAGCAGCGCTGAATCATCATAATTCAACGTCAGGTTTAGGCTATATGAGGTCTCGAAGTAATCTCCGGGGGAGGTGTAGATGAAGTCGCTGATCATGAACATCCAGTTCTTGGCGAAGCTGAAGCAAAAGCCCGGGCTGATATCGAACTCATACCAATCCTGGAGAGTCGAACTTCCATTGACGGGACGAGGTTTGTTGATGTCGTGGATCGACGCCCACAGAGGCAGTTGGAACGTCACGTCGTTGAGCCAGCCTTTGCCTTCATAGAGCTTGAAGTTCAGGTTCAGGTAGGGTTGGGCGATCACGCTGTCCTTGTCCTGGACCAAACCATAGAATATGTATGCGTTGGTCAGGGCCACTCCCACGCTGCCGGAGATCCAACTCTCTGCCGCCTCTTCAATCTTCTTCGAATCTTCGACCTTCTTACCATCTCCAACCATGGCTTTGGATGCAACTGCGTCCTGGGCATTGCACACTCCAGCGCTGGCGATTGCAACCGCCGCGAGCAGTGCCCCAATGGCTATTAGTTTGATCATCTTTCTTGGTTTCCTCAGGTTGTTGGTTACCCCGGCACCCGGCCGAGTTATTAAATTCGGCCGATGTCTAGCAGTACCTCCATCGCCTCGGATAGAAAAAAGTGCGCCGCGCCGGGAGCACGGAATCCGCGTCAGTTCCAAAGCCGGTCTAGCCCTTTGCCTACGGCGTCAAAAAGCTGGTCAATCTCAGTGCGGGTGATGATCAAAGGCGGTGATATCGCAATCAGATCGCGAATGCCGCGGACGATGACGCCTTCCGCACGAATCAGGTTGACCGCTTTGTTGCCAAGCATGGCGGTGGGGGTCAGCGCCGCCTTGCCTGCGCGCGGGACGAGCTCGAGCGCTCCGATCAAACCACAGCCGCGCACTTCGCCCACCGCGCGATGATTGGCGAATGACTGGAGTTTTTCCTGGAAGTAAGGACCCGCCTCCTCGCGGACATGCGCGATCAGATTTTCCTTTTCGATCACCTCAAGGTTTGCGAGGGCCGCGGCCGCGGTCGTCGGCTGACCACTGTAAGTGAACCCATGAGCAAAGTAACCGCCATGTTCGATCAACTCTGCAATCTCATTGCTGATCATCGTTGCGCCCAGGGGCAGGTATCCGCTCGTGATGCCCTTGGCCAGCGTCATCAGGTCGGGGTCGAGTTCCCAAAGGTTGCTCGCGAACCAATCGCCGAGCCGCCCAAATCCCGTGATGACTTCATCCGCGACGAACAATATACCGTTGTTACGGCAAAGGTCGCGCAGCGCCTTGAGATAGCCTGCGGGCGGCACGATCACTCCGCCCGCGCCCTGGACGGGTTCCGCAAAAAGTGCGGCCACGGTCTCCGCCCCTTCTTTCTCAATGATTCGCGCCGTCTCATCTACACACCACTGGCCGTAGGCAAGAGCGTCGAGTTCCGTGTCGGCGGCGTAGCGATGCGGCCCGGGCACGTGAATGAAACCGGGTAGTGGAAGATCAAATGGCTGATAGCAACCCGGAAGACCCGTCATGCTGGTCGCCCCGAGCGTGACCCCGTGATAGGAAAAGGTGCGTGAAAGTATCTTGGTTTTACCCGATTTCCCGCGCAGTTTGTAGTAGGCACGGATGATCTTGAGCGCAGTTTCGTTCGCTTCGGAGCCGGAGTTGCTGAAAATCGTGTGCTGCAAGCGCGCAGGAGCGAGGGAAGCGAGCTTCGCGGCGAGCCGCACGGGCGGCTCAGTCGTTGTGTTAAAGAACGAAGGATAGAACGCCACCTTGGACATCTGCTCGTGGACGGCGTCGATGATCTCGCGGCGATTGTAGCCAACATTCGTGCACCAAAGACCGGCCAGGCCATCGAGCAGCTGACGGCCATTTTCATCCTCGACATAGACACCGCTGCCAGAACGCACCAAATGGGTACCCTGCGCATGCAGCTCATCGTGGTTGGTGAACGGATGAAGATGATACTTGGTATCGAGTTCCTGCAAGGCCTTCGAGGAAAGTGCTGCCATGACTTCAGTCAATCACGCCACAACGGCTTTGCCAAACAAACTTAGGTGCAGCGGTGCGCGACGCGTGTCATCACACGGATTCAGAGCTGTCTTTATCTGTGTCAATCCGTGTCTATCGGTGGCTTTCGACAGAGCCAGATGGGATCGTTGCGCGTCTCCTTGCCATGCGTTGCCGAGATGGCACCATTGCGGGCATGAGCCAAGACCTTGCCGCTGCCCAGCGCGAAGCAGCCTACGTCCTCGATCTAATTAGCAAAGAAAGAGTTATCTCCCGCGGAACGGCAACGCGTCGTCAAGGAAGCCGTCCAATACGGACTGACCACGTTAACGCCGGGTTCCTCCAATATCGGAAGTCTGTTTCTACCGACTACACGGCGGTCGAATGGTCCGACGAAGGAGCGTGCTTCAGAGATATCAACGGCAAAGAATTCAGCGACATGCTGGGCGGCTTCGGCATCTACGTCACGGGCCATCGACATCCCAAAGTTCTCAAAGCCGTCTTCGACCAACTCAACCGGCAAGGGATTCACTCGCAGGAACTGATCGATCCATTGCGCACTTACCTGGCGCACCTCGTCGCTCTCATCACCCCTGGCGATCTCCAATTTGCCTTCCTCACCAACAGTGGAACCGAAGCCATCGAAGGCTGCCTTAAGATGGCCGTCGTGACGACCGGCCGCCACAAATTCATCGGCTGCATCGGCGGCTTCCACGGCAAGAGCATGGGCTCACTGGCCGGTACCTCCAAGGCCATCTTCCGCGAACCGTTTCTCCCCTTACAAAACTGGACGCACATTCCATTCGGTGACGTCGAAGCCCTCAAGATGATCATGGCCAGTTGTGACTTTAGCGGCGACCGCGTCGCCGCTGTCGTCATCGAACCCATCCAGGGCGAAGGCGGCATTAACGTCGCCCCGCCTGGCTACCTCAGGACTGCGCGTGAGCTCTGCGACAAATACGGCGCGATGCTCGTGTTCGACGAAATCCAATGCGGCATGGGTCGCACGGGCAGAATGTTCTACTGCGAATACGATGGCGTCGTGCCGGATCTGATGGCGCTCGGCAAGGGTTTCGGCGGCGGCGTCATGCCCATCGGCGCCACCGTCGGTTCGCCCAAGACGTGGGAGAAATACATTGAGAATCCACTCCTGCACACCACGACGTTTGGTGGCAACCCGGTCTGTTGCGCCGCCGCCATCGCAACCATCAACGTGTTACTAGAGGAAAAACTTCCGCAGCAAGCCGCCGAAAAAGGCGAATACATGCTCAAGCAGATCAACGCGCTCGCGGACAAATATCCAAAAGTTCTGAAACTTTGTCGCGGCAAAGGTCTCATGCTCGGCATGGAATTCGCCGACCATGACCTCGGCTACGAAGTCGCCAAAGAACTTTTCGGCCGCCAGATCCTGATCAGCGGCACCTACATTAATGCCCGCGTTCTGCGCGTCGAACCGCCGCTCGTGATCAGTTACGAAATCATCGATCGCTTCCACAAAGCCCTCGAAGAATCACTTCAGGCAGTGAGTAAAGCACGCGGGTTCTAGTGCACTGTGGCCGATGAATCGGCCACTGGACCGGGACCCGCACCTGCCAGAGATGTTGTGAGGTTCCTCGGCGCGCTCCGACAGCCTCGGAATGACATGCCGTACTTGCATTGCCGCAAACACATCTCTGGACGGAAAATCTCCAGGTAATGTATCTGACACGGGCTGGCGCGAGTTGGAGCGGACGCAGTTTCGCGGGCATGACATCACAGTGATGCTGCCGTGATTTTGCTAATTAATTTGCCAAGTCACGTCCCGCCGGTGTTTAACTGGGCCAATGGACGGGACGCGCTCCTTTCACTTTCCTTCCGGGATCCGTTCGCTGTCGCTCACGAGGAAGGGGTAAGTCTTGGGATCTATCCGCCCTTCGTCGAGAAAGGAGTGCGCTACTCGGTGTTCAAATACACGCTCTCGGAAAAGGTCTATCATATCGCGAAATCACTCGCCCTGCTCGACATGGACACCTGGAAAAAGGTGAAGGTTGATGGGGCGGAGGTCGCGCCCGTGCGAGTCGTGAGCGCGAACCTGCCCAAGCCCGCCCAACTTGGCGCGACGGTCGACGGTCACTCCTGTGTCGGCACCGAGGTGCGCGGCTCGAAAGACGGCAAGCGCGTCGAATATTTCGTCTACACCATGGATAGTCATCGCGAGACGTTTGAAAAATACGGCTACTCCCTCACCGTGGTGCAGACGGGCATCCCGCCCGCGCTCGCGGCCAAGCTCCTCGTCACCGGAAAGATCAAGGAGCGCGGAGTGATGATGCCAGAGGCATTGCAGCCCGATGTCCTGATGGAAAAATTTCTCCAAAGAGGGGCTGAAAATCTTCGTGGAAAAGCGTGAAGTCGAGGAAATGTAAGTCATGCGCGCCGGCGTAAAATCTGCACGAATGCTGATCGGTGCGGACTGGTGCGAAGCGGGTCGCACCAAGGCGGTGGTCAATCCTTACACGGGTGAGGAAATTGCGCAGATTCCGCTGGGTGACGCGAACATCGTGGCTGAGGCGATCAAGGTCGCGAACGAGGCGTTTGCGGTGACGCGAGCGCAGTCGCCGCACGCCCGCGGGGATTTGCTGGCGAAGGTGGCGCGGCGCATCGAGGAGCGGCGCGCGGATTTTGTCGAGACGATGATCGCAGAGGCGGGCAAGCCGTTCACGTTTGCGGATGCGGAAGTGACGCGCGCGGTCATCACCTTCACGGTGGCCAGCGAGGAGGCGCGCCGCCAGCACGGTGAGTTGCTCCACATCGATGCCTACGCGCCAGGCAGCGGACACTTCGGGCTGGTGCGCCGGTTCCCGATAGGAGTGATCAGCGCGATTACGCCCTTCAATTTTCCGCTGAATCTGGTCGCGCATAAGGTCGCGCCGGGCATGGCCTCGGGGAACACGCTCGTCGTTAAACCGGCCCTCAAGACGCCGCTCACCTCGCTCCTTCTCGCGGAGGTGCTGCTGGAAAGCGGCATGCCGCCGGGGCAGGTCAACTTTATCACTTGCAATCACGAAGACGGGACGGCGTTGATCACCGACGAGCGCATCAAGATGGTTTCCTTTACCGGCAGCCCCGGCGTGGGCTGGCAGCTCAAGGCGCAATGCGGCAAAAAGAAGATCACGCTCGAGCTGGGCGGCAACGCCGGGGTGATCGTTCACGACGACGCGGATGTGAAATCAGCGGTGCCGAAGGTCGCAATCGGCGCGTTTTCCTATGCGGGCCAGTCGTGCATCAGCGTGCAGCGCATCATCGTGCAGGAGGCAATCTACGAGGAATTCAAAAAGCAGTTCGTGGATTACGTGCGGGAACACATTCAGACTGGCGATCCACGCGACAAGAAAACGGTCGTTGGTCCGATGATCGACGCGGGCGCACTTGAACGAATCGCGGGCTGGATCGAGAACGCGCGCCAGTCGGGCGCGAAGATTCTTTGCGGCGGCAACATCAAAGGCCAGTGCCTCGACGCTACAGTCATCGAAAAACCGGATTGCGAACTCGAGGTGTGCGCGCAGGAAGCGTTCGCGCCGATCGTCACACTGCATTCCTACAAGACTTTCGACGACGCTCTGAAGTTTGTGAACGACTCGGATTTCGGCCTTCAGGCCGGACTCTTCACTCGCGACATCGGGCGAGCGATGCGCGCCTTCGAGCAACTCGAAGTCGGCGGCCTGCTCATCAACAACGTGCCGACTTTTCGCGCCGACAACATGCCCTACGGCGGAGTGAAAGACAGCGGGTTTGGCCGCGAAGGCGTGCGTTTCGCGATGGAGGAAATGACGGAGCCCAAATCGTTGATTCTAAATATCAGCTAGGAGAAAACAGCCATGAAAACCGGTCGCATGTTTATCAACGGGAAATGGAAACTCGCCGCGAATGGGGCCACGCGGGAGATATTCAACCCGTGATCAACCTCGGACGAATTGAGCAGCTCGGGGAGGTGTCCGACATTTATCATTCGCCGCGCACCTTCGTCGCGAACTTCATCGGCCAGG